>Ga0209918_1000974_pt1 | contig 16795 bp, 15 predicted proteins | sample SalPonD_shore_MG_FD_185712 | JGI IMG/M metagenome (GOLD analysis project Ga0209918, IMG submission 185712) | Salt pond soil microbial communities from South San Francisco under conditions of wetland restoration - Salt Pond MetaG... | ecosystem: Environmental > Aquatic > Marine > Intertidal zone...
TACATTTCGGATGACAATAAAAAGGGATATCGCCAAGAATTTTATTATCTCGAATGTGATCATCATGCCAATGGCTAAATAATACTTTATTTATTGTAAATTTCCTCTTAAGTTTCTTAAGATAAATGGGAGAAATACCAGTGTCGATAAGATGATCTGCAATTAAAACACAGTTGGAGAAAGGTACTTTTCCTCCATTTCTACCTTGAATAAAAAATAGATCTTCATAATCTTCATAGATTTGGCTTATGAAATCGCTCATTTTTATTTAGAATCTATGATGTGATTATTAAGAATTAAAATTATTTTGAAATAATAATGAATAGAATAAGTATTTACTTGTTTTGAAAGCTTCCATAGTTTTATCAGTTGGCGTTTAATTATGCTGCCCTAATTCTTTGTAATACTTTCTCATATTCTTAACGGGAATATCATTTCTCACTTTTACTAAAGAAAGAGCTTCTTGTAGACAATTTGAGGCACAAACTCCGCATCCAATACATAAATCATAGTTTATTTCGATTTTTCCGTTTTTCTCCTGATCTGATGAATCATTAATATTTATTGCCTCCATCGGGCAAATGTTAATACATGTTTCACATAAATTACACTGTTCATAATCAATTCGAGGTTCAAAATTTGATTTTGTAATCGCTCCATAATTATTTAACTCTTTAACACTTTTTAAAAATCCACAACAACATGGACAACAATTACAAATAAAAAGAGAGGCTTCTTGAACATTAAATGTTTCATGCACTAAACCTTCTTTTTCCGCTTTTTTCATAATTTCTATTAGTTCTTCTAATGAGGCTTCTTTTCCAACTCCTGATTCAATAGCATTTTCAGCTAAAGCACCTGCAGTTATGCAAAAATTCTCATCGGTTCTCTTGCACGGATTCCCCGCTAAAGCTGCAGCGGTTCTACAACTACAAGGTACGACAGCAAAAACATCTTTTTCCGCCAAATAATCTTCCATGAGCTCATAAGTTAAGATTTGATGCTGTACTTCCATTGATTTATTAATTTCATAAGTCTTTTTGGTAGGTTCTATGGTTGAAATTACCCGATAGACCGTTGGTTCCAATTTACTCAAACCTAACGGATACCCTTCATAAAATAACGCATCATGAGCTTCTGCGGCTTTTTTCATTCTTTCTGGATCATCTCTGTTGGTTGTAAAATAAAATTCAAACCCACCAGGGATATATGGGAAGATAACATAAAATGGTCCCTTTTTGATCAGTTTTCCTTTATAAATCATATCTTCCAAAATTTCTTTTAGCTTCTGTTTAGGAATTTTTGTTTTTCTCCTAATTCTCCAACCTAAAGTTGGACCTAAAGGTTTTTTAAATCCTTTCACGATAATAAAGGCTTCAGCAGGAGTATACATGTTAGTTAATAATCTCGATGTGGTTTCACTTTTAGGTAATTTTAAACTATTTTCAGGGCTTAAAAACACACGGAGATCCTCATATAGTTGTTCTTTATCAATCTCAGTCTGATTATTTATAATATTAATTTGAGTCAAAAATATTATCACTTTTTGATTATTATAATCATACTTCAATCTCTAAATTTATAAATACTTATATTTTTCATTAAAAGAATAGGATTCTACATCTTTTACCAGTGTACTTAAATATTCCCTCATTTTAAATCAAAATCTAGTATTGCCTTTATCTCCACAAGAAAGAAAAAAAAACGATTTTGAAAAGATATATGAACAACTTTTTGAAATTTCTCTTGAATATGAATGGTCGCCGTTATTAATTACTGATAAGCGTTTTAATGAATTAAAAAATGAAGATAATGAATTTATTAGAGATATCTTAAAGGAAAACATTGCTATATGGTCAAAAAAGAATCTTTAGAGCTATAAATTTTTTATATGAAAGAAATATTTTTCTCAAGATTTAGTTTAATCCAAGTTTTCTTTCATAAGTTCACAAAAAGAGCTTCCTTCCTTCACAATATTTAAGATTAGGTGGGTATTGGTTCTAATCACATATTCATATGAGTTAACCTCTTTTACTAATTGGCTTAATTCATTTCTAGTCCTAAATCTCGCAGTAATTAACGCGTCATACTCTCCTGTAATATCATAGACACCAAACACATTGGGATTTTTAGCAATATCTTCTTCAACTTCAAGCATCTTACCTTTGGATATTGTAAGTTCGATTACCGCGATAATTTCGTATCCCAATTTTTCATAATCAATTGTTATTCCATATCCCTTTATTATTCCTTCATCCTCTAAAAATTCAATATGTCTTTTTATTGTCACAGGGGATTTATCAAAAGTCTCGGATAAGCTCCTAAAAGAAAGGCGACCATCTTTGCTTAATTCCTTTAATATATCCCAATCTAAATCAGATAAATCATCTAATTCTTTTTGATCATTCATAATAATTTAAATTAATTTTTCTAAATTCATTATTGATCATTTGTTTTAGTGATTAATAAGCTTTGTGATCAAATGCATAATTAATTATTGTCGAATGTATACAGATGACCAATATTTTTATATGATGTTTAACTAAATGATCTTAATTATATTAAAAAATTAAACAAATAATTAAAAATCATTATGATTGATAAAGAGGACCCTCATCGAAAGGAGATATGTGAAAAAGTTATAGAGACCGTGAAAGAATTTGATATTAAATTTATATATCTTCAATTTACAGATATCCATGGGCTGATAAAATCTTTTGAAATTAATTCAAAAAGAATTGAAGATTTTATGGAGATGGGAGAAAATTTTGATGGATCTAGTATTACTGGATATGGAGCAATAGAAGAAAGTGATAAAGTTGCTGTTCCTGATCCCAGTACTTTCCATATTTTGCCTTGGAGAAAAGAAAATAAAGTCGCACGAATAATTTGTGATATCTATAAACCTGATGGGGATAGATATGAAGGAGATCCCAGATATGTCCTTCAGAAAGTGGTGAATAAAGCGGCGGAACATGGATATAAATATTATTGTGCTCCAGAAATGGAATTCTTTATGTTAAATAAAGAAGCGCAAAAACCATTCAAGCCGAGTGACCTTCGAGGATATTTTGATTATGATCCCTATGATATTAACGAGATGATGAGATACCGCATCGCACAATATTGCGATAAAATGGGTATCGAAATAGAAGCACTTCACCATGAAGTTGCATATGGACAGCATGAGGTAGATTTTCGATATGATGAGGCAGTAAACTCTGCAGATAATACAATAACTATTAAAACGATTGTTAAGACTGTGGCCGCTGAAAATGATATGACTGCAACTTTTATGCCAAAACCATTCTCAGGGATAAATGGTTCAGGAATGCATGTTCACCAGAGTCTATGGAAAAACGGAAATAATGTTTTCTATAATGAAAATGATGATACTTTTATATCTTACGAGATGAAAAAATGGATAGCAGGACAATTAAAATATGCAAAAGAGATGTGTGCTGTACTGTCAAGCTGGCCAAATTCTTATAAACGCTTAGTTCCCGGCTATGAAGCACCTGTGTACGTAGCATGGGGTTTTAGAAATCGATCACCGTTAATTCGAGTTCCTGATTTTCATGGAAAACCGAATTCAGCACGTTGTGAAATTCGATGTCCGGATCCTTCTGGAAATCCATATCTTCAATTTGCAGTACTTTTAGCTACTGGATTAGAAGGTTTATTATCTGATGATATAGAGATTCCCTCTCCTACAGATAAAAATGTCTATCATTTTTCTACAAAAGATCTAGAAAAATCAGGAATTATATCTCTTCCTGGTAGTCTTAGAGTCGCATTAACCGTATTCAAGGAATCTGAAATGATGAAGAAGATTTTCGGGGAAGATTTGTTTAAAAACTATTATTATGCTAAATTAGAAGAATATGACGCTTATCGTGTGAATGTTTCTGATTGGGAACGCGACCGCTATATTCAGAGACTTTAATTTAAATCTTTTTTTTATTTTTCATTTAAAAATAATATTTATCACTTTAACAAGACTTCTTAACCAGAGATAAAAATAGATGATAGTAATAGGATAAAATTAACTTTTTTTGTGAGGAAAAGATTTATTATCCTATTAGGCTATCATTCATTTAATTATTTTTCGAGTAATTTAAATTGCTACTCCCAAATAATTTAGTAAAATAATCTTTTCAATTTTAAAAAAGATAATAGCTTTGAAAGAATGAAAGAGAATTCTTCAAATTAGCTAGGATTTTTTATAGTTAGTTTTGAAAACACTAATATGAAAAAAAGATATCTAAGTTTATTCTTCCTTATAGGCTTGATATTTTTATTTTTAGATATCTCAAAAGTTAAATGTGATCCAGGAAATGTACAAATTAATTCAACTCATTTGAATATAAATAGAGAAAATTTCTATCCTAACGAAACAATTGAGATTAATGGGTCATGGAACATAATTGAAGATTATGAGGGAACTTGTTATAGTCAATTTCGAATATATAATAATACAATCAATAATACAATCTTCCCAGATTACTGGTTAATTTGGAAATCAGAAACTTTTTATGAAAGAGGAGAAGTATTTAAAAATGTCAGTATTCCAATCCAATCGTTATTAGAGAATATAACTTTTAATGGTTCAATTGAATTATATGTAACATTATATTATTTTCAATTTGATCTAACAAATCCTAATTTTGAGGATTTTTATAATACTACCAGTTTTAAAATTATTAATGAGGGATATTTAGAATTGTACAGCTTTAATACAAATAAAGATGTATTTTTTCCTAATGACTCCCTCCAAATAGATGCGTTATGGACATTAGAGTATTATGCTCCTGAATCAAGCTTTACTCAATTTAAGATATTTTATGGTCCCAATTTTGAGGAACTTATACCCCTTTGGGAATCTGAACAATATTTTGATAATGGAACTATTTCGAAAATCAAAAACATTTCGATTAACGAGATTATTGATTTAGAAAACGAAGATTCAATATATCTTTACATTGCATTTTATTATTCCTATGAAGATAGATATGAACTTGAATATTCTAAATATATATCAAATAAAACCATAGAAGTAAACTCATCTCCAGGGCTTAATCCCAACCAAAATGGAAATCAATATCTTAGTGTTTTGATTCCTTCCGGGGCGATTATTAGTGTTCTAACGATTGGTGTAATATTATATCTTTCTAAGAAAAACAAATCTAAAAAAGTTGAAGATATAGTTATTGAATTCTAATATTTATAGAACTAATTTTATTTTAGAATTAAGTAAAAGAAAGAAATTCGTTTAAATTTCTTAGGTCTGGCTCATTTCTTTAACCTTATCGATATATTCTAAAGATTGATGTCTGAAATAGGTATCATAAAGTTCTGCGTATTTCCCTTTCTTTTTTATTAATTGATCATGAGTTCCTTGTTCAATTATTTCTCCATGATCGAGAACAATTATTCTGTCAACATGCCGAACAGTCCAAAGACGATGAGCGATAATAATTGACGTTCGTTCTTCAATGACTCTCTCAACTGCTTCTTGAATTCTAGTTTCTGTAAACGGGTCAACTGAAGCAGTTGCTTCATCTAAAATTAATATAGAGGGATTTTCTATTAATACTCTCGCAAAAACTAGTAATTGTCTTTGTCCCATTGACAAAAGACTTCCGCGCTCTCTTATATTGGTTTCCAAACCACTTGGAAGGTCATCAATCCAATCATATCCTCCAACTTTATCTAATGTTTTGATAACATCATCGTTTGTGGCAGATAGGCAACAATATTTAATATTATTTTCAACTGTATTTGCCCATAAAAATGGTGTTTGAGGTATTATCCCTAATTTCTTTCGATATGTTTCTAAATCATAATCTCTGATACTTATGCCGTCAATTAAAATCTCTCCCTCTTGAAATTCGTAAAATCTTGCTATGAGATTAGCTATACTTGATTTTCCCGCTCCAGTATGACCAACTAAAGCCACTCTTTCACCCGGTTCTATTGTTAAATTAAAATTTTCAAATACTTTTTTACCCTCTTCATATTGAAATGATAAATTTTTGAATTCTATTTTTCCTTGTATTTTGTTTGGCTTAATGTTATCTTTTTGTTGAACTTTTGGTTCCGCATCAATAAGAGAAAAGCTTCTTTCAGCGGCTGCTAATCCTGCTTGAAATGAAGGCCAGAAAGAGGATATAGTAAAAAGTGGAAAAAATAGCAACCAAATACTTTGGAGGAATAAATACAAGTCTCCTCCGCTGATTATATTATTTAATGTACTAAAGCCACCAAAATATACTAGTAATGCAATAATTACACCTTGAAATACACTTAAGGTTGGAAAAATGGTATTCAATACCCATGCTCTCTTCAGATTTACCTTATAAGATTGTTCGTTTATCTTATTAAATTTTTCAAATAAATTCTGTTCTCGACGAAACGTTTTGGCAATCTGAATACCAGAAATGCTTTCTTTGACAAATGAATTTACATTAGCTCTTGCTCTCTGTCCTATAAGAGTTTTCTCTCTAGCAATTTTTCTAAAGGAGAGAGCAATCAAGAAAAATATTGGAATTGAAAAAATAAATATTAAAGTAAGAATCAAATTGATAAAGAACATGAAAATCAATAAAATAAGGATTATAATGATAGAGGATATCAATTCAATTGTTAATTCTACCGTTTGGGCAAAATCTCTTCCGTCTGAATTAATTCGGCTAACAATTTTTCCCGTAGGGTATTTATCAAAAAAAGAGAGGTCATGATTTAGTGTAGCCTTAGTGGCATCTCGTCTTAGATCTAAAACGACTCCACCAATCATTTTGGCAGAATTTATCTGCCTAAAATAATTAAAAATCCAGTTTAATAGATTTAATCCTAATATAAGACTTAATATAAATATTAGATATGTAAAATTTTGATATGTTTCTAAATCATTAATAATAAATCTTGAGAGAATTGGAACAAGTGAACTAGTTAAAGAATAAAATGTTAGAAAAACAACAACAATTATCAAATTTCTAATATACGGCTTAAAGTATAAAGATACTCTTTTTATTAATTTTCTGTCAGAGTATTTTCTATCATATGACTCAGCTTCTAATCCAAGTATAGGTATATTAACCACCTCGAAGTAAATCTTCTGGTTTTAAATCGAATTTTTTGATAAATATCTTTCTATATTCTTCTGAAGTTAAAATTAATTCTTCATGCGTACCCTTTGCGACTATTTCCCCATTTTTTAATACAATTATCAAATCTGCCCATCTAATTTGACTGAGACGATGAGTTATCAAGAAAGTAGTTCTGTTTTTGAGTATTTTTTGAATTGCCATCTGAATTTTATCCTCAGTTTCAGAATCTATAGCAGAAGTTGAATCATCTAATATTAAAATCTTAGGATCCGTAAGAAAAGCTCTAGCAATAGCAATCCTCTGTTTTTCCCCGCCACTTAATGTAACCCCTCGTTCTCCTACTTTGGTTTCATATTCATCTGGTAGATTCATAATAAATCTATGGGCTTGAGCTTGGTTAGCAACTTTTACAACCTCCTCCATAGAACTTACTCTTCCAAAAGAAATGTTTTGAAAAATCGTGTCTGAAAAAAGAAATAAATCTTGTTCTATGTAGGATATTTGATTTCTCAAGGATTGTAAGGAGTAATCCTTTAAATTTATATCATCAATTAAGATTTTACCTTCATTTATATCATATAGTCTTGAAATCAATTTAGTTAAAGTGGTCTTACCAGACCCCGTGGTCCCAACAATAGCAACGGTTTGCCCGAGATTAATCTTAAAAGAAATATTTCTCAATACCGGATTTTCTCCATCTGGATATGTAAAAATAACATTATCAAATTCCACTTTTCCTTCAATTTCTTTTTTGATACCAGAAAGATTTTCATCAATTTCGGTCTCTTGATTCATTAATTCGAGTAGCCGTTCTGCGCCAGCGGTTGCTAATTTTATAAAGGAAAATACAAAGATAGAAATATTGGTAGGAAATCTATATAAAGTTAATAACCCAATATATCCTATTATCTGCCCGATATCCAAAAACCCATTCAAATATAAAAAAATACTATGAGCTAAACCAAATGTTATAGATAACGCATAGAATAAGATTGGTAAATATTTTGCTTGTATTTGACCTTGCTCTATGTAATAGTCGCGATATTTTTTCGCACTCGTATAAAATTTAAGGACTTCAGATGATTCTTGAGCAGTACTTTTAATGGTTTCTATACCCGATAATGCTTCATTTAGAATCGCATTCATCTCACCATATTGGATTCTTAAATCTCTTGAAACCGGACCTATTTTGTTATTATAATCTCTCAAGGCTATTAGAAAGAAAATTGTAAAAATAAGGGGAGTAATAATCAATTGAGTGGGGTAGAATAATATTATATATATGATTGGAATGATTAAATTTGTAAATGATTCAAAAATGAGGGAAATGGCTGGACTTACTAAAAAATTCAGATTACGCACATCATCTGTCGCCCTTGCCATTATATCACCAACTTTTTGACGATCATGAAATGATTGACTTTTACCTAACAATATAGTAAAAAATTCTCTTCGAGTATCTCTTTCCATTCTCTGGGCTAATATCTCCCTTAACATAAAATTTAATAATCTTACTATAGCACCTCCTATTCCAGTGGAAAGTATAATAATAGTATAAAACAATAGATTTGTACTGATATCTACGAGAAATTCTGAAACCGCCGCACCTATAAGCACCCTACTGATCGATTGGAGATTTGCGGAAACAATTGTAGTGAAAAATACAATAAATATGATCAATTTATTTGTTCCATGAACTAAATGACGTAAAATCCATCTATTAGGTCCTTTCTGCCTAACTTTTCTAAAGGGATCATCTTCAGGTGAAAATTCTGATTGTAGAGGGTTATATTGATCTGATTTTTCAAGCATATAAAAGAGTAAATGAGTTTTTCTATTTAAAATGAGATTATTATTACGTTCAGTCTGTCTTGTATTTTATATTTTTAAGTTATTTTTTATAATATTAGTAAGGGAATGAAAAAATAAAATTAGAAAAAATAATGAGAGTTCATATTTATGATTCTTCTTGATTATATTCCGGTTGAGGTTGATCCTCTTGTTCCTCAATGTTAGGATCTGTTTCTTTGATTAATTCTATTTCTTTCTCATGAGAAGAGTCTTCAAAAAGATTTTCAGAACTAATTCTCTGATTTTCTAAAAAAGTTTTCAATTCATGATTATTTGGTTTTTGATTTACTAAAAATTCCGAATAATCAAATAAAATTTGAATTATTTCCTCTCTCGTAAAGAGCGTTCTTTCAATTAAACCTTTTCTTTGAAGTATATATGATGAATACCAAAGGTAAAAACCAAATGTTATTATGATAATCATAAAATTATTCACAAGGTTCACTTGATTTCGATTTGAAAAAATTCCAACCAAATTGCCAGCACCTGTTATCATGATGATTTGGCCTTGGATATAAAGCATTGTAAATGCGTATAAAAAGAAAGGCATTTTATTTTTATTAAAAATTACAGCTCCAACAATTTTTCCTCCTAAACTTCTAAGTACTAAACCAGCAGTAATAATCATTAATAGAATATCTATTAGTGATGTAAAAATGTTCGCACCAACCTTTCCTTCACCACGAAGTGAATTGAAAAAACTAAAAATCCGATAACTCATGTATAGCCAAATAAATATATAAAAAAGAGAAGAAAAGATATTGGGTGTATTATTTTTCTTACTTTTCAAAAATAAAGAAATCAATCTCCAAGAAGTTATTGAAATAATTAAAGAAACTATAGCATTGATAATAATGAACCAAATAAATAAATCTCCACCCAAAGAGGAGTAAGAAGGAATGTAGAAAAGAATAAGAAAGATTTGTAATAATGGAGCAATTAGAGTTGCTAAAATTAAAAAGATCAATGAAAATGTCTCTTTTGTTTCAATAGATTTCGATCTTGGGAAAATTTTATTTTCAATCTTTTCTGATAAAATTTCCATACCGCTTCTTAAGAACAAAATTTGCAAAAGATTCCACCCAAAAAAGACTATAATAAATAGAGTAGGAAGAAGAATATCCCAACCCATAAATTCAATTGTTAAATTCGCACTGGATCCAAAAATAAAATAAATTAACACGATAACAAAACTAATTGAATAAACTCCAAAAAACCCAATTATTTTATATTTGCCAAATCTTTTTTCCTCAGAGAAAAGGTACTTTTCAAGGGTAGGTATGAGACTTATAAGCATTAATAAAATATACGTAAGAGATATTGAAGTTGAAAGATATAGAACGACATTTCCTATATTAGAGTAAGGAAATAAACTAAGTAACGCGATTAAAAACGCAGATATGAAGAATATTAGAGTATAAAACAGGTGAGAATCATTAAAAATTTCATAGAAATTCTTATTTATAAAATCTTTTATTTTTCCCATTAGAAACGCCTTTTGTGGATTTTATTATTTGATAAAATATAAAATTTATTTTTATTTAAAAAACCCATATTTATAAATTTTTAGCTTCTAAAAAGTGAATATCCTTCATAAAAAACTTACTAATTTTTTGATAGGATCTAAGATATGAAACGGTTTTGTATTTACTAAATATTTAAGTATGAATCCTACTCATATATTAATATTCAATTTAAACAGTGTAAAAAAAATAATATAATTAATTTAATAAGGTTAAAAAAAATGGGTAAAAATGCTAAAAATGAGGCTAGAAAATTAGGTTTTCATCATCTTCCTCTTACTACTCTCTATGGTCGACCAAAAAAAATGAAAATGATGTTTTCAAAATATAAGCCAGACACTGTTAAGCATATTGGTAATTATTTGAAATCTATTGATCCCTCATTTATTGAGGCTAGTTCTGGAGGAGGAAGAAATAACACATTTTATCTATTAGCAGAGCAAGCAAGATTATATGTGGAACTTGAAGACAAAATGTCTGGGTTTAATGCTCATGATACGTCTAACCATGTAGAAAGGATTAAAATTTATTCTGAAAAACCAGGTCATGTAAGAGAAATTGCAAAAATCATCAATCAAATATGGGATGATGGAATTTTCCCTCATATGGAATGGGAAAAATTGGAAAAGAAATATAAAGTAAGTAGAGAAGAGATTATGGCAAAATGGAACGAACTTCTTAGTGCGGGATCAGTAACCTCAACAGCGTCAGTTCAACAGCAAGATTATAAGATATGTGAAAAATGTGGTGCAAAAAATATTGCTTCTAGTAAATTTTGTACAACATGTGGGGAGAAATTTTAACTTTAAATTCTTCACTTTTATTATTTCTAATTTTTATTACTTTAATATTAATTATTTCTTTTCTTCTTATTTGTTTAAATCATAGAATGGGAGAATTAGATTAATTAATCTTGATTTTCTATGCCTTCTAAATATGAAGTTCCCAACCATACTTTGTAGGGAATCCATTTTTCTTTATTATGAGGCTTTACTAAAATATGAGATTCAAGGTGTTTATTGTCAATTTTAACATAATTAGAAGGTTTATAGTCTGAATTTTTTATTTTATAGTATATCCCCAGACTAACAAGGAGAGATATTACACCAATCAGCAATAAAATAAAAATATAGTAAGGAATTCTAAGGTTAAAAGCAAATACCAAAGAAGAGATAAATAAACTCACTAGATTTAATGAGATAAAGACAAATATTAAATATTCAGAAATTAATCTCAGACTATTCCACCTTGAAACTCTTTTTTGACAATCTTGACATAGCGGGAGGGTAATCTCTTTTTGATCTTTTACCCATTTTATCAAAGCTTTCAAAAAACTATGCTTTAAAGAAAAAGGAATAACTATTTTTTTAAGAGAAATTTTGTGTCTATCTCCACAAATAAGACATTTTAGCATTCTATAATTTTTAAAATTTCCATTAAATTGAATCGCCATGTGTTTTTCCTGCTAATAATTTAGAGCTCAAAACAATTTATTATTTTCATATAATTTATTTAATTACTTAATCTTAATAATAAAAGAAAAAATAAAATTGTATATTTTTATAGGAGATTAACCAATCAACATACAACCATAAATTATATATTTATTATCATAATGTATAAATTTAATTCAAAAAAAAAGTGAGAATTAAAATGAGTGAAACTTATTGTTATATCTTCATAAAAGGAACGGCCGGTTTTGTGGAGGATATAGTATTAAGATTAAGAGAAATGGAAGAAGTGGAAGAGGCAAATGTTGTAACAGGAACGATAGATGTTATTGCAAAAATAAAGGGTAAAGATATGCAAACAATTACAAAGAATATATTATCAGAAATACACAGAATCGACGGTGTTGAACGGACTTCAACTCATTTTGTCGTTCCATTATAAAATTCCATTTTGTAGATCTATTATCTAAAAATCTACAGCTTTCCTTTTTGTTTAATTTAAACCATAGTGTTTTTATTAATCTTTTTTAAATCTTCTAAATTTTCCATTATGGATATTTGCGACATAATCTTTGCCTTTGATTGCCCAAGTAATTTGATCTCCCTTTTTTGCCTTATCTGCCCAGTGAGAATCAGTTTCAGGATTTTGTTCAACAAAAAAGTATTCGTCATGATACACACATCTTAAATCCTTTTTAGAAGTTTTTTTAATGGAATATTTTTCTCCTTCAAGTTCTACAGTTTTTTTATTAGAGAATATTGCTTTATGCACTTTTTTTAGCATTTTCTCTAAATTCGACATATTAGAAATCACATGAATAAGTTCTATTTTAAATATCAATTATATATTTATATAATTTCTTCTTATTTGGTAAAAAACTTCTAATTGAAAGATTAATTCATCCCGATTATAGAATTTATGAAAGATTTATTCTTAAGAATAGAATTATTTTTTTAATTTCCTTTCATAATCGCCTTCATGCCAATTCTCTTCATTATAACCATATAATTCTTGTTCTTGAATTTTCTTATCCCAATCGTTATCCTGTATGGATGTTTTACGTTCAATACTATACTCGACTTCATCGAAATCTATATTATATGGTTCCATCTCATTTTGCTCTAATCTTTTTCTGATACTTTTAACAGAATTTTTCTCTATTTTAAACACCTTTGATTTTCCTAATTGTTCATGAAATTTTTATTAAAATTATTAATATCAATTTGTGAATGAGAATTATAGATAATAAAGGTCCCTCCATTAATTCATCAATGTTCGCGGAAAATACTTACAAATTATAAAAAAAGATATGCAAATTTTTTCCAATCTTTCTATTTGAAATATTTTTTTTAATTTAATAGAAATCTTATATCTAATTGTAAAAATGGGATTAAGGCATTACCAATTCAAATAAGAATAAGGTATTTTTAAAAAAAAGAATCAAAAAAATAAACTCAGAATAATACTTCTAAATATTGAATAAATCTTTCAAAAAAATTTAATAAAATTGAAAATGGTAAATAAAAATAGCTTAAAAATAATACTCTCCCAAATAAATCCAATTGTAGGGGATATTGAATATAATAAAAAAAAAATAATTACCATTATAGAAAACAATAAAGATGCAGATATAATAGTATTTCCAGAAATGGCTTTAGCAGGGTATCCCCTAATGGATCATATTTTGGATCCAATAATCAGAGAAAGGAATAGAGAAGCAGTAGAAGAGATTAAAAATAAATGTAATGATTCCGCTATTATTCTCGGGACATTCACAGAACCAGATGATTTAAAGGGTAAAATACAATGTTTTTATAACTCAGCAATAGTTATGCAAAATAAACAAATAATTCATATCGAAAATAAACGTTTGCTTCCTAATTATGATGTTTTTGACGAGAGACGGTATTTTTCTTTCGATAATAAATACAACCCCGTTTTAATAAAAGGTCTTAAAGTCGGAATACTAATCTGTGAAGATCTTTGGGATGACGCTTATGATGATAAAGTTGCTCTAAAACTGGTTAAAAATGGGGTAGAAATGCTTATTGCAATAAATGCGTCTCCCTATTATATTAATAAATTTAATGTAAGAAAAAAATTACTTATCGAAAAATCAAAAAAACTAGAAGTTCCAATTATATACGTAAATATGGTGGGGGGATTAGATGAAATTGTATATGATGGACAAAGTTTTATAACGGATAAAACAGGGCGAGTAATTTTTAAAGCAAAAGCATTTGTAGAACAGATAGCAAAATTCAAATTTACAATCGAAGAAAATTCAGTAAAGGAAAATATTTGTCAATTTGATTGGAGAAAAGAAGTCATAGAGGCTTTAAAACTTAATCTATACGACTATTTTTATAAAAGTAATATTTTTGAAGGAGTTGTGTTAGGACTAAGTGGGGGTATTGATTCGGCATTTACAGCATATATTTGTTCAGAAACATTAGGGTCCGAGAAAGTTAATTGTATTATGATGCCAACAAGGTACACTTCTAAAATAAGTATGGATAATGCAAAAAATTTATGTGATAATTTAGGAATGAATTATTATATCCATCCTATTGACGATTTATTTGAATCTTATGAATTCTCCCTTAAGAATAATTTAGGAGAACTTCCGTTTGATATTGCTGATGAGAATCTTCAAGCCAGAATAAGAGCTACCATTCTTATGTATTATTCTAATAAATTTAACTGGTTATTGGTTTCAACAGGAAATAAATCAGAAATCGGAGTTGGTTATTGCACTCTTTATGGTGACACAAATGGAGGAAAGAACGTGCCAGGAGATCTTTTAAAAACCCAGATATACGATATATGTTCCTGGATTAATAGAGAAGATGAAATTATTCCTAAAAATATAATTACAAGACCTCCAACAGCAGAATTACGAGAAAATCAAAAGGATAGTGATTCATTACCTCCCTATGAGATTTTGGATACAATTTTAACACAGATTATCGAATATGGTATAGGTGCTGAGTTGAAACATCTTGAGGATAAGGGGATTGATCCACAAACAATTTTAAAAGTAAGAAAGTCATATTTAAATTCAGAATTTAAACGCAGACAATTAGTACAGACTATTAAAGTAAGCCCAAGTGCGTTTGGTATTGGGAGAAGGTATCCTGTATTAAAAAGGATCAAATTCTAAAATTAATATAAAATAAAACACGAAATATAAATTCTAAAATTTTAGAAAGTATAATATCGTTAATATATAAAATGATGGTTTTTAATGGTTAAATTTTATGGTAGAAAAAGGTAAAGTAGAAGATATAATCATATTCTGGTTAAAAATAATATTTGGAATTTTTACGGGTATAAATTATTATTTTTTTATCAGATATTCTTTCTTGATTTTATACAAATTTGAGAATGCTTTCTTAATTGCTTTCACTATTCCGATTTTAATTGTAATTTATTTTATCATCTCCCAACTTATTATAATTCTTTTAATATTTTTAATTAAAAAGATCAAAAAAAGAGGTATTTTTTCTGGAAAAGAAATATGGAAGTACAGCTTGGATCATTTCTTGCTATTTATTGCTATTATTTTCCTCAGTTCTTCCATAATCTTTTATTTCAATCTATAAGTGAGGGAATAATAAATGATTGCATCAAAGAATCGAATAGCAGTAATGATAATTATTTGTTATATCTTTATTTTCATATTCTCTTATTTTATAATGCCGAGTTTTCTACCATTTACTAATCCTTTTGATGTTGATTATATTAGAAATGGTAAATATGGGGGTTGTTATCTTATTACAAGTCTTTCTGGTAATGTTAAGATTGTGGATGGAAGTGGGAGTGTAAAATGGGAAACTAATGAGAATGGAGGTTTTGCTCATGATAGCGATATTTTACCTAATGGAAATATTCTTATCGCAGATACCACCAATAATCGAGTAATTGAAGTTAATATCGAGAATCCTTCAGAGATTTTATGGTCGTGGGATGCTACTAAAAATTCAGATATTAATTGGAGTCAATTTGGTATCAAGGCATTTGGAAGAGATTTGTCATATTTAAAAGAAAGCCAAACCCCATTTTACTGGACTCATCTAAATGATGTTGATTTTATTAATGGATCTCAATTTGGGCGTGATTTCAATTCAATTCTTATTTCTTTAAATAGCTTCAATCTGGTTCTCGAAATAAATTATAGTAATACTAAAGAAATCATTTGGTGGTATGGAAATCCCGATAATACTAATTTATTACGACAACAACATAATCCTGACCGCTATAGTAATGGAAATACGGTAATATGTGATTCTGGAAATGATAGAATAATAGAAATTAATACAACTACTAAAGAAATAGTTTGGGAATTAAGTTTGAAATTTCCGGATGGAAAATTTAGGATGGTAAGAGACTGTGATGATATTGGAAATAATCAGCGACTAATCACAGATTCGAATAATAATAGAATAATAATATATGATATTATGGATAATAAGATTATAAAGGAGTTTAAATCTCCTTTCCTTTTAAGCCCATATGAAGCTGATCTGTTGGAGGATGGTCGGATCATTGCTGGAAATACTATGGGAGGTGCTATGATAATTCTAGATTCCGAAACAGGTTTTACTTTAGGGATGATAGGTTTCCCGATAAATCATATTTTTCCAATTTCTCTTATTTTTGGTTTTATTTTGTATAATTCAATATATCTGGTTAAAGAGATAAAATCCAATAAAAAAAATGGTATAAAAAAAATATTTGATTATCATGTCTACGAAAGAATAATTTATCTTGGAATATCTATCTTATTTCTTATCTTTAGTAATTACATCTTTTTGTTTATATACAGTTTCCAAATAAAAGGATAAAAAAAAAATATAG
>Ga0209918_1000977_pt1 | contig 16755 bp, 32 predicted proteins | sample SalPonD_shore_MG_FD_185712 | JGI IMG/M metagenome (GOLD analysis project Ga0209918, IMG submission 185712) | Salt pond soil microbial communities from South San Francisco under conditions of wetland restoration - Salt Pond MetaG... | ecosystem: Environmental > Aquatic > Marine > Intertidal zone...
ATAGACACTATTGGCCGCAACGGTGTGGTAGCCAGAATCAAGGATAGTGAAATTGCGCGGCGCGACGGGCTCTTGGTGCGCGAAGAAACGATAGGCTAGCGAAGTATCCACCGGGATTAACCCATCCTCGGGATACCAGTTAGAACCGCCGACGCTAGCCCAGTTGGCCGCCATAGCTACGCCAGCACCCCTATTACGCGCGCTGGCCTTCGGAAATATTACCGAAGAACGGACCCAACGCGCCGAACGAGAATTCTATTCCCACGATCACTTTAACCAGACCGACGGGTACCGCCATTCCTTCCCATGACCTTTCCTCGCCGGGCGGGATCATGATTCCATACCCGGCTTTCGGCGTCCCGTTGAACATCACTCGCCACGGCCAAAGGCTGAGGTTTTCAATCGACAAATAAACTCGCGACGGGTTGGCCGGGAGCACCTGGGCCGCTTCGTTTGTGACCTGGATCGGTATGGGACCGCTGATGCTGACGCCGGTCGAAAATGTCGCCTGGCACTCTTGCTGTGTGCTTTCCCGGCGCTGGCCGGTTGCGACCTGGTTCCCAGGGCGTCGACAGGACGGGGGCAAATTCTGCATGGCCTACCCCTGGGAATGCGCGGCGGTGTACTTCACTCCCCAGAACGTGACCCACAGGTTGTAATCGTTGGCCGCGTCGAAATTGCGCGCGTTCATCTTGACGGTGGTACCGCCCGGAATCCAGAACGGGGCCGGCTGCATCCGCGGCCCCTCCTCCGGCGAGCCGGCAAACCCGGTCAACGGATGTTCTGACGCCTCGAAGGGCTCTTGGGCGATCAACAGCTCCACCATGACCAGCGGCACGACGATCCCCGATCGGGAAAAGCCGGCGTTGGCCTCGGTGGCGAAATACGACGTGCCCAGCCACAGGAAGTCCGTGTTGTTCTGGATCTGCACGGTCTTGGCGGTCGGGGCCTGGCCGGCGTGTGGCAGGGCGGCCCAATCAAACGTATAGCTGTAGGGCCCCGACAGGTCGACGACATAGCCGCCGCGATTGACTCGCGGATGAAGCTCGGTTGTGGTTTGCGGGCCTATCTGCACGGGATACCCTCCCCGGTTGGCGCTGGGTTAAAGGGCGGCCTTACTGGCCGATCCGCAGACGGCGGCCGATAAGCAGGGCCTGGACGCGGGCGTCCTGGTTGCTCGGCATGGGCGTAGCGGCGGACCAATTCAGCGTCAGCTTGAACTTGAGCCCGTATTCGAGGGTGATGCCGGGGGCCTGGGGCTGAAACAGGCTGCCCACGGGCACCACGTGGGCCGCCTGGGTCTGGATCGTGCCATCGCCCGCGGCCGCCTGGGTGTAGAAGCTGGAGAAAGCCGCCTGGACGTTGAACCGGGTCGGGGGCGGGAAATTCGACAGCGGCAGGCGCACCTGATTCTTGTTGAGCACGTCGAACTCCAGCCAGCCCTTGGACCAGAATTCCATTTCGTCGTTGGCCGGGCTGTCCAGCGCCGCGGGAGCGGCGGCGGTAATATCGTCCTGTACCAGGGCGACGCCGGAGTAGAAGCGCAGCGCGACCGCCTGAACAAGGAACGCCTCACCGCGGGTCATCTGCCCGGCGGTCTGCATGTTGGTGTCCTCGTAGGTCTTGGGACCGGCCCCGAAGACCGACGCCCCATCGCCTTCGGCGACCTGGAAAAAACTGAGCGCCGTCTGTCCGGCAGCGGCGTAGGTGCGCGTGTCGTACAGCTGATCGGCGATCGCCTCTTTGGAATTCCAGTCGACGGCGGCGCCGTGATTGAACTCGCGGTTGATATCGTTCATGTCGAAAAAATCCTCTGTGCTATGGCTCAACAGGCGATCGCCTGGTCGTGTGCGTTGGCCGCGGCGGCCTATTCGTTGCTCATGCTCGGGACGAATGCGCCCATGCCGTGCATGGTCGGCATGCCGGTTGCCGACTGGTCGACGTAGGCCCCCAGCGAGATAGCGTCATGACCGGCGCCGGCGTTGGCATCGACCATGCCGGCGTTACCGAGGTAGCTGCCCTGCTCGTAGGTCATGGGCGGATAGTTGGCCATGCCGTGCAGCGGCAGCGTCGGGAACGTACTAGCGAGGTAATCCTTGCCCGTTTCGAGAATGACACCGCCGACCATGCCGGCAGTGACCAGCGTCGCCATGCGCTGGGGCAGGACGAACGAGGACAGCACACCGAGGACCGAGGCCACACCCAGCTTGCCGACCGGCTTCCAGAGACCAGACTGCAACATCGCCGGGAGCGGCAGCATGTTGTAAAGCAGGTCATTGCCGATCGCCGCGGCCGGGAAGACCAGGGCCGGAGTCAGCGCGCCCTTGAGGGTGCGGGAGATCTTGCCCCGGGCCGGGTTGCGCCGGTAGGTGCGGCGCCGGGCGGTGCTGGCGCGGCGGGTCGTAGCGCGCCGGCGAGAAGCGCCGCGCTTGGCGGCGCGCGAGCGCGTCGCCCGGCTTTCCGGGTTGCGCCGGTAGGTGCGGCGCTTGCGCGTGGTGGAGGTCTTGCGCTTGGCGCTCACATAGCGGCCGCCGGCGCCGCGCTTCGGGGTCTTTCGTGCCATGGTCTTTCCCTCGTTTGTGCGCTTGCGCGCCGCGGGGCGGCGCTTCTTTTTACGGCGGGGCGTCGGGTTGATTAACAGCACGTGTGCCACGTTGTCGCCTCGCCAAAAAAAAAGCCCGGCCCGCCGTTGGTGGCGTGCCGGGCTCGGTTGTTCCGATACCCGCGATTAGGGTGTTACGGACAGATTAGGTTGGGCCCTTGCCCTTGTCAAGCGCGCGGGCGCCCAGCTGCGGTCGAATGGATTGATTCAACTCGACGCGCTGCACCCTGCCCGCCTCGTAGATCAACGTAATGCGCCCGTAATAGTCGCGCGGCAGGTCGCCCACCTGGTGGGCCACGTCGAGGGCTTTTTCGGCGACGGTCTCGCGATCGCTCATGGATCAACGGTCCTCGATGCCGCGATCGGTGACGTGGTATGCGCCATCGGCGAGGAACATTGCCCGGCCATCTTCGGAGATAACCAGGCGTGGCGCGCTCGCGCGGCGGAACTCGTGCAGGTAGGCCGCTTTTTCCCCGTCGCGCTCGGTCTCGTAGGAAATCCCGATCACGCGCCCGAGCTCCCACACCACGTCCGGCGGGTCTGGAATGTGGCAGTGCTTGCGCCGCTTCGGCGGGTCGCCGTGGAAGGCGGAATAGGCGCGCGTCGCGCGCTTGGTGCCGGCGGCCGGATTGCGGCGCGTGGCGCTTTTCTTCGTCCCGCGCGGTTTGAGGTGTACCGGCCACGGGCCGCGCCGGTGTTTCTCGCGCCAGGCGCGGCGGGCCTTTTTGTAGGCGATCGCTTCGGCCTGCGCGGCAGGAAAACCCGCCTTGCGTAGCTCGCCAATGTTGGCGGCGACCGTGGCGCGGCTGTGACCGTTGCGCAGCGGCATCAGGCCGTCTTCTGGTAGTGGCGAATCAGAAGGAAGGCCCCGCCGCCGAGGACCACGACGCCGACGCCCCATTTGAGCGCGGAGGACAGGCCCGAGAACATACCGCCGCTGTTGCTCGTGTCGTTGACCATTTGCGCGGCGGCCTGGGGGCTATACCCCTGGTTGACGTAGCTTTGCACCGTGTCGAGTTTCTTGTTCAGGTTGTAGGAATCCAGGGACTTCGAGGCAACCCAGGCGACGCCCGCGGCGACGATGGCCAGGGGGATGATCTGCGCCTGGCCGAGTGCGCCCAGTGACACGGGCTGCATGTAGGCCCGCTGATAGCCGAACAGCTGCGAGACCTGGCCGGAGACGTAGGCCCACACGTTGCGCATTTGAGTCCACTTCCCGGCGAGCCAGTCCTGCACGTCGGCGATCGCCGCGTTTAGCTCGTCGATTCGATGCTTCACGACCTGGCCATCGGCGATCGCTGCGTCGTACTGCTTCTTGAGCGCCGGCGAAGCGCTGGCGATCGCGGACTTGGACTGGAGCAAGTCGTAGTTGGTGAGGAAGTGAGATACAGCCTTTTGCCAGCGGTCGATCACGTCGGACCATTTCGCTTGGTCGGTCTGTGTCGGCGGCACGTCGGCATTGACCGGCGTGGTCTGATCGTAGGTAGCCACGGGCTAGCCCTCCTCAGTGACGGCGGCGGCGCATGGCCCAGGAGCCGAGAAGCACAGCCACGGCGCCACCGCCGACCACCCACAGAGCGCCGACCGCCGCGCTATGGTGCGGGGACGGGCTCGTGACCGAGGTCGGCGCCGGCGCCGGCGCATTCTGCGGCACGCCGGAGGCGTTGGGCTGCTGATTGGCCGCGGCGTTCTGTACCTGTTGCTGTACCTGCTGTTGCACCTGCTGGGCGGTGCCGTCCTGGATCGACTTGTAGGTACCGTACAGGTTCAGGATCTTGCCCGTGTAGTTCAGTACGTTATCGTACCAGCTGCCAGACGTCGCCCCCAGGCCGGACATGGTTTGGGAGGTGTTCCCGGGACAGGCACCGATCGTCTGTTTCGACATCGCGGCCGCTTGCTGCAACAGGTCGGGCCGGTCCTTTTGCATCCGGCGGAAAAGCTGCGGGTGGGCGGCGGCGAACCACTGCAAAAACCCGATGGGGCCGCGCTGGAAATTGCGCAGCTTGGGTGCCTGCTGTTGGCTCTGGACGTGCGGGACGACACCACCCGGAGGGATATGCGCGCCGGTCTTCGGGTCGGTCATCATGGCCCGCACCGAACTCGTGGGCGTGCTCATCGGGACCGGCCCGGTCTTCGCGTTGGTCGGCGCCGTGATGGGCACGACGTTATTTAATTGAAAACGGCTCATAGCGCGATCGCTCCTGTGGCAATGCCTTTCGCGATAAGGGTAGCACTCGTGAGGAGCGGCGCCAACTGGCCCGGCCGGTGGGCCTGGGCGTCCGGGGTATTGAGCGCCGCCGGCAGCGCGTGCAACGCGGCGGCGTCCTTCACGGCGTCCCGAACAGCGGGCAATACTACGTCGATAATATTACCACCCGCCCGGGCCTTCGCGCTCGCGTCCTCGGACTTGTCAATCGCCGCCTGTAGCCAGTCCGCTAGCGAGGCCTGAATACCCGCGGCCCTGAAATAGACCCGCAGACAATCACGTCTAGCGGTGGGCGCGGACTGGGCGCGGCGGATGGCGCCGGTGTTGATTGGCTTGGCGGTCGAAATGGCTAGGCGCTGCTGTGCCGCGGTGTTCAGACGCCCCATTCCATACGGTGCGTATTGACCGGTGCGGCAATCCATACAGGGCCCGACATCGTTATAGCCACTCGGCAGACTGACGGGCTTTACATTGGCGCAATATTGCTGCTTGTTCACCCCCCAAAAGAAGGTAGCGTTGAGGCACTTTTTGTAGTCGGCCTGGGTTGAACGATATCGCACGACCGGCAGGGTGGGACGCGGCAGCGTGTGCGCGTTGACATCACGCGGCAGAGATTGAACCCAGGCGAACCACTGATCGGGCGTCCAGCCCTGGGAGAACTGCATTCCCGTTGTATTGCGGGGCACGATGATCGCTGCGCGTAACTCGTTGGTAAACGCCAGGGTCACGAGAACCGCCATATTGGTTTGAAGCTGACCCACGGCCGTCACGGTGCGTTTCAATTCCTGCTTTGCCGCGTCCAGCGCGCCGGCCGTGGCGCCTGGTTTGCTCGCGTCGCCCAGCTTATGAACAGCGGTCGACAACGCCTTTCCCACCCCGTCGATTGGGTCGCCTTTCGCGCTGCGGGCCTTCATCCCGTTAATGGGCTTCATCAGCGAGGCCACCAGGTCGCCCATGTTCGCACTCGGGGGGATCTGTGGAATCGAAACGGCCTTCATGGCCGCGTCTGGGTTGATTACCTTGCTCACCAGGTCGCCAGAGATTTTTTTTGCGACCATGGCATTTAGGCCGGCAAACGAGCGCATCAACAATCCGGTAAGAGCGCCGGCGCTCCAGGCCGCGGCGACAGCTGTCAGGATCATCGCCGCGGCCTTCTGGTAGTGCTGGGGAAAGACCGAGGTAATCATCCCCAGGGCCTCGCCGTAAATATCCTGGATACTCGAAACGAAACTCGTGTCTCGATGAACCGAAAAATCGACCATTCCCCACGGGCTTTTGTCGGCAAGGGTCATGGGAAAATCAAACCCGAACCCGGTACGGTGCCAATGCGACTGCCCCGCAATAGAGCCCCAGAACAACGGCAGGTGCCCTTTATGCTCGACCCCAAGCCAACGAATCTCACAGCGCCGGTTATGTCCAAAAAATCCGCTTCGCGACGGATAGTAACGGCATATAACCGAGTCTATCGGCTCCCATTCGAGCGGTACATTGCGATAGCCGACAGCGGGTTGCTGTTTACTGATAGTACTCATGACTACCCCACCACCAGTCGGAAAGGTAACGGCGGCTCCCAGCCCATCGGCCGGGGCTCGGTCGGGTCCATCGCGGCCCAGCGCCCGCCGATGCGCGCGCGCAACCAGACATGCGAAAACTGCTTGGGCTGATAGCCGCCGGCGACAAATTTCACGTCGGCGCCGGTGGCCGTGAGCAAAGCGCCCAGCAATACCACCTTGTCGTCGCAGTCCCCCGCGCGCATTTGCAAGGTAGCCTCTGGCGTCTGCAATCCCTCGATGGGCTCGCGAATGTAGCGGATTCGATCGCGGACGAATCGAAACAGCGCGCGCGCCTCGCCGGCATAGTCCTTCTGCTTGAGGTGGCCGACTATCTGGCGCGCGGCTGCATAGACGGGCATTGAAAACCCCGTCTCGGGGCGCATGAGGCGCCACATAATGCGCAGGGTTTCGCGGGTGCCGGCGTTGCCGCCGGCGATTGTGGCGACGTTACCGGCTAGGGGCTCCATCGGTGGGAGATTTAGCTGCATCGCTGCCGCCTTGTGCGTCGGCCGTCTCGCCGGCGCCGTTGGGTTGATTCAAGGCCGTTAGCTCCTCCCGTATAAGCCCGGCCAACTCCATAACCCAAGTTTCATACGTTTTCGCCCGTTCGTCCAGCGCTGAAAGCTGGCCCACGGGGTCGGCGAGCACTTGGGCGAGTACGTGATCGGGCACTCGGTCGACCACCAGCCCAACCCAGTTGCCCGGATCTTCATCGCGCGCCGCGGAGTCCATCAACATGCGAACATACATTTGCATCGGGTTTTCCTGATTTGGTTGCGCCTGGCCTTCAACGGCGGTGGGCGTTTCGGCCCGTGTCTGTTGCGATTGAGCCGCGGCGACCATCGGGGTTGCGATTTTATCGATCGCCTTCTCCAGGAAGCTGAGCGCGGTCGATTCTTTGTCGTCTTCCCCCGTCCCGGTGAACTCTTTCGCGAGATTCAATAGCTCGCGGAACTCGGACAGCTGGCCGCCGGGGTTGCTGGCCGCCGGCGGCGCTTGTGAGGGCGCCGCCGGCGGCGTGGCGATTTGGTGCAAGTCGCGCAGCCCCGACAGCATGGCCGTCATCATGGCAGTGGGATCGCTATCGCGCTGCGGGGCGTGGTCCAGGCGCTCGGCCAGTCGGGCGATTGCCTCATGGGTTGGCCTCATAGCTTCGGCCATCATCTGGGCTATGGACTGGGCATCGAGCGCCGGCGCCGGCGGTTGCGCTGCGCCGTTGGCCGGGGCGTCTTCGCTCTCCAGGCGCTCGATATACATGGTACGCCGCGCCTGACGGCTCACACGCGCTTTGCCGCGCCCCTTGCCGTAGAAGTCGAAGACGTACCGGCGGCCGCCGCCAAACTTGCGTCGCACGGTGTCGAGGTTGAAGCCGGCCGGGTCCATCTGCCCGAGGTATTTAACATCGCCGGCCTCGTCCTTGTGATAGACCTGGATATATCCGCCGGTGTCCGGCAGAGCCGACAACGCGGCGTCTATCCCGTCCGCTTCGGTGCGATCCTCCTCCTCTACTCCATCCTCAAGCCCTGTCTGGTCTGTGTCGCTCAGTGTGCCGCTCATGGTGTCCCCTCTCTGGCGTCGTCTATTTGCGCGCGGTGAAATTGGCTATGTAACAGGTTAGCACCGAGGATTCTAGTGGGCATCCCCCGCCCGTTTGGGCTCGAATTCGCCGCACCAGGTGTCCGGCGTAACCCTGGGCCAGGCCGTTGCGAAGCCGAGGCCCTGGGGCGTCGGAACCGGCGCGGTGGTCGGCGGCCGGGCGTGACACTCGCCGGCGTTGATATCGCTTGGGGCGTAGAACAGACATTCCCCGCACTGGGGTACGTCGGGGCCAGGCGCGGGGGCCTGGTCGTCGGGGTGGTCGTTATGTTCGCTCATCGTCGGCGGGTCCTCCGGGGTAGTAGAGATTGGGCTGCGTTGGCGGGTTGCGCATTTCGGCAACAGTGATCGCGTCCTCCCGCGGCGGCGGGTCGAGGTTCCACCGCCCGCAGCGCCCGAACACGGCGTATATATCGCGCATGAACCGGGCCAACCCGGCGTCGGCCTCCTGTATCGCTGCCCATTGGCGGCGGCGCTCGCGTCGCATGATTTCGCGTTGTGTGTAGATATTCAGATGAGGGCCCCGGAGCGGCTGGGCCCGCACTGTGGCGAACCCACTCATAGCGGCGGCGTCCAGCTCGGATAACGCCCCGTGACCAGGCGCACGAGGTGGGCCGCTATCGGCCAGGGCCACAGAGCCCAGATGACATAAGCGTTTTGCACTAACAGGGCGCGGTCGCGCTGCTCGCCGTCCGGGTCGAACAAGCCGCGGCCCTGGAGGAGCACGGCCCAAGAACTCGGGCACGTGCGCCAGGACACAAAAAAGCCTACCGCGACGTAGACCGCCACGGCGGCCGCGGCTGCGAACTGACCGAGGATTAGCAAGAGTACAAAGACGACGAAAGAAACGATGGGGAATCCAGAAGATAAAAACGACATGGTTTGCTCCTCGTGTGATTGATAGAAAGGCAGCGCCGCCCGTCAGAACCCACCAGACAGCCCCGATCACGCGTGCATAAAAGTTATTCGTCTGGTACAGCTGCTACGGGGGCGCCCGTTGGTGGCCCTGTGTGGCCGCCCTGTAGGGCTTTTCGCGCGAATCGGGGAAAAAGTTATGGCCCGGTGTCAAGCCAACGGCATAAGAGCCCGCGGCGTCGAAAACAATGGAGCCGATCCACTGGATCGCACCATGCTCCAGGCGCTCGCCGTGGACCATGGCCTTTCTGATCGGGTCGCGCTGTTTGGCGTCTATCGCCCGCCAGGCAGAGCGCGCCAGGTCGGCCGGCTGGGCGGCCTGGTCCAACCAGGTGCGCCGCTGTTTGCCGCTCGCGGTGTTCCATCGCTTCTCGTGCAGTCCGTACAGGCAGCCATAGGAGCGCACGCGCCGAAAGCCCTGCTGGGCCTGCCACCACTCCAACCAGCGATCGTGCGGCCATTCGATCATGGCCGGCGCTTCGCTCTTGCCGGTGTCTGCGTGTTCCTGCGATTTGCTCGGGACGATAGCGGCCGCGTATTTGATCGCCTCGCGCAGCGCAGACCGGATTGATTCTCGATCGCCCTTGATTTGTTCGATATGAATATTCGCGCCCCACAACTCGCGCACTTTCGCGAAGTCGAATCGACCGCGGACACACGCGAAGCAATTTAGATGCACGTTCCAATCGCCGAGCGCGCTCAATGGGTCCTCTTGGATATTGAGCGAGCCGCGCATATCTATTCCGGCCTCGCCCAGGTCGATGATTAATTTCTTCCAGCGGTCCATTAACTCGCGCTTGCCGCGTAGCAGATCGCCCGGGCGATAGTTGTGCAGCGTGGGCACCAGGTAGAACAGTCGATGGGTAGGGCTTGCTTTGTTGAATGCGTACAGCGCCGGCTCGTACCATTCGGTCAGGCGTTGCGTTTCCTCGCGCGATTCGTCCGGGCACAGCCTATTTTGTCCGCACTTGCTGTCCCAGGCCATCACATACCCACCATCGGGCTTGCGGCCGACCATTCCGGTCTGGCGGCACTCGCGCAGCGAGGCGGCTATATCTAGCAACGTGCGCGGGCGTGTTATTTTCACCTCCCCTTTTACGACGCGCGATTTTGGTCGCGGTAGCCACCCGGTGGCGTGGTGTACTTCCTCGATGTAGTCGGCTAGGCGCAGCTCCGCCTCTCGCCTGTCCGCGCGCTGCTGGTTCGCGTCGTGCAGCTCGTCGGCGATCTGCTCGAAATCGTGTGCGGTGAGCGCGCCGGATACGGCGACGTGTTGGGCGTCGTGGTGGCGCTGGATCGTGTCTAACGCTTGTTGCAGGTGGTGGGGAATCGTGCGCGCGTTGGGGTGGCGCGCAGCGAACGCAAAAAGGGCTTGTTCAGCTTTGCGGACCGCCAGGGACATTAGAGCCCGTCCGCGCCAGCGGTCGGGCCTGCGTTGTTCGCATAGCGGTCGGCGTAGTGCTTCGATTGGGCGACGGTCTTTTTGTGACTTCTGCGGTCAGACATTGTTAGTCCTCGCCTTTACGCCTGGCGGCGGGGGCTTTCCCCCGCCGCGGCCGCTTCGCCTTACGTATGGTCATCAACGCGCCGCCGGCGTCGCGGGGTGCGCGTCCGTGCGTCTAGCGCCCGTGCGTTTTCTGACCTGGTGTTATTCATCGTCCGCCAGCCGGCGGGAGGCGGCCGTAGCCGCCCCCCGGTTGCGATCCTTCGCTGGTCGCTGGGCTTTGGGGCGTTTCTTGTGCTTCTGCTTCGGGTGTCCGCCCGGGTAGGCGCATTGTGGAACGGGCGCGTGTCGCTCGGCTGCATACTCGGCGAGACGTTGCGATAGTCGCTGGCGCTGGCGGTCGGACAACCCGCGCTCGAAAATGCGATCAATGAACGCGCGGCACGTTTCACGCTTACCCATGGTCGGGTCGCTCGCGCTGTTAGGCGGCCGGCGGCTCAGACAGCGGCTGGCCGCACTCGGCGTCCGTCACCAGGTGGTCCGGGAACCAGGCGCTCGACCCATCGGGAAAGGTGATCTCGGCCAGGGAATGCCCATCACTGACGCTCGTCAGCGTGCCGGCTTTCCCGCTGGGGTCGTAGACGGGGATCTTTGCCGTGGCGGGCGCGGCATCGCTCGGCACGTCCGCCGACAGCGGATCGCCCGGCAGGTCCGGCCAGCCGCCTGTATTGTCGCTAGCAACCGCGATCACGCCGGGCGCTATGGGGCTCTCAAACATCGCGATCCCTCCCATCAATGAACCGCGCTACAAACTCGGCGCGCGTGAAAATCCGCTCTCCGTCGCACACGACATGCGAGGCGCAGACGGCGCGGACTTCGACGGTTTGATCGTGGTCGTGGTCGTGGTAGCTATGGCCGATTTCCGGCGCCGACGGGCCAAGCGGCTGCGGGGCGCTCATGACAGCCACCCCGCGCCCGCGGCGATCGCAAACGCTATGCCGACCACCAACACGACAAACAGAGCGATCGCTACTTCGTCTTCCGGGCTGATCATCGTTGGCCTTTCTTGACTGCGGTACGCTCGTACATAAGCGCGTCTGCCGCAAAGCCTATCGCCTCGGCGAGATCGTCGTAGCCCTCCCACCAATCGGGCTCACCGTTGAGAAAAGCAGAAACGAACGCAGGCGCGAGCGCGGCCACGAAGTGATCGCGCACGCTCATTTTGTCGTCACCTAAAGCCATGTCGTGTCCTCCGGTTATCCGAACGGGTGTCAGCGTGAGAGCCCCATAGCTCCAGGCGCTCGCGCCATTCGGCCACACGCGCGAGCCAATTTAACTCCGCGGCGACCTGGTACGGATAGCGAAAGCGCGCCGACTTGCGCAGCCACTCGGACACGAACGACCACCGCACCCGGCCGCGGGTGGCCTTGTCCCATGTACTGCACAGCGTCTCGGGATTGCCGGCTAGTTCGCACTCGGTGGCGCTGCGCGGATCGCTGACGTGGTGGAGCGCGGCGTACCGATGGACCAGCCCGGCGCGAACGCGCGCCACAGCTGACAACCAACGCAGATCGGCGGCGTTCTCATGCGTCGCGAACACGGCGGCCGCGCCCCATAGCCAATTGGAGACATCGGCCCATGACAGCGGGTTAAATGGATCGTCGGCCGCTGCCCAGAGGGTGGGCACGGTGGTCGCGAGGGGTGGACGGTAGATGGGGCGGGGACGGCGCTCGATTGGTGCCGCGCCTGGCGTTGTCGGGGCGCTCATGCTTGCCGCTCCAGCACTTTGTCGGCGTGATACCGCTCGGCTATCGCATGCAGAAACAACAACTCGGCGGAGATTTCGCCTTCGGTCACGGCCTGGGCACCCCATAACCAATGCCGGATGGTTCTCCAGGTGCGCAGATCGTTTGTTGCGGACCCCATTTGCCAACATGCGACAAGCCACGACTCAATGGCTGAGTCTTCGATTGCGCAGCACTCAGGCTCAGCCGCAGATGCAGCGGCGGGCGTCGATACGGGTGCGGGTGTGTTCATGATTGGCCTCCCTAGTGTGGTTGCGTTCGCTCCCCTCCCGTTTCGCCGTTGGAGCGGCGGCCCCCGAGGAGGCCGCCTTTTCAACGTCAACCGGCGGGAGGACCGGCGGGCCCCGGCTGGCTTGGAGGCAACCGCCCAGGGCTTGGGGGAACACTAGACCAGGGGATTAGACTAGTCAAGGACCCTCGGTCCGTCGCATGTCCGCGGACCGTTGACTAGAATGATCGGGACGGCAACCAATGGGAGGGCGCCAAGGTGAACACGATTCAACTTTTAGATCTGATTTGCGCGCGGTACGGGTGTTCAGATTACCGCGCGGCGAAGCTATTAAGCGTTAGCAAACAGACTGTTAGCCATTGGAGAACCGGAAAAGGCGGGATGAATGAAGCGGCCGCCATCAAGGCGGCCCAACTTCTCGACCGGGACCCGGCCGAGGTGCTGATTCTCTTGCAGGCCGAACGCACCAAAGACCCGGACGCGCGGAAAATTCTGCACAAGGCAGCTCGGGCGCTGCATCGGACCGCCGCTGCGGCGGTGGTGATCGCGCTCCCTTTACTGGGGGGCGTCCTGCTCCCGGCAGGGAACACGCCAGCCGGTAGCACGGGCGCCGCGTCGACGTCTGTATATTATGTCAAATGGTTGTGGGATCGCCTGGTTCGAGCGCTGATACCCGCCGCCGCCTAAAACCCTAAAGTTTTTCCGGCATGGGCCGTTATCGGCACCCCATGGAAGAACTGTCGCCAGGGTCGGCGCTGTGGCAAGCCGGCTTGAGCTGGGAAGCATTGCCGCTGTTATGTCGTGTCACCGCCCGCACGGTCGCCAACTGGCGCCGCCGCGGGGCCCTCCCTCCCGTGTTGGATCATCTGCTGGCCGTCTTTCGTGACCTGGGGCGCGTTCACCCGGCCTGGTCAGGCTGGCAGATCTCCTGCCGCAAGGGCGAGCTATTCAGCCCCGAAGGCGTCGGCTTTCGCCCGGGCGACGTGCACAGCCTGCATTGGCGGTTGCAACAGATCCGCGCGCTGCGCCGGCGCGTGGCTGAACTGGAACGCGAATTGGCGGCCCGCCCGCCGCTGCCCGATCGGCGCTGGCGCCCGGCGCGAGCTCGGCGCCGCGGGGCGGACCCGAACGCGAAGTCTACGGCGATTTGAGGCGGGGCGCGGCCTGACGCCGGGGTGAGCTCGGGGAGTCAGTCCCGCGGCGAGCGCCGGCGCTCGGGGCGACCGGTCAGACTCCACAAGCGATCGTCCATGCCCTGCAGGGTGTTGTCGAGGCGCTCGACGTGCTGGCCGAAATTCTTAGCAAAGTCGCGCAGGGTTTCCCGAAGGTGCTTCATTTCCTGGCGATTGAGGGCCACGGCCGTTTTCAGGCCATAGAAGGCGCCGATCGCGCCGCCAATCGACCCCAGGACGGCCCCAATCGCGCCGGAAACGGTCGAATCGACCGTCACGGGGCCGGCGCCGGTGCGGCGCTGTAGCGGGCTCTCAGCGCGTCTAAGCGCTGATTGCAGTCGCGCAAGGCCCGGCGCTGGTCCAGGACCAGGCCCACCACGTCGCGCCATGTCCTACCCCCCAGGCTGGGAGCCGGACAAGGGGCGGTCAGCGCCGGATTTAGGTGCAATCCCGGCGCGGCGCAGGAGGCGGACAACATCGCCAGGCACAGGGCGATCCAGACACGGGCCGCGCGCGCGCTCAAGGGCGGCGTGGGCCTGGCGGGCGGCCTGGTCGGATGCCTGGCGCAGCTGTGCCAACTTGGCCACGAGGCGCGATTGCGCTTGCTGGTCGGCCAGGGCCGCCTTGGCGTCGGCCGCTCTCTGGTCGGTGATACCTTGTTCGTATCCGCTGTGATGGGCATACCACACACCCCCGCCCCCGGCGAGCAAGGCCGCCACAATGACGGCCGCGAAGATCTCCAGGCGAATCACGCGCCCGGCCCCGTCTGATCGTGCTTGGACACTCCCCAGCCCCCGATCGCAAAAATGGCACTGACCCCGGCGCCGTAGTCCGTGGGGCTGAAGCTGTGGCCCTGGTAGACGCTCCAGGCCGCCAGGGCCAACAGGACCACCAGGGAGGCGGCCCACAACGTGCGCAGCCCGTAGGCGCTGAACAACCAGGCCCGGCGCGGCATGTCAGCGCAGCGCCCGCGACAGGCCGTAAGCGAGGCCCATGCCGGCCAGAGCCAACAGGCCGACGCGCACATAGGGCCAGTGCGTGGGGCCAGGCTCGCCGAAGGGCGCGGCGGTGATCGGGTCGATGGCGGCAACGCGCGGCACGATCGTCACCTTTGGCTTGAGCGCGGACAACACCCAATGCCCGGCGCCCGGCTGGGAGCCAGGCGCGAAGGGGTCTTTGAGGTCGATGGTCGGCAGGTAGGCCGATTCGATCTTAATCTCGGCCACAAGGTCGTTGAGGTTCGCCACGGCGTGCCCTCCTCTACCGGCGCTTGTGCTTGCGCTTGCCGCGCGAGCCCTGCGCCTGGTCCCACATGAACCACACCCCGGCGGCGCTCAGGGCGATAGACAGGCCGTAGAACGTCGCCTTGCCGGGGTTGGCCTTGGCCCAGGTGACGATCCGGGTAAACACGGAGGAGCCGGCCGGCTGGGGGCCTGGCGCCGGCGCCGTGCTCGAGGACGGCGCCGGGGTCGTGCTCGAGGACGGCGCCGGCGTGTTCGCGTCCGGCAGCGCCAGGTGTTGGCCGACATAGATGGTATAGGGGGCGGCGATATTATTCAGGGCGGCGATCTGGGGCCATTGCGAGGCGTGGCCCAGCTGCTTTTCTGCGATGGTCGACAGCGAGTCGCCTTTCTGTACAAGGTACGTGCTCATGCGATCGCCCCCTGGTCGTGCAGATAGGCTAGATAATCATTGCCGTACTGGTCGCGCAGCTGCGCTATGGATAGCGGCAGCTGAAAATGGGCCATGTCCTTTTGATGCCAATCACCGCCCCAGGTCAGCCCAAGGGACTTGCCGATCGCGCCCAGCTGTTGCCAGCGCGGATCGGCGGCGTCCGGCCAATAGGGCTGCCCGAGGGCATTTTGAAATACGATGTCGGCCGCTGCGCCCCAGATGTGGTAACTGTTGAGTGCATCCGACAAAAAAGAGGTGCCCTTGGCCTGGTTGGCCTGCTCCTGCTGAGGCGAGCGCCAGCCCTGAAAGAACATCACCGACAGGCCGGCCGCTTTGGCCTGCGCCAACAGGCGTAACACCTTATGGCGCATGACGGGCACCAGGCGATCCCAAGTCGGTCCACTCATGTTGTCGCTCATGGTACTACCCAATAACAAGGCAAGCGCCCCGACTCCGACGCCCGCGAATAACAGGACACGCGCGCGCGTCATGCGCCGGCCAACTGCTCAACGTGGAAGTGCACGGTAAAATGTACGGTTCCGACCCAGTCCTGATCGAGACGAAACCCCAAATGTCGGGCCGGGTGCGTCGGCGTGCCCCCAATCAGGCTTCCAGGCGTGAGAGCCACCCAACCCGAATCCCACACCAGAGGCTCGGGCGAAGCAGGCGCGGCGCCGGGCAAATAGATAGCGCCCATCTGGTAATAATTGCGGATGGTGTCGCCGGCGTCGGCCCACACCCAATACAAGGTTTGCGCGCCGGCGCCGGCGGGGACATAGGCATCACCCAGCACCATTACGCGATAAGAATCGAGGCACAGGGTTAGACCGGCGGCGTTGCCGGCCCGTAGATCGACGACCGCGTTATACGGCGAGGTTCCTGCGCCGGCAGGGTCAAACCATGTCCTGCTGTAAAACGCGGTCGGATACCGCGGCGCAATAGGGGCATCATGGCGCGATGGGTAGCTATCGCCGGCCGCGGTGTCGTAGTCCTCTGGATACAACACAGGGGGGTATGCCTGTTTAGCCGATGGCATTCAAGCGCCCCCCTCGATATGGTAGGCCAGCTGCCATGAGGCGGTGCCGGTGAACGCGTTATAGCTGGTCGGGTCGAACCAAACTTGGGTTATGGGATAGTCAACCGGGGACATATTCGAATCGGGCTCGCTGCGCCACGACGAGGGGCGCAGGTCAACCCAGCCGGTATCGAATAACGTTCCCTTGGGATTGGCCGGCGCGGCGGCCGGCATGTAGTAGGCTCCCACTTCAATTGTGCCGGCGGAATAGGCGGAGCCCACTGTATATAGGTCGAAGCTGCATTGGTTGTATCCGGGGGCCGCTCCGCTGTGCGTCTCTCCCGATAGCATCACGCGGTATGCGTCTATTACGATGCCGCCCTGTTGCCTGGCTGCGGGTATGTCGATGATCAGAGCATAGACACTATTGGCCGCAACGGTGTGGTAGCCAGAATCAAGGATAGTGAAATTGCGCGGCGCGACGGGCTCTTGGTGCGCGAAGAAACGATAGGCTAGCGAAGTATCCACCGGGATTAACCCATCC
>Ga0209918_1000979_pt1 | contig 16698 bp, 19 predicted proteins | sample SalPonD_shore_MG_FD_185712 | JGI IMG/M metagenome (GOLD analysis project Ga0209918, IMG submission 185712) | Salt pond soil microbial communities from South San Francisco under conditions of wetland restoration - Salt Pond MetaG... | ecosystem: Environmental > Aquatic > Marine > Intertidal zone...
AAACGGGTGCTGGTGGGGGCAGCCGACACCTTCCGTGCGGCCGCCGTCGAGCAGTTGGCCGTATGGGTGGAACGGGCCGGTGCCGAGATCGTGCGGCAGCATGAGGGGGCGGATCCTGCCGCGGTGGCGTTTGATGCGGTAAGCCGCGGTGCGGCACGCGATTTCGATGTGGTGATTGTCGATACGGCTGGACGGGTGCAGACCGACCGTGGATTGATGGATGAACTGGCCAAGGTTCGGCGTGTGGTTGGCAAGGCACTGGATGGTGCGCCGCACGAGGTGTGGCAGGTAGTGGATGGCGGAACAGGGCAGAACGCCCTGGTTCAGGTGGAGCGTTTCAGGGAGACGGCCGGGACCACCGGTCTGATTGTCACCAAGCTTGACGGTACGGCCAAGGGTGGGGTTGTGCTGCAGCTCTCCAGGCAGTTTGGTCTGCCCGTGCGCTATGTCGGGGTCGGCGAGTCGCTGGAAGACCTGTTGCCGTTCGATCCGGATCAGTTCGTTGACAGTCTTCTGCCGCCGGTCTCCGAGTCATCCGGCGAGGTGGAGGAGAGTGCCGCCTAGCCGCGAGTTGTTTCCTGTGAGGGGGCGAACAATCCGATCGGTTCTGCTTGAGAAGTATTGCCCCCTGTGTGGTAGCGTTTCGGGCCGGTTGATATACCAGATAACGGGAGTGCAGTTTTGCTATATGTAGCGGTGCGCGCAGCTAGGCGCGCAGGTGATTTGCTGAGTCGGATGTTTGATGAACGGGATACGCTCTCCGTGCAGCAGAAACAGGATCGCGATTTCGTCACCGAGGCGGACCGGAAGGCCGAATCGATGATTATTCGGGAGATTCAACGCCACTATCCCGCCCATGGTATCGTGGCCGAGGAGAGTGGTCGGCGGAACCCCGATTCGTCATATCAGTGGTATATCGATCCGTTGGACGGTACGACCAATTTTATCCACGGCTACCCTCATTTTTCGGTATCCATCGGGTTGTGGCGTCATGGGAAACCTGTTCTGGGGGTGGTGCACGATCCGATGCGCAACGAAACCTTCGAGGCGCAGAACGGTAGCGGGGCATTTCTGAATCGTCGCCGTTTGCGGGTGTCCGAGCGGCAGGACGTTTCTCAGGCCCTGTTTGCTTCCGGGCTTCCCCCCTACCGTCGAGAGGAACTGCCCGAGTTCCAGCGACGGATGGATGCATGCATGCGGGCGGCGGACGGTTATCGCCGCGGCGGCTCGGCCGCCCTTGATCTTGCCTATGTGGCGAGCGGACGCCTGGATACCTATTGGGAGTCCGGGTTGCAACCGTGGGATATCGCGGCAGGTGTGATCCTGGTGCAGGAGGCCGGCGGGATGGTAACAGATACCCGTGGCGCCAGCCTGAACTTGGAGAAGGGGGACGTGCTGGCCGCCAACTCCTCCCTGCATGCAGCCTTCAGATCGCTGTTGTCGTAGAATAGGGGACGCTAATACCCCTCCCTCTGGAGTAGCAGGAAGCAGGCGATACCGCCGAAAATAAGATTGGGCAGCCAGGCGGCGAAGTCCGGTGGCAGTCGTCCGCTTGTCGACAACAGGCTGCTGGCATGGCCCGTGACATAGAAGCCGAGCCCGAGCACGATGGCGCCGACAATTCCCATGGAAGAGGCGGAAACGCGGCTGCCCATATGCATGCAGAGGGCGGCGGCCAGGATGGCCATGATCAGGCATGACAGTGGCTCCGCCAGTTTCTTCTGCAGGGCGAATTCGAATGCCGACGAGGCTAGTCCGGCCTGTTTGAGTTCGCGGGCGTAGTCCTTCAGTTCCATGAAACGCATATGCCGCGGCTTGGGCGGTTCGGCAGTATGGGGACCCACCTTCGAGACGAGTTGCAGTGTCGCTTCGTGCGAGATGTGGATGCCCTCCTTGCCGGCCGGTTCGCTGACGTGTACATCGGTCAGATGCCATGTGCCGGCCTCGTACAGGGCGCTGGTTGCATCGATGCGTTTCAGCCAGTGACCCTGGGAATCCGTTTCGAGCAGCAGCAGGCGAAAGCGCTGTTTACCGAGCGGTTGCAGCCGGAAGAAACGGTGCCCCTCCTTCAGCCACTGCACGCCGTGCTTGGCGCTGGGTCGGTGATGGATATTGACGCGGTCAATGGTGTCCAGGCGCTGGTTGGTGGTGGGCGTGATCCATTCACCGAGACCGAAATTGATGGTGGCGGCCAGGGCTGCGACGCACAGTAGCGGGACCATCAGCTTGTTGACGCCAAGCCCGGCGGCGCGCATGGCGACCAGTTCGTTGTGGTGCGACAGTTCGGTGACGTAGATGCTGACGGCCAGCAGCAGGATCACCGGCATGAATTCGCTGACCATGAAGGGGATCTTGAGAAGCAGGTATTCGATCATCAGCCCCGAGGTCAGGCCGTGACCGAGAAACCTCGCTTTATCAAAGGCTTCGATGATCACGAACACGGCCAGCAACGCAAACAGCGTAGCGATGGCGCGACTGGTGCAGCCATAGAAGATCCAGCGAAAAATGCGCGGCATGGTGGAAGACTATCACCCGTATCCGGTAGTGGGTATGGAGAAGCGCATATGATCAGTCGATTCCCATAGACTAGAAATGGGTGGAAAGGCGTGCATCGGGGCATGGCTGTGGTTAGGGTTTGGCGTTTGCACATGCTTTCGGCGCGAGCAATATATGGAGGTACGCATGCCTTGGAGTGATCAGAATCAGCAGAACGACCCCTGGGGCCGCGGTGGTGGCGGTCGTCAGACGCCGCCCCCCGATCTAGACGAGGTGATCCGCCGTATCCAGGAGCGCCTTTCCGGCCTGTTCGGTGGTCGCGGAGGCGGCAGTGGCGGCAGCGGTGGCCCAGTGTTCAGCAAATCCTTCTTCTCCGCCGGAATCGGCATCATCGTCTTGCTCTGGCTGGCCTCCGGCATCTATTCTGTGAAGGCCGATGAGGAGGCGGTCGTCTTGCGTTTCGGTCAGCATGTGGCGACAACGGGACCGGGTCTGAACTGGCATATGCCTTACCCCGTCGAAACCGTGGAGAAGGTGCCCGTGACGCGTGTGCAGCGCCTGGAGATCGGTTTCCGAGGTGGACAGACCGGCAGGGTCCACAAGATTCCCCAGGAAGCCCTGATGCTGACCAAGGACGAGAATATCGTCGATATCTCGTTCATCGTGCAGTACCGGGTGAAGAATGTGAGTGACTACCTGTTTAATGTGGCACATCCCTCCGATACCGTGCGCGGTGCGGCCGAGTCGGCGATCCGCGAAGTGATTGGCCGTACCATGATCGACGATGTCCTGACCACGAAGAAGGCCATGGTCGAGGTGGAGGTCGAGCGGCTGATCCAGTCCATTCTGGATGGATACAAGTCGGGGATTTCGATCGCTGCCGTGAAGCTGCGCGATGTGCAGCCGCCCGAGCCGGTGATCAAGGATTTCAAGGATGTCGCCTCCGCGCGTGAGGATCGTGAGCGTGCCAAGAATGAAGCACAGGCTTATGCCAACGACATCCTTCCGAAGGCGCGGGGTGAGGCCAAGAAGATGGTGCTGGATGCGCAGGCTTTCGAGAAGGAGGCCGTGGATCGGGCGCAGGGTGAGGCCGAACGCTTTGTCAATGTATTGAATGCCTATCGCAAGGCGCCGAATGTGACCCGAAAGCGCCTCTATATGGATGCCATGCAGGATGTGCTGTCGAAGGTCGACAAGGTGATCGTCGACAAGTCGGTGGCGGGTCGCGTGTTGCCGTATTTGCCGCTTGATCGAATGGGTAAGAAGGTGGAGGTGAAGTGATGAGTGCAAAACAGACATCCCTATTGATCGTTATCCTTCTTCTCATCTTCGTGGGCAATATGTCCACTTTCGTTGTCAATCAGCGGGAGCAGGCTCTGGTACTGCAGTTCGGCAATCCCAAGCGCGTGGTGCAGCAGTCTGGGCTCCATTTCAGGCTGCCATGGCAGTCGGTGACCTATTTCGATAAGCGTCTTCTGCTGCAGGACGCCCCTCCCAATGAGATCATCACCAAGGACAAGAAGACACTCCTCGTGGATGCCTATACGCGCTGGAGTATTGCGGATCCGCTGAAGGTATATCAGGTGGCGAATAATGAGCAGGGCGTGGCGGCGCGCATGGCAGATGTCGTGCGCAGTAAGATGCGCGATGTGCTCGGCCAGCATACGTTGGCGGAGATCGTTACCGGCGTATCGGAATCTAGCAAGGACGACAACGATGATCTTCGCACCAAGATGATGCATTCGATCCAGATTCAGACGGATCATGAGGTGCAGGATCTGGGTATTCATGTTCGTGATGTGCGCATCAAGCTGACCGACCTGCCGAAGGAGAACAGCGCGGCTGTTTTCCACCGTATGAAGGCCGAGCGTCAACGGATCGCCAAGGAGTATCGTTCCCAGGGTGAGGAGGCTGCCAAGGAGATTCGTGCCGAGGCGGACAAGACTCGCAAGGTGGTACTGGCTCAGGCATACAGGCAGTCTGAGATCATTCGCGGTCGGGCCGATGCCGAGACGACGCGTGTCTATGCCAAGGCGCATCGACAGGATCCCGATTTCTATGCATTCCTCCGGTCGCTGAAGGCCTATCGGAAGTCGGTCAAGGAGGGCAGTACCCTGGTGCTGTCGCCCGATTCGGAGTTCTTCCGCTTCTTCGAGCACTCCGGAAGCAAGTAGCAGGATAACCCGGAAAAGCATGGACGATCTCTGGGCGGCATTGGGTCTCGTGCTGGTTCTGGAGGGTGCGGCCTATGCGCTGTTTCCCCGCCAAATGGTCCGGATGATACAGCAACTTCCCCAGGTTCCGCCGTCGGTCCTGCGCGTTATGGGGATCGCGGCGGTGGCGATGGGGTGGCTTGTGGTCTGGGTGGTCCGCCGCAGCTGAGGCTGGCGCCTGCGGTCAGGAGGAAATGCCGGCGATGATCCGATCGGCCGGGGGAAGCGCGCCGATGGTCCGCTTCTTGGCCTCCTCTTCCCCGATGAGGTCGCGCATGCCTTCAAGTGCATGCTGCAGTTTCCTCTGGACGCACGCATAGAGCGCATAACCGAAATCAGGATAGCGTTTCAGCCAGCTCTGTATCGTTTCGTTATTGATTTTTAGCAGATGCATGGACGCCGTGGCCGTGACTGTGGCCGCATGGCTGCGGCCTGTGATGATGGAGATTTCTCCGATCTCGTCACCCGCGCCGATATTGGCAAAGAGGATGCGCTGACCCGGGGCGCGCGGTGATGTCACCGTTGCCTCCGCCCTGCCTCCCAGAACGAGGTACATGAAGTGGGTATCGGATTGCCCCTCCTCAAATAGCGTCTCGCCGGCATCAAGTGAGATAAAGTGGGCGTTGTAGAGCACTGTCTCCCGTGCCGCCTGGGGCAGTTTTGAGAAAACTGCGTTGATCGCCATGGCGGATGCGGCCATGCGGCGTTCGGCCAGTTGTTCGAGAGCCCGTCTGAAGCGCGTATTGGTACGGAGGATATCGCGTACGGTCCCGGCGGGACACTGCAATAACAGCGACGGTTCGGTGGCGCGAACCTCGGCATTGGCTGGGGTGTCGTACAGGATGGAGGCTTCGCCGAAGACTTCACCCGGTGTGACAAAGCCGACATCGAAGATGTCGTGATGATGCCGTTTGCTGACCATCAGCAGGCCCCTGTATACTAGGAAAAGGGATGAGGGCTGTTGCCCCTCGCTGATCACCGCGACATCGGCGGCCATCTCCACAGATGTGGTGTTCGACCGAAGTCGATGCTGTTCGTCGCGGGAGAGCAGCGCCAGAATGGGAAATGTGTCACGGTCAACGGCGATATCGGGCTCTTTCAACCATTTTGCCATGCAGTCTATTATGAGCACACGATCTGTCGCCTGCAATGGATCGTCGCGGGTGCGGGAGAAGGGGTGAAGAGTGCCGGAATTACCTGAAGTCGAGGTGGTGCGCCGCGGGCTGGGTTCGCTGGTCGAGGCGAGGCGTGTGGTGCGGGTCGAGCACCTTTCGTCCGGTCTGCGTTACCCCTTTCCTGCGGACATGGCCGAGTATCTGCCGGGTCGGGTGTGTGAATATGTGAGGCGGCGAGCGAAATATCTGTTGTTTGGTTTCGGAGAGAGGGTCATGACATGGCATCTTGGCATGACCGGGCAATTTCACCTGTTGCCGGCCGATACAGCGCCGGTCCGGCACGAGCATGTCCGCATCGATTTCGAGGATGGCCAGAGCCTGCGCTACCGGGATGCCCGCCGGTTCGGCTATGTCGGGCTGTTTCCGGCGCGGACGTGGCAGCAGCACCAGTGGTTCTCCGGTTTGGGGCCGGAGCCACTGGAACTGGGATTCGATGTGGAATATCTGCGATCGAGGTGTGTTGGACGACATGCACCGATTAAGAATGTGTTGATGGATGCCCGCACAGTGGTCGGCGTGGGCAATATCTATGCCGCCGAATCGCTCTACCGGGCCGGTATCCATCCCGCGCGGGCCGCCGGACGAATCAGTCAGGCCCGTCTGGTGCTGCTGGTGGATGCGGTCCGGCGAGTGCTGCAGGAAGCGATCGAGGCGGGAGGCAGTTCGATTAGCGATTTCGTACGCGTGGATGGTCGCCCCGGCTATTTTGCCCACGCCTTTCATGTATATGGGCGTACCGGGGAGCGGTGCGGGAAGTGCGACGGCACGATCCGCCGTATCGTGCAGGCCGGTCGAAGCAGTTTCTACTGTCCGGGGTGTCAGCGATGACCTGATGGATCGTGCCCCCCGATTGCGAGTTTTTTACAGCTTCTCCAGCGTGTAAGATGCACCGCGTCCGATGGAGGAAGCGTGAAACACGAACTGGAAACATCCCTGCAGTTGGCCGTGGAGGCCTTTCTGGCCGAACATGGCGAGGAGGACGGTGCCCGTGTGTCACTGAGCCGCCCCAAAACAACCGAACATGGCGATTATGCCGCCAACGTGGCGATGCCGCTGGCCAGCCGGGTTGGTCTGAAACCGCATGCCGTGGCGGCGCGTCTTTTGGAACTGGTGGAGTGGCCACCCGAGGTCGAGAAAACCGAAATCGCCGGTCCCGGCTTCATCAATATCTATCTCCAGCATGCCATGGAGGCCACGGTTTTGGCGCACATCGTCTCGACAGCGGTCGGTTACGGCTGTGTCAGTGCTGAGGACGGGCCGAGTGCCTGTGTCGAGTTCGTTTCCGCCAATCCGACAGGTCCCATGCATGTCGGCCATGGCCGCGGTGCCGTGGTGGGGGATGCGATGGCGCGGGTGATGGCCGCCCGTGGCGTGCGAGTGCACAAGGAGTATTACATCAACGATGCTGGCAATCAGGTGGGGGTGTTGGCGGACTCCGTATGGTTGCGCATGCGTGAACTGCAGGGAGAGAAGGTCGATTTTCCGGCGTCAGCCTATCCCGGCGAGTATGTGGTGGAGGCCGCCAGGCAGATGCTCCAGAAGGTGCCCTTTTCGGAACTCTCGGAGATGGATGCCGAGCAGCGGCGCATGTTTCTGGGGCAGGAGGCGGTGAGGCTGATGATGGAGATCATCCGTGACGACCTTGGCGCACTCGGTATCCATTTCGACCGCTTCTTTTCGGAACGGACGCTCCATGCCTCGGGACGGATCGAGTCAATGATCGGTCATTTGGAGGAAAGGGGCATCGCCTACAGGGGTGTGTTACCTCCCCCCAAGGGGAAGGAGGTGGCGAACTACCGTCCGGTGGAGCAACTGCTATTCCGTACGACCGATTACGGCGATGATGTGGATCGCCCACTTATCAAACAGGACGGAACGCCGACCTATTTTGCGGCCGATATCGCTTACCATATGGAGAAGCATGAGCGCGACTTTGACCGGCTCGTGGATGTCTGGGGTGCCGATCATGGCGGTTATATCACGCGTGTGCAGGCCGCCATGCAGGCGTTGACCGGCAAGAAGCACCAGCCCGAGGTGGTGTTGGTGCAGATGGTCAACCTGACACGGGAGGGCAAGCCGGTGCGCATGTCCAAGCGGGCAGGGACTTTCGTCACGCTGCGCGAGGTGGTCGACGAGGTCGGTTCGGATGCGGTGCGCTTCAACTTTCTGACCCGGCGGGCCGAAAGTCAGCTTGATTTCGACCTAGAGACCGCCAAACAGAAGAGCGACGAGAATCCGGTCTATTATGTGCAGTATGGCCATGCACGTGTCTGTTCGATTCTGCAAAAAGCCGCCGAAGAGGGTGTTGAATTGGCCGATCCGGCCAGTGTCGAGGTGTCTAGGCTGATCGAGGCCGAAGAGCAGCTTCTGATCAAACAGCTTCTGGGCTATCCGGAGGTGCTTGAGCAGGCTGCCAGCCGTCTTGAGCCGTATCGCGTGGCGACCTATCTGACCTCGCTGGCTTCCGATCTGCATACCTATTATCACAAGTACCGTGTGGTCGGCGATGATGCCGAACTGACACAGGCAAGGCTGCTGTTGATGCGTGCCGTGGGGCAGGTGATCCGAAACGGGCTCGGGCTTTTGGGTGTGGCAGCGCCGGAGCGCATGTAGTGGCAAGAAAAGACTTCGCCGAGTCCGGTGGACGCAGGGCCGCGCGGAAAGCGCCGGCGGGTGGCCCGGGTCAGTTGCAGAGCATGTTACTGGTCATCGGTATTCTGTTGGTGGTGGCGGGCAGTTTTGCCGGCGGCTTCTGGCTTGGTAAGGGCAGCACGATCCAGCAGAAAGAGGGGATCAGCAAGGAGGCCAAGGACCAGTTGCTGGCTCAGATCAGGGATCAGCAGCAAGAGCTGACTGCATTGCGAAAGAAGCTTTCCGGCATGAAAGGGAACGATAAACCAGCCTCCAAGGATGCGGTCGGGGATCTGACTTTCTATAACTCTCTGCCGAAGCAGGCCGTCACGCCTGCTCCCATGAGCCGTTCGCCGACTGCTCCGCATCAGCAGTTTGCCCAGCAAGAGGCTTCCGGAACGTCCCCGAAAAATGGCGGAGAGCATCCATCCGATGCGACTGTCGCCGCACCTTCGGTTTCAGCACAGGGCGGCTTCCGTGTTCAGGTGGGTTCCTATCAGAATCGCAGCGATGCCGAGGGGTTGAAAGCCCGTTTCCGTCAACACGGTATTCTGAGCCGGGTCGAAGAGACCGATGTGCCGGAGCTTGGCGTATGGTATCGCGTCTATCTGGGACCATACGCGTCCAGTGCCCAGGCGGATGCGGCTATCAAGCTTGTGCAGCAACGCATGCATATCACCGGTCTTCTGTTGCGTGACAAATGATCGACTAGAGGACGCCCGGGTCTGGATCAGACGGGTCATGGACGATCCGAGCGCCGAACTTCAACCGCTGGCGGGGGATGCATCGTTCCGTCGCTATTTCCGGGTGCAGGGTAAGGCGGGAAACCGGGTCCTGATGGATGCACTGCCGCCGAAGGAGGACGTGCGCCCCTTCCTGCGGGTGAGGGAGTGGCTTGCCGAAGCGGGTGTCCGTGTTCCCTCCCTGATCGGCAGCGAGGTATTGCAGGGATTCCTTCTGCTGGAGGATTTCGGCGATATCACTTGGGCTGCGCATCTTTCCGATGGCGGTGATGTCGCTCCCCTGTTCGCCGATGCACTTCGTCAGCTCCATGCCCTTCAGTCGCATCCACCGGTGTTTGCGCTGTCTCTGTTCGATGTGGCGAGGATGCGAGCCGAGTGCAACCTCTATATCGATTGGTATCTTCCACATGTCGCGTTCCATACCCCGTCGGCCGAAGCCGGGGAGGCCTTCCATGCGGCTCTCGCCCCGCTGCTATGGGAGATTGCACGGTTGCCGCGTGTGCCCGTCCACCTGGACTACCACAGCCGCAACCTGATGCTTCCCGATGGCGGCATGCCTCTGGGCGTGATCGATTTCCAGGATGCCGTTATGGGGCCCGTGACCTATGATTTGGCCTCGTTGCTCTACGACTGCTATCAGGCCTATCCGGAGCTGGTCCGTCAGGAGTGGAGCAGGCATTTCTTCGAGGCGATGCCGCAGTCGCTTCAGGAAGGTTTTGCCAATGTTGAAACATGGCACCGCGCCGTGCGCCTGACCGCCCTGCAGCGCCATATCAAGGCCATCGGCATCTTCTCCCGTCTCGCCTTCCGGGACGGCAAGCGGCAGTTCCTGCGGGAGATTCCCCTGACCAGAAAGCATTTGAGAGAGGAGATAGACGATCTGGGTATGAAGGGCCTCACTCCTTTGCTGTCGATCGAGCCTGTCTGATGGCGGTGCGGGAGGTGTTGAGGATGGGCGATGTTCGCCTGTTGCAAAAAGCAGTGCCGGTCGGTGCCTTCGACACCGATGAACTTCATGCCCTGATTCGGGATATGCACGATACCATGCAAGCGCACGACGGTGCCGGATTGGCCGCCCCGCAGATCGGTGTCAGCCTGCGTCTGGTTATCTTCGGCTTTTCGTCCAGTTCGCGCTATCCCGATGCGGAGCCGGTGCCCAATACGGTGCTGATCAATCCCGAGATCGATCTGCCGGATCGGGAGATGGAGCATGGCTGGGAGGGTTGCCTCAGCCTGCCGGGGTTGCGTGGTCTCGTGCCGAGATACAGTCGTATCCGTTACCGCGGGTTCGATGCCGATGGGGAGGTAGTGGAGCGTGAGGTGACAGGCTTCCATGCCCGCGTGGTACAGCACGAGTGCGATCATCTGGATGGCGTGCTCTATCCGATGCGTATGGATGATATGAGTCGGTTCGGTTTCGAGGAGGTTCTGGAGCTTTAGCTCTGTTCCTTCTTCCGCTGCTGCTTCTCTCTGCTGCGCTTCAGGTTCAGACGCGGGGGGTCGTAGGTGAGGGTGAATCCATGCGACATCGTTGGCAGGGCCGTCAGGAAGTGCGGTACAAGCTCCGAAAGGTGGGCCGGTTTGTGACCATGTACCTTCTGGTATTGATGAATTGCCTGAAGCACGTGCATTGCTTTCCTGAATTCCGTGATATCGGCCTTGTAGCGGGCCCTGAGGTCGGGGTCCGTCTCCTTTTCCAGCATCGCCTGCAGCCAGGCCAGTCCGCCGTAGATGTCGCCATTTTCGGCCGCCAGTATGGTGGCGAGCTGCCCGACCCACCTAGGTGCGGTATGGGTGTCGACCGCACGCCACAGGTATGAGGCCGCTGTTTTGGGGTCGTTTAGATAGCGCCAGTGGTTGAAGCCTTCGAAGAAGGGGAGCATCCACTGTTTCGGGCGTGCCGCAATTCCGCGATCTAGGATACTGTTGACGAAGCGTGCGTTGTCCGGGCTGAGCCAAGAGAGGCTGGATTCACAGAGGAAGTAGGTGTCGATCAGTTTGGGGTGAAGTTTGCTCATGACATCGAAGTGATCGGCTAGTGTCGGGGCATAGCTCTCCGGCTTCGTGTTCGGGCTTCTACCCCCTAGGAAGACGGCCGCCTTGATATAGAGCATCTCGGCTCCCAGTTGGTGCATATAGGACCAAGCGACCTGCTGCATTCTGGCCGGCAGGGTGGGTGTCAATTCCGGTGTGGTGTCTCGGTGTCCGCTTTCCACCTGGATGAACAGCGCCACATAGGCAGCCATAACGGGAAGCAACAGCCACCGATACCATCTCATTGCAGATCCCGGCGGGCGTATATGCGGGATGCGAAGCCGGTTACGATGCCGATGTAGAGCAATACCAGTCCAAAATTCATCCAGACCTGCATGCCGTGGGTAACCGACAGGTTCGACACCACCATATCCTTAAAATCTAGACGGGAAAAGTCGGGGAACAGGGCGGTGAGTATCTGCAGGAGGTATCCGGCAGCCGAATGGGCGTCGACCGAATCACGTACGACGGGAAGGCCGGCGCAGATACCATAGTAGGCCACAGAGAGCAGCAGCACCGGGAATCCGCCCCGGACCATCCCCGAGAAGAGCATGATGACGGCGAGCAGCGCGGTCTGCATAACTGCGAGTCCGGCCCATGTCAGCAGGTAGTGCGCTAGCGAGAGGTGCTGGAAATAGAACGTGGCCAGCGAGTGCTTGATGACTAGGAGCGTCGCGTAGCCTGCCGTACCCAGAAGAAGCTGCAGACCGATCAGTAGCGCCAGAAGCCCCGTGAAGACCCCCAGTACGTACTCCGCCCGCGATAGGGGGCGGGAGAGAATGGTGTAGATCACCTTCCGTTCCTCGTCCCATGAGATGACCTGTACGGCATGGAAGAAGAGGAACATCAGCCCCCCGGCCCATATCACGGAGAAGAGGAAATCACTGCTGGCTCGGCCGATGTCGCGTCCGAAGAAGTCCATGAATAGGAAGCCGGAGACCTCGGCCGCTAGCGATAGAAGCACCAGCCCGACTAGGGCATGGCGGCGCAGGCCGTCTAGGAAGATGATGCGCCCCAGCGCGCTGACCCTGTGCCAGGCCGGCATCACATATCTCCCCGTATCAGGCGCATGAAGGCGGTCTCAAGGGGTTCGTTCTCATGCTGCCGGAGCTCGGGGATCGGTCCCTGGAACAGCACGTTCCCCCTGTTCAGGACCAGCACCTTCTCCGCGATGCGCTCGATGTCGTCCAGCAGATGCGAGCAGAAGAGTACGCTTTTCCCTGCCTGCCGAAGTTCGCGGATGAGGTTGACGATATCGACGCGGCCGAGCGGATCGAGGCCGCTCATCGGTTCATCTAGGATCAATAGTTCCGGGTCGTGGATCAGCGCCAGCGCAAAGCTGGCGCGCTGTTGCATCCCCTTGGAAAAGCCGCGCAACAGACGATTTCGCTCGGGCCAAAGGCCCAACCGGGTGAGCCACTTGTCGGCCGCCGTCGCGATCTCGTTGCGTGACATGCGGCATGTCTGTCCGGCGAAGCGTACCATCTCCATGCAGGAGACGTTCTGCGGGAAGTTGGCGATTTCCGGAAGGTAACCGATGCGATGGCGTATGTCGGGGGTCTGCGGCGGCTGTCCAAAGATGCGGATCGTGCCGCGGTCGGGGCGGATGAAATCGAGAAGTAGCCGGATGCAAGTGCTCTTGCCTGCCCCGTTGGGGCCGATCAGGCCGAGCGTTTCTCCCGGTTGCATCTCGAAATCGACGCCCTTGAGGGCCACATGGGCTGGCTGGCCCAGCTGTCTGGCGTAGGTCTTATGCACTTGCTCGAACCGAAGCACGGATCCCCCTCGTGGCGCTGTCATTGGCCGATTTAACCGGCTGCTTCGCTGCTGTGAAACATCACTCTATATTAGTCGCGGTGTCAAAAAAAAGCAGGGGAGCCGAGGCCCCCCTGCGCAAAAACCCGAAAGGGCTTTTTTACATGGCAGTATAGCCGGCGGTCGTGCAGTCGGCACCGCTTGTAGCGGCAACACTGGTGCCGGTGGTCAGTGCCGTACCAGCTGCGCTCACCTTGAAGTAGGTGCCAGACTGGTCGGTCTCCACGGCATAGAGCTTGTCACCGCTGTCATGCTTGGCGGTCACAGTGGCGTAGGAGCTGGTACCGTCCATGTTGGCGACCAGCTTCACGTTGTTGCTGAGCGCAACCGGTGCCTCCTGACCCGCTGTGGTCGTGGCTACAAAGCCGTCCGTGGTCAGCAGTGCGCCTGCCGTGGCACCTGCGGTGCCCGAAGCCGCCACCGAACCGCCATACTTCTGGTAGTCGGTGAACAGCGACTCCTCAGCCAGACGGGCCGTATGCAGGTCCGACTCGGCTGCCGAGTTGAACGCCTTGGTGCGGTATGCTGCGAACTGCGGGATCGCAATGGCGGCGAGAATGCCGATGATGGCCACGACGATCATCAGCTCGATAAGCGTGAAGCCTTCCTGTTTGTTGAATTCTTTCTTCATGTTCATGTTACCTCTCCTTTTCAACATGTTCGCTTGCGCGATATGGGTGATAATGTATCAGTGACAAGGAGGTGTATGTGGGGTGAGTCACAACGGGTATGATTGGCAAAGTGACAAAAAATGTCACCTTTCCGTGTCAGAAGACCATATTATTCCGTTCGCCCCGATACTGCAGGATCTTGACGATATAAGGTTGGGCGACCTCCGTCCGTATAGGCATTTGTCGATAGCGAGAAGTGTGTCATAATCCAATCAAGCGGTCTGACACCGACTTTATCCGGAGCGCGTGGGCCGGCATGGCTACTGCTTCAGCTTGGCTTCCAACGCCTTAACCTTCGCTTCGAGTTCCGTGATCTCTTCGCGTGTTTTGGCCAGCAAGGCCTCGGTGACGGCCATGCGCTCGTCGGTGACCACATCCATCTGTTCGAGCGTGCTTTCCAGCACGGTGCGTACCTGCGACTGCGCCTCGGTTTTGACATGGCCCAGCAGCTTCAGGCCACCGGCGACCTTCTCCGCCATGTCATCCAGTGTTGCGTTATCGATTGGCATCCTTACTCCTCTATCGCCTGATGAAGCTTTTTGGTGTTCACGGCTGCCTGAGAGCGCGTCATATGGCCGCGGAGGTATGCCTTGTTGCCAGATGGCAGCGTCAACTCCAGCCACCCCTGCGGCTTGGCAGGTTTCATCTCTGCATAGGCACCGCGCCGGTACCATGCGATTTTCTCCGCGCCTTTGATGCTATTTTGCAACAGCGGGATATAACCTGCAAACTGGAATCGCGCCTTGGACGAGATGGTCGGTTCCTTGTTCTGGATGGCCGTAATAATGGCCTTTTCGACCGACTTCTGATGCAGCACCCCTTTTCTGACGGATACCTTGATGGTCGTCAGGTGTTCGGTTGTACGGACGAGCTGAATGTCACCGTCAAGGGCATGGCCGCCGAACGAGACGGCATAGCCATCGGTAAGCGGTTCCAGCACGTCGACATGCATGTCGACCCGGTGCAGTCCCTGTTGCACCAGTGCCAGCGAGGTTCGCATGTCGCGCGGGACTCCGGTCTCCTGTCCCTTGATGAAGTAGTTGTAACCCTGCATCACGGCGCCGGGAATGGCGGCAACCGTGGCGACTGCAGCGCACGATGAGAGGCTACAGCAGACAAGTATGGTAGCGATCAGGCGCCCCATCGTTTCGCCTCACTGTTGTCGATTTCCAGATGGTCGATGACGCGGTCGACGACAAAGTCGATCAGATCCCCGATGCTCTTGGGTCGGTGGTAGAAGCCGGGCATGGCTGGAAGGAGGTGCACCCCCATGCGGGAGAGCTTGAGCATATGCTCGAGGTGGATACTGGAGAGCGGGGTTTCCCGCGGGACGATAATCAGTCTGCCCCGTTCCTTCAGCATCACGTCGGCGGCCCGTTCGAGAAGGTTGTCGGAGGCGCCGGTCGCGATCCTGGCCATGCTCCCCATCGAACAGGGGATGACCACCATGTGCCGTATGCCGGCCGAACCGGAGGCGGCGGGGGAGAACCAGTCGGTCAATGCGTAGCAGGCGATCAGCTCTTCAGGTATCTCCAGATGACCGGCGAGAAAGGCTGCCGATGCTTCGGGGCTGCCTGGCATCTCGAGACCCTGTTCCTGTTTGATGACGAGCCGCCCTGCTTCCGATAGCAGGATGTGCTGGCGTATGCCGAGTTGCCCCAGGCGCTGTATCAGGCGCAGACCGTAGGCTGCACCCGAGGCGCCGGTCATGGCGATAATCACCTCATGCGTACGGGGTTTCACGGTCTAACGCCCTCCTTGCATTATCACGGCTCCAGTTCTGCCATGCCAATGCGCATCAGCTCCCTAATGGGATTGGTGTACCTTTTCACACCTTAAACCTACATGCTAAAGCTGTCACCCAAGTATAGCCGGCGCGCATCCGGATGCTGGACGATCTCGTCCGGTGTGCCCTGTACCAGTAATTCGCCGGCATTCATCAGATAGGCCCGGTCGCAAGTGGAGAGGGTGTCGCGTACATTATGGTCGGTGATCAGGATGCCGATGCCGCGCGCGCGCAGGTCGGCGATAATCACCTGGATGTCCTCGACGGCAATGGGATCGACGCCGGCGAAGGGTTCGTCCAGCAGCAGGAAACGGGGGCGGGTGACCAGTGCGCGCGCGATCTCCGTACGTCGGCGCTGGCCGCCGGAAAGTGTATAGGCCTTCTGATGCTGAACCCCTTCAATACCCAGCTCGACCAGCAGGCTTTCCAACTGCTCCTCCACCTCGGCGGGTGAGAGGTCCAGGGTCTCAAAGATCGCCAGCAGGTTCTCGCGTACGGTTAGCCGGCGGAAGATGCTGGCCTCCTGGGGCAGGTAGCCGATGCCTTGGCGTGCCCGGCGGTGCATCGGAAGATGCGAGATGTCTTCTCCGTCCAGCGTGACCTCTCCGTGGTCGGGGTTGATTAGTCCGCATATCATGTAAAAGCTGGTCGTCTTTCCGGCCCCGTTGGGACCGAGCAGTCCGACGCACTCGCCGGAGTAGACATCGAGGCCGACATCGTGGACGACCTGCTTCTTGCGGAAGCTCTTGTTCAGTGCTTGGGCGGAGAGGTGGTGGACGGTGCTCACCGTTTCTTCTCCGGTTTTTTCGTATCCTTGGAGTCGAGGTGCATCTGTACCCTGCCCGTTTCCCCCTGGCGCACCACGGTCTCGTTGGTCTTGATGTGGTGAATGATGGTGGAGCCTTTGACCTTGCCGTCCGGATCCTCCATCTCGGCGTGACCGATCAGCGTCAGGATCTGTCGTCTGTTGTCGAGTCGCGCCTTGTCCGATTTGCCACGTTTGTTCTCCTGTTTCATGCGGACATGGCCGAATGCGTTGGCCTGGTCAATGCCGCCGTGCCCCTCCTTGCTGTAGTAGGCCACGAGACGGTCGCAGAAGAGCTCGAAGGTGCCCCGGGTCAGATGGACATGTCC
>Ga0209918_1000980_pt1 | contig 16682 bp, 20 predicted proteins | sample SalPonD_shore_MG_FD_185712 | JGI IMG/M metagenome (GOLD analysis project Ga0209918, IMG submission 185712) | Salt pond soil microbial communities from South San Francisco under conditions of wetland restoration - Salt Pond MetaG... | ecosystem: Environmental > Aquatic > Marine > Intertidal zone...
AGAGGTAGTGGCTCGCCGAGGGCCAAACGCCGCCGCCAGGGCGATCGGCATCCCCGCCAGAGCGGTAGTCGAACTCGCAGCCGGAATGCCGCCGGTGCGGCGTAATGCGCCGATTATCCGGGCCTTCGTGTCTCGCTACGACGCCGAGGGCAGCCCGCTTCCGGCAACGGCGGACGAGCTGGCAGAGCCGGCCCCAGAGGTGAATTCCGAGGAATATGCGCCTGACTGCCAGTGGGAGCAGCGGCTTCACCAGAAGGGCAGCGACCCCGTCATGTTCCCCGGGGACTATGACGAGGACGAGGCGGTGTAGCCGCCGGCGGCCTCATGCCGCGTCCTCTGGGTTGGCTCCGGCAGCCCCAGCTCCCGGGCGGCCTCGGCTACCCGGCGACGGGAGTACTCACTCCCGCCTCCCTGGTACACCCGGAGCACGGTTCGCGGGTTGGCCGTGATGTGGGCGGCGATCCTGACTCGGTCGATTGCGCTGATCATGGTGCGTCTCCTGTCACACATCGGTGCAGAAACGTCGTCGGCTGGTTTCTGCATTGCTGTTGCAGAAATGGCCCCCGGTCTATTTCTGTAAGCTCCGGGTACACCAGCAAAACCTGCGAAAAATCCATTACTTAGCCGCTATATAGACGCGGACACGGCCCATCGTGGCACCATGTCGGCATGTCTCGAGCGAACTCTTCCCTTTGGCTCATCTGCTGCCTCGTCACCGCCACCGCCTGCGCAACGCTCGGCCTCGCCCGCGACGGCTTCCGCGATCGACTCAGCCAGGGATGCGAGACTCCCGAACAGTGCCGAGAGCTGCTCCGTGAGGCGACCCGGCGCGTCAACGAGTGCCACCAAGCGCAGATCCGCAGCTGCGACGGCGCAGAAGCCGATCTCGGTGCCGCCACCAAGCTCTGGCGGGAAGCACGCGAGGCCCAGCAGGAGCGCGCGCGAGCAGCCCATGCGGGCCGGCATGAGACGCAGCACGAGAAATGGCTGGCGGAACAGGACCGGCGGAGGGCTGCGCAGGAGGAGCGACGGCGCCAGATAGAGCGACGTGTACATGAAATCGAAGACGAGCGCCGAGCCGAGAAAGAGCGCCTCGAACGCCTCGCCGCAATGGCGCAGCAACCAGAGTACGGCGTGCCAATCCTGAACATGCAAATCTGCAATACGCAGGACCGGCTACGGAAACTCAGCGAGGCGCTCGCCGAGGAGCGCAAGATCGAGCAGCGTTCCGGCTATGTCTCGCCCCTTGCGCGGCGTCAGATAGCCCGGGAAACCCTTGATGCCGAGGAGTCGCTTCGCGCGCTGAAGGAACGGCTACGAAGCCAATTCGGGGAGTCTGCACCTGGGTGCGGCGAGCAGTACAGGCGGCTGCTCGACTGCCTGGAAGCGAAAGACGTCGACTGCGATGAGCCTACCCGAACCGTCGTCGAGATACTTCGCTCGGGCTCATGGGAATAGGCTGCCTGTCACCGCCCCTTGAGCAACGCCTCCACGTTCGCCGACAGCTTCAGCAGCTTCTGAAGCGCCTCGTCACTCTGATCGATCGCTCGCTGAACCGTCGGGTTGATCTCGATCCGTTCGTCGATGTGCTCGTCGATGTGCGTCTCAATGCGCTGCACCGCCTGCCTCGTGGTCCGGCTGATCCGCTCGAACTTTCCCTCCCAGAGCTCGGGCATGTGCCGGCGGATCATTTCGGCCGTGAACTTGTAGCGAACGCCAGCCCCGCCCCCTTCGCGGATCAGAAAGCGCCGGCCCGTCTGACGCTCCTTGAGCTTCGCTCGCCGTAGCAGCGCCTTTCCGTTCGCCGATTGCCGGATGCCCAGATACCGCTCCGCCTCGGCGGCGCTCATCAGACCGCGCATAGCGTTTCCTCCGCTGCGTCTACCCAACCACGGAACGACTCGCTGGTCCGTTTCGCCGCCAATCTCACGTCCGTTACCGTCTCGACCCGCCTTGGCCCCCGTACGCGCCGGCGTCCGGATCTCGGTCGATGCTCGGCCCACTGCTGCTCGGCAGCCCGCAGGCGCTTCTCGGCCTGCTCTCGGGCCGCTTCGAGCAGGGCCGCGCGGTTCTGTTTGCGCTGCGTCAGCTCGAGTGTGGCCTGGTTCTCGATCCGAAGCGGCGGCGTCAGATCCCCTTCCTTGCCGGCCATTTTAAGAAGCTTCTTCCCCGCCGGCGTCAGCGCGTAGACGCCGAAGATCCGGCCGCGGTCCTTGTCGTGCTCGTTGCGCGAGCCGGCGGCCCCGAAGAATGCCGCGAGCGTCTGGATATGCTGGTCGTCCATGCGCTGCAGCTGATCGGACACGAACCCGTAACGCTCCAGCTCATCCGACTGCGGCTCCTTCGGCACCGGCCGCAGCTCCCCGACGACCGGTTGCGCCGTAAGCTCACCGCCTCGCCGATGCTTTCGGTGCAGTGGCACCCATCCGCAGCCGTCGCAGAATCGACAGCGGCCGTCATCGTACCAGCTTGGCATGCGCCCATTGCGCATCGCGTCCCGGAGCCGCTCCAGCTCTCGTGGTGTCATGGCGTTCACGCGAGCGATCGCATCCCGGATTTGCCGCTCCGGGTCGCCGCGAAACCCATCGCCGCCGCACCGTGGGCAGAGTCGGGAGCCGAACGTGAAGATCTCCGCCAGCTCGAGCTGAGCGCCGAATACGGACCGCTCGAACGTGCACTGCCCCTTGCCGAAGAACCACACGAGGTCGTCTTGGTCCTCGCCGCTGAGGTGCGAGTGGACGATCGCGCGCTCGCCCGCAGGGCGTGCGCCCTGTTTTTCTGTCGACATTTCTGCTAACCTCCTGACGTCCCGGGCAAGGACTCGGAGGGCCCCGTCGGCTCAGGTCGGCGGGGTTTTCTTCATTGTAGCGCCTCAAGGGGCCAGTGCTCGACGACCTGGCTGGATCTCAAGGCGTCCAACTGCCTGTGACGACGTGATGTCAGCGACCGTGAGCGAGCTCATCGGGCAGGCTGGATCTCAAGGCGTCCAACTGCCTGTGACGACCTTGGACCAGCGGTCAGCGTCCGCCGTGCTCGTGTTCTGGCTGGATCTCAAGGCGTCCAACTGCCTGTGACGACAGGCGCACGCGAAGGCCGAGCAAGACGCGCAGCAAGCTGGCTGGATCTCAAGGCGTCCAACTGCCTGTGACGACAGGACGCCACGATCGACGAGCTCGTCGATCAGATGGGCTGGATCTCAAGGCGTCCAACTGCCTGTGACGACGGCAGCTCGAGGACGCCGACAAGCGAGACCGCGAGCTCGAGGCTGGATCTCAAGGCGTCCAACTGCCTGTGACGACTTCGATCATCAGCCGGGAGCTTTCGGGCACGAAGCGGGCTGGATCTCAAGGCGTCCAACTGCCTGTGACGACGACCTCGCCCCGACCTCGACCCCCCGAACACCGATCCGGCTGGATCTCAAGGCGTCCAACTGCCTGTGACGACGCTTCTTGTCGCCGAAACGCTCGTGGTACGCAGTCAGGCTGGATCTCAAGGCGTCCAACTGCCTGTGACGACCCGCTGACCGAACGGCTCGCGATCGGCTTCCTTACCCGCGGCTGGATCTCAAGGCGTCCAACTGCCTGTGACGACGCGTCTGAGCAGCACCGGACGGCTGGCCGGAGGTGGGGCTGGATCTCAAGGCGTCCAACTGCCTGTGACGACGGGCCCCGCAGCCAACCAACGATCCCGCGTCCTCCCGACCCGGGATGCGAGCGGTTCTGGGACCCATGCCCCGACACTACTCTGCCGCGCCCATTGCATCTACCTCCGACGGCTGTTTTTCCGCCTTGCGAGAGGTCCCCGGGGCATCCGCGTCACCGGGCCGCTCGCGCTCCACTTCGCTGAAACGGTCCGCGCCGAGCACCTCCTTGAGTATTGCTTTGAATGTCCCTGGTGCCGCAACGACACGCTGGTACCTCGCCGCCCTGTGTAGCTCGTCCCCGTTCTGCTCGGGCGCTCGGCGGCGCGCCATCTTCGGGATCTCGATAGCGTCCACTTCCACGCGCTCAAAGTGCTCCGCCATCATGAGCGCCAGCATTCGCATCTCGTAGTTGCGTCGCTCGATTGCACGACGCCGATTCGCCGTCTCGAGCTTCTTTAGGTGTAAGTCTTTGCGCCGCCACCACTCGAGCCACACGAACATACGTTCGGACTCGTCCCTCACCCCGTGTTCCGACAGCCACTCGTCGAGGGTCTGACGGGATGCGACGAAGTAGTCTCCGGCCGCAGCGGCGTTGTGGGGATACCGCTTGGCGTTTTCGTCCCGATGCTCACGCCACCGCTTCCACAGCCGCTCCACGTCGATGCCGACACGGTCACGCCAACGCAGCGCCACCTTGGCCAGTTTCCCGTGCCTGCGCCACTTGTCGATCCCACTGGTCGCTTCCGTCATCCACTCCGGCACGAGATCCGGGTGTTCAGCCATCCACTCTCGCAGGCGCTCTTTCGCGACGTCGAAGTGAACGTCTGCACTGGCTCGACACCGCTCGGCAAGCATGTACCTGGTAACCACTCCAGGCGCCGGCATGGTCGACCGCTCGCGCCGTCCGGTCTTCTTCCGCTTCGCCGTGGATCTGTCAGTATCGCCGGCCAGCGTCATCGGTACCCCGTTGACCTCAGCGAACACGATCTGGCGCCTATCCTCACCCATCCACTGCTCCAGCGACCACTTGAGCCGCACATGCGCGGTTCCGTTCGTGCCCTGCCGGCGCTGTCGCGTGAGCGACGGAACGTCAAGCGTCAGCTGTAGGCTGTGACGCAGCTCGTTTCCGCTCTGTTCCGGCACCAGGTACGCCCACCGAACGCGAGCGTCCATACGCAACTGACGGTGCATCAGAGCCTCGCCGCTGACCCAAATCGGGTGCCCTTGCTCGTCCGTGCCGACACGCAGATCGAATGCCACGATGCGCCGATCGGCGCGGCGTCCTGTTGCGACTCTGGCCTTCTTGGTTGCTCGTTCGCCCGTGATGTCACGCATCCGCAGAGCCGTGCACTGACCGCCCATTACCTCTTCGAGCGTCGTCGCTTTCTGGATCTGTACTCCGACCTTGCGGCCTCCGGTCCACGGCGGGTCCCGCGGCACGGCTCGCGAGTTTTTGACCGCTACCTCCACCGCTCCGCCGGGGCCCGAAATAGCCACGTATGTTCCTTGGTACACGCCAGACGCACGCTGTGCTTGCTTGCGCAGCATGTCCGCTCGGTGGTCGAGCAGCGCCACACGCTTCGCCAGCTCCGGCCAGTCCTCGGCAAGCATATCACCCAGCACTTCTGCCCGCCGTGCCGCCATGGCATTGGTTTTCGGCGCGTTCTGTTTTTTGCGTGCCTTCAGCTCCTCGAACGAGCGCTTGATCTTGGTCACATCTGGATTGCTCTTCTGTTTCTTTGCTTGCTTGAGCTGCCGACCGAGCTCGTTGAGCTGCCGAATCAGATCGTGGCTCGCCCCGGAACATCGCCGCTCGTACTCGTCGCGCCACGGCTGCACCATCTGCCGGAACTCCTCGCGCATCGCATCGAGTCGATGCTTCAGCTCCTTCTTTTCTGCCAGAAGCTCGTCGAGTCGTTGCCGTTGCTCGTCTGTGGCGGGGACGCGCTTTCGTTTTCGCTGTCGCTGGAGCTTGATCTGTCGCCTCAGTTCGGTGATCTCGCCGTCCTTGCCGGTCAGTTCCGCATACCTGTCCTCGGCCTCGCTGAGGCCTGGCACGTATTCGGCGCAAAGCTGCCGGTACACCGCGCACTTGTTCCGGTAAATCTCCAGGCATTGCTTCATGTAGTCGTGCGCGGCTTGTTCGTGCTGTTTCAGCAGCTCGGCGTTGCGGGTGATTTTTGCGACATGTAGCTTCGCGACTCTCATTGCGTCAGCCCTCCGTTCAGGTCGTCGGATAGCCGTGCGACCGTCGGACCGCCTCGCCTGGCAGCCCTCTGGCGCAGCCTCTTCGCCAGCTTTGTATCGAGCGGCCTCAAGAACTGCTCGGGCACATTCTTTGGCGGCGCGGCGTTGCTTAACCCGTATAGAAACTGAAGCCCGTGCTGCCCCACGTCCGGCGCTAGGTATTCCCGTTTCTGACTCTTCTTCTTGTCGTCCTGTTCCTTGGGCCGCATCCCCGTTCCGTCGAGCGAGTATTGGATGTCCGCGGACGGGTTACCGTGCCGAAGGCTTGAGCCGAACAGATCGATCAAGATCGCGCGTCGCTTCCCGTCCGCTGCCCGAGCGGCTCGGCCGCACGCCTGCAGGTATCCGCTGATATGAACGAAACGCCTGCCCAGAATGATCACCGCGACCTCCGGAACGTCCACGCCTTCGGTCATGGTGAATACGTTTGTGATCACTCGAACGTCTCCGTGCCTGAAAGCGCTCAGCGCCTCGTCGCGAACTCTTCGCGGCGTTTCGGCGCTAATCGTACGGACCTTGATCCCTTCGCGATCGAATTGCCGCTCCCACTCTGCGGCAACGCTGATGCGCTCGAAGTACGCGAACGCTCGTCCGGCATCACCGAGATTCCGGTACGCATCGACAGGAGAGATCGCGAACTCGTTACCCGTCTCCTCAGGCGGCGAGAACAACGACCAAGGCACGATGTGGCCAAGCCGCAAAAGCTCGCTGTGCTGAGCCGCGACGTGCCTGTGCCCAAACATGTCGCCCAGCGGTGTGCCGTCGTAGCGCTGCGGGGTTGCGGTCAGCCCGATCCGTTGTGTCTGCGGGAAACGCGCGAAAACATCGTCGATCGCCACGAAGTCATCGGCGTCTTCAGCGTCGTATAGCCGCGTCTTCTGGCCCCAGGAATTTGTCAGCACGTAGTGGTGCGCCTCGTCGAGAAGAAGTAGCTCCACGTTCGGCAGCTTGCTGAACATGACGGTCTGCACCGTCCCGACCTGAATCCTCTTGTGCGGCTCGTGCGGGTACCCTGGCATCAGCACGCCGACTGCATCGCTCCCGTAACGCTGCCGCAGTCGCTCCACCCACTGCACGACCAGCTCGCGCCGGTGGGCTAGCACGAGCGCGCGTTTTCTGTCGCACAACTCGACCCCCATGACCGTTTTCCCGCTACCGGTCGGGGATACGAGGCAGACCGACAACGCGCCATGAGCCAATAGCTGCAGGACTGCTTTGATTGCTTCCCTTTGATAGGCCCTCAGGTCCATTTCATCGCCTCCTGAATCAAAGCCGCGTAAGCACCGCGGCCACGCTCCTGAATCACCTCGCCGGCCTTCCGGTCCAGCTCGCGAAACGCCCTCGCGAACCCCGCTTGCCGCAGGAACCGGCGCGCCTTCGCTGCGTCGCAGACGCTTCGCGTCTCGGAGCCCACGACGTTCGTGCCGACAAGCCCCGCCATTGCCCCGAAGAATGTTCGTCGGTTCATCATCAAAAAGCCCCTCTCAACGAAACTCGACCCGGTGCGCGCCACCGGGACTCAGCCCGAGCAGGTGAGCTTTCGCGACCGCGCCAAGGAACGTATTGGCTTCCAGTATCAGCACGCCCTGGAACTGGCTGCCCGTCGGTTTCTTCGGGTCGCAGTAGCTGAGCCACCAGAGTTGTTGATTCATGCTTGCTCGTCCCTCCACAGCAACGCATCGACGCGCTCCATAGCGAAGTCGGTCACGACGTTCGGCCAGTCGTCGACCTCGTCGAAAGCCATCCAAGCGAGCCGAGTCCCGCACTTCGCCCGATCGCTCCACGTCACGCCTCGCGCCAGCCACGCGCCCATGGCGTGCAGCCCGTCGTGCACAGCGTCGCCCCATGCCCGGAGCTTCCGCTCGAGCTCGACGACGCCCCACGCCTTGCCGCGCGGCAGCTCGCAAAGGACGCACTCGCATTCCTCGTGCGGTGCGATGTTGTCTCGGATGAGCGCCGCGACGCCGTCCTCGCTGCCCAGGCGCGCCCGGCGCATGATGTGTTCGTAGCCGTACCGGATGGCGACGTCTGGTGGTTCCGGGTTGCTGGTCCAGCGCTCTGACTCAGGCGGTTCCGTCGAGCCGTCCGAGAAGTCCAGTGGTGTAATCTGCAGCGGTGGCGGGTGCTTCCCTTCGAGCATGTCTCGCGCCCATGGCGGCGGCGGAGCCCCGAAGTGCTCACGCCACTTCTCGGGCGTGTCGATGACAGGGACGGCGCGATCCGTCTCCTTCATGACCACCGACATGAGGAGTGGAAAGTGGTTGGCTTCGCCACGGCACGGGTACGCCGCTACGTCACCGAACGAGCTGGCGCCGCATTCGCTGCAAGAGCCGAGACCTCCCGCCGGGAACCGGTGCGGTCGCTCGTACGTCGCGCTCTCTACGACAAGGGAGCCGCATTGGCAGTGGCCACCGAAGTGATTCTTCGTGCCAGCAATACCGCAATCAACGCACCTCCACACCAGTCGATCAGCCATGTACGGCTTTGCGAACGACCTGCCAGCCGATATATCAAAGCGGACGCTCGGCCGCTCCGTCGCCGACGGTTTCGAGTTTCGAAGCGCCGCCTTGATCCAGTCGACGCTCCTGTAGGTCTCAAGATCGTGGTGCCGGACCCGGACGCGATCGTCGAAGAACATCGACCAGACCAGTCTCAGGTCGCCGTTAGGTTTTTCCTCGATGTGCACGAACGCGACCGACTCGATGTCGAGCAGCCAGGCGCCGAGGTCGTGGAGGTCTTCTTCGGTGCGGGTCGGTGTTGTCATTGCTTCCTCGCTTCGTATTCCTGCCACGAGCGAGACCGTGCTCGCTCGAGCTTCGACACCACCAGGCAAAGCATGCCCAGCACCGCGAACTTGAACGGCAGATCTTCGTGGCCGGCAATGCCCGCGGCGATGCCGAGACAGAAGCATGTGATCGCTGCAACTTTCATCAGTTCATCCTTTCGCCGTAGTCGTCGAACTCGTCGAATTCCTCACCGCGCGATTGCTCCTTCTCGTACAGCCGCACGCAGTCACCCATCAGGCGAGCGTCGACGATGCCCTCGGAGCCGTTGCGGTGCTTGGCCACGACGATCTCGCGCTCCAATCCCTCGTCATCCGGCTTGTGTAGGAAGATCACGCCGTAGGCGTCTTGCTCGATGGCGCCGGACTCACGCAGGTCGCTCAATGTCGGTCGCCGCTTCTGTCGCGACGTCTCGCGGTTGAGTTGCGACAGCGCAATCACCGGGCAGCGGTACTCCTTCGCCAGCGACAGCAACGCGCCCGAAAACGACGCGACCTCCTCTTCGCGGCTCCGTTTCCCTCGCCCACCCGGCGTCGTCATCAGCTGCAGGTAATCGACCACGATGAGCCCCGGCGCCGGTGTCCCTGGTAGCCGCCGCATCGCACGCCGCAGCGCTGACTTGATCTGGTGTGGCCCCTGCGCTGGCTTGTCATCGATAACGAGCGGCATGTGCTCGAAGTCGGACATGGCTGTCGCGAGCGGCTGCCAGTCCTCGGGGCCGATCCGCTTGAATCGGATCGCGCTCAGCGACACGCCGGATTGCTGCGCCAGGCACCGCTGCACGAGCTGCTCGCGCGGCATCTCGAGCGAGGCAAAGAACGCGGCGCGGCCGGACTCGGCGAGCGTCGGGGCTGCGTGGCAAACGATCTGGCTAGCGAGCGCCGTCTTGCCGACCCCGGGGCGCGCAGCCAGCACGTACTGACACCCGTCGAGGAGCCCGCCGAGGATTCGGTCGAGGCCCGGGATGCCGGTGGGTAGCCCCAGCATGTCCGCGGCGCCCCCGGGCTCCCGGAGGCGCTCGTGCTCGATCGCCACGCCGTCGCGGATCGTGGTCTGGGTGTCGCCGGTCTCCCGGCTCTCGGTCGCGTCGAGGAGCCGTTTCTCGGCGCCTGCAATCCACTCCGAGACGTCCCCGAGCTCGCCGTAGGCCTCGGCCCGGACCTGCGCGCAGACGGCCTGTACGGCCCGCACACGGGCCAGGTCGGAGACGATCCGAGCGTGGGTCTCGACGTGTGCCACCGAGGGCGTGGCGTCGCTGAGCTGGGCCAGGTAGGGCGTGCCGCCGACCTGGTCGAGGTGCCCCGAGTCCCGGAGCCGGTGGGCGACCGTGGCGACGTCGATGGACTCGCCCGCCTCGTCCAGCGCCCAGAGAGCTTCGGCGACCCGGCGGTTGGCCGTCGAGTAGAACTCCGACGGCGTGCACACTGGCTCGACGTCCGCGAGGCTCTCCGGATAGAGCAGCAACGTCGACAGCACCGCGGCCTCGGCGTCGAGGTCGTGCGGCGGCGGTAGGTCACGCGCCATGGGTGCCTCCGGTCAGGCTGTCGAGCTTCGCCAGCGTCGCGGCCTGGTCATGCGGCGGCGCCTGCTCGGCCTTGGCCGCGAGGCGCTGGCGCACGCGCTGGCGCTCGGCTTCGTCGGCGGCGCGGGCTTCTGTGTCTTCCTGCATGTTCCTCCTGGGTTCACCTAGGGCCGCTTTGGCGAGCCACTCGTCGACCTTTTCGTCGTTCGCGAATATTGTTTTCGGCTCGATGTACGGTTTGCCCGCGTCGTTGTCTCCGAGGTGAAACCTCGACTGCGTTACGCGGTCGATGACGCGTTTCAGTTCGGCTACCGAATAGTTTCGAAGCCGCGCCCGGATCCTGCTCACCCGCGGCCCAGTGGCTCGCGGAGTCCGCCCGTGCCGGTGCACCAGCGGCCAGAGGTTCGTCGCCCAATGCTCGAAGACCGCGCGCTCGTCCTCGGACCGGAACGGGCCAGTGCCCGACCCCGATTTGCCCGACACGCGCGCGCTACCTGATACGTCTTGAGATCTACCTAAACAGGAAACGTGATCCGGATCTGAAACGTCTTCCTGAACAGAAACCGGATCGGATCCGGAAGGGGGAAGGGGAGGGGGATCCCCGCGCACGCCCGCGCGCGTGGATCCGGGGTTGCCATCGTTGCCATTGGCAAAACTGTTCTTGCCATCACGACCCCATCGCGCCAGTGCGCCACGGCGGCCTGCCTCGCTGCGAACTTTGCTAATGTTTTCGCGGCGCTGCTGTTCTAGCTCATCCTCCGGCTGGAACTGTTCCCAGTCGTGGAATTGCCATCCGTTTGCTATCTCTTTCCAGAGCCCGTGCTCGTGGATTCCTTCGACCGAAGCCCCTACCAATTCCGCCGCCAGTGCGACTGCCCGCTCGTGCGGGACATCGGGGACGATCTGCGCCAGGGCGGTCTCCGGGACGTAACCGCCCGTCTTGTTGTCGCGGGCCCAGGAGCCCGCACAGATCCATAGGCCGACGGCCTCGGTGCTTACCCGGCCGCGTTTGAGGCTCCGCCAGAAGCGGTCGTCGACCTTGAACCAGCTCATTCTTCGACTGCCTCCTGCTCGTCAGACGTAGACGCGGGGAGTAGTGGCAACCCGCGCGCCTTCCGTAGGAGCGCATGTGCCTCTTCACGGCTTGCGCCCAGCTCTTTGAGTACCTCAAGCGCTAGCCTGGACTCGTTCATTTCACGGTCATCCGTCAGGCTGTCCAGGATCTGCGCCACTTCGTTCGCTACACCGATCGGATCGATGTGTGTCTCGGATCCGGTGAATCGGACAACCGTGTACAGGCTCCGCGTCAGACGCCTATCTCTGGATTTGTCACGCTGCGACTGCTCCTTCGTTTTTTCGTGCCACTCGTGACCATCCAACTCGACGGCAAGTCTTACGGACGTGCCGCGTTTGCGAAGCACGAAGTCGACTCTGCCAATCTCGACCTCGTCTTCCTTTTCGTCATCCCATTCTAACGCGGACTCCTGCGGATGCAGGGAGTTTGAGCACTCTAAGACTTCTCCGTCCTCGAACTTTCTGTCGAGCAATGCGAACACCGATCCGTCCGTCGCTTGCCTCACTTCGTTGATCGAAAACGGGGACTCAACGCCGCAGCAAAGGCCTAATACGAACCGCCTCTCTATAGGAGACTCACAGCGATCAAGCAGTTCTCCCATCTCCCTCGCTTTCGGGTGCCCGAGCCACCCAAGCATACGGTCGGACAAGCGAGTTGCGTCAGCTGTATCCAAAAACTCCTCGGCCACGGCTACCCCAAGCGATCGAATCGCGTTTGACATCAGCGCTCCTTCTCCTCCTGCTCCAGCTTCTCCAGCCCCCGCGTCATCGCGCTCAGCTCCACGGCACGCCGGGTCGCTTCGAACGGTTCACCGAGGCGACGGGAGACGCGCGCGGCGAGCCTGTTGAGCCTCTCGTGAAGGCGCGCCGGGATTCGCACGCGTCGCTCGAAGGGCTCCTGCGCCATGCCCCTCACCGAATCCCCTCCTGTCTCTGCACCGCCTCGATTCCGGCGCGGACGATGGCCCGGTGCACCTCGCGCCGAGCGACGTCGGCGCGGATCCCCCGGGTCCGCTGGCGCCGCTCGACGAGTTGATCGATCAGCGCCGGCAGGATCGTACCTCCGATACGGATTGCCGGAATCTCGATCGTCTCTGGTTCGACTGTTGTCCTCATGCGGCCCTCTTTTTCTTCTTCGGTGCCGGCGGCGCCTGCTCGACGACGAACGCGAAGCCGCCCAGCGCGCTGAGCGACCAATTCGCAACCACGAATGCGTCCGCCTCGTCGTCGCTCCAGTCGTCGGGTAGCCCCATCTCGCGCACCGCGGCTCGCGTCGCCGCTTTCACGCCGCTCCGTGGCAGCTTGCCGAGCACGAGCTTACGGGCCGACGCTGGCGCCACGACATCGACGGGCACACGCCGCCGGCGCCACAGGTCGGCTTTGACGACCCCGCCGAGCTCGCCGAGATGGCACGCGTGGCCGACGCCCTGCGCGCCCATCCGCATCGCATACTGCTCGAGCACCGCGATCGTTGGAGACGTGAGGTCGACGAACCGAATGACCTCGTCGGCGATGTGCGTGAGCCGCCCGACGCGCTCCGCCTCCGTTGCTTGCTTCGAGACGGAATATCCGACCTTTCGCCGCTCGATCCTGCCCCAGTCGCCGCCCCAGTCTCCCGGGACGGCGACCATGCCGGTGCCGGTCAGTGACAGGTCGAGGCCGAGCACCAAGGGCGTCATGCCGCCCCCGTGATTTCCGGCTCTTCGATCCTTCGGATGGGTAGGATGATCCCAACCCATTCCGTGCCGTCTCCCTCAGCACGAAACGTGAGAGCGCTCTCTGCGTCCTCGGGCGGGTAGATGTCGATCCCGGTCGCTGTAGCCGCCTTCCCAACCGTGTGAACCGCTGCAACGAAGTCCCTGGCGATCGTCACCCGAGGCGCGAGTGCCCGGCCGCCGTCAGGCACCCGGATCCCCTTCGTTACGTCGGGGAGCCATCCCTGGGCTGCCGCCGCGTCCCTGGGCCACGTAAGGCGCGACACTTCGCCGGTGTCCGGGTCGTTGATCGCGGCCTCACGGAGGCGCGGTCCGTCGAACAGCAGGGACGCCACCTTGTTCCCGGACAGCAGCTTGCGCGCGCTGTCGAGAAACTCGACGTCGACGTACCACGAACCCGCGATCTCGCCGACGTTCCGCCCCCGGGCCTGCACTGCGATCCGCCCATTCGTCGCTTCCGCGGTGCATGACTCGCCTTCCACATCGAACCGAACGAGCCGAAACTTGGCCTCGTCCTCGGAGTCGCCGCAGAACGCGAGCAGCGCCGCGATCTCCGCCTTCGTCAGTCGTACACCTTCGTCGTCGCAATTCATGCCGCTCGTCCCTTTCTCAAGTATTGCTCTGCGAGTGCGCGCACGTTGGCGCCGCCCGCGTCGTAGTTCTCGATCACGTCCTCGCCGGCGTCCCGCACGCCGTACAGCTGTGCCTTCTTCACCTGGAGAACGTCCGCGATGATTGGGTCCGCGCCGACGTCGGCGATCAGGTAGTAGGCGATCACGGATCCGGTCTGCCCGTCACGGTGCACGCGTCCGACGCATTGCTGATGCACCGCCGGCGACCAGTCGAGCTCGCCGAATACGACGGTACGGCACCCGCTGTACTGCAGCCCGTCGAGGCCAGCGCCGGCACGCAGTGAGATGATCAGGATCGGCGTCTCGCCATCGCAGAAGCGCCGCTTCGCCTCGGTCTTCTGGGACTCGCTCTCGCTGCCCGTGTAGAGGGCAGGGCTGTATCCTGACAGCCTGTCCTGCCAAATCTTGTAGACAGCCCGGTGCCACCCGTACAGCACGACTCGTTCGCCACTCTCCACGAGCATGCGCACGAAGTCGGCAACGTACGGCGCCTTCGCGATTCCCGTCGCCTGGCGCACGAGGCCGTCCAACTCGCCGCCCGCGCGGAACTGATCCCCCTTCTCGAGTGCGTGATCCGTCTCGCCGAGGATGACCTTCGCAAGCTCGGCCGCGGAGGACTGGATCGAATTGAGCGCGTCCGGGTCCGCGTCGACTGTGTGCGGCGCGTGAGTCAGCTCGGGCAGCTCCCGGCCCACGTCCTCACGTGTTCGCCGCAGCATCAGTCCCTCGTTGCGCAAATGCGCGCCGAACGCTGCCGGCTCTTTCAGCCGCGGCTTGTCGCCGCCCGAGCCGTCGCACCACTCCTCGAGGAACTCGGTGCGCTCACCGAGGGCCCCAGGGCGGACCGCCTGCAGGATGTGGAAGATTTCGCCGCCGTAGTTGTAGATCGGGGTGGCGGATGTCCCGAGTCGGTAGTCGACTGACTCGGCGAGCTGCAGCGCGGCCGCGCCCTTTGCGCTCTCCGGGCCCCTTCGGAGATCCGCCACCTCGTCGAAAATGATCGACTTGAGGACTGGCGTGAGCGCGTCCACCCAGCCGGCGAGCTTGTGGTAGTTGCAGATCAGCACGTCGGGATGCGGCTTCACGAGCGACAGCTGACCGGGCGCCTGCTTTCGGCGCCGCTTCGCGTCCGTGTAGTCGTACGGGGTCCCTTTCTTCAGGATGTGCGTCTCCAGGTGCGGCGCGAAGCGCGCGATCTCCTCGGCCCACTGGCGTTGCAGATGCGTCGGCGCCACGACGAGTGCCGGCCGCGTACGCGCGTCGCTCAGCATGCAGATCGACGAGCACGTCTTGCCGAGCCCCAGGTCATCGGCGAGAAGCAACCCGCGCGAAGCGAGCGCGAGCTCGGCGGCCACGCGCTGGTATTCCCGCGGGGGAATCGCGAGCTGAAAGTCACGCGCGGTCACTTGCCCGGACAACAGCTTGTCGACGACGGATTCGCGCTCCCGGTGCTCGGCCGCCCGTTTCTCAAGGTAGTCGCGCGGCGTCACTTCGAGTGGGTACCGTTCGAGAAACCAAGCGAGATCCCTGCATGTGTCGAAGGTGTCCTTGATTCGGATCTTCCCCTGTCGACGCTTGCCGACGGATCCGAACACCCGCTTGAGCCGCATCACGACGTGGGGCTCGGCGTCGATGACCCACTTGCCGCTCTTCAGGGTTGCCGTCCCGTACGTCTTCAAAACGGCCTCCCCACGTAGACGACTCGAAGCGGTTTCCCGAGGATGGCTCCCGGCATCCGTCGGTGCTGCGCCTTCGTCGTGACGAGCACGAGGTCAGCGACCGAATCGTGCTCGGCGTATCGGATGAGCTGCTCGAGCACGGCGTTGCGGCTCCGGTCGAGCTTGACCTCGACAGCTGTGTTTCTGACGAAGAAGTCGACGCGATCGCGCGCAGACAGGATGTGTTCACGCCGGAAGTCGAAGCCAGAGGCACGAAGTCGGGTCTCGATCCTCGCCTGAAGTGTCGCCTCGTCCGGGGCGAAGCCGACTCCACTGAGGCAGTCAACGAGAGTCATCCCGCCACCTCGAAAAGCTCCCGCTGCGCCGCCTCGATCGGCAGGCAGTGGGGAGACAGCCAGACGCACTCGTTCTCACCGCGCCGCCTCCGCCCCCATCCACGCGACCCGCCCCAGTTGACGGCGCGCCAGCCGGGCAGCTCGTAGTCATCGACGTGGCCGCAGAGCACGATCCTGAGCCGCGGATCGTCCCCGTGCTCACGACACCATTCAGCGACCTGCCTTGCTACATCCGGCCCGGCTCCATAGTCGATGGCTTCGTCCGGGTAGGGTGGGTCGAGGTAGAGAGCGGCCGGCGTCGTCCCGGTGTTGTGCAGGCCGAGGGCGCTGTCAGTCACGAGCCGTGTCCAGTCACCGTGCGCGATGCTCACGCGCTGCAGACGCTCGGACAGAGCCAGGATGCGCTCGAGCGGCTCGGTCTCGGGACTCAGGATGCCGCGTCGGTAGGGCTTCGCCATGGGTGGCGACTTGGCTTCGAGCCAGTCCGGAGCGAATGAGACGGACTGGCACCAGACCCACCATCCGGCGGCCTTCGGGTCGCACCATTCCGGGTCGCTTGCGAGCCGTGCGGCCATGTCTGCCCGCCACTCTCGAAGGGCTGCCGCTCTGGCCCGGAGATCCAGCTCTGACGGCGGGTCCGAGCAGTGCCGCGCCGTCTCCTCGGGGCGCAACCGTACAGAGCGCCAGACGTTGACGATGAGGCCATTCGCGTCGCCGATCACCTCGTACTTGCCGGCTCCCCGTGGGCGGCCGAGGAGCATGGCCACCGACCCCGCGAGTGGCTCGATGTACGTGGGGACGGCGGGACCCATCGCGGTCCAGCAGAGCGCGAGGACGTCGCGCTGGCCCTTGCCGCCGGGGTAGGGGAAGGGAGCTCGGAGCGTCATGGGCGCACCTCGCTGTTCTGTCGTGCACGACGAAGTAGCCCCCCAACGGTGCCCATGGGCACATCCAGTTCCCGGGCGATTTCTTTGAGTATCATGCCGCGTTGACGAAGCTCGAGCACCCTCTTCGGCAAATCCGGCGCGTGTCGCCCTTGGCGACCCTTCGTG
>Ga0209918_1000983_pt1 | contig 16662 bp, 11 predicted proteins | sample SalPonD_shore_MG_FD_185712 | JGI IMG/M metagenome (GOLD analysis project Ga0209918, IMG submission 185712) | Salt pond soil microbial communities from South San Francisco under conditions of wetland restoration - Salt Pond MetaG... | ecosystem: Environmental > Aquatic > Marine > Intertidal zone...
GTGAAAGGTAAACATTATGTGACTGTTTACATTTAGCCACTTAATTGATTTCATTGAAAGCCGACGGATGAGCGCATTAAGCTAGAAGCCCGTCGGATTTGTGATAATTTCCTACGAAAAACCGGGATTTGGCCAGATTTTGTCCCGAAGGCTCGGGAAAATAGTACCACTATTCGCCTCAAAAGACCCCAAAATCTTCCCGAGCTTTCGAGGCGGGATTGTCCACGAACAAATTTCTTGGTGATATATCCGGACTAACTATTAAATCAGCTATTAATTTCTGATTTATGCGGTATCAAGAGCACTTACAGTACGTCGATTTTATATGTATATCTTGCATTAACGGCCGATCTGCTGTTTAAATCACTGTTATTATTAAAAGTGTTAAAATTGATCTGGAACTTGAGTAAAGTAATTCCCTTTGCATTGGCTACTTGCTGTATTCGGCGCATGATTTCGGGCTTAATATGGTCGTGGGCAATCAAGATCTCCTGTATATTATTAGTATTGAGCAATCGCTTTAATTTCCAGTGACCACCGTAAATGGGATATCCGTTAATATATTTGCCCTCCAGCCTGGGATTGTCATCCAGGAAGCCCAGTGGATTCCAGTTGTTGATACCGTTGTTTAGGATGTTATGCAGAGCCAGAATTCCTTTTTCATCAGCTCCATAAATCAGGATGTTACGCCGGCCTTTCTTGTGCCGGTTGAATAGATAGTTCAAAATATGGAACAATATGCGCATCCCGAGTACCAGTGTTCCCAGGAAATAAAAATCCAACAAGGGTAATAACAGGTTGAAATTTTGCCAGGGCGTTGCTATAAATGATAATACAAAGGATGATACGATGATGGCAGAGAAAATACCTTTCAATAAATTCAATATATTTCCGATGCCCGCAATCGGGATTGTCTCCTTGTAAATTCCGGTTCCCCAGAAAATAAAGAGTTGTACAAACGTAACCAGCAGGAGGGAAGCATAGAATTGATTCTGGATAAGCAATTTGCTGTCCATCCATTCTATAAGTTGAAAAGCACCGGTGTATGAAAGAATGATGAAAATTGTATCCAGAAAAATATGCTTGTATTCCCGCTGCAGTATGATGTGTTCGTACAGGTGTAGAAAAATACCATTTTGCAAAAGAGCCATTTCACGGTACTGCAGTTTTTTTATTCCATAGAAAATGGCAATACTCGTTAAAAATAGTATTAATTGAGCATTTCCAGAAGATCCCAGGTGTGTCAGAGCAATGGCCCCGCCTCCAAGTACAGCGGAAACGAAGTAAAGAAGAAGTACGGTATTTCGATGTGATAGCCCACGCTGTATCAATTGATGATGAATATGAGATCGATCGGGTAGAAAGATCGAATGCAGTTTGTCATATAGTGAAGTAGTATGCCTTTTGACTCCATTTTGCGGCAAATAGGTTTTGAGAAACCGGCGCAGCATCGCCAACAGCGTATCAATGATAGGCAGCCCGAGAACCAATACCGGTACAATCATGGCAAAAGCCGTAGTGAGCTTGCTGAAGCTTTGCATGGAGAAAATGGCCATCGAAAAGCCCAGGATTAAACTGCCCGAATCCCCCAGGAAAATTTTGGCTGGGTTGAAATTGTAATATAGAAAACCGAACAGAGAACCGGCCAGCATAAGTACGAGAATAGCAGTACTGATGTCCTGATTGATGATCGAAAGTGTGAAAATGGAAAACGATGAAATAATGGCTACTCCCGAGGCTAAACCATCCAGACCATCAATCAAGTTAAAAGCATTTGTTACTCCAATAATCCACAAAACAGTGAGAGGATATGAAAAATAACCAACGTGAATAATGCTGTGCGTAAAGGGATTCATTAACATTGTAATTTTGAATCCAGCCGCATAAACCATGGTTACAATCAATAATTGTAGCAAAAATTTTATCCCGGGTTTTTGGGGAGAGATATCATCCCAAATACCCAACACGAGGATGGAGATTAAGGCTATGACAATGAAATAGAGAGATAAGGAATCAGGAATTTCCAGCGCGATTAAATCGGGAAAAAGAAGAATGAGGGTGCCAAAGGACATGATAAAGCTCAAAGAAATGGCTATCCCTCCAAGTCTGGGTATTGGTTTTTTATGAATATTGCGTCGGTTGGGGATATCGATTCCCCCCACAACCCCAGCCAGCTTTATTACCAATGGAGTGATTAAAAGAGACAAAACAAGAGGAATGCTGAATGTAGCTAAAAATTGAATGACCATATCTACCTAACTACTTGCGAGTCCATAAAACTGAGGTCCGAGAGTATTAATCACCTAAAGAATAATTGTCCAGTTTTTGTTGCAAAGAGTGTAAACTCAGGCCCAGTTTTTCAGCTGCTTGTTTCTTATTCTTTGTATTTTTTATGGTTTCTTTAATTAACTGGTGTTCAGCCAGAAGAAAGCTGCCGCTGTTTTCTAGCTTGGTATCCAGTTTTTCCATGGTGTTTATCCCTTTTAATGAAGGAGGCAAATGATCGGGCAGTATATATCCGCCTGAAGACAGGACCAGTGCATATTCCATGGCATTTTTGAGTTGACGAATATTTCCGGGCCAGTCGAAGATGATACAACGGTATAAGGCCTGTGGAGAAATTTCTGCCTCAGTCCAATCGTATCTGGCGCTGAACTCCTTTAGGAAGGAATCAATCAACCAGGGGATATCTTCGCGCCGTTCACGCAACGGTGGTTGCTGAATCATAATAGGATTAATGCGCGATAAAAGGTTGTCCCAAAATTCACTGTCTTTGACTTCGTTATACGATTCGTTGTCGATAGACAGGATCAGGCGTGTATCAATGCGTTCCATTTTCTCATTCAGGATGGGATTTACAGTTAGCTGCTCCATGATGTTAATAATGTGCATCTGAATTTCATTTGGAAGAGCAGTGAATCCATCGATGAATAAAGTCCCATCATTGGCTCGTTCAAAAGCCTGGTGTGTAATAATAGCACCTCTGTTAGTATATTTGATATGACCAAAGAATTCTCTCTTTATTTTATCGGGTTGCATGGCAATACAGTAGACTTCATAAAACGGTCCTTTGGAATGTTTTCCAAGCGTATGTATAGCCCGGGCTGTCCAGCCTTTTCCTGTATTATATTCTCCAATGATTATTACACAAGTATCGGTCTTGGCAATAGTTTCAATTTTATGAGCTATTTCTTTCATAGCCTCGCTTTTTACATGTTGAAAATAGTCTTTTGGGATATTGTCTTTTGATGGATATAACGAGTTGTTTTTTTGCATATCCAACTCTACCGGTAATTCAGATTGATTGAAATTCCCAGCTGATGAAATCGTTCGTTTATTGCATTGTTGGGCGATATTGCATAATCAATTTGTACATTTTTCATGTTGATCCCCAATCCAAAACGGGGAACTTGATAATCTAAACCGGCGAGATATCCTGCACGTAAAGCTAATAAGTGTATAGGTTCCAGTTCTATTCCTGCTTTATATATAAGTCCTCTGCGATTGAATATTTTTTGATTGGCGAAGGTAAACGTCCATTTGGAATCACTACCGAATGGGGGGTAATGAAATGAGATACCCAGTTCCAGGCTCTCCGGCAACCTTTTATTCGATAGTGTGGTTCGATTCGGCGTGAAATCTTCAGTTACACCATACGAGATGCGTGAACCCAGCCCTCGGAATACCAACCCGTAACTTACACTTGGAGACGGATTGTAAAATGCCCCGATGGAAGTAGAATTGGCATACTCCGAATAGCGGGGAGCATCAGCATAGGTTCCCCCGATAAGGGTGCCCAGGCTGAACGTAGGGGTGATGGCATACGCGAAGCCAAAGTGCACGGTATAATAACGTACACTTGGCTCCGGATACCTTGGCGCATCGAAAATTTTGTCGACGAAGTTATTTTTAAAACCGGTATGTTGATAAGAGAAGGACAGGGCTGTATAAAAACGATTACCAAAAACCGCGGGGGTCATGAATCGCTCACCCATCATGTTATTATTAAAATCGTGATAATAGTCCAAATCCAGCGATAATTTGTGCTGAAGAAAAACAAGAGATCCGGGATTTCCATACATACTGCCCACATTATAGGATTCTGAGGAATAGGCATCGCCCATTGATGTGGCACGAATACTGTAATCATGAAACTGATAAGTGGAAAACTCCCCAAATTGGGCATAACTGAGATCAGAGAAGGTGCCAATAAGAAGGGCACTTCCCAGGACTTTCATCGTTAGGGATTTTAAAGAGATCATTATAAAATTAAAGATAATGGGTTATCAATAGAATACTCTGAAGACTCCAAACAAGACGATAAAATCGCGCAGGAAGTCTGAAAATTCACGTATGACGTTTTCTTCTTTGGGCACGTATACGACATCACCGGGACCTACAGTAACGATATTCCGGTTGCTGCCTCTCTCGAAATAGTTGGTCAAGTCTACCTTGTCGTAATCGCTGTCGGTTGTGCTATGGTATATTCGAATATTTCTTAAGTCTGCGTCTTCTGACACTCCTCCGGCTCTGGATAAAATTTCGAAGAGCGAACGTCGATCGTTAACCGGGTAATTATCCGGTTTACCGACGGAGCCCAGCACGGAGATGAGCTGATTGTTGCTTTCGGTAATGGCTACGGTCAGGTTGATGTCACTTTTAATATATTTCGATAATTCATTGACGAGCTGTTGTTTCAATTCAGCTTTGGTGAGTCCACCAGCAATTACCTCTCCAATTAGCGGAACCGTTATGGTGCCGTTGAAATTAACCGTAGTCTTGGTGTTGAAATTTTCATATTGCCAAACAAGAATTTCAATCTGATCCCCGGGTCGTATCTCATACTCTTCATCTAATTGACGATACGCACTTCCGGCATTGTTCGAGTCCGTGGATTCACTAATTAGCAGTGGATCACTTTGTTCTGTCTTGCTGGATGAAACACTGTTCATGGCTTTCTCTTTATTGGCTTCCTTAATGGTAGAACAACCAAAAAAGAGTAAACCAATAATTATATATGCGATGCAATTAAACTTTTTCATCAAATTATACTAAGGGTTTCGAAAGTAGTATGAACACTTCAGGTAGGAAGGAACAATAAATATGCCAATTTAAATATCGGGCTCAGTTTAGAGGTAATTTTAGTTATTTAAGGGAGCAAACCGTCTATTACATTATAGGAATTAATCAACAGTTGGGAATTTTTAATTCGTGGGTACTTTTTTCACAGATAATGCAAGCAATATTGTGTAATTATTCATCTACGGAAGGGTCATATTTTGTAAACAAAATGTGATGAGAATTTCATTTTAAACCAGTGGATTTATTTCTTCGACTCTTTCGGTTACTTAAATATTTTCGTCCTATAACAAAGAGATATCCCGCATTATTTATGACAGATTTATTTAACAAGATTTTTCTATAAAGTCTACCTGTTGGATGTTAAGGGGGGAACACATCCTTGAGGTCTATTTTAACCGATCGTACAGGTATGTTAGCCCGGATATTTCAAAAAGATTATATTATAATGAATTAACTTATTGATAATAATAGACTTATATACCTTTTCAAGGTTAAAAAATTAATTACACGGTGTAGAACACTGCGAAATTTTTCCCGCCTTGCTGAGAAAAAAATTTCTTGGTGAATATCCGGGTTAGGGGGAGATGAAGTATTATTTTAGCATTCTCTTGCGTGTAATGTTGCCAGCCGGACATACCTCCCCCCATCAGGCAGGCTATGATCACTGCATGATTTAATAGATTATCCGGTAATCAGCTCCCGAAACAGGTTTGGGTAGACAAAGACCTTGGAGAGCAGATAGTAGATGCGCCGTTTGGTTTTACGAAGCATAAAACCGACTTTCAGCAGGCGAGACCGTATGGTAGTAATCTGTCAGGTGAGGACGACGGCCTCACTGTTTCCCGGATGACCGGTTTGAGGAGCAAAAACAACTCATAGGCCAGACAGTTGATCAGCAGACGAAGGAAATTAGCCCAGAAGCCGTGGTTAGGCATACGGTCGATGTAGCTATATGCTCTAGCCCGGATATTTCACACTAATATTTGTAAAATTACTGTATTGTCATGGTATTCAATGAATTATATCTATTTCAGAGTGAATAAAATTTTAACAGTGTGTAGAGCGCTGCGAAATTTTCCCCTCAGCTGCGTTGAAGGTAAAATAGCTTGCTCAACGTACCTATTGTACGTTTCCGCCACTATTTTAGCCCTTGTCCCGAATGCCTTCGGGGTTGCTGAGAAAAAAATTTCTTGGTGAAATATCCGGGCTAGGAGCCTGTCGGACTTATGATAATTTACTGCGAAAAACCTGGATTTGGCCAGATTTTGAGCTCTTTTTCGTTCAATAGTACCACTATTCGCTTCAAAAGACCCCAAAATCTGTCTCAAACCAGTCTTTTCTCGCTACAATTCCCTAAGTCCGACAGACTACTAGATTTCTTTGATACGATTTTCACGGGTCCCGCCGCGTTGTACGCAAACCTCAAAGTCCTCTCAAAATAGATCTTACGGGCGGTTTTGCCGGGTAGGGTGCTCAGATAGGGCTCGTTCATCCCCCTTGCTGGTATGTTCTAGCCCGGATATCTCACCAAGAAATTAGTTCGTGGACAAGCCCGACCCGAAAGGGTTCAGGATCGGGACAAGGGCAAACATGACGGCGGAAACATATATGCATTCGTTGACTAAGCTAATTGATCTTCAACGCAGTACATGGGCTAAATTTCCTGAATCCTTTGGGTGGAATCGCTTCGCTCGGAGCGCAGCGTTTAACACCTTGTTATAATTTTAAACCCTGAAAATAAATGGTTCTCAATATATACCATAAAGCTATGATAATTGTATTTAAATTAGTGTGAAATATCCGGGTTAGCTCGTGGTTAAAAAAATGAAAAGATTTGGCGAATTTAAATTCCGATGTCTTTTTATAACCCGGAATAATTTAAAGCGATCAGTCCACAGCGATCAGCGTATGCCAGTAGTGAAAAGTGAAAGGTCAAAAGTGAAGTATTGGCTTGCAGTCTCTTTACGTTTAACTTCTCGATTTTCATCTTAAATCTGATCTCATTGAAAGCTGACCATTGAGACATAAAGTTAAGATTAGTAATCAGAATCAATACTCTACACCTCATTAAACCGGTTCATCCAACCGCACAATTGGTTGAATATACATAAAACCTATAATATTAACGCGTTTTGCGGTTGGATTAAAGGATTAAATAGTACTTCAAAGCTCAAAATGGTATTTTTTTTCCAAAAGCGGGGTGTGTCTAACAGGGCGAAATATAGTTAATTCATCAGGTGTAAGTTTCAAAACGCTGCGTGGGACACACCCCGAATTTCAGACAAGTTGAAATTTGGCCCCTCCCCGAGTATTCGGGACAGGCTCAACAGGCTGTGAAAAAAATCCAAATTCAAATAAAATGGACTTAAATAAATAAGGATATTCGCCTTTAAAACGCTGCCCCCCTACACCCCTTCGAAGAGGGACTTTTACGAATTTTGCTTACCAAACGATCATTTGACTTAAAAAAAATAATTTCAGAATAATTTGCCCCAATTATTTCGCAGCCTGTCAAGGGGGGATTTTTATAAAGGCTTTGCTTTCAATTTGACATTTGGCCTATTGTTAGTTGATTAATCTTGGATTAATGAATTTTATAAGCTTTATTCTGAATGGACAATGGGGTTCTTAAATTAAGATTTTAACCGTATAACGCGTTATAATATCAATGAGTTAATAGCATACTAAAAGGTAAATTTATTTGAAATTGTAACCCTTTTTTCAGGTTTACAGATTCAAACATCATCTTAAAATTGCAGTGTGAATATTTTCCCCAAACATTTAAATTTGAATGTGTAAAATCTAGACAAAACCGGTTCCCTTAAACTCCTTTTTAATGAAAGATATAAAATAGCTCATTTATAGAGCGATATGACACTAAACGGCAGTAAAAATTATTATCACTAAAATTTATTCCAACACTTCATCCCCCCACAGACGAAATGTGGGGTGTTTTCATCAAGAATAGATTAACAAAAAAGCTTAAACAAAAGGATTGGCATGTGAATTGCACCTATAAATGAAAACCCTGGATGGGGTATATATAACAACTTAATCAAGGTAATCAGAAGTGTTACAGTCCTATATTTTTATACAGGAGTTTAAGAGCTTTCTACACAGGAGGAAGAAATTATTAATTCTGACGCCGGTTTTGATGGTATTGCTGAGTTATGGTGCCCTGTTCCTCATTGAGCCGAAATACAAATCATCCACAACGATTTTAGTGCAGCACAAAGAAACTTTGAATCCGTTGTTAGATAACGATGTGACCGATAAAGAGGCATCTCAAAACCGTTTTAAATCTTTTAACGAGGTCATTTACAGTCGTTCAACCATTGAAATGCTGATAGACAGCCTGAATATTGGTGCAAATCTGAAAGATCCTGCCAATATGCAGGATCTTGTAAATAATGTACAAAAAAATATTCAAACCAGTATCAAAGCATCAGATTCATTTACTATTACGTATCAAAGTACGGATCCCATTAAGGCAAAAAAGGGAGTCAATCTACTATCAGAGCGTTTCATAAAGATGCGGCAAAAGCTCGAAAACAAAAGCAATAAGCAGACGGTTGAGTTCTACGAAAAGAAAGTTACTGAACTGGAACGGGCTGTTAACCAGCGTAAAGACAAAGTGCTGGATAGAACCAGGGCCAACGTTAATAAAGCCCCACTTTCGAACGTGAATCTGCAAAATCGGATATCAAAAGTCGAATCGGATATCAAAGATTTGAGTCTTCAGATGAATGAATATCAGAACCGATTGAGGATCCTAAAATCAATCACAAATTCAGGCAGTTCTAATTTGAATATGGACCTGATTTTGGAAATGGATGTTAAAGATCTGCCTTATGGCGATGATTTGCAGAAATTGGTGACGGAATATGAAGGTTACAAATCACAATATACCACCGAATATCCACAGATGAAAAGGGTAAAAAGTCAGATCATCGGTATTCTCGGAAAGATGCCCACTGCCCTGGAAAATGAAATAACCATCATGAGGAATAAAAAAGAAGAATTGGAGACTCATTATCAGGATTTGCTTGGGCAGCTCAAAGAATCGTATGCTGCAGAGACCAACAGTGATCAGGATAAATCGGACTATGGGATCTTCAAGAACATGTATGGCGATATGAAAGTAAAACTGGAGCAGGCTCGGATTAATTACGAATTGGGTCTAAAAAGTAATAATCAGTTTGTGGTGATTGATCCTGCTATTGTACCCCTAAAACCATCACAACCGAATAAAATATACGTTTTAGTTGGTGGTTTCATTGCAGGTATAATTCTTGGAATTATTGCAGCGGCCACCGCCGAATTATTTGATACCACCGTAAGATCACCAAAAGAACTGGAACCTTTCGAGAAACCGATCATCGCTTATATCTCGGAAGGTTGACCGACACTTTAAATCCAGGTTTAACAGTATGGATAAAAAAGATTCATTGGACAAGCAAGATTCATTGGACAAGAAAGATTCATTGGACAAGAAAGATTCATTCGAAAAGAAGGATTCATTGGATAACTCACTTGTTAAAGTAGTCAAGGATATACAGTTACGGGAGGAAAAAAGTGACTACATCGATACCAAAGTGATATCCAGAAAATTTTATAACAGCTTTAACTATTCCCGTTTGCCTAGTGAAGCGCAGGTCGTCAACCTTACATTGGGTATTACGAGTCCCAAAAGGGGAGCTGGAAAAACGCTGGTTGCGTCCAACCTGGCGGTGTCTCTGGCGATGGGGCATCAAAGAAAGACGGTACTCGTTGATTTGAGTTTTAGTAATCCGGGAATTCATAAAATTTTTAATGTGAGTATAGAGCCGGGGATCACTGAAGCCTTTTCGCATGGAACTATTAACTTGATAAAGACAAAAATCGATGATTTATATATATTAACAGCCGGTCGATGGAAGGGTAGACCTCTAAGACTCAAGGATATTTCATCATTCCGAGATGTACTGTATTCGCTGAAAAAGCAGTTCGAGTTCATCATAATAGATATGAATTCGGTAATCCCCGCAAAGGATTTTCCATCCCTGATTGCCAATGAAGTGGATGGGATGATGGTTGTTGTAGATTCCAAGCATACGAAGATGCAGGAGTTAGAAAAAATGTTTCAGCATCTGAACGAAAATCATGTGATGGGCTTCATTATGAATCGTGTTAATGGTAAATAATACAAAGTAAACGCCATATGAAGGTCCTGGCTTTAATCATATTTTTTCAAATGCTGGTAATAGTATTCGGTAAATCGATAAAAAAGGTTAATTTTTTTTCGTATTTGCTGGTTGCTTTTCTAACGCTTGCTTTAGTATTGGTGGTGGCATTTAGCTTGAATACCTGGGACCCGCCGACATTTTAATGAACGTATGTATAAATAATGAATCGCTTGAAAACCGTTCGACGGAAAACAACAGTATGGGAACGTATATTGAACTCACTTGATTTGAGCAGGGAAACAGCTCCTGCACTCGGCATTCTTATGGCCGGTTTTTTTGTGGTTATTTTTTTACTGGTTTTGACCGACGGAGATATGCTGGCTTCGGTTTCGGCTTTAATCCTGGTGGGCATCGTGGTGCTTACTTTTTATCGCATTGATTTCAGCTTCTACCTATTTATATTTGCGATTATACTGTTCGAACAGTTTGAAATTCTTAAATTTAATCCTCTTACCTTCAGGATCCAATTCTTTAAGAATATAGAATCAATATCCTACCTGCCCTCTTTCAATGCAGGCGTGCTCAATCCCCTGGAGTTTGAGATAAGCCTGTTTTTACTGGTTTGGCTTTTGATCATTGCGGTAAATAAAAAAACAAAAATTAATCCCATACCCGTATGGTTTGCATTTATCACTTTTTTGGGCTTCCTCACCGCTTCGGTAACTTACGGTCTGTTGCGGGGAGGTGATTTCCTGGTTTCCTTGTGGGAAGTTCGGTCTTTATTCTACCTGGGATTGATGTATCTCATTGTGCCACAGATTATACAGACTAAAAAACAGCTTCGCATTCTGATATGGGTGATTTTAATTGCTATAACGATCAAAGCCCTGCAGGGGTTGGGTTGGTTTGTATTGCAAGGATTTAACACCGAAGGATTTGCTGCATTAACTTCCCTTTCTGATACGGTGTTTATGGTGACTATTTTTTATCTGCTGGCGGCCCTGTTGCTTTTTAATGTCAAGAGTGGAGAGCGTATTTATATCATAGCTGTTTTGTTCATTCTCCTACCCGGTTTCTATATGGGGCAACACAGCGTCGCCTTTGCCTCGCTGGGGATTGCCGGTTTTGTATTTTTTGTTTTAATGGAAAACAAATACCGGTGGCGGCTAATAAAAATACTGAGTCCCCTTTTGATTTTAGGGGGGATATATTTGGGCGTTTTCCGGAACAACAACAGTAAGCTGACCCACCCGGTTCAACTGGTAAAATCGGGAATTACAGAAGTTGAAAAATATCAAAACCCGGCCGATTATTATTCCAAACTATACGACGATACGGAAAATAATAACTTCGCAGTTATCACCAGACAAAATATGATTACCGGAATCGGGTTTGGGCGAAAATATAATCCACCCCTGACTCCGGCTAAAATTACAATTCCCATACGTGAGTTTATAGCTCATAACGGAAATTTATGGCTGTTGGTGAAAACCGGAATTTTCGGATTTTTTGCTTTTTGGTTTTTCTTCAATGCCTTCGTTTTTAAGGGAACTTTCGTATATAAAAATTTGAAGGACCCGTATTTGAAGGCCGTATTGGCGGTTGTGATTATCGCAGTTATTAACCAAATGGTGGTATCTTATTTTGATCTACAACTGACCAATTACCGTAATATGGTGTACCTGGGGGCTTTGATGGGCCTGTTACCTGCGATTGAAGATATGGACAAGTATGAACCACCGGAGGATAAGTTCAAAGACGAAGACGGACTAATGGAACTTGAGCATTAACCCGGATTATTCACGAGTAGATGAAAAATAACGCATTAAATTATTGAGAATAATTTGTTTGTGCGAAACTGTATATAGCCCAAATTTGGATATAGATGAAGGCGCTGCGAAATTTGCTGCTGTGGCGTTAAAGTTGAAAGAGGACTTTGCAAAACCGTGCTTTTGTCCAAATTCTTCCCGAAAGTTTTCGGGAGGTTTTGAAATCACTCAGGCTTTGACTTTGACCAAAATCCCTGGTTTTTCAAAGCCCTCTTGAAATAGTACATTCAACGTATCTAAATACGTCTCATTTACTATTCCAGCTTTGCCTTGCCCACCAACAAATTTCTTGGTGAATAATCCGGGTTAAGAAGTTAAACGTGTATCATTTTTGTGCATCACAAATACTATGCGTCTCTCGGACTTTCTACAGTTATTAGAGGATTTTGCAAAACTGTGCTTATTGAAATTACTCCCCTCGGAAGTATTCGGGATTGACTAAAATCCCTGGTTTTGCAAAGCCCTCTTCAACATGATAAGACTCCATTCGTACTATGGGCAGGTTTTGCGCATGCTACAGAAATGTATCTACAGGAGAGGGAGAATTTTTGGGTAGACGGGAAATCACATCATATAGCTGATTGACGGATGTATATCTCTGTCTCAGTCATGCATCTGTTACATTTACCTCGTAGCGAATCTGTAATCCGAGGACTCGTATACGGGATATCCGCTCATACGGATCTGTGGGGAAGAACTGCTCTACCAGGAATCCACAGTATGGGTTCAGAACGCATTCTACTTTCGTTACAGTTTTATACACCGAATGAGAAGCTCTTGAGAAAAAAATTCACAGGATGCAGTAACATGGAATGACCATTAACTCATTTAAAACGGTTGAATCGTGATATTAAAAAAATATATCCTTAATACAACGGATTCCGTGGTTCTGGCACATTTTATTGCAAAGTTTAAAAGTAAGATACAGTTAATCAGATAAATCCGGTTGATCTGATTATTACCCGACTAAATGGTTTCTCCGGCGCTCTGAGAACATATTTATCAAAATATACAGACAAGGGAGATAAATAAATTATCTATTTAATAAGTATTGGTATTTGGGAGAAGAGCTATGAAAGTCCTTATGTACCAACGGATTGTAGGAGATAGAAAGTTGGCCGATGAGCATTGGACATGCACGCATATCGATGATTTCCACTGGCATTTAAAGCTGCTTGAGCATTTTGGATATACCCCGGTGACGTTTAATGATTACCGTTTGTTCCTGGAAGATGAACTGATACCACCCAAAAAACCCATCATTATCACTTTTGATGATGGTTATTACGACAATTACAAACTTGCTTTCCCATTACTGCAGGAGTATGGAATGAAGGCAGTTTTTTTTGTTTTGGGGGATCGATCAATTAAATCTAACTATTGGGACCCAAAAGATGGTGTTGCTTCCACTCCGTTGATGAGTGATCAACACATTCTGGAGTTAGATGCAGCCGGTATAGAAATCGGTTCAAATACGATGACTCATCCCAAACTGACCATGCTTGATGAGTCTGAACAACGCCATGAAATTTTCGATTCGAAGAGTGCCATCGAACATTTATTGGGGAAGCCGGTGTATAGCTTTTCTTATCCTTACGGTTTGCATGATGAATGTTCGCAGAAGTTCGTGGCCGAAGCTGGTTATATGTTTGCCTGCAGTGTTTTTACCGGTCCTGCTACGTTTGGTGTGCAGCCTCTTGACATTAGACGAATAACCATTAGTCATAATATGAAAATGGTCGGTTTTGGAATGCGGGTTATAACTCCCTATGAATATTTTGATTGGATCCGGGGAAAAGTAAAAACGACCGTTTATGAGTCCATCGCCACGGTTAAAAGTGTGGTTATGTAAGTATGAATTTTAGTATGCATAGTATCAGGGATAATTATAAATGAATTTGAAGTTCAAAGAATATCAATATCGATTTAAGGGTAAAATGCATTTCTACCGAAAAGCCTATGAAGGCTTGAGGGATGTTCTGATTTGGTTGCAAAAAAACAATCCGGTTGATCAACCCAATATAGTAATGCCAGTTTTAATACCCACCGAACTTTATCGAATGGTTTTGGAAGCTGGTTATGAACCAAAATTTTTTGAAATAGATAAAAACCTGAGATTTGATATTGGCCGGTTGGCCGGGTTGATAGATTCCAATACCCAGGCGGTATTGGGGATACACTATTTCGGTATTCCGACAGATATCAAAGATTTAAAACTCATTTCTGAACAAGCGGACGTATTTCTTATCGAAGATTGTTCATATACCATCAACAGTCGTATAAATGGAAAAGAATTGGGGACATTCGGCGATATAGCCTTGTTTGATGTCCAAAATATGTTGCAGTTATCTGACGGTGGTATTCTGGTGATAAATAACAACCGTTGGGATTTTGAACCTTCATATAAGATGCCTGTTAATGAAATAAACATTTTGCTAAATCTCTTAAGAACGCGTTCAAAATATCTCAACTCAATGTTTAGCAGGGGATATGACCTTGTTTATTTTTCAAATTTACTTAAAACGGCATACGTAAATTTTCTGGAAGATCATCAAATCGTAATTCAACAGATTTCTCGTTCAGCTAAAGACTATATCTATTCAGTAGATCTGGATGAAATTGCCAGTAAAAGAAGAAAGAATTACCAGTACTTATTCAGTGAATTAGCAGGTATGAAAAAACTTTATCCGATATGGCCTGAGCCAGATGATAAAAGTTTCAGTTATTTGCAATCCGAAAATTCTAATTCGTTGAATAATTTTGTGCCATATAGCTTTCCTATAATCTGTAAGACTGCATTCAGAACTGAAATTCAACTTGCATTGAGCGAGACCGGTGTAAGATTTGGATCAGGATGGTTTGAAACTCCTATTGAGTTATCTGGTTTTGATAAGACGAAAATGCTGGCTGAAAGTTTATTGGAGTTGCCGGTTCACCAGGGGTTAAGCGAGTATCAACTGGAATATTTGGTGGAACTAATACACCGATTTGAGAAGACTGACCGTATCAAACTAAATAAAACACCAAAAAACAACTTCGAAATATATACTCGAAGTCATAACATATGAAATACTACATTGGTGAACATATTATGGCCATTGACAATCGTAATGGATTGGACAATAAATTCCCTATCAAATTGGGTAATATTGTCCCCGAATTGGAAGTAACCTTAATCCAAAGAGAAGATGAATTCTATGATCTTAAAGAAGATTGGGAGTTACTTACTAAATATGCACGTGTTGAAATTTTCCAAACTTTTGGTTGGTTGAAAACCTGGTGGAAATACTTTGGTAGAAAAGATGCACTTTATATTCTCGCAATACGACACGAAGGTGTTCTTGTGGGGCTAGCACCTTTTTATAAAATGATTACTCCCCGCAAAAGTAGAATAAATATAAGCTTACATTTTTTGGGAAGTCCCTTACTCAATAAAAATGAGAGTCTTAGTGATTTTTATAAAAATACATGCAATTACAATGATTTTATTATACATCCCGATTATGAGCAATCTGTAGTAAAAGTAATATTAACCTATTTAATTGAATATCAGGATGATTTCAATGAAATAAACCTTCTAGAACTTCCCGAAAATAGTGTGGTCCTCCGTGAATTGATACCTATACTGAAGAAAAGAGGTTTAAAATATCAGATAAATAATGGCTCATCTCGCTTAAAAATAAATTTACCCTCATCAATAAATGAATTTCTAAGTAGTATCGATTACAAATTCCGAAACAAGATCAATGAGAGTATACAATCATATAGAAATCATCAGCTCTATGAAGTGCATAATATTAATGAGAAAGAAGAACTGATAAAAGCGTTAGATTTTTTGATAAAAATTAAGAAGCGAAAAAGACAGGAAGAAAACTCAAGATTGCTAAATAATTATATCTCCTTCATTTATGATATTTCTAAATCCTTATTGGAGCATGATAGGTTGATCATAAAAAGAGCAGAAATAAAGAATACATATATAGCCGTTAATTATGCAATAAAATACAAGGAGACCATTTATGATTATTTAAAGGGGGTTGATGTCTTTTCCTCATTTATAAATTTCGGACCGAATCAATATTTGGAAACATTAACAATTGTCGATGCAATAAAGCAGAATGTGAAGATTAGGGATTGTTTTAATGGGGATATACAAGATAGCTTTAAATTAAATACCTATTCTATTCAAAATTATGAAATTGTCATTCAACTAAGTCAAGAGTAATACAATTTAAAAATAATTTAGTAGGTCAAATATTAATAAAAAGTATAAGAGGTTGATTGAATTTTTAAGCACTACTATAAAAGAGGACTTTGCAAAACCGTGCTCTTGTCCAAATTCTTCCTGAAAATTTTCGAGATTGACCAAAATCCCTGGTTTTGCAAATCCCTCTAAAAGAAAACAGTGGACAAAATTAAATTACTTTAATCTTATTAAATAGAACTTTGGAAAACAGGGATTTTGAATATATAAACCTTATCTAAAATTCATTTAAAAAAGATTTATGTAAAAAAAATAAGATTGGAATGAAATAAGTACAAATAGAAAAAACATTTAAAAGCCATGAGGGGGGAAAGTTCTGCGC
>Ga0209918_1000984_pt1 | contig 16598 bp, 16 predicted proteins | sample SalPonD_shore_MG_FD_185712 | JGI IMG/M metagenome (GOLD analysis project Ga0209918, IMG submission 185712) | Salt pond soil microbial communities from South San Francisco under conditions of wetland restoration - Salt Pond MetaG... | ecosystem: Environmental > Aquatic > Marine > Intertidal zone...
ATCGACATCGGGATTGACCCGCAGCGAGACCGGCGCCCGCACACCAAGCTCGCCGGCGACCATATTGAGCCGCTCCAGCTCGGCGCTCGATTCGACATTGAAGCAGCGGATGCCCACCTCCAGCGCACGGCGCATCTCATCGGTACGCTTGCCCACACCCGAGAAGACGATGCGCGCCGGGTCGCCGCCGGCGGCGAGCACGCGCTCGAGTTCCCCGACCGAGACGATGTCGAAGCCCGAGCCCAGGCGGGCCATGACGTTCAAGACCGCGAGGTTGGAATTGGCCTTGACCGCATAACAGACGAGGTGCGCCAACGGCGCCAGGGCCTCGTCGAAGGCGCGCCAATGGCGCTCCAGCGTGGCGCGCGAATACACGTAACAGGGCGTACCGTGGCGCGCGGCAATCTCCTCGAGCGCCACGTCCTCGGCGAACAGGCGCCCGTCGCGGTAGTTGAAATGGTCCATAAGTGCGTAGAGGTTTGCGAGGAATTTCGATTCAGCGGCTGTCCTGCTGGGCCGAGTGGGAGGCGTGGCCGGGCAGGTACAAGGGACCCTTCTGCCCGCAGGCGCTGAGCATGCTGCCCAGCCCCAGCACGGCGATGACCACGATAAACAGTATCTGAGCCCAGCAAAGACGCATGGCGTTGGTCCGCGGCTTGGTTGCGGGCGCCCGGATGACAGGCGCCGATGTACACCGACATAAATTAAGGGGCGCCGCTGCCGGCGCCCTCCCACAGGCGACCATTATAGGCCGGGCGCGGCGCCCTTGCCTAACCCGGTTGGTTACGTTATGCATGGGAGGGAGGGGCCCGGGGGCCCACGGGATGCCAGCGAGGTCGACTGCATGCTCACCCAAGCGCTTATCGCGGTGCTCACCCTGTGCGGGCTGGTGCTCTTCGTCCTGGGGCTGCGCCGGCTGTGGGGCCGGCGGCTTATCACGGGCAGCCTGCAGGGTCTCAGCGGGCTGGTCCTGCTGGCCCTGGCCGCGCTGGCCGTCGCGGTCGCCCTGAATCTGCACACGTATCGGCGCCTGACGCACGAGGCGCCGGTGGCCGAGGTGCGCATCCGCGCGCTGGGCCCGCAGCAGTACCGGGTCTATGTCATCCCGCCGGGGCGCGACGCCCAGGTCTATGACCTGCGCGGTGACGAGTGGCAGCTCGACGCCCGGATACTGAAGTGGAAGGGGGCGGCCAACCTGCTCGGGCTGGACACCGAGTATCGGCTGGAACGCCTCAGCGGGCGGTACCGGCAGGTGTCCGAGGAGCGCAGCGGGCCGCACACGGCCTATCGGCTGAGCCGCGACCGGGGCCTGGACCTCTGGTCCCTGGCGCGCCGACACGATGGCTGGCTGCCCTGGGTCGACGCGGTATACGGCAGTGCGGCCTACATGCCGATGGCCGACGGGGCGCGCTTCGCGACGACGGTCAGCACGAGCGGGCTGGTCGCGCGGCCCCTGAACGAGCAGGCCCGCCAGGCCATGGCACATTGGAAATAAAGGCATCTGGGGGCAACCGGCTGGCGGAGCGGCGGTCGATGGTCGGGTTGGGGTAGAATCGAAAGGCATCGGCGGCTGCCGAGCCGCGGCTACATGTCACAGGCCAGCCTCTTTGACACTCAAGAGCAATATCTTTCTGTGGGTCTTTCTGGCCACGGTGGTCCCGCTCACCGCCCTGGCGCTCGGGGCGACTTATTACAGTCAGCGCAGCTACCAGCACGAGGTCCAGCGGGAGGTCGGCACCAGCCTGAGCAATCTAGGCGCCGAGCTCGATCGGCGGCTGCAGACCCAACGCGAAGTGGTCGCCAGCCTGGCCGGGGCGCCGGCGATCCAGGCCTATCTGCCCGTGCTCAGCGCCGCAGCCAAAGGGGACCTGGACGACGAGTATCGCCAGCGCTCGGCCCGACTGGATCACTTCCTCGAGGAGATGGAATCCATCCTGCCCGGTATCTACACGATCCGGGTACTGGACGACTCGGGCAATACGCTGCTCAAGGTCAGCAACGGCCGTCGCAGCGCCGCCGTCTACGACAGCCTCAGCGGCATCCCCTACGCCGAGCAGGAGATCAACGATCCGGCCTTCTCGCGCGCCATCAAGCGCCTCGTGCCCGGCGAAGTCGCGTTCGTCTCGCTCCCCCACCACCGTCTGCGCAGCGGTCCGTTCAGTCAGCGCCCGATGTACGACTACATCACACCCTTGAGCGTCGAGGGCGAGCGCGTGGGGATGCTCGCCGTGACCGTGCTGGGCGAGCGGATCGACCGCATCATCGACCACGCGCCGCGGCTCTACAAGGGCAAGCTGTTCATCGCCGAGGCCAACCCGGACAACGCCAAGCGCAACGGCTATCTCCTCTACGACGATGCCCTGTCGCTCCACCTGGCACAGGTGCGCCCCCGCCCGGAGCGCCTGCAGGACCACTACGGCACCGCGCTGTGGGATGCGATGGGCAGCGAGCCCTACGGTGTCGTGCACCTGCCCGACAAGGGCGCCTCCGTGTATTACGTCGAGGTCCTGCCCTATCCCAATCTACTGGTGAGCTGGATCATCGCAACGCGCATCGACGACAGCGTGATCTCCGCACCGTTCCAGGACATCCGCCGCGGGATCTGGATCTTCGCAGCCGTGGTCCTGGTCATCAGCCTGTTGCTGGCGAACATTGGCGCGCGCAAGATCGCGCGCCCCGTACGCCGTCTGGCGCAGAATCTGAAAGCCTACGCCGACGGCGACCGACAGGTGCGCATTCCTCCCGAACCGGGCATCGACGAGCTCGATGCGCTGAGCAGCTCGTTCAACTACATGACCGACACCCTGGAGCACGCCCGCGACGAGCGCGACCGCGCCCAACACATGATGCTGCAGAGCGCCAAGCTGGCGAGCATCGGTCAGATGGCCGCGGGCATCGGCCACGAGATCAACAACCCCTTGAGCAACATTCTCTCCCTATCCAAGCTGATCGAACGCGGACTGCCGCCAGAATCCGCGGCCCTGAAGGGCGACCTGAGTTCGCTGCGCGAAGAAACGCTGCGGGCCTCGACCATCGTCAAGGGCATCCTCAACTTCGCCCGCCAAGTCCCTCCTCATTACGCACCTTTCGAGGTCGACGCCTGGCTGAAAGACACCCTGGCCCTGGTCCGGCGCGAGGCCAAGGACCAGGGGGTCGCCTTGGTCGAGGCGTGCGAGCCGGGTTTGTCCATCGAGGGCGATCGCAGCCAGCTGCAGCAGGCGCTCATCAACCTCCTGCTCAATGCCATCCATGCCAGTCCGCGCGGCGAGCGCGTGGACGTTACCGCGAGCGCCGCCGGCGAGGAGCTGCGGGTCGAGATCACCGACCGCGGCGCCGGTATCCCGCCGGATCAGGTGGACAAGGTCTTCGATCCGTTCTATACGACCAAGCCGGTCGGTGAAGGCAGCGGCCTTGGCCTGTCCATCAGCCTTGGAATCATCGAACATCACGGCGGCGAGCTGAGGCTGCACACGGGCAGCGAGGGCGGCGTGCGCGCCGTCATGACCCTGCCGCGCCATCGACCGGCGCCCGCGACTGCGGTTCCGGCCGACGATGCCGACCAGCAGGACGACGCATAACATGGCCGAACGCCCCACCATCCTGTTCGTCGACGACGACCCCCGCGCGGGGGAGTTGATGCTGCGCTTCAGCGAAGGCGCCGCTTATGACTGCATCGTCTTCCAGGACCCGACCCAGGCGCTGGCGCACTTTCGCGCCTCTGGGGCCGACCTGGTGGTCAGCGATCTGCGCATGCCGGCCATGGACGGCACCGCCCTGCTCGGCGAGGTCCGTCAGCTCGATGCGGACACGCCGTTCGTGATCGTCACCGGCTACGCCAATGTCGACGACGCCATCGAGGCGATGCGCCTGGGGGCAACGGACTTCATCAAGAAGCCCTTCGACATGGATGAGCTGCGCGTGCTCATCGAGAAGACGCTCGAGCGCCGCGCCCTGGTGCGCGAGAACCGCCTGCTGCGCCGCCAGCTCTCCGACGAGCGCAGCCGCTTCGACATGGTCGGCCACTCGACCGCCATGCAGGAAGTCTACGCCGTCATCGAAAAGATTGCCGATATCCGCTGCAACGTCATCATCGAGGGCGAGTCGGGCACGGGCAAAGAGCTGGCCGCCCGGGCCATCCATCACCACAGCCAGTTCGCCGAAAGGCCGTTCATCGTCATCGACTGCGGCGCACTGACCGATACGCTGCTCGAGAGCGAATTGTTCGGTCACGAGAAGGGTGCCTTCACCGGTGCCGTACAGGCCAAGCAGGGTCTGCTGGAGGCGGCCTCGGGCGGGACCGTGTTCCTCGACGAGATCGGCAACATCTCGGACAACATGCAGACCAAGCTCATGCGCGTCGTCCAGGAACAGCAGGTCACGCCGGTAGGCGGCCTGAAGGCGCGCACCATCGACGTGCGCTTCATCGTCGCGACCAACCGCGACCTTGAGGAACTGATTCGCGAGGGCCGCTTTCGCCACGACCTGTATCACCGGCTCAACGTGGTCAAGCTGCGCATGCCGCCGCTGCGAGAGCGCCGCGACGACATCCCGCTGTTGGTCAACCACTTCGTGGAACGGTTTGCCACGCAGTACCATCGCGACGTCAACGGCTTCGACGCCGCGACCCTGCAGCGGCTGGTCGAATACGACTGGCCGGGCAACGTGCGCGAGCTGGCGAACCTCGTCGAACGCCACGTCGCCCTGGCCGACGCCCCAATCATGCACCTCGACGCCCTGCCCTCGCTGACCGTCGGTGACGCCCTCGATGCCGATCTGCCGTCGCTGCAGGAGCTGGAGCGGCGTTACATCCTCAAGTTGCTGGAACGTTTCGGCGGCAATCGCGAGAAGACGGCCGCCACCCTCGGTATCAACAAGTCCACGCTGTGGCGCAAGCTCCAGAGTTACAAAACCGAGGGGGCAGGCGACTGATTTGCAATCCACGTCGTGCAATTTGCACGATCCGATGGCGCCGAGGACGGCGGTGCACTATGTAAGTCGCTGATTTCGTGTATTTCGCGACCTGGCCCGAAACTCGCATTGCACTACCGGTCAAAAAATCCCTACAACCATCTTAGGAGAGTACACATGCAACGCCGTAGCTTTCTGAAGGGCACGCTGGGTGCAAGCGCGATGGCCGTGGCCGTCGGCGCCGGCCTGCTCAATCCGCGTCAGGCCCTGGCCGCCTGGCCCAAGGCGGCCTTCGACGCCAAGTCCGTGCCCGACGCCCTGAACGACCTGGTCGGCACCGGCACGACCAGCCCCAGCTCCGACATCACCATCAAGGCCCCGGACATCGCCGAGAACGGCGCTGTGGTCCCGGTGACCATCTCCACCTCGCTGCCCAACGTGGCCTCCATCTCCGTGTTCGCCGAGAAGAACGCCAACCCGTTGGCCGCCAGCTTCGACCTGGCCTCCAACGCCAAGGGCTTCGTCTCCACGCGCATCAAGATGGCCAAGACCGCCAACGTCGTCGCCGCCATCAAGTCCGGCGGCAAGGTCTACTCCGCGCGTAAGGAAGTGAAGGTCACCATCGGCGGCTGCGGCGGTTAATCCGCGCCCCGACCACGGTACAACGTCTTTCAAGAGGGTTATTCAACATGCCTAGCAATACCATCCGTATCCGCGCCAGCGAGAAGGGTGACGTGACAACCGTCAAATCGCTCATCACCCATCCGATGGAGACCGGTCAGCGCAAAAACAAGAAAACCGGCAAGGTCATCCCCGCTCACTTCATCCAGGAAGTGACCTGCGTGCACGACGGCAAGACCGTCATGACCGCACAGTGGGGCCCGGCCATCTCCAAAAACCCCTACCTGTCCTTCCAGTTCACCGGCGCCAAAAAGGGCGACACCATCAAGCTGAGCTGGGTCGACAACAAGGGCGAGAGCGATTCCACCGAGGCCAAGATTCGGTAACGGTTCCGCCAAATCATCGTACCCGCCCCACTGGGCGGACAGGATGTAAGGAGTTTAAGCAATGAAAAAGATGCTAATCGCAGCCGCCACGCTCGCCGTATTCGGTATCGCGCCGATCGTCGCGCAGGCGTCCACCCCGCAGGAGGACCTCAAGGCCTTCCGCGAGTACTTCGTGAAGCGATTCCCCGGCCTGCCGTTTGCCGAGTTCGCCAACGGCGCCTATGCCGTCGGTCCGAAGGACAAGCGCGAGCAGTGGGAAGCCATCGAGGAATTCCCGCCGTACGACATTCAGCTGGACAAGGGTAAGAAAGAATTCAACACCCCGTTCGCCAACGGCAAGACCTACTCCAGCTGCTTCAAGAATGGCGGCATCGGTATCCGCCAGAACTATCCGTACTTCGACCGGCAGACGGGCCAGGTCCGCACCCTGGAGATGGATATCAACGCCTGCCGCGAAAAGAACGGCGAGAAGGCTCTCAAGTACGGCACGGGCGAGATCGCCGAGCTCTCGGCCTACATGGCCTACACCTCGCGCGGCAAAAAGCTGCATGTGCTGACGCCGAAGACTCAGGCGGAACTGGCGGCCTACAACAAGGGCAAGTTCGAGTACTACGCCAAGCGCGGTCAGCTGAACTTCTCCTGCGCCGACTGCCATATGTACAACTCGGGTAACCGCATCCGTGCCAATACGCTGAGCCCGAGTCTGGGTCAGCCCACGGGCTTCCCGGTGTACCGCGCCAAGAAGGGTCACCTGCTCACCTTCGAGAACCGCTTCAAGGGCTGCAACAAGAACGTCCGTGCCAAGCCGTTCAAGGAGCAGAGCGAGGAGTATCGCGACCTGGAGTACTTCCTGACCTACATGAGCAACGGTCAGCCGGTCAACGCTCCGAGCTATCGCGAGTAATCGGCGAACTCTGTTCGACCGAAGAACCCGGCCTCTCAGGAGGCCGGGTTTTTTTATGCCTCGCTGACCCGCTTCCCGATAGACGCCTAAGCACCGATCCCGCTATAGTCCATAAACGTCAATTTTTCGTTAATGTTTTCGTCGATACTGGGTCAGGCGGGAGGCGGCGGGCGTGGAATTGACCACCGAAATGGTCTGGGTCCTGGGAATCCTGGGACTGACAATCTATCTCTTCGTCTCCGAGATTGTCCGCGTAGACGTCGCCGCCATCGCGATTATGGTGCTGCTGGGCGTGACCACCGTCATTCCGGACCATCTCGTGCCGAGCCTGGTCAAGACCGAGGAGCTGTTCCACGGCTTTGCCAGCAATGCCGTCATCTCGATCATCGCGGTCATGGTCATCGGCGCAGGCCTGGACCGCACGGGCGTCATGAGCGAGGTCGCCAGGCTCATTTTGCGCGTTGGCGGTACGACCGAACGCCGTATCATTCCCGTGCTCTCAGGCACGGTGGCGATCATCTCGAGCTTCATGCAGAATGTCGGCGCCGCCGCGCTGTTTCTACCCGTCGTCAGTCGCATCTCGCTGCGAACCGGCCTGCCGATGTCGCGCCTGCTCATGCCCATGGGCTTTTGCGCCATCCTGGGCGGCACCATGACCATGGTCGGCTCCAGTCCCCTCATCCTGCTCAACGACCTGATCCAAACCTCGAACGACAACCTGCCCGCCCACGCCGACAAGCTGCCCACCTTCGAGCTGTTCGCCGTCGCACCCGTGGGACTCGCACTGATCCTGACCGGTATCGTCTATTTCGTCCTGGCGGGCAGATACGTCCTGCCGGCCGCCCAGGGCGGGACCGGCCCCCTGGCCGGTGCGGGCGCCGTGCTCGACACGATGGAGTATTTCCGCCAACTTTACGGCCTGGCAGGGGAGGTCTTCGAGGCGCGGGTCCCGCCCGCCAGCGCCCTCGCCAATCTCAGCATCGAGTCGCTGGAGAGCCTGCTCCCGCCGGGGGTGAACATCATCGCCCTGCGCAGCGACGCGGACACGCGGCTCTCCCCGGCTCGCGACGTCGTGGTCGTCCCCGGCGCCACGCTCGCCCTGCTGGGTTCGGCCCGGGATGTCCAGGCCTTTACGGCTCGACACGAACTGACGCTCTGTGACCGCCTGGAGGCCTTCTCAGACGTCCTGGCTCCGACTCAGGCGGGTATTTCCGAGGTGGTCATCCCGCCCGGCTCACGCCATATCGGACGGACCCTGCTCGAGCTTCGTCTGCGCAAGACTTACGGGTTAAGCGTCCTGGCGGTCTACCGGTCCAACACGGCCGTCCGCGAAGGGCTGCGCGACCTCACCCTGCAGTCCGGCGACACCCTGGTCCTGCACAGCAGCTGGGCCGATCTGGCGGCCATCGAGCAGAACCGGGACTTCGTGGTAGTCACCTCAAACTACCCCCACGAGGACCTGCGTCCGCACAAGGTCGTCCATGCCCTCGCCTTTTTCGCGCTGGCCCTGGGCCTGGTCCTGTTCACCGATCTGCGCCTGTCGGTTGCGCTACTGGTCGGCGCCACGGGGATGGTACTCACACGGGTGCTGACCATCGACGAGGCCTACAACGCCGTCAGCTGGAAGACCGTCTTCCTGCTGGCGAGCCTGATCCCCCTCGGCGCGGCCGTCGAAGAGACGGGTACCGCCGAATGGATCGCCACACGCACCCTCGAGCTGCTGGGAAGCGTGCCCCATTGGGTCCTGCAGGCCGTGGTCGCCGCCCTGGCGACCTTCTTCACCCTGGTCATGTCCAACGTGGGGGCCACGGTACTGCTCGTCCCCCTGGCCATCAACATCGCCCTGCAGGCCGGGGCCGACCCGGCCGTGTTCGCACTCACCGTCGCGCTGGCCACATCGAACTCTTTCCTCATCCCCACGCACCAGGTCAATGCCCTCATCATGGGACCGGCGGGCTACCGCGTCAGCGACTTCCTGCGGGCCGGGGGCATCATGACCGTCCTGTTCCTGGTCGTGATGCTGGTGGTGCTGAATGTGGTCTTCTGAGCCGCCCTACGGGCGGGGTTGGCAGCAAAAGCTTAACGATTTTCTCCGCCTGCCTACTGACGGCTGCAAACTGCAGACTCCACACGCAAGAAGGCCGCGCTGTGCGCGGCCTTCTTGCGTGTGGATGGTGGGCCGTCCGCGACTCGAACGCGGGACCATCGGATTAAAAGTCCGGTGCTCTACCAACTGAGCTAACGGCCCGGAGCGAGCGTGGGATCATACCTAACCCACCGGGAATCACAAGAGCCCGGCAGGCCGGCACGATACGGGATAGTGGGACGACGAAGCGGGCCCGCCGGGCCCGCTCCGCCTGGCGGTCAAACGGCCTCGAGCTTGCGCAGGCCTTTGGGTAGCAGGCGCATGTCGACCAGCGAGGTCACCAGGGCCTTGGCAAACGTCGCCTCGTCCTCGTAGACCATCTTGTAGTACTGGATCTTCATGGTCAGGGCCGCGCCCAAGACGATGGAGCCGAAGGTCATGAACGAGCCCAGCGCCAGCGTCGAGATGCCGGTCACGCCCTGGCCGATGGTGCAACCCATACCCAGCACGCCGCCGATGCCCATCAGGAAGCCGCCCACCGTGTGGTTGATGAAGTCCTTGAACGAGGAGAACCATTCGATGCGGAAGCTGCGGCGGATGAGGGCCCACAGGAAGGAACCGACCGTGACGCCCGCGGCGGCCATCAGGCCGAAGCTCACCAGGCGCGTCGCCGCGCCGCCGCTGAGCCAGTTCAGGAAATCACCCGACGGCGAGACGAAGGTGAACGACTGCGCCCCCGTATGCAGCGGCGGCTGGTCCATGAACATCGCGTCGGACAGCCAGGTCTGACCCAGCGGGCCGGCCGTGACATACCAGGCGGCCACGACGGCCAACCCCACCACGGCGCCACCGAGGATGTTGTCGAAACGGCCGCGGAAATCGTCCGAGCGCACGGTCCAGGCGACCAGCAGGACCGCCAGCACGCCGCCCAGGATATAACGCAGCATCATTCCGTCGCTCAGATGCAGGATACCGCTGCCGATGTCGCCCAGGCCCTGGCTGGTGATACCGTGACGCGAGAGGTCGACGAACAGCGGCTGCATCCAGGGCAGGAATACGTAGCCCATGAAGTTGGTGTACATCATCAAATAGGCGCCGATCGCCATCATGATGAATACCATCAGCGACTTGATGTTACCCGCGCCGATGCGGACCATGGTCTTGTTGCCGCAGCCGCTGCCGAGCGTCATGCCGATACCGAACAGCAGACCGCCCACGATGTACCTCGGCCAGGCGAACATAGCGGTGCGATACGGCGGAAAGGAATCACTGCCGCTGACTGCAAGCTTCGCATCAACCATGCCCACCGCCTGCAGTATCAGCACGCCGGCGACGGCCACCGACATGGCAAAGACCCAGGAGCGGATTCGTCCCGTGTCGCCCATGTTCACGAGGTCCGAGACGGCACCCATGGTGCAGAAATTGGTCTTGTTGACCACGGCTCCCATGACCACGGCGATGCCGAAGCCCCACAAAAGCACTTCCCAGGTAGAACCCATGATGTCCTCCGAAATCCGACAATACTCTGCGACCGCGGGGCCACCTTCTCGCCCACCGCCGCATATCTGAACGAGCGATTTTACTGCCCTTTAACGGGGCAGGCCACCTAAGAGAGACGCGCGAGACGGGGAAAATATTCGCCCGAATCCGGAAAAATGACTAATATTATTGTTTTTGCTGGCATTTTTGCGATACATCCGGCCGGTACCGGGTCGGATCGGCCACCCCCGCCGCCCCGAAGCCCTCGGCCCGCAGCCGGCAGGCGTCGCAGACGCCGCACGCGCGGCATTCGGCATCGGGGGCGTAGCATGAGACGGTCTGCGCGTAGTCCACGCCCAGGGCGGTGCCGCGGGCAATGATCTCCGCCTTGCTCAGGTCGATGAGCGGTGCCCGAATATGAAAGCGATCGCCCTCGACCCCCGCTTTGGTGGCCACGCCGGCCAGGCGCTCGAAGGCCTCGATAAAGGCGGGCCGGCAGTCGGGATAGCCCGAATAGTCCACGGCGTTGACCCCGATGAAGATGTCACGCGCCTCCAGGACCTCCGCCCAACCCAGGGCCAGCGCCAGGAAAACCGTATTACGAGCCGGCACGTAGGTGACCGGAATCCCCTCGCCCGGGCGGTCGGGCACCGCGATAGCGGAGTCGGTCAAGGCCGACCCCCCGATCGCATCGAGGTTCATTCGAATCTGCTTGTGTTCCACCGCCCCCAGCGCCTCGGCTACGCGGGCTGCCGCCTCGAGCTCGCAGCGGTGCCGCTGGCCGTAATCGAAGCTCAATGCGTAACAGTCGAATCCCTGCTCGCGCGCCATGGCGAGCGTCGTAGCGGAATCCAGTCCGCCGGATACGAGGACAACGGCTTTGGGCATGATGGCAGTGCTCTCCTTCGTGGCCGTCAGGGCGATCCGACGCCGGGTCAGTGGCCCGGGGTATCGCCCCAGAGAAGCTTGTGCAGTTGCAGCTGCAGGCGCACTGGCAGACGGTCGGCGAGGATCCACTCGGCGAGCAGACGCGGCTCGAGCCGCTCGTGCACCGGCGAGAACAAAACCTCGCAGCGCTCGGCAAGGCGATAGTCGCGCAGCATCGCACAGGCCCAATCGTAATCGGCCCGATCGGCGAGCACGAACTTAACCTGATCGCGCGCGCCCAGGTGGTCGATGTTCTCGTAGCGGTTGCGTTCGACCTCCCCGGAGGCAGGCGCCTTCAGGTCCATCACCTTCACCACACGCGGATCGACGCCACTGACGTCGAGTGCACCGCTGGTCTCCAGCGAGACCTCGTAGCCCGCGTCGCACAGGCGTTTCAACAATCCCAGACAGGTGCGCTGCGCCAGAGGCTCGCCGCCGGTGACCGTCACGTAGTGCGCACCGTATTGGGCCACCTCGGCGACGATCGCATCGACCGACCACCATTGCCCCCCGTGAAAGGCATATTCCGTGTCGCAATAGCCGCAGCGCAGGGGGCAGCCGGTCAGACGCACGAACACCGTTGGGCAGCCGACAGTGCGCGTCTCGCCCTGGAGGGAGTGGAATATCTCGGTGATCCGCAGACGTTCGGCGGGGGGACTGTCGATGACGGAGGCTGGCATGCTTCAAATTGCTCGGGGCGCGCTGGCGCGGATGAGCGCCGCTCTTAGTATACCCCAAGGCGGGCCGTGCGCGCCCGGGGCAGGCCGCCCCGGGCATCTCGGCGCCAACGGGCTGGTCGGCGGATCGCTCGCTCGGGCTTACTTGCCTTTGGCGCTCTGCAGCTTGATCTTCTGCAGCAGGTTCTGAGCCTGGCCGCTCTCGGTGGTCTTGGGGTAGGCCTGCAGCAGGTTGTTGAGCACGGTCTTGGCCTGATCCATATCGCCCAGCTCGTAGTAGCTGTAGCCGATCTTCAGCATGGCCTCGGCGCGCTTGGGGCTGTTGGGGTAATCGTCGAGCAGCTTCTGATAATCGGCGATGGCTGCCTTGAAATGACGCTGTGCGTAGTTGGCCTCGGCAACCCAGTACTGTGCAATGTGCGCATAGCGCCCGTGGGGATACTCCTTGAGGAATTTACGAAACGCCGCGATGGCCTGGTCGTAGCGCAGCTCGCGCAGCTGGTCGAAGGCGGACTGGTAGGCCTGCTGCTCCTTGGCCGGTGACGAACCGCCGGTACCGCTCGCGGCGGCGCTCGCACCGGCGCTCGCCCCTTGGCCTGGCGAAACGCTGCTCACCGTACCGCTGCCGCCCGCACTGGCTCCCTGGCCGGTGTTCTGCGGCGCTGCCGCCCCCGCGACGGGGGCGCCCCGCTCGAGCTGGGACAGTCGCCGGTCGATGTCGGCGTACAAGTCGCGCTGGCGCTGCTTGAGCTCGTCGATGGTATGGCTCTGGACCTCGAGCTCTCCGCGCAGGCGCTGGACGTCGCTTTGCAGCTGCTCGATTCTGGAGAGCATGTCGACCAGCCCCTGACTGTCGAGCTTGCGCTCCAGGCGCGCCACGCGTTGCTCAAGGCCGGCGTCCCCAGCGCCCTTATCCTGCGCCAGCGCCTGGCCGGCGGCGCCGAGCAGGGCCACCATCGTCGCTCCCGCCCAGAGGCGGCGCAGTGTCTGTCGTTCTCGCATTGCCAGTTCCCCGAAAATTAAGTCCCGGAATACAGGATCTCCACCCGGCGATTGAGACGCCAGGCCGCTTCGTCATGACCCAGCGCCACCGGACGTTCCTCGCCGAAGCTGATGACCTGCACCTGTTTCTTGTCCGCGCCCTGCAGCAGCAGGATCTGGGCCACCGCCTCGGCCCGGCGCTGGCCCAGCGCCATATTGTACTCGCGCGAGCCGCGCTCGTCCGTATGACCTTCCACCACGACGCTCAGATTGGGGTGGTCGGCCAGGTAGCGCCCGTGCGCGGCAATAATCTCGCGGTCGTCGGGCTTGACCTGGCTGCTGTCGAAGTCGAAATAGAAGGTGCGCGTGGACAGCGGGCTGTTGGGGTCTTCCAGGGGGGTGCCCTTGAAGGTGCCCCCGAGCTCGGCCCCGTGCCGCTCCTCGCCGCCGGCCGCCCCTTTCTCGCCGCCCTGTTGGGCCCCCTGCTCGGCGCCCGGCTCGTACTTCTTGGCCCACGGTCCCTGCCCGGCACATCCGGCGAGACTCAGCGCGGCCCAGATCAGCAGCACTGCGACACCAATTTTCCTCATGGATTTGCTCATGGCATGTTCCTCATGGTTAGTTCTTGAAGGGAGACCAGGCCGGCTCGCGCACGTCCCCACCACGCAGACTGAGGCTCTGGTGGACTCGCCCGTCCACCGACACCACCCGCAGCACCCCGCGTCCTCCGCGCTGCGAGGCATAAATGATCATACTGCCGTTGGGCGAAAAACTCGGGGACTCGTCCAGGCGCGAGTCGGTCAGCACCTGCAGATAGCCCTGCGCCAGGTCGAGCACGGCAATACGAAACGCCCCCTGCGCCCCGTGGATCATCGCCACCTTCTTGCCGTCGGGCGAGACCGCAGCCCGGGCGTTGTAGTTGCCGTCGAACGTCAGCCGGCGGGCCTGCCCCGTCGCGCCGGCCGGCCCCACCCCGATCTGATAGAGCTGCGGGCTGCCGCCCCGGTCGGAGGTGAACACGAGCGATTTGCCGTCCGGCATCCAGGCCGCCTCGGTGTCGATCGCATAGCTATGGGTAATCTGATGCAGGGTCTTGCTCGCCAGGTCCAGCACGTAGATGTCGGCGTTGCCGTCCTTGGACAGCGTCAGCGCCAGGCGTCTGCCGTCGGGCGAGAAGGCCGGTGCGTTGTTCAGGCCCTGATAGGCGGCCACCTTTTGCGTATGCCTGGTGAGGATGTTCTGAATATAGACGGCCGGCCGTCCCGAGGCGAACGACACGTAGGCCAGGCGCGTGCCGTCCGGCGACCAGGCGGGCGAGAGGATCGGCTGGGACGATTCGTAGACGACCTGTTCGTTATAGCCGTCGGCATCGGCCACTGCCAGCCGGTAGGTCGGCTTGCCTGCCTTGCCGCGTACGACGGTCACGTAAGCGATATGCGTGTCGAACGCACCGCGCTCGCCGGTCAATGTCTGATAGATGATGTCGCTGATCTGGTGTGCGGTCTGGCGCAGGTTGGCCTTCGTGCTGGTGATGCTGTAACCGGCCAACTGCTTGCCGGTCGCGACGTCGAGCAACTGGAACTGGGCCTGGTAGCGCCCGTCGGCCAGCTGGTCGAGCCGGCCGACCACGAGGCTGTCGACGTCGAGCTTGCGCCAGTCGCCGAAATCGACCTGCCCGGCGTCGTGCGGGCGGGCGACCAGATCCTTGTCGGCCAGAGGCTGGAAACGACCGCTGCGGTGCAGGTCGGCACCGATGATGGCGGCCATGCGCTGGGGCGGGGCCGCGCCGCCCTTCCAGCCGAAGGGAACGATGGCGATCGGCGAGGCGCCCTTCACATAACCCGTGACCTGTATGGTCAGCTCGGCGCGGGCCGAACCCACCGCGGCCACCAGGAGGAACAGACAAGACACTATCAGGCGTTTCATGGTCCAGGTCTCAACCTTGTTGTTTGAGGTCTTCCCGATCAATGCGGAACTCTAAATTGAAATTACGAAACTGATCGAACGAGCCCGACTGCGGCGTGGGCACTGGCAGGGGCGAGGCTGCTCTGACAGCGGTAATGACGGATTGGTCGACCGCCGAATCCCCACTGCCGGTCACGAGTTCGATCTTGACCACCTCCCCGCCGGGAATCAAATGCAATTTCAACACGCAGCTCATCCCGGCCTTGGCCGAGGGCGGCGCCTGCCAGTGCTGGCGGATCGCGTTCTGGATGAGCGCGGTGTACTTGTTGAGGGCCGCCTTGCGTTCGGCCTGCTCCTGCGCCTTCTGTTCGGCGGCCATACGCTTGGCCTCGGCCTCGAGCTTTTGTTTCAGGGCCTTTTGCGCCTCGGCCTTCTGCCGCGCGGCCTCGGCCTCGCGGCGCTTCTTCTCCTCTGCCGCCTTGCGCTGCTGCTCTTCCTTCTCTCGCTGGGCCTTGAGTGCGGCCAGGCGCTTGGCCTCCTCGGCCTTTGCCTTGGCCAGGCGCTGCTGTTCGGCCTTTGCCTTGGCCAGGCGCTGTTGCTCGGCTTGGCGTTTTTTCTGTTCCTCGGCCACCCGCTTTTGCTCGGCCTCGCGCTGGCGCTTGAGCTCGGCCAGGCGCTGCTGTTCGCGCTGGCGCGCCTGGCGCGCCTTCTGCGCGGCCTCCTTCTGCTCGCGCACGCGCCGCTCCTCACGCTCACGCTTGCGTCTGGATTCGGCCTTGAGCTTGTTCAACTCGGCCTGGACCTTGCTCTCGTCGACGGTGACGGCGTGCACGATCTCCTGTTTGCCGGGCGATGGCGTCGGGGGCTCGGAAAAATGAAAGCTCACCACGAGCAGCCCGATGAAAACCACGTGCACCAGCACCGCCAGCATCAGCGCTCGGGGGTTATTGCGGAGGATCGACAGCATCGCGGCCTAGACGCTCACCGGTTCGACGATGAGTCGGGCTGGTGCGTCACCAGTCCGACGTTGGCGACACCCGCCTTTTGCAGCAGGACCATGGCATTGACCACCTTGCCGTAGTTGGCATCCGTGTCTCCGCGCACCAGGACCGCGGTCCCCGGCCGGCGGCGCAGCACGGCCGCGACGCGGGCCACCAGCGTCTCGGCGTCAACCGGCTTGTCCTTGTCGTCGCCGACATTGATGTACATCGCGCCCTTGGCATCGACGGTAACCACGACCGGCTCCTGCTCCGACTTGTCCAGTGGTTGGGTCGTGGCCTGAGGGAGGTCCACCTTGACGCCCTGGGCGAGCAGCGGCGCGGTGATCATGAAGATCACCAGCAGCACCAGCATCACGTCGATATACGGTACGACGTTGATCTGGGACATCGCGCGCCGGCGCACTCGCCTGACATTCGGACAGGAGCTCATGGCAGCGGGCTTGGATTGAGGCTTAATTGGATGCGGTGTTCAGACATGGGCCTGGCGCTGCAAGATGGTCGAGAACTCCTCCATGAAGATGTCATAGCGGCTCAACAGCCGATCCACGTCGTTCGAATAACGGTTATAGGCGATGACCGCCGGGATGGCCGCGAACAGGCCCATCGCCGTCGCCACGAGCGCCTCGGCGATACCCGGGGCGACCGACGCGATGGTCGCCTGCTGGACGTTACCGAGCGCAATGAACGCGTTCATGATGCCCCAGACCGTGCCGAACAATCCGA
>Ga0209918_1000986_pt1 | contig 16538 bp, 14 predicted proteins | sample SalPonD_shore_MG_FD_185712 | JGI IMG/M metagenome (GOLD analysis project Ga0209918, IMG submission 185712) | Salt pond soil microbial communities from South San Francisco under conditions of wetland restoration - Salt Pond MetaG... | ecosystem: Environmental > Aquatic > Marine > Intertidal zone...
TTCTTGAACTCAAAATATTTTACAGGCTTATTAAAATTTTGTAACAAAAACATACCGACATACTCTTAACTAATGAAGTCGATAAAAACACGGACATTTTCAGACATGTTTGTGTATAAAAATAAAACCTGGTGTAAAAAACACCATTTTAAAATTGAATTTTTCTTAAACAAATAAGTAATAAAACTCGGAGGTATATCCATGGGTCAACAGCAGCTATTACTCGTAATACTCGTAACCATTATAGTTGGTGTGGCTACAGTCGTAGCATTAAACGTATTTGGTAACAGTGCTAAGAATTCTAATATTGATGCCGTAAGGCAAGATATGTTGCAAGTAGCCACGTCAGCACAGGGTTGGTATATTAAACCTTCCATGATGGGTGGTGGTAATAATTCTTTCACAGGAATGAAGTTTACAGATATTACATTTCCGGCTAAGGCACTTTCATCTGATAGCTTGAAAGCCAGAAACTTGAATGGAACGTATATCATATCCAATGAAACATCAGCAGGATTTACGATCCAAGCTTATCCATCACAACAGGTTGGTTATGATACAACGTTATCATCAGCACCTACCTCAGCTTATATGGAAGCAAATGTAACAACAAGTGATGTTAAGTGGGTTTCTGGTCATAAAAATCCATCTTGATAAATTATTTGTAGGTTAATAAATGACAAGGGAGTAGATCTCCCTTGTCATTTATTAACCTGTTAAATATAGCTGTATTTCTTTTCTGATTTTTCCTAACCCCATTATAAAATCATAGACTAGAAAACTATGCCTCAATTCCGTTTACGTGGTGTCAGTCCTCAAGGCAAAATAATTCAGAGTGAATTTGAAGCCGACAATAAAAAGTCAGCCAAATCTAAGGTTGATAAAATTGTCAGGACTAAGAGCATAAAAATACAGGCTCTTGATCAAAAAGAGAAGTACTTTTATAAGGTACGTAAATCCGGAAAACAAATAATTAAAGGGGAACAGGAAGCTTATAGCAAAGAGGAAGTTGAGAAGGCTCTTATTAAACTTGGATATAATATTGTCCGGGTAGAAAAGGAGTTGATTAAACTTGACCTTGGGGTCCCGACTAAAGAAGTCGTTACTTTTATTCGTCTTTCTGCTGATCTGTTAAAACAGAAATTGAGTTTTGATCAGATATTGGATTTGCTCTATGAGGATACATCTAATAAAAGATTAAAAACAACCATAAAACAGATTCAGAAAGACCTTAAAGATGGGAAAGAGGGACCGGAAGTTTATGGCAGACATAAAAATGTATTCGGTAAGTTCGCCTCCTATATGTTAGGTGTCGCTTCTACGAGTGGTAATATGTCGCAGGTATTTGAAAGTACGGCTAAATTTTTGGAACGCAACGCAGAGTTCAAGAAGAATTTGCGTAAATCATTAATGATGCCAACCATCACCGTATTAGCTGTAATTGGTGTGGTACTGTTTTATGTAGGGTATATTTTCCCAAAAACGGCTGAAATGTTTCAAAAACTCAATGTTACCTTACCGCCAATGACAGCCGAGACATTAAATATCAGCCATTATCTTCAAAATAATTGGATCGGTATCACGCTTAGCATCGTATTTCCAATAGCTGCATTTATGACATTTGTCAAAACACCGGCAGGCAGACTATGGTTAGATAAAGTTATAATTAAGATTCCTGTCATCGGTGATTTAATTCACAAAACAAGCCTGGAAATATTTTCTCGTGTATTCTTTACGCTTTATAGTGGATCAGGCCAAAATATTGAAGTCATTCGTGTCGCTGCTGAAGCATGCAGAAATTCATATATCGAACAGCAGATTAAATTGGTGGCTATAAAGAATATGCTAAAAGGAGGAATGGGACTTGTTGAAGCTTTAGAAGAAACGGGTGTTTTTACACGGACGGCTTTATCCCGTTTTCGATTAGGAGCTGAATCAGGAGCCTTACGTGAAAATGCCAAACAATTGGCAGATTATTATGAAATACAGACCACGTATAAACTTGAAGCAGCGATCGATCTGATAAATCTTTTTGTCAATTTCTTCATCATGATAGCACTTATTGGAATTACGATCGTGTCCTCTGAAACAGCAGTTATCCAACCACATGTGCCAGGGATGTAATTAAAAGGATTGTAGGGTATGGCAAAAGTAGATACGAAAAGACATATTGGCGACATATTACTTAGGCGGGGTATTATTAATGAATACCAGCTTAACCAGGCATTCAATATTCAGCAATCTGAATCTGATGATTCGCCACGTCGTCTTGGGGAGATTCTGAATGATGATCTTGGCCTGGATCGCCATCTTGTAATGAAATCAATTGCTGATGTTTTTGCTTTTCGTGAAATACATTTCGATAGTAATGGTATTAGCAGGGATGAAATAACCCGCATCAAACAGCTTACAAGAAACCTGGATAAAGATGTTGTTGATGAATTGATGCTTCATAATGCCATTCCTTTTCAGGCCAATGAGAAAAGTATTACGATTGTCGCGGCGGATCCTACCGATCCGGTAATACCAAATCTGACAGCTCAATTGCCATTTAAGCAATATGAAATTGCGTATTGCCGCCTGGAATATATGGATCAGATAATTCAGAGTGTATATGAACAGAAGAATGAATTTCTGGAAACTCTGGATGAAATATCTTATGAAGAAGCGGAAATACCGGATGATGATGAAACGGTAGATGAAGATGAGATAGACGCGGAAATCAATCAGAGCAGGCTAAATTCTTTGGTTGAAGGGATGCTTGTTGAAGCAGTTCATAAAGGAGTTAGTGACATTCATATAATTCCGGAGGGACCATTTATTTCGAACATTCATTTTCGAGTTGATGGTAAATTAAATTTGTGGCATAAAGTCGATAGTGTACGGCCGGAAGCTCTGTCGGCTGTTATTAAGGATAAAACCCGTAATGTAGACCGTTTTGAACGTGAAACCTCACAGGATGGATTTATTCAAAGAAAAATTGATTCTGTGAATATACGTTATCGTGTTTCTATAATGCCAATAGTAGGGGAAGAATTTGATAGAAAATTTGAATCAGTTGTAATCAGGGTCCTGGATGACAGAAAAGTAATAACCGATCTGAATAAATTGGGATTACAGGAAAGAGCTCAGAAAAGTTTTGTAAAAGCAATAAACAAACCATCCGGTATAGTTATAATTACGGGGCCAACAGGAAGTGGTAAATCGACTACATTGATTGCGGCACTTCATTCTGTAATGGATCCTTCAGTTAATGTACTGACAGTGGAAGAACCGGTGGAATATCTTATCAAAGGGGCCAGGCAATTGAAGATTAGTCCTCATATGTCATTCGATCAGTCAATGAGAGGTATTTTAAGACACGACCCCGATATTGTTTTAGTTGGTGAGATTCGTGATTTAAAGACAGCTGAAATTGCAACAAAATTAGCTAATACAGGACACTTGACCTTTTCAACTCTGCATACCAATGATGCACCAAGTGCGATCTCAAGACTATATACGATGGGGGTTGAACCATTTCTGATTGCAAATGCTGTCAATCTTGTGATGGCACAGAGGCTTGTTCGCAAGTTGTGTGACCATTGCAAGGAGGAAGTTACAGATCAAAAATGGGAATATGGTCGCAGCATTGGATTTACCGATGAAGAAATAGAACATAATACATTTTATAAAGCCGTTGGTTGTGATAAATGCACACACGGTTATAAAGGGCGTGTTGCCATAATGGAAGCATTGTATTTCGATAAAGAAATTAAAAGCATCATACTCAATTCAGGTAGTGATGTTGATGAAGACAGGATACGTCAGCAAGCTATTCAAAATGGAATGTTGACGTTAAGGGCATCTGGTCGTGAACGAATTAAAGAAGGAATCACGACAATGGAAGAAATTGCAGCTATAACATTAGACGATTAAATACTCAATAGGCAGAAATTATGGTTGGGAAATCCGATTTATTATTAGTCTTAGGTGCAATGATGATTTTTTCTTTATTAACCGTCAATGTCAATAGTTTTCTAATGAAAAATAGTATAATTCAGGTTAATTCAGAGTTGAATTTTACGGCTGTTTCGTTAGCCCAGAATATTATCGATATAGCCCGGACAAAAGCCTTTGATGAAACAACGACCAATGGTGGCCAACCGACTCTAATTCCATCAGGTTTTTCTGCAACATTAGGACCTGAAAGCGGCGAAACATATTCAAGCTATAACGATTTTGATGATTATAACAATTATACAACACAAGACACAACGGATAATGGAATTTACACAGCACAAGTTTCTGTAAACTATGTCACAGGTTTAAATTATACACAAGTTTCGAATACCCCGACTTCATATAAAAGAATGGTTGTTAAAATAAGCAATCCCAGTCTGAAAGATACTGTCCGTATTTCATTTATTAAAAGCTACTACTAAATATATCGGAGTAGATTATGAATTTTGCAACAATAACAAGTTTTTCGATAGGTGCGGTTATAATATTGGCGATAATGAATGTCAATACGAGTTTAATGAGAAACAGTGAAGGTGTTACATTCGATCAAATGAATAAAGAACACCTTACTGCTGTGACTGATGTAGTAAGTTACGATTTCAGAAAAATCGGATATGGCGTTACAGGATCCGGAGTCGTTAGCTATAGTACTAATGAAATTACCTTTAATTGTGATTTATATAATGATGGTACAAAACATCAGGTTACCTGGAAATATGATAAAACGGTCGCAATTAATAGTACAACCAATCCCAATGATGGTATGTTAACCAGAACCGTTGATGGTAAAACTACAAATATCCCATTTGGAGTTACTAAATTTAATATCATTCTATTGGACAGCCAGGGTAAAAAAACCACTTCTATAGTTAATGCTAAGCAATTCAAAGTGGAAATAAATTGTCAGAGTCCCGTTAAAAGTTTTAATAATTATTTTACGGCATCCTGGCAACAAACATTCACTCCATTGAACATATAAAATAAAATGTTAAAATATTTTAACATTTTATTTGAACTTGTACCTAAAAGTTAATTATTATGGGAAAAGCCTTGTTACTTATATGTTCGGGTTTGGTTATTCTATTCGGTTTGATTCAAGTGGACGTACAAAAACGTCAGGGGGACATGATAAAAAGAAGTGCTACTGCTGCAAATACAGCTCAAGCCAGGAATATGGCTCATGAAGGAGTTGATATAGCAATACAAAAATTAGAAAGCAACCCGGGTTTTAGAAATAATTATCAGCCATGGCAGGTAACACTTGATCATGGAACTGCTTCGGTACAATTTATTGATTATACCACAGATGACTCTCTTACCTACAGACAATTAATTTTGGTCAGTAAATCAGGCTTAGATAACGATTCGGCCAAAGTTGTAACTAAGATTGAGAAAATTGGCGGGATGCCCAAGGTCCCTTCTGCAATGGGCTTTTACACAGATACCGTAAGTTTTAATGCAAATGGATCCGCTTTCGCCATAAACGGTAATGATACAAAAATAGATGGTACGGCCGGGTATGGAAAATCATTATCCGGGATAACAGTGACAGGCTCAGATGCTCAAACGACCATTACTGATGCCATGAATTCCAATCAACAAAATAAAGTGACCGGGTCAGGTAATTATACTCCTAATATACTTTATAATTCGAATCTGACTAACACATCCTTAAAAAACGATGTTCAGAAATATATTGCCCAGGCTGATACTACCTATTACGCAGGGACCTATGATGGAACGCAATTTGGTACAGAATCAAATCCACAAATAACAATCGTTAATGGTGATATTACCGTAGGTGGAACAAGTGGTGGATATGGTATAATGATTGTGGAAAATGCCAGTAAAATTGATGTTACCGGAGACTTTACTTTCAATGGCCTCATATATATGCAGGGTGGTATGTTTCAATCAAAAGGAAATATTTATATCTACGGTTCTTTACAATTTGGGTCAACCTCCTCAACAAAGTTTTCCGGGGCACAAGTCAGTGGAAATGTACACGTTAATTATAGTACCCAGGCCTTTCAGAAAGTTGAAAACGGAATGCCTCACAAGTTTAGTATTCGCTATGTGAAACTAAAAAGTTACGAATAAAAACATATATAATAATTTGATAAATGAAACAGATTTAGTATGGAAGTAGCAACAGATAAAAAAAATTTAAGTGATTTAGTACAACCTCTTGTCAAGCTATTGCCGAAATCTGTTTCCGGGATTGAACGACATTATAAAATCGGTCAAATTATCGAAGATCAACCGGAAGAAACCCGGTTGCAAATACGTAATTTGGTTGATGAATATTTGAATTTAATGACAAAAAACGAGGCTTCCGATATTGATTTAGGAGGTCCCGGTTGTGGTGGGAAAGTGTGGTATCGGGTATACGGTGAAAAGAAACCGGTTGATATGCCGGAATCATATACACTTACGGAAACAGATTTTCTGTTGCAAAATTTGATAATGCCTCAACAACGCGAAATGTTGTTTAAAAACCGAAATCTGGACTTTTCATATACCATCAATGAATTTACAGAAGAAGCTCAGCGTTTCCGTGCTGATATGTATTTCGATCTTTCACATTTGGCTCTGAATATGCGCCGAATAGATAATACCATTCGTCCTTTCAAAGGATTGAATTTACATCCGGAAGTAGCAAAAGCACTAAGCCTGAAATACTATAAATATGGAATGAGTCTCGTAACTGGTATTACAGGTTCCGGTAAATCATCCACTTTGGACACTATTATTGATGCCAATAATCATACGGTTGATTCCCATATCGTTATCATTGCTTCGCCGGTTGAATTGATACATAAACCAATACGTTCAATTATCCGACATCGTGAAGTGGGACGTGATGTACCATCATTTAAAGACGGTGCCATACAAGCCTTGCGTCAGGATCCCGACATTATAATGATAGGTGAGTTGCGGGATCCGGAAACCATCATGACAGCATTGGAAATTACAGATTCCGGACACAAGACATTCAGTACACTTCACACCTCATCGGCAATTGAAAGCATTGAAAGGATTTTGGGTGAGGTACCGGTTGCCGAGCAAAACAGGGTACGTAATCGTTTGGCTGATGTTTTGACTTGTGTGATTAGTCAGAAGTTAGTAAAAAGCCTGGATGGTAAACGTGAGTTAGCCAAAGAGATTCTAATGACCACACCATCTGTAAAAGCGGCTATCCGTAACAATAATATTGGTGAGATCTATCAAATGCTCATGGAAGGTAGCAGCACGGGTATGCATACGATGGAGCAGGATCTGAAAAGATTGTATGAAGAAGGTAAAATTTCAAGGGAAGAAGCCTTGAATAATGCAAACAATAAGAAGCGTTTGCAGGATCTCATAAGTTATGTACAGTCATAAAAACTTGGGGTAAATTGTGAGTAAAAAGGAATTTGTAGGTATTGCTCTGGATGGAGATATCCTAAAAGTGGCAAGAGTTTATTACTCAAAAGGGAAACTACATTTGAGTAAAATGGATCGTATAACTCTTGTCGACTCTTTTGATACGAAAAAGAACAATGATTCATCTGAATCGATTGATGACAATTCTTATGATGAATTGGAAGCAGATTCCATTTTTGGTATTGATGATGATAAAATATCGAATGGCTCAAATGACCCTGGTGTTGATACTCTGACAGACACAGCTGTTCAGGAAGATACAGATATTCTAACAGTTGCTGATTCTGAAAATGCCGGTCCGGTTGAAAGTAATGAAATGCTTATCCACAACCTGATGGTAGGTATTAGTAATAAAAGAGTAGATCTTGGATTAAATATCCCTGCCGGATCTACCATTTTCCAAATTGTGAAAGACCAGAATCACCTCGACTTAAAAAAGAAAGAACTAACCAATATTATTGATAGTAAGTTAGAATCGATTTATGGTTCAACGAAGTCATTAGATCAATATGCTTATGAAGTTCGGGAAGACGGCTCACTTGTCCTGGCTTCAAATGATAATGAGTTAGATCTCCTCAATTTGGTGGATCAAAGCAAAGATTTGTATTCGGGTAAAGTTTTTATTGATGAAATATTACCGGATGAAGCTTCACTTATTGGGTTAGTACGTAATAATTATACACTTGGTGAAAATGAGATTACGGGGATTATCCAATTAGGTCAAAAAACCACCCGATTAATATTTCTCAGAGGGAGTCAGGTATGGTTAGTGTCACCAATTATAAATGAAGGGTCTCAATCAAATCATGTATTGAGTACGATATTCAGTAAAATATTATTTCAGTTGGATACCGCTGAACTCCCAAGTCTTGAGAGAATTGTTATAGCCAATAATGTATTGGGTAATAAGAGCATATCCTTCTTTAAAAAGAATTTTCCGGATATAAATGTAGAGGACCTGCAATTCGATAATGAATTAATTTCAATTGAGCCGGAACTGAAAGAATCGGCTAGGGCGTTTACAACAGCAATCGGTTTAGCATGGTCGGCCGCCGGATATAAAGATGAAGCATATAAAAATTATTCTTTTTTACCATCTTATGTATCTGAGCGACAGAAAGTTTTTAAACTGCAATGGCATGGTATTTTATTATTGGCACTAATAGCATTGGTACCGATAATGTTTAATTACGTATATCTGAAAAACGTAAAAAAAATAAATGATTTACATAATGAAATATTACGTACCGAAGATCAAATCAGGGATGTCCGGCCCCTGGTTATAGGTGTTAAAGATTTAAGTAAAAAGTATAATGAAATAAATAAAGAATTAAATCGCTTAGATCAACTGAGTGAAGGATCAGAAAAATGGAGCAAATCTCTGACGTTAGTTAACGACGGATTAAAGAAAATTAATAGTAATTGGCTGACAACATTAAGAATCGTCAAAGGTGGAATACTTATACAAGGTTATTCCTTATATCGAAGTCGAATACCCAAAATAACTAATCTATTTGCAAATGCTCAGCTGCAAGACGTTCATATATCGAAAATCAGAAAAAAGAAAGTATATAAATTCACGATAATGATTCGAAAAGTATATTAATAAAGCAATGGCAAAATTATACGCAAAAGTATAAAACAGGCAGATTTGATACTAATCAATCATTAAGAAAATAAAACTGATATGTCATACGCACTCAGAAATACCATTATACTATTAATTGTATTGGCCGTTTTGACGGGGGGTAGTTGGAGTTACATTCATTATGTTCAGGAAAAACAAATAGATCAATTATCTAATGTGCTGGATGGGAAAAAACAAAGGCTCCATAATGATCAGGGGATAGCTAATCAATATGATGAAGTTGTTGATAAATATGCTAAAGTAAAGATCAAACTAAAAAATTATCATAAAATGCTGCCCCTAACTCAGGATGCCAGTAAATTGTATGCCTATCTTAATAAAACAAGAACCGACCATTCACAAATGGATATTAATTTTACTGTTGTTGGTGACTCTAAGGTAAAAAAAGAAGGTTATGGAATTTTAAAAATTAATATTTCAGGTAAAGGCAGGTACAGAGACATATTTGATTTTATTCGAACCATTGAATATAGCAGCCCAATAAATAAAGTTAAGAAACTTGCTGTGAATCCGGTGAATGGCAAAGAACTTAGAGATGTGAATTTTACTTTTGAATTAGACAGCTATTACAGTAATTCAAAGCAGGATAATAAGATAGCTGCTAAAATAGTACATCCTGTTAAAAAACTTTCGAGAAATCCATTTTATCCGATCATAAGGAGTGTGGAACCCAATAAACTTGGATTACCCAATGTGGAAAATAGTAAATTAGTTGGGGTCGGTCAGGATGTCATTTATGTTGTCGATCAAAATGGCAAAGTGCAACAATTACATATTGGGGATAAAGTATATTTAGGATCTCTGGTTAAAACTAATCTGAATAACAAATCAGCTACTTTTTATTTAAATAAAGGTGGAATATTTGACAAGGTTGTTCTTCAAGTTAAATAAAAGCTAATCATTTATAATCTACAATTATGCGCAGACTGTTTACTATTACCCTATTGGTATTTGCTATTTACGGAATATCGTTTAAGTCAGTAAATGCTCAAGACAATCAGGTTCCTGTTAAAGTTCGCAACAGTCCGAATGAAGTGATTACACTTAGTAAGGAAATGACGGTGTCGCAGGCAATAGATGTATTAAATACGTATGCTCAGAAATTTGCTGGTATGTTTATCGTTAATAATACGAATCTTAAAGGATCAGTCGGCGTTAGTTTGCCGCCAATGAATTGGAGAACGGCTTTAAAGTATTTAGCTAAGATAAAAAATGTATCTCTTATTGAGCATGATAAGTATTATGAATTGACACCTCAACAAAAGACAACATCGAAGAGTGCACAGCCCCAAAAAGGCAAACAGAATAGTGATGAAGTCACTACCAAAACACGTGAAGTACGTATTTCAGCAACCTTTTTTGAAGGCGATAAAAAAGTACTTCGTGAAATAGGTATTGATTGGTCAACATTTAAGGATGGTATCGTACAAATAAGTAATATAGGGGCACAGAATGTATCACAGGACATTTTTAGTGTTAGCACGTTAAAGGATATTGAAATAGGGAACACCGGTATAAAAGTAAACGCGTTATTTAAAACTTTTGAAGCTAATAACCTGGGTCAGATATTAGCGAGGCCTAATATAAAAGTTATGAATAATAAAGAGGGGCATATCCAGGTCGGTCAGGATTTCTCTATAAATCAGCGGGATTTTTCCGGTAATGTGGTTACCAAATTTTTCAGTACGGGTACCATTTTGACGGTTACTCCTCATATTATCACACAACATGATACTACGTTTATTTATATGAAAGTCCATGCCGAACGATCTACTGCGCAACCTGATCCCGTTAGTACTATCGTAAATAAGCAGTCTGCCGACTCAGATGTTATGTTGCTAAGTGGAGAATCCACTGTTATTGCCGGTTTATATAGTACTGAGACGGATAAAGTTCGAAAAGGCATACCGATTTTAAAGGATTTGCCACCATGGTTTTTCGGGCTACGATATTTATTCGGTTACACTTCGAAGCAATATTCTCAAAAAGAGTTAGTAATCATTCTAAAGGCAACCATTGATCCTGGTTTGAAGACCAGAATGACACAGGAGAAAAAAACATCAAGAGAATTGTTAAAATCAGAGAGAGAAAAGATGCAGGGTGGAAATTAGAAGAAGGCTTTGCAAAATCGTTTATAAATGTATTATGATCGAATATTGATAGGATAATGTAAGCTTTAAATAAATTAAAAAGGGCTTGTCAGAAATGACAAGCCCTTTTTTTGTCAATAAAAAGGTTCTTGTACAAATAAATACCCAATACCTCAAGAGTAAAAATAATTATTAGCAGAAGGCTATGTAAAACTGCTCATTTGTCCATTAACCGCATTTACATTACTTCGAAATCACTGATATGGCTAATATGATACGGTTTTGAAGTTGTCCAGGTTATGATATGGCCCTATATCCCTGGATTTGCAAAGCCTTCTGGCATATATAAATAGATAACATTAAAAATATCAAATGAATATTGTAATTAACTAATGTATTAAAATCTTATTTATAAAATATTTAATGTGTACTAAGATATATAATGAACGGATAGATAATAATATTATACATGTATGATATATCAAATAATTATAATTAATTAGAAATGTATAATATAATTGATTATAAATTATGATATATATAAAATAGTATTAGTGATAAAAAAATATAATAATATGTATACAAAAAATAATAATAGTATAATATAGTCATTGTTATCTGGGGTAAAATTTAGAAATAAATTCTAAATACTATTCTAACAAAAAAAACAAATATAATGGAGGTTTGTCATGGGTCAACAGCAATTGTTACTCGTAATATTGGTCACTATTCTTGTAGGTGTAGCTACAGTTGTGGCTATTAATGTATTTGGTTCTTCGGCTGAAAATGCTAATCGTGACGCCGTTAGGCAGGATATGTTATCTATCGCCACCGCAGCACAGGGTTGGTATATTAAACCAACAATGTTAGCCGGCGGCGGTAATGATTTCACAAATATCACCTTTTCTAATATAAGTTTTGCTTCTAATGCAGTAAATCAGACTGGTGATTATGCTATAAACAATAATGGTACCTATCAGATTACTCAACCGACTAAAGATAATTTTCTGGTTCGTGCATATCCTTCGAGTGAATCTGATTATAATAGTACCTTGCCGGTAATAGGTGTGGATGGATCTATAACAACGGAAGCAACTTTTAATACTACTACAAGATATCTGGAAGTTAAAGTATTAAAGAATTCAGTGCTTTGGACAAAATCATCTATAAATACAACAACAACTCCCGCTCCGTAACTATAATTATCGGTTACCATAATATGGTTGAGGTGAACTTGTAAGTTATGTGAGATTCGTGCACGTGAAGAATGGAAGGGGGGATTCTTCATGTGCCTCTCACAGATATTTCATTCAATATTTAGGGTACGTCAAATTTGAATGATGGGGTTAATCTAAAGATTCTATTAATTACATTAATGCATAATTGGGTATTATTATGTCACAATTCAGGTTTCAGGGGGTTACGGCTGACGGGCGTCTTACACAGGGTGAATTTGAAGCTGCCAACAAAAGAGAAGCAGGTAATAAAATTAAACGACTGAGTAAAGCCAAAAAGCTCAACGTTAAGCAATTAATCCCCAAAGAGACATTTATATATAAGGCACAACGTCCCGGGAAATCAGTAATTACGGGTGAACAAGAAGCCTACAGTAAAGTAGAGGTCGAAAAGGCTCTCATTAAATTAGGATATAATGTAATACGTGTTGAAAAGAAATTAATTAATTTCAAGGGCAGGGTGCCTACTAAAGATATTGTCACTTTCATGCGCTTATCAGCAGATTTGCTTAAGCAGCAGCTTACGTATGATGAAATATTGAATCTTCTATATGAAGATATTGCCAATAAGCGAATGAAAGAGACTATTCGTCAAATTCAAAAAGATTTAAAAGATGGAAAAGAGGGGTGGGAGGTATACGGTAAGCATCAGGATGTTTTTGGAAAATTTGCAGCATATATGTTAAGCGTAGCCTCAACCAGTGGTAACATGGCATTGGTCTTTGAAAGTACAGCTAAATTTCTTGAAAGAGATGCTACTTTTAAAAAGAATCTGCGCCGAACATTATTCATGCCATCTATTAATGTCCTGGCTGTTATCGGTGTTGTCTTGTTTTATGTCGGATACATTTTTCCCAAAATGGCCAGAATGTTTTTAAAAATGAAAATTACCTTACCGCCAATGACTTCGGCTACATTGGATTTTAGTTATATACTTCAGGATTATTGGATGATTATCGTCTTAGGCGCCATCATACCTATGGCCTTTTTAGTTTTTTATGTACGTACTCCATCCGGAAAATTATGGATGGATAAAGTATTGATCAGATTACCCGTGATTGGAGATCTGATGCATAAGACAAGTATTGAAATTTTTTCCCGTGTGTTCTATACACTCTATAGTGGTTCCGGCCAGAACATAGAAGTTATACGTATTGCCGCTGAAGCGTGCCGTAATTCATATATGGAAAAACAAATCAAAGTATTTGCAATAAAGAATATGTTAAAAGGAGGAATGGGGTTGGTTGAAGCGCTAGAAAGTTCAGGCGTTTTCACACGGACGGCTTTATCCCGTTTCAGATTGGGTGCTGAATCAGGTGCACTAAGAGATAATGCGAAGCAACTGGCCGATTATTATGAAGTCCAGACTACATACAAGATGGAATCGACTATTGAGATCATCAATCTTTTTGTAAATCTATTCATTCTGGTTGTTCTAACAGTAATAACCATTATTTCTTCTGAAACAGCAATCATTCAACCTCATATAATGGGTACATAAATATTGTTAAAAGGAATTTAGGTATGTCAAAAGTTGATACCAGGCGACATATTGGGGAAATATTGAAAAGCCGGGGGATTATCAATGGTAATCAACTCGAGCAGGTTATGAAAATCCAAATGGAGGATCATGACAGGTCGCCGAGAAGACTAGGGCAAATATTGCACAAAGATTTAGGTCTGGATCATCATCTTGTAATGCAGGCTATATCGGATGTTTTTGCATTTCGGGAAATTGACATTAGCGATGGTAGTATAACTGATGATATCATTGAAAATATAGAGAACATAATTGAACAGTTACCTAAGGATCTTATTCATAAACTGCTTAATCTGAATGTTATTCCTTTTTCCGCAACTAAAAATATGATCGTTCTTGCAGCGGCCGATCCTACAGATCCTGAAATTCCTGATTTGGCTTCCAGACTTCCATTCAAACAATTAGAAATAGCTTATTGTCGATTAGAACTATTTGAAGAGCTGGTTGACAGGATTTTTCATCAAAAGAATGATTATCTCAATATCCTGGAAGAAATTGAATATACGCATACCGATATCGATGATAATGAAGACCAAATTAATGAAGAAGAAATCGATGCAGAGATAAACCAGAGTTTGTTGAATTCTCTTGTTGAAGGGATGCTGGTTGAAGCTGTGCATAAAGGCGCTAGTGATATTCATGTGATACCAAGTGGATTAACTACGACTGATATTTATTTTCGTCTGGATGGGAAATTGCAAATATGGCTGACACAAAAAAATGTTAAACCGGAAGCTATAGCTGCCGTTATAAAGGATAAATCAAAGAATGTAGATCGTTTCGAGAGAGACAGTTCGCAGGATGGATTCATTCAGCGAAATATAGATTCCAATAATATACGATTTCGTATTTCAATTATGCCGATCGTAGGAAAAGAATTTGAACGAAAGTTCGAATCTGTCGTGATTAGGGTGCTTGACGATCGGATGGTTATTACTGATCTCAGAGAATTGGGTTTACAGGAAAAAGCATATGAAGATTTCACCAAGGCAATTAATAAACCATCAGGGATCGTAATTATAACGGGACCAACCGGTAGTGGTAAATCTACCACATTAATTGCGTCTCTATATACGGTTATAGATTCAACTAAAAATGTACTGACAGTTGAAGAACCGGTGGAGTACATTATAAATGGCGCTCGTCAATTAAAGATCAACCATCATATGTCTTTTGATCAATCGATGAGAGGAATTTTGCGACACGATCCGGATATTGTCCTGGTTGGGGAGATACGGGATCTTAAAACTGCAGAAATAGCTATCAAACTGGCGAATACCGGACACCTGACCTTTTCTACGTTACACACTAATGACGCACCAAGTGTAATATCAAGGTTATATAAAATGGGAGTCGAACCTTTTTTAATTGCCAATGCTGTAAACCTGGTAATGGCTCAAAGGTTAGTGCGGCGTTTATGCGATCATTGCAAGGAAGAAGTAACCGATTTACACCCGGAAGCGGCCAGAAACCTGGGTTTTACAGATCAGGAGATAGAGAAAACTACTTTTTACAGAGCTGTTGGTTGTAAAAAATGTAATCATGGGTATAAGGGACGTTTAGCCATCATGGAGGCGCTTTACTTCACGAAGGAAATTAAAAATTTGATCCTGGATTCAGGTAATGAAATTGATGAAGAGCGACTGCGGGAACAGGCTATAAAAGATGGTATGCTTACATTAAGAGCTTCGGGTAGAGAAAGAATTAAAGAAGGGATCACAACACTTAAGGAAGTGGCTACCGTAACAGTAGACGATTGATGATAGTTACCAAGATAAACGAATAGATTACTGAGGAGTAAAGATATGTTCGACAAATCAGAATTAATAACATTAATGGGAGCAATAGTCATATTTTCCATTCTTCTGATTAACGTGAATAGTTTCATGGGAACAAGCGGACGTTTGCAGCTACAATCCGAGTTAGATTATACTGCTATAGCACTAGCCCAAAATATTATTGACAGTGCCCGACTCAAGGCTTTTGATGAATCGGAAACAGGGGGGAAGTCACCTCAGGATATACCTATTGATTTTTCAATACCATTGGCCCCTGAAACCGGGGAGAATAGTAAGACATTTAATGATTTTGATGATTATAACAATTATTCACGAATCGATACAACAGAACATGAAATTTATACGACAAGTGTAAAAGTGGATTATGTTAATGATACTTCTCTGGATCAACATTCTGCCACACAAACTACGCATAAAAGGATGACAGTGAGTGTGTTTAGTAATAGTATGCAGGATACCGTCAAGTTTACGTTTATCAAGACATTTTATTCAAAATGAAGAAATGGAAAATTAATAGTGATAGGGGATAAGGAATGAATATTTCAACAATTATGAGTTTTGCCATTGGTGCGATTTTGTTATTGGCAGTATTCTCAACGAATTCCAGAGTGGTACTAAATTCATCGGATGTAACAATCGACCAGATAATAAAAGAAAATATCAATAATGTTGCAGAAGTGGTCAGTTATGATTTTCGAAAAATGGGTTATGGGGTTACTGGCGCGGCCATAGTCAGTGCAAATAAGAATGAAATTACTTTTAAAAGTGATTTGGGAAATGATGGCACTGTTAACTTGG
>Ga0209918_1000987_pt1 | contig 16533 bp, 13 predicted proteins | sample SalPonD_shore_MG_FD_185712 | JGI IMG/M metagenome (GOLD analysis project Ga0209918, IMG submission 185712) | Salt pond soil microbial communities from South San Francisco under conditions of wetland restoration - Salt Pond MetaG... | ecosystem: Environmental > Aquatic > Marine > Intertidal zone...
CCGGGGCGTGGTGCCGTCGTAATTGGGGTTTGCAGCCCCGCTGCGGTGGTGCCGGGCGTGCATCCGGCCGGGGCAGGTGATGGTGTAGAACTCGCCGGCGTCGCCTCGCTCGCGGGCGATGCTCTCGAACCCGTTGAGGCGCACCATCAGCTCGCCCCGGAGGTTACTCGGATTCGAAACGGACCGGTCCGCGAGCTCGGCCAGGGTGTACTCCTGCTCCAGCTCGTTTACCGCCGTGGCGCTTTCCAGCAAAGCCCGATTGCGGGCCTTTTGCTCCCGCCGCAGGCGCACGGTCTCATCACTGGCGTAAAGCCCCGCTTGGCGGCCAACAAGGCCAGCTTCGATGGCCCGGGCCTCGAAAGCGCGGAGATACGTCTTTCGGAGCTGGCGCCGCCACCAATACTGGCAGCGAGCGCGGGCGAGGGCGCCGGCGAGGGTGACGGTTGCGAGCGACGGCAGGTCGAGACCCGCCGCGCGCGCGATCTGCTGGCACGCCTCATGCTGGGTCTCCGGGGAGCCGCATCGAGCAGCGGCGGCCGCACAGGCTTGGGCCTTCCGCTTGGCGTAAGCTTTCAGCTCGTCATTACTGAGCGCGATACGCACCGGGAGCCGGCCGACGTCCTCGGCCAGCTCCCTCAAGTAGGTATTCGCGTCCGGAAAGCCGTCCTGGTCGTTGATGGCCCGGTAACGATCGGCCGCCGCGTCGGCAAGCGGGCCGGGCAGACTTCGGAAGCACCGCTGCCGGAAACGGCGGTACCGGGCGGGATCGAAATTCCCGATGTCCCACGTTGCCCACTCTGCCGGCGTGGGCTGGTAGCCGCCCCGAAGTACGGGCGTCGGCGCCGCACTCACGGCGCGCCGGCCCGGCTACCGTCGATGGCGTCGGGCGGCACGGTCACGCAGCGCGACTCAAGAAACGCTTCGACGTCGCTGGGACGATAACGGACCAGCCGGCCGCACTTGATGTAGGGCAGGTTATAACGCTGCGTGCAGCGCCATACGGCCAGGGTGTGGGTGGTGACTCCGAGCAGGTCGGCGACCTGACCGGGCGCAAGCAGCTTCTCTCGGTTCTCGTGATGCATGGCGACACCTGTTGGTTGAGCTAGGTGCCGCCGACCGTAAGGGAACGGGCCGCCGCGTGTTCCGTAGTAAAACGGGACTATTACCGAGTAAATTTTCCGGCGCTATTTCTTGAACAATTTCAGGCAGTCACGAAACAGGTCTTCCATTGTTTTCCGGGCAAGCGGCTGGTCGTCATGCCAGATTTTGTACCCATAATTCTCGACTGCGCCGGCCAGCCGAGTCGCAACAACCTTGCCTTCCTTGGTGCGGCATTCCTCGGGATAGTGGGCCAGCACCGCGAGCGCCGCGCGAAGCACCTGGGCGCGTTTGTCGGCGTTGACCGCGGTGTTCCCGTGGGGATAGTCGGCCGGGAGGTTTCGTGCCTCGCAGGCCTTCTCATAGGCCCGCCGCACGTGCTCGCCGAGCGCCTCGGCCCAGCGCGCCGCCTTGTCGGCGTCCAACCTGCCGTTGAACGCGGCCCATTCGAGCACGCGCCCGACTGCAAGCCGGTGCTCATCCCGCGGCGCCTTGTGGTTAAGGATGTGGTGCCCATGCTCCAGGTCGATCCGCAGGGCCATTTCGCACTCGCCCAGCGCGTTGCTGCGGTCGATGTCGGTGAAGACGAAACTTACCGGGTCCGGTCGGACCCCGAGTACCAGAGCGGCGCACAATTTGACCGGCAGGGTACCGTCGCGCAGCACGTCGGGTTCTTGCTCCGGCTCTGGCTCCGCGTCGGCGTCATCGCGGGCCAGGCGGGAGTTCGGATACGCGCGGTAGTCCGCCAAGAACAGCTTTTCCTCGCTCTGGTGCGCCCGGCGGTACATCTCTTCGAGCTCTTCTTTGGTGAATTTCTCGGTCATGGCTGGTCTCGTTTCAGGGGGTCACGCGGGCTGCCGGGCGCCCTCGGCTTGCTCGCTTCCGCCCACTTCGGCGCCACGTGCCAGGATGTAGTCTGTCACTTGCTGCATCGGGCCGCGCAAGCGCTCCACGTCGGTCACGATGTAGCCGGCGGTCACGTCGTTGCGCATCTTGTGGTTGAGCAGGCGCTTGAGCGCATAGGCCGGGATATCGAGCCCCTCGGCCACCGTGACGAAGGTACGCCGCAGATCGTGCAGGGTGAAGGTAACCCCGGACGCCTCGACCACTCGCTTCATCTGCGGCCGCGGCTCTTTAAGGAACCCGTCCCGGTTCCGGCCGGGGAACACGTAGGTTGCGCTCGCAGGCCGGTCCTCGCCCGCCTGCTCGGCGTCCGCGGCGGCCTTGTCCGCCTGCTCGCGCCGACGTTCGAGCAGCTCCACCAGGGCGTCCGACAGCGGCAGCACGTGATCCTCGTGGTTTTTCGTGTCCACGATGGTCAGGGCGCGGGCCTTGAGGTCGACGCGATCCCAGGTCAGCTCGGCCGCCTCCGAGCGGCGCAGCCCGGTGAGGATTAACAGCTTGAGGTAGTCGCCCACGGTCTCGGCCGAGCTGCCTGCCGGCTCGTCCTGCAATGCCCGCACGGCCTGGAACCACTTCGGCATCTGGTGTGGCTGAATATAGGTCCGGCGCCGTGTCTGCCGATACCACGTGCGTTGCTTCGACAAGCGCCGCACCGGGTTGTCCGGCAGCCAGGACCGGCCGTCCTCGTCGCTGTAGTAGTCCGCGGCGAAGCTCCAGATGGAGCGGAACACCCGCATGGCGAGGTTCGCATAGGCCTCGCCGTTGTTCTGCCCGAGCTGGCGGTGCCGCTCCGAGACCAGCGCCGGGGTGATCTCCCGCAGGGGCTTGTCCTTCCAGTCCTCCAGGGCCTTGTTCACCACCTGCCGGTAGTCCTTGAGCGTCTTCGGCTTGAGCCGCTTGTTGGCCTCGAACACCTCGAACGCCTCGGCCAGGGTGACCCGCTCGGCGGCCTTTCGCCGCTTCTCCGCCTGCGGGTTCACCCCCTCGGCGATCTTGCCGAGCTGGGCCTGGGCCAGCTTGCGGGCGCGCTCGACCGCCAGATCGGGGAACGCGCCCAGCTTGATGCGGGTGGGCTTGCCGTCGATCTTCTTGTAGACGACAAAGGTCTTGGTGCCCTTGCTGGTGACCGCGAGCTGAAAGCCCTTGAGCCTTGTGTCAGCATAATAGGCACGCTTGCCGTCCGGCGGCAGGGGCAGGTTCTCGACGGCCTTCTTGGTGATGTTGATCTGCTCGGCCATACTCGGGTCCTCCGACTCAACACATATAGGGGCGGTTCGCGTCCGGGCCTCTCGGATGCGTCAGGGGGGCAGTCAGTTGGTCGGCTGGTGCTACCCTGGTGCTACCTTAGAGAGGAATTATTCGGTAGCTGGCGCAAACCACGTGAATCGAAGAGTGGCCGTAATTCGCTGATCTGTCAACGCTAATCGAACTGAAGGAATCTCGGCGAAGATTGGCATAAACTGACTCTTAATCAGTCGGTTCAAGGTTCGAGTCCTTGACGGCCCACCAAGCAGATCAGCCGGTTACGCGCTCCAGCGCGGCCGGCTTTTTCATCGCGTATGTGCCGGAGCGCCCGATGCCCGGCAAACACGGGCTGTCCGAAATGCGTGACCCGCGACCGCGGCATGGCGCAGCCCGAGCCCGGGGCTCCCGTGCCCCCTGCGGACGCGTCAGGTCGCTCCCCGGGCGCGGCCGACGGCTGCGGCACACGGGCGCGACGACGTGCTGGCTCTCAGGCGAGCACCCTGCGGTAGAAGCCCGGGTCGACGTTGCCGCCCGACAGCACCAGCACTACCGGCCCTCCGGCGTCCTTCAGGCCGCCCTCCAGAAGCGCGGCGAGACCCACGATGCCGCTCGGCTCCGCGACCAGCTTCAGCTCCCGGAAGGCCAGCTCCATCGCGTCCCGGACCGCATCGTCGCTGACCGTCAGCACCCCGCTAACGAGGCGCCGGTTAATGGTGAAGGTCAGTTCGCTGGGCTCGCCCAGCAAAGCATCGCAGATCGACCGGGCGTCCGAAGGATTCGCCAGCCGCCGGCCGGCAGCCAGGGAACGGCGGGTGTCGTCGAACGCCTCGGGCTCGACCGCGTAGATCTCGCTCGCGGGTTGCAGCGTGCGCAACGCAATGCCCACCCCGGCAGTCAGGCCCCCGCCGCCGCAAGGCACCAGCACTGCTGCCGGTGCCACCCCGAGGCCCGCGCACTGGCGGGCGATCTCCAGGCCCACCGTGCCCTGCCCGGCGATGATCTCCGGGTCGTCGAAGGGCGGGATCATGACGCGGCCACTGCGGGCGGCGATGTCCTCGGCAAGCGCGCGCCGGTCCTGCCGGTAGCGGTCATAGACCACCACGGTGGCGCCACTGGCGCGGGTACGGGCAAGCTTGAGCGGCGGGGCATCCTCCGGCATCACGATGGTCGCGTCCACGCCGAGCAGGCGCGCGGCCTCGGCGACGCCCTGGGCGTGATTGCCGGACGAGTAGGCGATCACACCCCGCGCCCGCTCCCCGGGGCTGAGGGTGCAGAGTTTGTTGTAGGCACCGCGGAACTTGAACGACCCGGTTCGTTGCAGGGATTCCGCCTTGACCAGCACATTCGTGCCCACAACGGGCACGAGTGCCGGCGGCGCCAGCAGCGGGGTCGACACGGCCTGCCCCGACAGGCGCCTGGCGGCGCGCTCGATGTCCGCGAAACAGGGGGGTGCCGGTGCCGCTGCGGTACTCACCGGGACGCTCCCCCCGGCGCCTCGGCGCCGACGTGTCCGGGCACGGCGAGGCCGGCTCCGCGTCTGCTCATGGCCAAATCTCCCGTCACTGGTCCGCGTCGCTCGCCGGTGCGCAACCGGCTGCGGCCCGAAGCCTTGGGCCAATCCGTGCGGGTTTCCACAACTACTGACCCGGTCAGAGGCAACGCCTGATCTCGGCGCTCCTGTCGGTCTGTCTGGCAAGGCGCGAGCAGTGGAGTGCAGGGGCACTGCACGACCGGCGCGCAACGCCGTCCAGACCGGGCGACCGGAGCGCCCTCTGACACGTGGCATTACCTCCGACCGGATTAGTACCATACCAGCGCTGGCGGGCAGGGTCCGATCCGGCGTGCCCCGGCGGCGGGTGCTCAGACGTGGCGGGACGCGCTTCCGCGGCGGCCGCCGGATCGCCGCGGTGGTCGAGTTGGCAATGACCGGCCATCGCGCACGCATTCGATGCCGTCGCGCGCACCGTGAGGAAACAGCCTCGACGTGCCATCGAAGAAGCGCGTTCGGACCCGCTCCCCGTCCAGCCGGTTGCGCGGGCTATCGGCTGCGCCCGGGCCGAACCGGAAATCCGTGCGCGGGACGGTCTCCTGCCCCGGTGGCGCGCTCGCGCCTTTGCCGCGACGGCCCTGGCAGCCGCGGTAAGCTGACGGTGCCTTGGCGCGGGTTGGCCGCGCCGGGCTCGTGCGCCACCGGGGCCGGCAGACGCCGGTCACCGCGGGCCGGCGCTCACTCGCCCAGCCAGCCCCCCAGCAGCCGCGTCACCAGCGCGGGACGCTCAAGGGTAGGCAGATGACCGGCGCCCGGGACCCGCACCAGCTTGGCGTCCAGGATTCCGCGGACAATCTCCTCGGAGTGCTCGGGCGGGATCAGGGCATCGCCGTCGCCGACCACCACCAGGGTAGGGCAGCGGATCGCCGCGAGCGCGGGGCGCGAGTCGGGGCGCCCGATGATCGCCTCCTGCTGGCGTAGGAATCCTTCCACTCCCGTTTCCTGCGCCATCAGGTGCACGATGCGCCGGAGCCCGGGATCCTCGAGGTGCGAGCGGTGCAGCAGCAGCGGCAGCAGGCCGTCCACCACCTCTTCCAGGCGCCCGCTCCGGGCCAGCGTCATCTGCCGGCGCCGGGCGCGCGAGCGCTCCGGCGTATCCGGCCGCGCGGAGGTATCGAGCAGCGCGAGCCGGCTCACCCGTGCCGGCTCCTGGCGCATGATCTCGAAGGCGAGATAACCGCCCATGGAAAGACCGGCGAGCGCAAAGCGCGGCGGCGCAACGGCCAGAATCTGCCTTGCGATCCCGCTGATGGAGTCAGCGCGCGTGTTGTCCGCGATGGTAACCGGGCCGAAACGCCAGAGCGCGGGCAGCTGCTCCTGGTACAGCCGCGGGGAGCAGAGCAGCCCCGGCAGCAGAAGGACGGAAACGGCATCGGGCATGGCGACCTCCGGGTATCCAGGGATTGGCGCCCGGGCGGCGAGGCCGCCTCCCGGGTGCTCGCCCAAGGGGAGGGCGCCTCCGTGAAGCGGGGATCCGGCCGCCGACAACGCCTCCTGGCGCCGCGCCCGCGCGACCGCGATCCACCGCCGGCGGTGGCGCCCGGCACGGGCGCTGTCGTCGACTCACACGCCGAGGTACTGGCTCATGATCTCGGGCGAGCCCTGCAGCTCCTCGGTGGCGCCCTGGTAGACCACGTGACCGTTGTTGAGTATGTACACCCGATGGGCGAAGCGCAGCGCGGCGACCACGTTCTGCTCGACGATGATGATGGTCCGCCCCTGCCTGGCCAGCTCGCGGCAGACCTCCACCAGCTCGTGCACGATGATCGGCGCCAGCCCCTCGAAGGGCTCGTCCAGCAGCACGATGCGGGCATCCCGGACGATCGCCCGGGCCACCGCAAGCATCTGCTGCTCGCCCCCGGAGAGCTGCTTGCCGCGCTGCTTGCGGCGTTCCCCCAGGCGCGGGAAGGTCCTGTAGATGTCGCGCAAGGGCAGCGGCTTGGGCGCGCTTAGTGCCGCCAGCTTGAGATTCTCCTCGACGTTGAGGGTGCCGAAGATGCGCCGCTCTTCCGGAACCAACTGCACGCCGCGGCGGGCGATCTCGTACGGGGGCAGCCCCTGGATCGGCCGACCGTCGAGCCGCACCTCGCCCTCGCGCGGCGCGATGGCACCCATCAGGGTCTTGAGCGTGGTGCTCTTGCCGGCGCCGTTGCGCCCGAGCAGGGCCACCACCTCGTGCTCCTCGACCTGCAGCGACACATCGAACAGGATGTGGGAGTCCCCGTAGTAGCTGTTGATGCGGTCGACCTCAAGCAGGCTCATTGGCGTGCAATCCCCCGAGATAGCTGTTCTGTACCTCCTCGTGGCGCTGGATTTCCTCCGGTGTTCCCTCGGCCAGCTTGGCGCCGTTGCTGAGCACGGTGATGCGGTCTGCCAGCTCGAAGATCGCGTCCATGTCGTGTTCCACGATCAGCAGCGTGCGCCCTTCCCGCAGCTCCCGGATCCAGTCCTTGGTCTCGCTGCGCTCGGCGGGGCTCATGCCCGCCAGGGGCTCGTCCAGCAACAGCACGTTGGGCCCCGAGGTCAGCGCCAGGCCGATCTCCAGGCGGCGCTTTTCACCATACGCGAGGACCCCGACGGGGGCATCGGCACGCGCGCGCAGGCTGGCCTTCTGCATGATCCGCTCGATCTGCTCCTCGACCTCGTCCAGGCTGTCCGCCCGGCGCAGCATGTCCAGCCGGAACGGACCTCGCCGTCGGGCGAGCGCGGCGATGCGCAGGTTCTGGCGCACGGTCAGGCGCGGGAACAGCTGGTTGATCTGGTAGCTCTTGCTCAGGCCCAGCTGGCAGATCCGCTCCACGCCGAGCCCGGTCAGCCGCTGGCCGTGCATGTAGAACTCGCCGCCGGTGGGCACCTCCTCGCCCGCGAGCATCTTGAACAGGGTGCTCTTGCCCGCGCCATTGGGTCCGATGACCGCGTGCAGCGACCCGGTAGCGACCTGCAGGGAAACTTGGTCCACCGCCAGCAGCCCGCCGAAGCGGCGGCTCAGCTCATGTGCCTCGAGCGCCACCGCCTCCGGCTTGAGCGGCGGCGGCGCAGTCATGACCAGCTCCACCGCGGCCGCGTCCCCGGTGATGTGCTCCCCGCCCTCCGCCGGCTTCGCGGCAGCCTCACCCCGGCGCGCGCGACCGCCCAGGTACTGGCGCACGGTGCCGGCGATGCCCAGCCGGAAAGCCGTGACCAGGACCACGAACACCAGCCCCAGCAGGAACTTCCACAGGTCGCCGACCACCGGCAGCGCCTGGAAGGCGTTGCGCAGATACAGCCACACGGTGGCGCCGACCGTGGGACCGATCAGGGTGCCGACACCGCCCATGACCGACTGTACCACCAGCTGCCCCGAGGTCCCCAGGGAGAACGAGTCGGGGGGCATGTAGCTCTGGAAGATCCCGAGCAGGCCTCCGGCCAGCCCGGCATAGAGCGACGCCAGCACGAACACCGCCAGCTTGTAGCGCGATACCGCGTGCCCCAGCGCCGCCGCGCGCTTGGTGTTGTCGCGGATCGCCAACATCACCGCGCCCACCGGGGAGGCAACCACCCGGCGCGCGAACAGGAAGCCGAGAAAGAACAGCACCCCGATCAGCGCGTACATGGACAGGCCGCTGGAGAGGGTCACGTGCAGGCCGCCCAGTGTCAGACTGGGCGAGGGAATTCCCGGAAGCCCGTTCTCGCCGCCCGTCCAGTGCGCCAGCGGGGAGTTCTCCAGGAAATAGGCCATCTGCCCGAACGCCAGGGTGATCATGGCGAAGTAGATCCCAACCCGGCGCAGCGCGAGATAGCCTACGAGCATGCCCACCAGCGCCGCGAACACGGTGCCGATCAGCAGCGCCAGCCAGACGCTGCCGAGCACGTGCCCGGTAAGGAGATAGGCGGTCACGAACCCGCCCGTGCCGTAGAAGGCGGACTGCCCGAAAGAGAGCAGCCCGGTGTATCCGAACAGGAGGTCGAAGCCCAGACCCATCAACCCCCAGATCAGGATCCGGGTCAGCAGGTCCAGGGTTCCCCCGAGGTACGGTGCGATCCAGGGCAGCACCAGCAACAGGATCAGCAGCACCAGTTCGGGCAGCCAGCGGATGGTTGCCCGTCCGTTGAAACGTGAGCTCATTGGCGGCCCTCGACTCCGAACAGTCCCTGGGGTCGGAGCACCAGTACGGCGGCCATCACCACGAACAGCATGACGTCGGAGTACGCGGCGTTGAAGGCACTGGTCAGGCTGATGATCTCACCCGCGGCCAGGCCGCCCACCACCGCGCCGGGGAAGGAACCGAGCCCCCCGATCACGATCACCACGAACGAATCCACCAGGAAGCTTCCACCCATGTCGGGATTGACCGAGATGATGGGTGCGTACACGACCCCGGCGAATCCGGCCGCCGCCGCGCCCAGCGCGAACACCAGCAGGAACGTCCGCCGGGCGTTGATGCCCAGCATGCTCACCATGACGGTGTCCTCGATGCCGGCGCGCACGACCAGTCCGATCCGGGTGCGATACAGCAGCAGGTACAGCGCCAGCAGGGTCACCGCGATGATCACGACCGCCTGCACGCGGTACAGCGGGTAGATCAGCGATCCGATCGAGACGATCCCCTCGCCCCAGCCTGGCACCGACACCTGCTGGCTGTTGCCACCGAAGAAGAAACGTACGGCCTCGACGATCATGATGCCGAGGCCGTACGTGACCAGGATCTGGTCTTCTTCGTTGCGGTCGTAGTAGTACTGGATCAGACCCCGCTCCAGGACGAGCCCGACCACGGCCAGGAAGGCGCAGCCGGCCAGAACCGCCAGGACGTAAGAGCCCGTGTGCCCGAGCACCACGTAAGCGGTATAGGCGCCCAGCATGAACAGGGCCCCATGGGCAAAGTTGAGCACCCCGAGCGTCCCCAGGATGATGGTCAGCCCGCTGCTGACCAGCGCCAACAGCGCCCCCAGTATGAGGCCGTTGAAACCCTGCGACAGCAGGGTCGACAGACTCGGCACCGTCCGCCCCCCGCGTCTTTTAGGTGTAAGGTCCGAGCTCGCAGCCGAACGTGCCCTTGGGCACCATGGCCTTCTCGCCGGACACCACACCGACGACCTCGTAGTAGTCCTCCTTGCCCTTCATCTGGGCGGACGACTTGCCCCGCACGACGGGGACGGGACGCACCAGCTGATGGTCGTAGTCGCTGTACCAGACCTCGCCCAAGGTGCTGTCCACCTTGTGCCCACTCTCCAGCTCCTTGATCACGCTGACCGGGTAGAATGTGCCGGCGCGCTGGACCGCCAGCGCCCAGATGTAGGTCTGCATGTAGCCGATGTTCGCCGTCCAGCGGGGCTTGTAGTTGTGCTTGGCCTCGAATGCCTGCACGAAGTCCTTGGCCAGCGGATAGCGATCCTCGAGGCCCCACCAGAAGTCCATCGTGCCGTAGGCACCCTCCATGATGTCGCTGCCCGCTTCCTTGTACTGGAACGGCGAGATGTTCGGCACCACCAGCTTCATCTTCTTCAGGATGCCGAACTGCTGAGCCTGCTTGCTGGAGGCGACGGCGTCGTTGCCGAAGGCGACATTGACAAACACATCGGCCCCGCTGTTGGCGATGTTGATCAGCGCGGAGCTGAAATCCGTGGTCCCCAGCGGCACCAGCTGCTTGCTCACCGTCTTCCAGCCGAGCGCTTCCGTGGCCTTGCTGACCGAGTCGAACACCGAGTGCCCGTAGGTGTAGTCGGGTACCAGGTAGGCGGCCTTGACCTGCTTGCCCATTTCCTTGGCCAGCACCGGTGCAAGCCCCTGGGCCACCATGTAGGCCGGCGGCTGGGAGCGGAAGCCGTAGCGCTGGCAGTCCTTGCCGGTGGTGTCGTTGGAGCCGCTCGCCCCGACCATGTTCAGCACGTGCTCGCGCTGCGCCAGCTTCTCCAGGGCGATCGCCGTGGCGCTGCTCACCGAGCCGGTGATCATCAGCGCCTTCTTCTGGTTGATGAACTTGGTCTGCGCCTGCACCGCCGGGTTGGGCTTGGTCTGGGAGTCCGCCACGTCGTACTCGATCTGCTTGCCCAGCACGCCCTTGCCGTGCATACCCCACCTGCGCGCGATATCGTGGCCGGCGTTGATCTGCTCGATCGCCAGCTCGTAGCCGCGTCGCAGGTCCTTGCCGCTGGCCGAATAGGAGCCCGTCAGGGGTACGGTGATACCCACGAACACGGAATGGCGCCCGACCCCGGCCGGATAGGTACCCAGGGCCTGATGCTTCTCCGCCGCCAGGGCCGCCGGCGCCCACAGACTTGGCAGCATGATGCCTGCCGCCGCTCCGGCGCCGATCTTCAGGAAATCGCGCCGGGTGACGCCCTGCCCCTCGTCCGAGTCGAACTCAGTCATTATTTTCTCCTCCTCACTGCAGCACACGAAAGTTAATGGATGCCGTCCAGGGCACCCATCCTCGCCCGGGCGATCGCGCCCGGGGCAAACCGGTTGCTGTCAAGGTGCTCCCGCGAAAGGCCGCGGGTATTTCCAGCGGCCCTGCGGCCGCCAGGCACGGACCGCTGGCAGGTGTCCCGTGGAACCCGCCATGGCCTGCCCGCTCTCGCGGCCGGCGCCGGTCGTATAAAGAGCCTCGGCCCCTGTCTTGCCGGCGGTCACGACCCGCCGCCGTGGGGGCCGGACCGGGACGCCAGGCAGACGTTTTTCATTCCGTTGCGTTTATGTATGCAAAGATAGCCCAAGTAATCGCATTTTGTACACCGATTGCCGAACCTCTATGGTACTTTGTATACGAACCGCGGCGAAGCGCCCCGCAACGGCACCGTTGCCGTCACCGGGATCACGCCCTCGCTCGCCGCCGCCCTGCGGCGAACCGCCAGCCGTCGAGGTCTCGATGGCCATTGGAACGACCCCGTATGAATATTAGCTTCTTGCACGATCTGCTCAACACGGTAATGAAGCGTCAGCCGGGCACCGGACCGCGCCGCCGCGAGGGCGGCGCCGACCACACCCAGCTGCGGGCGCTGTGCGACCGGCTCCTGGCCAGCGACGGGGAAGCCTCCAGCATCGCCCTGGCACGCCAAGCACTCGACCTCTATGACCAGCTCGACGGGACCGGGCGGGCACGCTTCTTCGGCGCCCTCGCCCGGCACTACGGCCCCGACCGGGACACCATCCGCGAGTGCTACACTCGCTATACCAAGGACCCCAACAGCGACACCGCGCGCGCTCTGTTCCATGCTTGCGAGCCGCCCCGCCAGGAGCTGCTGCGGCGCCTCAATCTGGCTCACGGTGGCACCTACGACCTGGTTCGCATGCGCGCCGATCTGCAACCGCTGCTCGGTGACAACCGCGAGCTCAAGGCCGTGGACGGCGATTTCGTGCACCTGTTCAGCTCCTGGTTCAATCGCGGCTTCCTGGTTCTGCGCCGGGTCGACTGGAATACGCCCGCGGCGATTCTGGAAAAGATCATCCGCTACGAGGCGGTGCATGAGATCCGCGACTGGGACGACCTGCAGCGGCGGCTGAAACCCGGGGACCGCCGCTGCTTCGCGTTCTTTCACCCGGCCATCGGGGATGAGCCGCTGATCTTCGTCGAGGTGGCACTGACCCGGGGCATTCCGCGCGGTATCCAGCCGATCCTGGAAGGGCACGCGGCCGGTTTTGCCGACCCGAGCCAGGCCGACACGGCGGCGTTTTTTGGCATCAGCAACTGCCAGGCGGGGCTGCAGCGCATCTCGTTCGGCAATTTCCTGATCAAGCAGGTGGTGCAGGAGCTCAAGCGCGAGCTGCCCCAGCTCAAGCGCTTCGTGACCCTCTCTCCCGTCCCGGGCTTCGCGCGCTGGCTCGACGCCGTGCGCGGTGATCCAGGGTCGATTCCCGACCGGGAAAGCCGTGACACGCTGGCGCTGCTGGATCAGCCCGGCTGGCCGCAGGACGCGGACAAGGCCGAGCGGCTGCGCGAAACCATCATGCCCCTGGCCGCGCGCTACCTGCTGGAGGAAAAGGATCGGCGCGGGCGCCCGGCGGACCCCGTGGCCCGCTTTCACCTGCGCAACGGCGCGCGCCTGCACCGGATCAACTGGCTCGGCGATCGCTCCGCAAAGGGCATGCGACAGGCGCTCGGGCTGATGGTCAATTACCTCTACGTGGTCGACGAGATCGAGTCGAACCACGAACGGCACGTGGCGGAGGGGACGGTGGTGAGTTCGGCGGAAGTGCGCAAGCTCGCGCGGGCGGCCAGGGGCGTGGCCAGAATAGAGGAGTCGAAATGACGGACAATCTCTTCGCTATCCTTGAGTCCCGCATCGCCGCGGAGCCGGAGCGGGAATTCGTACGCACGACGGACGGCCGCCGGTACCGTAATGCTGACGTGCTCGCGCTGACGGCACGCATCGGCGCTCACCTGCGTGGCCTGGGTGTCAAACCCGGAGACCGGATCGCGGTGCAGGTGGACAAGAGCCCGGAGGTGGTGCTCCTGTACCTGGCCTGCCTGCGCGTTGGCGCGGTGTACCTGCCCATGAATACCGCCTATACGGAAGAGGAGGTCGCCTATTTCCTGGGCGACGCCGAGCCCGTGCTGTTCGTCCACCGGCCGGAAGACCAGACCCGCGCCGCGCGTCTGGCCCGCCGCTACCATGTCGCCCGGACTGCCACGCTGGACGGCCACGGCGGCGGTACCCTGATCGAGCAGGCACGCGCTGTTGCGCCGGATGAGCGCGTCGAGGCGCGCTCCCGCGACGACCTGGCCGCGATCCTGTATACCTCGGGCACCACCGGCCGGTCCAAGGGGGCGATGCTCAGCCACGGCAACCTGGCGTCCAACGCCGCCACGCTGGTCGACTTCTGGCGCTTCACCCGCGACGACTGCCTGATCCATGCCCTGCCCATCTTCCATACCCACGGCCTGTTCGTGGCCTGCAACGTGATCCTGATGGCCGCGGGCTGCATGATCCTCCTGCCCGGCTTCGACCCCGGGCAGATCCTCTCGCTGATGCCGGAAGCGACCTCGCTGATGGGCGTTCCGACCTTCTACACGCGATTGCTTCAGCATCCCGGGTTGAACCGCCAGGTGGCAGCGAACATGCGCCTGTTCACGTCCGGCTCCGCGCCCCTGACCGCCGAGACCCACCGGGCCTTCGAGGAGCGCACGGGGCACCGGATTCTCGAGCGCTACGGGATGACCGAGACCAACATGAACACGTCCAATCCCTACGCCGGCGAGCGGCGCGCCGGCACCGTGGGGTTTCCGCTGCCCGGGGTAAGCCTGCGCGTGGCCGATCGCGCCAGCGGGCGGCGGGTCCCGCAGGGGCAAATCGGCATCCTCGAGGTGCGCGGTCCCAACGTTTTCAAGGGCTATTGGCGGATGCCGGAGAAGACGCGCCAGGAGTTCCGGGAGGACGGCTATTTCATTACCGGAGATCTCGGCTTCGTGGACGCGGACGGCTACGTCCACATCGTGGGCCGCGACAAGGATCTGATCATCTCGGGCGGGTACAACGTCTACCCCAAGGAGGTCGAGCGCGTGATCGACGAGGTTCCCGGCGTGGTCGAGTCCGCGGTGATCGGCCTCCGTCATCCGGATTTCGGGGAAGGTGTCGCTGCGGCCGTGGTGGCCGAGCGGGGCGCGTCACTGACGGAAGCGGACATCATCGCCTCCCTGCAGGACAGGCTCGCCCGCTACAAGCAGCCCAAGAAGATCTTCTTCGTGACCGACCTGCCCCGCAACGTCATGGGCAAGGTGCAGAAAAACCGGTTGCGCGAACGCTACCAGGGCACCTTCGTCGACCCTGCCTGAGCGCGCGCCCCCGGCTACTCGGTGAGATGGCTTACCAGCACGCTGCCCGCGTTGACCAGGTGCGCACGCATGCAGCGCGCCGCCTCCTCCCCGTCGCCGCGAGCCATCGCGCGCAGGATCTCGCCATGCTCCCCGTAGGATCTGGCCAGCCGCCCGGCGTAACGGAGCTGGGCGTTGCGAAAGGCCTGTAGCCGGGCGCGCACGGACAGCGCCTGGTCGATCAGAAAGCGGTTGTGTGTGCCCGCGTAGATCAGCTCGTGGAAACGGCGATTGAACTCGCGGTACTGCTCCACCCGGCCGTCATCCGCCAGGGCGGCGGACTCCTCGTAGAGTCCCTGCAGCTTGGCGCGTTCGATGGCGCTGATGCGGTAGCTCGCGAGACGCACGCACACCGCCTCGATCTCGGCGGTTGTCTCGAACATCTCCGACAGGCGTTCGGCGGTCAGGCGCGACACGATCACCCCCCGCCGGGGCCGGATTTCCACCAGACCCGAGGCGCCAAGCTGGCGCAACGCCTCCCGCACCGGGGTGCGCGAGGCGTTGAAGCGCTGCGCGATGGCCGTCTCGTCCAGTACCTCCCCCGGCGTTAGCGTGCCCGAGGTGATGTCCTCGGTGAGCACCTGGTGGATGTGCTGGGAGAGCAGCTCGCGCTCGCCCGGGTTTCGCCGGCGCGAACGCGTGCGGGCAGCCGGATTTCGCTCCATTTGCATACCACACGGCTTGTGAGGATGGCTCCAGTATACACAACAGCCCCGGCGTCGCGATCGGAGTCGTACCTGCGCGCACCCGGGCATCCCGCGAGCTCCCGGGCCCGGTGGGCAAAAGAAACCCCGCCGGGGCGGGGTCAGACGCATCGCGTCGGAAGCGGGCCTAGCCGAGGAACCGTGTCCACTCACCCCGGCAGGACCGGTACCAGTCGCGGGTGCGCGCATAAGCACGGGTCTCGTCCACCGCGACCCCGAGTTCGCGGAAAGCCGCGACCAGGGAGGCGGCACGCGGTCGGTGCCCGGGTTCCGGTGGGAGCGCATGTGGCGCGGCCACGTTCTGGTGAAGTGTCTGCGGTTGGCCTACATTGAGGGTTGCGGGTTCGGCAATCATGGTGCTGTCCTCCTTCGCGTCGATCGGCTTCGGCCGGCGGCCGGGTGTGGCGGGCGACGCCGTCAGGATCTGTCGTCTGCGCAGCGCCCCGGGTGCCTGGCCACGCTGACACCGTAAGGGGCCGACCCGGCCCGTGCTTGGAGACGGCCTGCATCGGGGGTGGAGATTTCGTGGATTTTGCGGCCGGGGGGGACCGCGGCGGGTGTGGAAATGCGCGCCCGCGGGGGCAGGAAGCGCAATGATATACCGCTTCGGGGGCTACCGGATCGACACCACGCGCTTCGAGCTGGCGCACCAGGGCCGTGCCCTGCCGGTCGAGCCGCAGGTGCTCGAACTGCTGATCATGCTCCTCGACAACCGGGACCGCGTGGTGACGCGGGACGAGCTTCTCGACCGGATCTGGAAGGGACGCATCGTCTCCGACACCACCTTGAGCAGCCGGATCAAGACGGCCCGCCAGGTGATCGGCGACGACGGCAGGACCCAGGGCTATATCCGCACCATCCATGGCCGCGGATTCCGCTTCGTGGGCGCGGTGGAGAGCGAGGACCCGCTACCGCCGGCGGCCGCCGGCGAGCCTGTGCCGGCGGCGCGTCCGGTGACCCGCTACGCGCGCAGCGGCGACATCCATATCGCCTACCAGCTCTTCGGCGAAGGCCCGGTGAACCTCGTCCTGGCGCCCGGGTTCGTCTCGCATATCGACAATTACTGGGACAACCCGGATTTCAACCGCTGGCTCACGCGCCTGGGAGGGATGGCGCGGGTCGCCATGTTCGACAAGCGGGGCACCGGGCTCTCGGACCGGGTGAGCGCGTTGCCGGGCATGGACGAACGCATGGATGACCTGCGCGCGGTGATGGACGCGGTGGGTTTCGATTCCGCATGCATCAT
>Ga0209918_1000988_pt1 | contig 16530 bp, 11 predicted proteins | sample SalPonD_shore_MG_FD_185712 | JGI IMG/M metagenome (GOLD analysis project Ga0209918, IMG submission 185712) | Salt pond soil microbial communities from South San Francisco under conditions of wetland restoration - Salt Pond MetaG... | ecosystem: Environmental > Aquatic > Marine > Intertidal zone...
TCGCCGCCAAACTGCTCGGCCGCCACCTTCGTCATCGCCGCCGTCAATGTGGTCTTCCCATGATCCACGTGACCAATCGTCCCCACATTCACGTGCGGCTTCGTGCGTTCAAACTTGGCCTTGGACACGACTACACCTCGTTCTCTTTAATCAGTAATCAGCTCAGGCGGACTTCTTGATCACGTCCTCGGCGACGCTGTTCGGCGCCTCGGCGTAATGGCTGAACTCCATGACATAGGTCGCGCGGCCCTGCGTGGCCGAGCGAAGATCCGTCGCATAGCCGAACATCTCGGCCAGCGGCACCTGGGCGCGGATGATCTTGCCAGTAGCCGAATCCTCCATGCCCTGTACCGTGCCGCGGCGCCGGTTCAGGTCGCCCATTACGTCACCCATGTAATCCTCCGGAGTGACGACCTCGACCTTCATGAGCGGCTCCAGCAGCGCCGGGTTCGCCTTGCGCGCGCCTTCCTTGAAGGCCATGGAACCGGCGATCTTGAAGGCCGCCTCCGACGAGTCCACCTCGTGGTAGGAGCCGTCGAACAGGGTCACCTTCACATCCACCATGGGGTAGCCGGCGATGACGCCGTTCTCCAGGGCCTCCCGGATGCCCTTGTCCACCGACGGGATGTATTCCTTGGGAATCACGCCGCCGACGATCTTGTTCTCGAACTCGTAGCCGACACCGCGTTCCTGGGGTTCCAGGCGGATCTTGACGTGGCCGTACTGGCCGCGGCCGCCGGACTGGCGCACGAACTTGCCTTCCTGCTCCACGCTGGAGCGGATGGCCTCGCGGTAGGCCACTTGCGGCGCGCCCACGTTGGCCTCCACCTTGAACTCGCGCTTGAGGCGGTCGACGATGATTTCCAGGTGCAGCTCGCCCATGCCGGAGATGATGGTCTGGCCGGACTCCTCGTCCGTGCGGACGCGAAAGGACGGGTCCTCCTGCGCCAGTTTGCTCAGCGCGATGCCCATCTTCTCCTGGTCGCTGCGCGTCTTCGGCTCCACGGCCACGGCGATCACGGGCTCCGGGAACTCCATGCGCTCCAGGGTGATCACGTCGTTCGGATCGCACAGCGTGTCGCCGGTGGTCACGTCCTTCAGCCCCACGGCCGCGGCGATGTCGCCGGCGCACACTTCCTTGATCTCCTCGCGGGAGTTGGAGTGCATCTGCAGGATGCGGCCGACACGCTCCTTCCTGCTCTTCACCGGGTTGAAGACCGTGTCGCCGGACTTGAGCACGCCGGAATAGACCCGGATGAAAGTCAGCGAACCCACGAAGGGATCCGTGGCGATCTTGAACGCCAACGCGGAAAACGGCTCGTCGTCGGAGCTGTGGCGGACGCCCTCGGAACCGTCCTTGTCGTCCAGGATGCCGCGAATGGCCTTCACCTCGGTGGGCGCCGGCAGCAGCTCGATAACGTAGTCCAGCAGCGCCTGAACACCCTTGTTCTTGAAGGCGGAGCCCGCCAGGCACGGCACGATCTCATTGGCGATCGTTCGCGCACGAAGCCCCGTGAGGATGTCCTCGTTGGACAGGTCGCCACCCTCCAGGTACTTCTCCATGAGTTCTTCGTTGGCCTCGCCGGCGGCCTCGACCATCAGCTCGCGGAACTTGGCGGCACGATCGACCATGTCCTCCGGGATGTCCTTCGTCTCGTAGTTCATGCCACGAGTCTCGTCATCCCAGTAGATGGCCTTCATGCGAATCAGGTCCACGACGCCGGCAAACTGGTCCTCGGCGCCGATGGGAAGCTGCACCGGCACCGGGTTGGTGCCCAGGCGCTTCTTCATCATCTCCACGCAGCGATAGAAGTCGGCGCCGATCTTGTCCATCTTGTTGACGAACACCAGGCGCGGCACCTCGTACTTGTTGGCCTGGCGCCAGACCGTCTCGGTCTGCGGCTCGACGCCGGCGTTGGCGTCCAGCACGCACACGGCGCCGTCCAGCACGCGCAGGCTGCGCTCCACCTCGATGGTGAAGTCCACGTGGCCCGGCGTGTCGATGATGTTGATCCGGTACTCCGGATACTGCTGGTCCATGCCGCGCCAAAACGTGGTCGTAGCCGCCGACGTGATGGTGATGCCACGCTCCTGCTCCTGCTCCATCCAGTCCATGACGGCCGTACCCTCATGGACCTCGCCCATCTTGTGGGAGACGCCGGTGTAAAACAGGACGCGCTCGGTCGTGGTCGTCTTGCCGGCATCAATGTGAGCCATGATGCCGATGTTCCGATAGCGCTCGATGGGTGTCTTGCGGGCCACGATCTTAAACCTTAATTCCAGAAAACCTGTTGTTCGTTCAATATTGCCTGATGAAGATGAGCGATTTTGTTCGCTGAGTAGGCAAAATTCGACGAGGAACCGGAGTGTACAAACGAGTACATGAGGATTCCGAGCCGGTTTTTAACGACGTCAGCGGACAAAAGAGCCATATTCATCACCAGCGGTAATGACTGAAGGCCTTGTTGGCCTCCGCCATCCTGTGCACGTCCTCGCGGCGCTTGATCGCCGTACCGCGATTGTCGGCGGCGTCCAGCAGCTCGCCGGCCAGGCGCCGCATCATGTCCTTCTCGCCGCGCGAGCGGGAGGCCTCGATCAGCCAGCGCATGGCCAGGGTCTGGCGGCGCGCCGGGCGTACCTCGATGGGCACCTGGTAGGTGGCGCCACCCACGCGGCGCGACTTCACCTCCACCACGGGGCGCACGTTCTCCAGCGCCTGCTCGAGCAGCTCCAGCGGATCCTTCTTGGTCTTGCTCGCCATCTCGTCGAGCGCACCGTAGACGATCTTCTCCGCGACGGACTTCTTGCCGTGGCGCATCACCATGTTGATGAAACGCGCGACTACCTCGCTGCCGTGCTTCGGGTCCGGCAGCAGAACGCGGTTGGAGCGATAACCTTTTCTCGGCATGACCTTGGCCTTCTGATCAGTTCGTTAGCTCTTGGGCCGCTTGGCGCCGTACTTCGAGCGCGCCTGGCGGCGGTCGTTGACGCCGGCGCAGTCGAGGCTGCCGCGCACCACGTGGTAGCGCACGCCCGGCAGGTCCTTCACGCGTCCTCCGCGGATCAGCACCACCGAGTGCTCCTGAAGGTTGTGCCCTTCGCCGCCGATGTAACTGGTGACCTCGAAACCGTTGGTCAGGCGCACGCGCGCCACCTTCCTGAGCGCCGAGTTCGGCTTCTTCGGAGTAGTCGTGTACACGCGCGTGCACACGCCGCGTTTTTGCGGCGAGCCTTCCAGCGCCGGGACCGTGCTCTTGTAGCGCTTGGGCCGGCGCGGCTTGCGTACCAACTGGTTGATGGTCGCCATGCTCCAAATCTCCGTCAGCTCTATTCACGCCCCGGTCTCCGGGACGTCCGTCGACGGGCCGACGATTCGGCCCGTCGCGTGAATTCATTCCGGTTTTCCCGACACGCCCGTCCGGCCGGCGAGGCGACAGGAACAAGCGCGCAGCATTCCCGCCCGCCTGCGGCGGGCGAGAGGGGATTTTCCTTAATTCTCAATCGCCTGGGCGACCAAGAATGGAGGGTCACCGCACCGGGTTTCTGCTCCCCGGACGGTTCAGGGGTCCCTCCCCAAGAAAGCAAACGACAGGCGGGAACACTCCGGCCTGTCGAAGCTCTGGAATTCTATGGACTCGCCGGATCGCTGTCAAGCTCCGGGGCCCAGGTTTTACGCGGGATTCGGGGCCCGATCCGGAACCTGCAAGGGGGCCGGGGATCGCGCCCTTCCGGGCGCTCCTACACGGCTGTAGGAACCCGCGGAAGCGCAGGCGGAGGCCAGGTGCGGTTTTCGCGAAGCGAAAGAAGCGCCTTAAGCCGGAGCCGTCGCGCGTGGGCGATAGTCAATCGCGCCCTTCCGGGCGCTCCTACAGCGGAATAGCACGGGCGAGGCCCATGCTATTCCTGGCTCTCGGAGGTCTCTTCCTTCGCCTCCTCGCCCGCCGAGGCCTGGGCCTCCGCGGCGGCGAACTCCGCCGCCAGGTCCGGGCTGGCCTCCGCGCGCTTGCGGTCGCGGTGGTAGGCCAGGCCGGTTCCGGCCGGGATCAGGCGGCCCACGATCACGTTTTCCTTCAGGCCCCGCAACGAGTCCGAGGTGCCGCGGACGGCCGCCTCGGTGAGCACCCGCGTGGTTTCCTGGAAGGACGCCGCCGAGATGAACGACTCGGTGGCCAGCGAGGCCTTGGTAATGCCCAGCAGGATCGGCTGCCAGCCGGCAGGCTGCTTGCCGCGCGAGGAGAGCTCCTCGTTGTCCTCCATCAACCGGGCCAGCTCCACCTGCTCGCCGCGCAGGTAACTGGTGTCGCCCGGCTCGGTGATTTCCACCTTGCGCAGCATCTGGCGGATAATCACCTCGATGTGCTTGTCGTTGATCTTCACGCCCTGCAACCGGTAGACGTCCTGGATTTCCTTGACCAGGTAGGCCGCGAGTTGCTCCACGCCCAGCAGGCGCAGGATGTCGTGCGGGTTGGGCTCGCCGTCCACGACGGTCTCGCCCTTCTCCACGTGTTCGCCCTCGAAGACGATGATGTGGCGCCACTTGGGAATCAGCTCCTCGTGGGCGTTGCCGTCCCGGTCGGTGATCACCAGGCGCTGCTTGCCCTTGGTGTCCTTGCCGAAGGACACCGTGCCGGAGGTCTCGGCGAGAATCGCCGGCTCCTTCGGCTTGCGGGCCTCGAACAGGTCCGCCACGCGGGGCAGACCGCCGGTGATGTCGCGGGTCTTGGACGATTCCTGCGGAATCTTGGCGACCACGTCGCCTACCCCGACCTCGGCGTTGTCCTGCAGGTTGATGATGGCGCCGGCGGGCAGGAAATACTGCGCCGGGATCTCGGTGCCCGCAAGGTGCAGCTCCTTGCCCTTCTTGTCCACCAGGCTGACCATCGGGCGCAGATCCTTGCCGCTCGAACCGCGCTGCTTGGGATCGATCACCACCCAGCTGCGCAGACCGGTCATCTCGTCGATCTGCTCTCTCACCGTGATGCCCTCGACGAAGTCGGAGAACTTCACGAAGCCGGCCACCTCGGTGATGATCGGATGGGTGTGCGGGTCCCAGTTGGCCACCACCTGACCGGCGGCGCACTCGTCGCCGTCGTGGATTGAAATGACCGCACCGTAGGGCACCTTGTAACGCTCACGCTCGCGCCCGTGGGCGTCCACCACCGAGATTTCCCCGGAGCGGGACACCGCCACCAGGCTGCCGCTCTCGTGCTGCACGGTCTTCAGGTTATGCAGGCGGATGGAGCCCTTGGACTTGACCTGCACGTGGTCCACCGCGGCGGCACGCGAGGCGGCGCCGCCGATGTGGAAGGTGCGCATGGTCAGCTGGGTGCCGGGCTCACCGATGGACTGGGCGGCGATCACGCCGGTGGACTCGCCGATGTTCACCGGGTGCCCGCGGGCCAGGTCGCGCCCGTAACAGGCCGCGCAGACCCCGTAGCGGGCCTCGCAGCTGATCGGAGAGCGCACGCGGACCTGGTCAACGCCCAGCTCCTCGAGCCGCTCCACCCACTGCTCGTCCAGCAGCGTGCCGGCGGGGGCGGTGGGCTCGTCGTCTTCTCCGGGCAGGTAGACGTCTTCCGCCACCACCCGGCCGAGCACGCGCTCGCGCAGCGCCTCCACCACGTCGCCGCCTTCCACCAGCGGCGTCATCACCAGGCCGTTCCCGGTGCCACAGTCCTCGCTCGTCACCACGAGATCCTGGGCCACGTCCACCAGGCGCCGGGTCAGGTACCCGGAGTTGGCGGTCTTCAGCGCCGTGTCCGCCAGGCCCTTCCGCGCGCCGTGGGTGGAGATGAAGTACTGCAGCACGTTCAGGCCTTCCCGGAAGTTGGCCTGGATGGGCGTCTCGATGATGGAACCGTCCGGCTTGGCCATCAGGCCGCGCATGCCCGCCAGCTGGCGGATCTGGGCGGCGGAGCCACGGGCGCCGGAGTCGGCCATGATGAAAATGGAGTTCATGGACGGCTGTTGGACGTCCTTGCCCTCCTTGTCCTTGACCGTCTCGGAGCCCAGGCGCCGCATCATGGCCTTGGCGACCTGCTCGTTGGTGCGCGACCAGATGTCCACGACCTTGTTGTAGCGCTCGCCGGCGGTCACCAGGCCCGAGGTGTACTGCTCCTGGATCTCGGTGACCTCTTCCTCGGCGCGGGACAGGATGTCCTTCTTCTCGTCCGGAATCTCCAGGTCGTTGACGCCAATGGAGACGCCCGCCCGGGTGGCATAGAAGAAGCCCGTGTACATGAGCTGGTCCGCGAACACCACGGCCGTCTTCAGGCCCAGCCTGCGGTAGCAGGTGTTGATCAGGTTGGAGATGGCCTTCTTGTTCAGGTTCTGGTTGATCAGCTCGAAGGGCAGCCCCTCAGGCAGGATCTCGGCCAGCAAGGCACGTCCCACGATGGTATCGCGCACGGCGATCTTCTCGTGCCTCTCGCCCTCCTCGTCCACGACCACGTCGCGCAGGCGCACGCGGATCTTCGCGTGAATTGAGACCTTGCGGTTCTGGTAGGCCCGATAAACCTCGGAGACGTTGGAGAACACCATGCCATCGCCCGGCTCGTTGACCCGTTCGCGGGTCATGTAATAAAGCCCGAGCACCACGTCCTGGGTGGGCACGATGATCGGCTCGCCGTTGGCCGGCGACAGGATGTTGTTCGACGCCATCATCAGCGCCCGGGCCTCGAGCTGGGCCTCCAGCGACAGCGGCACGTGGACCGCCATCTGGTCGCCGTCGAAGTCGGCGTTGAAAGCCGTGCAGACCAGCGGGTGCAGCTGGATGGCCTTGCCCTCGATGAGCACGGGCTCGAAGCCCTGGATGCCCAGGCGATGCAGGGTCGGCGCGCGGTTGAGCAGCACCGGGTGCTCGCGGATCACCTCTTCCAGGATGTCCCACACCTCGGCGCTTTCGCGCTCCACCAGCTTCTTGGCCGCCTTGATGGTGGTGGCCAGGCCGCGGCGCTGAAGCTTGGAGAAGATAAATGGCTTGAACAGCTCGAGCGCCATCTTCTTGGGCAGCCCGCATTGGTGCAGCTTGAGCGTGGGGCCGACCACGATCACGGAACGGCCGGAGTAGTCCACGCGCTTGCCCAGCAGGTTCTGGCGGAAGCGGCCCTGCTTGCCCTTGATCATGTCCGCCAGCGACTTGAGCGGGCGCTTGTTAGAGCCGGTAATGGCACGGCCGCGACGGCCGTTGTCCAGCAGCGCGTCCACGGACTCCTGCAGCATGCGCTTTTCGTTGCGCACGATGATGTCCGGCGCGTTCAGCTCCAGCAGCCGCTTGAGGCGGTTGTTGCGGTTGATTACCCGGCGGTACAGATCGTTCAGGTCCGAGGTGGCGAAGCGGCCGCCGTCCAGCGGCACCAGCGGACGCAGGTCCGGGGGCAGCACCGGCAGCACGGTCATCACCATCCACTCGGGCTTGTTACCCGAGGTCAGGAACGATTCCATCAGCTTGAGGCGCTTGGAAAGGCGCTTGAGCTTGGTCTCGGAATTGGTGGCCTCGATGTCCTCGCGCAGGCGCGTGACCTCGGAAGCGAGGTCAATGGTCTTGAGCAGTTCGAACACCGCCTCGGCGCCCATGCGCGCGTCGAATTCATCGCCGTGCTCCTCGATGGCGTCCAGGTACTGCTCGTCGGTGAGCAGCTGGCGGCGCTCCAGCGTCGTCAGGCCCGGGTCGATGACCACGAACGACTCGAAGTACAGGATGCGCTCGATGTCGCGCAGGGTCATGTCCAGCATCAGGCCGATGCGGCTCGGCAGCGACTTGAGGAACCAGATGTGAGCCACCGGGCTGGCCAGCTCGATGTGGCCCATGCGCTCGCGGCGCACCTTCTGCTGGGTCACCTCGACGCCGCACTTCTCGCAGACCACGCCACGGTGCTTGAGCCGCTTGTACTTGCCGCACAGGCACTCGTAGTCCTTTACCGGTCCAAAGATCTTGGCGCAGAACAGGCCGTCCCGTTCCGGCTTGAAGGTCCGGTAGTTGATGGTCTCGGGCTTCTTCACCTCGCCATAGGACCAGGAACGGATCAGGTCCGGCGAGGCGAGCCCGATGCGAATGGCGTCAAAATCCGTGGATTGACGACCCTGGTTGAAGAGATTCAGTAGATCTTTCAATTCAGCCTCTCCTCGTCCTCATCTGTTTCCGTGAGGACGTCTGTTTGCCCCGCCGATGTCGAATGCCGCTTCGCGATGATTCATCGGTCTACGACTCGCCTTCCTCTTCCAGCTCCATGTTGATGCCCAGCGAGCGGATCTCCTTTACCAACACGTTGAAGGACTCCGGCATGCCCGCCGCCATCTGGTGATCGCCGTCAACGATGTTCTTGTACATCTGGTTACGGCCCTGCACGTCGTCGGACTTCACCGTGAGCATTTCCTGCAACGTATAGGACGCCCCATAGGCCTCCAGCGCCCAGACCTCCATTTCGCCGAAGCGCTGGCCGCCGAACTGCGCCTTGCCGCCCAGCGGCTGCTGGGTGACCAGGGAGTACGGGCCGGTGGAACGGGCGTGCATCTTGTCGTCCACCAGGTGGTTGAGCTTGAGCATGTACATGTAGCCCACGGTCACCGGCCGGTCGAAGGCGTCGCCGGTGCGGCCGTCGTAGAGCACGGCCTGGCCGGACCTCGGAAGGTCGGCGAGCTCCAGCATGCGCTTGATCTCGTCCTCGTTCGCGCCGTCGAACACCGGCGTGGCCATGGGCACGCCGCCGGTCAGGTTCCGGCACAGCTCCCTCAACTCCTTGTCGGAGAACTGCTTGAGGTCGACCGGGACGCTGGACTTCTCGTTGTAAATCCGCTCCAGGAACTTGCGCAGCTCGGCCACCTTGGCCTCCTCGGCGAGCATGGCATCGATCTTGCGACCCAGTCCCTTGGCGGCCCAGCCCAGGTGAGTTTCCAGCACCTGGCCCACGTTCATGCGCGAGGGCACACCCAGCGGATTCAGCACGATGTCAACCGGCGTGCCGTCCTCCAGGTGCGGCATGTCCTCCACCGGCACGATCTGTGAGATCACGCCCTTGTTGCCGTGACGGCCGGCCATCTTGTCCCCCGGCTGGATGCGGCGCTTCACGGCGAGATAGACCTTGACCATCTTGAGCACGCCGGGGGCCAGGTCGTCGCCGGCGGTGATCTTGGCCTTTTTCTCCTCGTAACGACGCTTGAACTCCTTGCGCTGGGCGCTGATCTGCTCCGCGGAGCGCTCGAGCATCTCGTTCACCTGCTCGTTGCGCATGCGGATCTTGAACCATTCGTCAGCCTTTAAATCTTCCAAATAGCCCTTGGTGACCTTCGTCCCCTTCTTTAGTTTGTTGGGACCGCCGTCGGCGATCTTGCCCACCAGGTTCTCCTCGAGCCGCTGGTAGATGGCGGCTTCCAGGATGCGCCGCTGGTCGTCCAGGTCCTTGCGCACCTGGCCCAGGGCCTGCTCCTCGATGGACAGCGCGCGGGAGTCCTTCTCCACGCCGTCGCGGGTGAACACCTGAACGTCGATCACGGTGCCGTCCATGCCCGGCGGCACGCGCAGCGAGCTGTCCTTCACGTCGGAAGCCTTCTCGCCGAAAATGGCGCGCAGCAGCTTCTCTTCCGGGGTGAGCTGGGTCTCGCCCTTCGGCGTGACCTTGCCCACCAGGATATCGCCGGAGTTCACCTCGGCGCCGATGTAGACGATGCCCGCCTCGTCCAGCTTGTTGAGGGCGGCCTCGGCCACGTTCGGGATGTCGGCGCTGATCTCCTCCGGCCCCAGCTTGGTGTCGCGGGCCACGCAGGTCAGCTCCTCGATGTGGATCGTGGTAAGCCGGTCCTCCTGCGCCACGCGCTCGGAGATCAGGATGGAGTCCTCGAAGTTGTAGCCGTGCCAGGGCATGAACGCGCAGAGCAGGTTCTGGCCCAGCGCCAGTTCGCCCATGTCGGTGCTCGGGCCGTCGGCCAGCACGTCGCCTGCGGCGATCACGTCGCCTGGCTTGACCAGGGGGCGCTGGTTGATGGAGGTGTTCTGGTTGGAACGCGTGTACTTGACCAGGTTGTAGATGTCCACGCCCGGGTCGTTCTCGCCGATCTCGTCCGGGTTCACCCGCACGACGATGCGGCCGGCGTCCACCAGGTCCACGGTGCCGCCGCGCGTGGCCACCACGACCACGCCGGAATCGCTGGCCACGGTGCGCTCGATGCCGGTGCCCACCAGGGGCTTCTCGGCACGCAGGGTCGGCACGGCCTGGCGCTGCATGTTCGAGCCCATGAGCGCGCGGTTGGCGTCGTCATGCTCCAGGAACGGCACCAGCGCGGCGGCCACCGAGACGATCTGCTTCGGCGACACGTCCATGTACTGGACCTCGTCCGCGGGCTTGAGGCTGAACTCGCCCTGGTGACGGCAGGTCACGAACGGATCGGCGAACTTGCCGTCCCTGTCCAGGTTGGCGTTGGCCTGGGCGATGACGAACTCGCCCTCCTCGATGGCGGAGAGGTACTCCACCTTCTTGGTGACCTTGCCGTTTACCACCTTGCGGTACGGCGTCTCCAGGAAGCCGTACTCATTGGTGCGCGCGTACACGGCCAGCGAGTTGATCAGGCCGATGTTCGGGCCTTCCGGGGTCTCGATCGGGCACACCCGGCCGTAGTGGGTGGGGTGCACGTCGCGAACCTCGAAACCGGCGCGCTCGCGGGTCAGGCCGCCCGGGCCCAGCGCCGAGACGCGGCGCTTGTGGGTGACTTCCGAAAGCGGGTTGTTCTGGTCCATGAACTGGGAAAGCTGCGAGGAGCCGAAGAACTCCTTCACGGCGGCCGCCACCGGCTTGGCGTTGATCAGCTCCTGCGGCGTCAGGCCCTCGCTTTCCGCCAGGCTGAGGCGCTCGCGCACGGCGCGCTCCACGCGCACCAGGCCCACGCGGAACTGGTTCTCGGCCATCTCGCCCACTGACCGCACGCGGCGGTTGCCCAGGTGATCAATGTCGTCCACCGTGCCGTTGCCGTTGCGGATGTCGATGAGCACGCGCAGCACATCCAGGATGTCGCTCTTGTCCAGGATCCCGGCGCCGGTGATCTCCTTGCGGCCCACGCGGCGGTTGAACTTCATCCGCCCCACCGAGGAAAGGTCGTAACGCTCCTCGGTGAAGAACAGGTTCTGGAACAGGTTCTGCGCCGCCTCCTTGGTGGGCGGCTCGCCCGGGCGCATCATGCGGTAGATCTCGACCAGCGCCTCGAGCTGCGTCGTGGTCGGATCGATACGCAGGGTGTTGGAAATGTACGGGCCCTTGTCCAGGTCGTTGACGAACAGGCAGCGCAGTTCCTTGACGCCCGCCTCGCGGAAGGCCTCGATGTGATCGGCGGTGAGCTCGTCGTTGGCCGAGGCCAGCAGCTCGCCGGTCTTGGGCTCGGGCACGTCGTGGGCGATGATCTTGCCCACCAGGTAGTCGTCCGGTACCGCGAGCTTCTTGACCCCGGCCTTTTCCAGATCGCGGACGTGGCGCGCGGTGATGCGGCGCCCGGCTTCCACCAGCACCTTGCCCTTGACCTTGATGTCAAAGCCGGCGGTCTCGCCACGCAGGCGCTCCGGCACCAATTGCAGCTCCGCGCCCTCCTTCTTGAGCGTGAAGTTGTTGGTATCGAAGAAGGTGTCGAGAATTTCCTCGTTATCGAAGCCCAGCGCGCGCAGCAGGATCGTCGCCGGCAGCTTCCGGCGGCGGTCGATGCGCGTGAAAATAGAGTCCTTGGGATCGAACTCGAAGTCCAGCCAGGAGCCGCGGTAGGGAATCACGCGGGCGGAATAAAGCAACTTGCCCGAGCTGTGCGTCTTGCCGCGATCGTGGTCGAAGAACACACCCGGCGAGCGGTGCAGCTGGGAGACGATGACCCGCTCGGTGCCGTTGATGATGAAGGTGCCGGTGTCCGTCATGAGCGGCAATTCGCCCATGTAGACCTCCTGCTCCTTGATGCTCTTCACCGGCTTGTCCTTGCCGGGGCTGTCCTTGTCGTAGATCACCAGGCGCACGACGACGCGCAGCGGTGCGCCGTAGGTCATCCCGCGCAGCTTGCATTCCTTGACGTCGAACGGCGGCTCGCCGAGCCGGTAGCTGACGTACTCCAGCGCCGCGTTGCCGGAGTAGCTGCTGATGGGGAAGACGGAGCTGAGCGCGCCGTGCAGGCCAATCGCCTGCCGCTTGTCCGGATCCTGGTCCGACTGCAGGAACTGCGCGTACGAGCTGATCTGCGTGGACAGCAGGTACGGGACCTCAAGGACCGTGGGCAGTTTGCCGAAGTCCTTGCGAACGCGCTTCTTTTCAGTAAAGGTGTAGGTCATCTGAGCTTGCCCGCGTGCGTCTGAGCGAAAATTCGTTTAACGTTCCGGCGTCTCCGCGCCGACACCGGTCGGCGCGGATCGATGCTCCCGATTCGAGAGCGCAACAACGGGAAAAGGCCAGCAGCCGAAAGGCTACCAGCCCCCTTCCCGATTTGAGGCAGGGCTAACGGATCGAGATCCCGGCTCCCGCGCTCTCGCGCGACCCGGAATCCGCGCCGTGCCAGCCGATCGAGATCCCGGCTCCCGCGCTCTCGCGCGGGGCCGGGATGATTGATTTTCCCGAGGGAAAATCAATCACTTGAGCTCGACTTTCGCGCCGGCCTCTTCCAGCTTCTTCTGGATCTCCTCGGCCTCGTCCTTCTGGACGCCTTCCTTGACCGGCGTGGGCGCACCCTCCACCAGGTCCTTGGCTTCCTTGAGACCAAGACCGGTAATGCCGCGAACTGCCTTGATCACGGCAACCTTGTTGTCGCCGAAGCTGGCCAGCACCACGTCGAACTCGGTCTTTTCCTCGACCGCTTCGGCCTCGCCGCCACCAGCGCCGGCACCGCCCGCAACCGCCACGGGGGCGGCGGCGGAAACGCCGAACTTCTCTTCCATTGCCTCGATGAGGTCGACGATCTCCATGACCGTCATGTTGGAAATGGTATCCAGGATGTCTTCTTTGGAAACTGCCATCGTCCTTCTCCGTAACTCGTTGGATCGTTAACCAGGTCGCCGTCAGGCGGCTTCCTTGGCGTCGCGTACGGCCGCCACCGTCCGCACCAGCTTCGCGTGTGGCTCGGCCAGGGTGCGAACGAACTTCTCGACGGGCTGCTTCATCACGCCCATCAACATGGCGATCGCCTGATCGCGGTTCGGCAGCGTCGCAAGCCGGTCCACCTCGCTGGCGGGATAAAGCCTGCCGCTGATGGCCACCAGCTGCGTAACCAGCTCCTCGTGATCCTTGGAAAATCCCTTGATCACGCGAGCCGCGGCGCCCGCGTCCTCCATGGAGAACGCGAGCAGCAACGGCCCAACGAGCTTCTCGCTCATGCACTCGAACTCGGTGCCCTCGAGGGCCCGGCGCGCCAGGGTGTTCTTCACCACCTTGAGGAACACGCCGTCCGAGCGGGCGCTTGAGCGCAGCTGGGTCATGTCGCCAACCGAAAGACCGCGATACTCCGCCGCAACAGCCGAGTGGGCCCGTGCCGCGACTTCCGACACCTCGGCGACCACTGCCTTTTTCTGCTCGATACTGAGCGGCATCGTTGACTCCTATCCTTCATTTGCCAACCGGGAGCGTGCTCCCGGCACCGGTCCTCTTTGGCCGTCCGGCTCAAGCCGTCCGACCGTTTCGGCTCGTCCCTTTGCCGAGGTACGGTGGCGTTCCCAAAGCGGGGTTCACCACCATCTGCGCAGTCCGCCGGAATTCCCGGCAATTAAGCGGCATCCTGCCGCGGCTGCGGTCTTTGACGGCCCCGTCGCAAGACGGGTACCCCAAAGAAGTCTGCTATCGCGACGGATGGGACTCCTGTCGCCACCGTCGCATCGGAATTGAAAATTGCGATTTCCAATTCCTTTCGCTTCGCGCGGTACATCCATGTACCATTCGCGGCATCAATCGTCTTCCTCCGTTCCCGGTCAGGTCGAGAGCGAATTCTGGTCCACCTGCACGCCCGGCCCCATGGTCGTGGAGACCGAGATCTTGCGCAGGTAAATACCCTTGCTGGCCGCCGGCTTGTGTTTGACCAGGTCCGCCAGCAAGGCGTTCAGATTTTCCTTCAGCTTGCCCGCATCGAAGCTCACGTTGCCGATCGAGCAGTGGATGATCCCGGCCTTGTCGGTGCGGTACCGCACCTGGCCCGCCTTGGCGTTGTTGACCGCTGTCTCCACGTCAGTGGTCACCGTGCCCACCTTGGGGTTGGGCATCAGGCCGCGGGGACCCAGGATCTGGCCCAGCTTGCCCACGACGCGCATGGCGTCGGGCGTGGCGATGCAGACGTCGAAATTGATCTGGCCCTTCTGAATGTTCGCCGCCAGGTCCTCGAAGCCCACGATGTCGGCGCCGGCGGCCTTGGCCTTTTCGGCGTTGTCGCCCTGCGCGAACACGGCCACCCGCACCGTCTTGCCCGTGCCGTTCGGCAGCACGGTCGCGCCGCGCACCACCTCATCGGACTTGCGCGGGTCCACGCCCAGGTTGACGGCCACGTCCACCGACTCGGTGAACTTCACCGGGCTGCCGCTCTTAAGGAGCTCCAGCGCCTCTTCGAGGGCATAGAGCTTTCCCGGCTCGATCTTTTCGCGAATAGAGCGAATGCGCTTTCCCTGTGCCATTTCAGACGCCCTCCACGTCAAGGCCCATGCTGCGGGCGCTACCCGCGATGGTGCGAACGGCCGCGTCCAGGTCCGCGGCGGTCAGGTCGGGTTCCTTCTGCTTGGCGATGTCCTCGAGCTGCGCGCGGGTCACCTTGCCAACCTTGTTGGTGTTGGGCTCGCCGGAGCCCTTGGCTATGCCGGCGGCCTTGCGCAGCAGCACGGCGGCCGGCGGCGTCTTGGTGATGAAGGTGAAGCTGCGGTCGCTGTAGACCGTGATCACCACCGGCACCGGCAGGCCCGGCTCCGTGCTCTGTGTCTCGGCGTTGAACGCCTTGCAAAACTCCATGATGTTGACGCCGTGCTGACCCAGCGCCGGGCCCACCGGCGGGCTCGGGTTGGCCTGCCCGGCAGGCACCTGGAGCTTGATGTATGCGGTTACTTTCTTGGCCATCTGTCTCCGTCTCCTGCGAGTCCAAGCGCCAGGGTCACTGGCTCCTCGCTGTCATTGCGCCCGAAACGCCGATCGTTCCGGTCGCCGTGAAACGCAAGACGCAAAACGTGGGACGCGGGTTCCCGGTTGCTGCCGTCTCCCGTCTTCCGTCTCCCGTCTTCCGTCCTACGCCTTCTCGACCTGGCCGAATTCCAGCTCGACTGGCGTGGAACGGCCGAAGATCAGCACCGCCACGCGCAGGCGGCTCTTCTCGTAGTTGACCTCTTCCACCACGCCGTTGAAGTCCTCGAACGGCCCTTCCTTGACGCGGACCATTTCGCCGGGCTCGAACAGCACCTTCGGCCGCGGCTTGTCCACGCCCTCGCGGATCCGGTTCAGGATCTGATCCGCCTCGCGGTCGCTGATGGGAGCCGGCCGGTCCGGCTTGCCGCCGATGAACCCCATCACCCGGGGCACGTCCTTGACCAGGTGCCAGGTGTCGTCGTCCAGCTCCATCTGCACGAGCACGTAGCCGGGAAAGAATTTGCGCTCGCTACGCCGCTTCTGTCCCTCGCGCATCTCCACGACTTCCTCGGTGGGCACGAGGACTTCACCGAACTTGTCCTTCAGGTCGCTGCGCGCCACGCGCTCCAGCAACGAGCGCTTGACCTGCTGCTCGAAACCCGAATAGGCATGGATGACATACCAACGCTTCTTGCCCGCCATGCCGTCAGCCTCCCGTGCCGATCAGCGCGCGGATCGCCCAGCCGAAAAACGTGTCGACCACCCACAGCATGATCGCCACCAGCACCACGACGATCAGCACCATGAGCGTGGTCTGCGCCGTCTCCTGCCGCGTGGGCCACACGACTTTTCGCAGCTCGATGTTGGCATTGCGCAGGAAGCCCAACAGCAGCTTGCCCTGATGGCTCTGCGCGCCCACGGCAACGCCGACGCCGGCGACGGCCAGCAGGCCCAGCACCCGCATCCACGCCGGTTGCGCGCCGTAGTAGTAGAAGCCCACTACTCCGGCAAGCAGGATGAGCAGCGCCACGCTCAGCTTGACCGTATCGAGAGTGCCGCCGGTTGCTTCAGCCTTTGCCTTGCTGTTCATTTCCTTCCGCTAAACCCATGCCCCGCGTTTGCGCCGCGCGGCGTTCTAAATCAAAGAAAAAAGACAAAAGAGCAAAGATCCACCTGTTTGTCCTTTGCCCCTTCGTCTTTTTTTGGCAGGCCAGGAGGGACTCGAACCCCCAACCTGCGGTTTTGGAGACCGCTGCTCTGCCAATTGAGCTACTGGCCTGTTTTACGTCAGACGCAAAACGGAAGACGTGGAACGAAGCCCTGCATTCCGCGTTTTCTCCGTCTGGCGTCCCGCGTCACTCAATGATCTTGGACACCACGCCGGCGCCCACCGTGCGGCCGCCCTCGCGGATCGCGAACCGCAGTCCTTCTTCCATCGCGATCGGCGCAATCAGGCTCACCTTCATCTGCACGTTGTCGCCCGGCATCA
>Ga0209918_1000990_pt1 | contig 16480 bp, 14 predicted proteins | sample SalPonD_shore_MG_FD_185712 | JGI IMG/M metagenome (GOLD analysis project Ga0209918, IMG submission 185712) | Salt pond soil microbial communities from South San Francisco under conditions of wetland restoration - Salt Pond MetaG... | ecosystem: Environmental > Aquatic > Marine > Intertidal zone...
AATCAATATTGTTGTTCTCGATAATCTCTTCTAAAGGATCAGTAACATAACATTTTCTGCCAACAGAGCCATCATCAGTGGTACATAGGGTCTCTGGAATATAATTTTTAAGTCGTTTTTCAAATATCAATGAGGCTTCATTTTTAGCTCCTATTGCAACGAATACATTTTTTCGGTTTTGTTTTAAAGGTTCAATTATCGAAGTTATAGCTGCAATGCCCATTCCACCACCAACTACAAGAATATTAGAAGCATCTTCATAATTCCATTCATTTCCAAAGGGACCTCTCATCCCAATTTTATCCCCCTCCTTCATATTAAAGAGTGCTTCAGTTCCTTCACCAATTTTTTGTACGGTTATTTCGAGTAAATTTCCCTGAACTTGTGAGACTGACATCGGCAGAAAATCTACATCAGGGATCCATAATACCACAAAATTCCCAGGTCTATAGGCCTTCGCGATTCGAGGATTTCTAACCCATATACTCTTGATTTCTTCTGAATGTTCCACAATGCTCTCAATTTCGACAATATCAATCTTATTTCTTGTAATATCAAGAACAAGTTCTTTATTATCTTTATCTAATTCTTTAATTTCAAGAAATCCGTTTTCAACTGCTAAATCAAAGATCTCTTCACCTCGTTCAGTTCTTATGATAGCAGTATCCCATTCATCGTTGCTTCCGACATTTCCTACAGAAATATCCGCAAATGAGGAACTATAATCAGAACATGCAAAACAAGCATTTCTAATGGAACAATCATATAAAATGTTTAGAGGGATTTCCTTAAACTCTGAATTTGTATAGAATCTCAATTTGAATTTATCCCGATCTTTTTCTACTTTTTCAATTTGTTTTGGATCAATTCCATATTCGTCAAGAATTTGATTCAGTTGCTGGTTATGAAAGGTACCAAAACAAAAGGTGCCAATTGCTAAGGAAACCAAATCATATGCTTCAAAATCAAATCTTGGATGATTTTGTATTTTTCGTAAAGCTTGAATTTGGCAAGGTGTACCCACAACTGCAATATCAGTGTAACCTTCATTTATAGCATCACCAATCAAAGATAAAGTTGGTGCTTGACTGGGTTTATATCCGATTGAATCAATTAAATTATCTTTTTCTTTGGCAAGATAAGGAACTGGGTAGTATTGTTCATCTTCTTTATTTACGATAGCACAATCTATTCTTTTTGATTCCATACTAACTGCCAATAATGCAGTAATTGTTCCACTATCGACATTCCCAACTATTTGCTTTGCTTTTTCTGTTGGTTTCACAGACACTATTTTTTTAAAATGACCCAAAATTTTATCATGTTCCTTACCAAAGACCCATTTATCAAGTAATTTTATTGGAAAGTCATCTATTCCTGTCTTAGGACAGAGATTATAACAAGTCCCATATCCATCTCTGCAAGTATTCATTTCCTCACAAGATCCATCATCATAAGGTTTTTCTGTTTGCTTATTAAATTTTACATTAGCACAGAATGCCCCACATGCCCCACAATATACACATCGACCCGTTTCAATAACCTCAGATTCTAATTCTTTCCAACCTTTTTTAATTCTCTCCATAAACATTTTAGTTACCTCCATTCTCATTTAATGTTCTAAGAAATTCTTCTGCTTCTTTTTTTCCCAATTCAAATGCCTCTAAATTAGTTTCAAGAGTATCTGGTGGTACGAAACGTTTTATTGTCTCAATAGCAGACTCTTCGGAGAAAATTTTTGCAATCGTTGTAAACGCACCAAATAAGATGGCATTACCAAACACAGTATTATCGAATTTTTCTAAAGAAAGTTTTTGAACGGGAAGTCCTAAGGACTTGACACGTTTTGCTGTTCTAAATTTACCGATTGTGGATGTATCCCAGATAAGATAACCAGTATCATCTCCACTTTTCAAATGATTCTTCTTTACATCAGAAGCTCCCTCATCGGATAATATGATAAGAAAATCATAAGGCTCTAAGGCTTTTGGATAATCGATAAGTTTTTGATCCTTATCCAAGTCTACAACAACTTCTGCCCAACACTTGCCTCCCCTCGCCGCTGCTTTAGATTCTAAGAGAGAATTTCTCTTAAGATGAATACGCTTCGGTTTGGGTAGCCGCAAGTCCCTCATAGAGGGAGGATGCTGTAATGATCATTTTTGAGAGAGTAATGACGCCTTGGCCACCGAATCCTACTATACGAATCTCATATCTCGTCATTTTCTATTTCCTCCCTTGAGCAATCTTTTTTATGGCATCATATTGTTCTGAGTATTCGGGTTTATCTGTTTCATATCTAAATTCTCCAATAACGTACTTATTAAACAATTCTTCTTCTGTCATAAATTTAGCTTGATTTTTTCTGACAGTATTTTTTTTAATCCAATCAATCATCTTTCCAGCATTATCCATTTTTTCTCCTTCTTCGGGAGATTCCGAATACTCCGACCCTAATGTATCAACATTTTTTCTTCCAAAATAGGTAACACATGGTGTAATGACTTCAATAACAGATGTTCCCTTATGTTTGATCCCTTTTTTAAAATATTTCATGAAAGTTCTCGGATGGGCAACCGTAGTTCTTGCTACATAAGTGGCACCTGCAGCAAGAGCTAATTCTACTCCATCTATTCTATTTTCAAACATTTTATATGGAGTGGTGGTACTTTCTGCACCCCATAAGGTTGTTGGAGCTCCTTGTCCCCCTGTCATAGCATAAATACTATTGTTAAAGATAAAAATCACTGCATCAAGATTTCTTCTACACATATGTATAAAATGATTTCCTCCTATTCCTAAAGCATCTCCATCTCCAGAAAATATGATTGGTTTCATTTCTGGATTAGCCATTTTGATTCCAGTAGCTATTGCTGGTGCGCGACCATGTAGAGTAAGAATTTTTTGGGCAGAATAATGAACTAATAACATGATTTGAGAATAACATCCTATACCTATTATTAAAGGAAATTTTTTAGGATCTAAATTCTCGTTTTCGAATGTTCGAGTATATAATTGAGCGATAATCCCATATCCACATCCCGCACAGAATCTTGAGGAATAATTTCCAAGAAGATTGCCCGCATAAGAGCTTTCTAGATAGGGATGTTCTGGTTTCTCACTAGGGTAAAGAGGACCTATACCTGAGATTTATAATCACCATTATTATTTATAAAAATTTTATATAATTATTACATAATAAAATTTAGTTTCTAAAAAATCTTTATAGAAAAAAATAGTTTAAATACCTTACTAAGTAGAGTTTTTAAAATCAGATGCTAATTTTTTTTTGTATTCTTTACTAGTATTCCTAAGAGATTTGAATGCTTTATCATAGCTGAATGCTTTTATTCCGAAATCCCTAACCTTAGTTAGCTCATCAAGAACTTCATTATCTCTCTCTCCAATAAGTTTACCTATATATTTCAAAAATGTTTCAAAATTGATAATCTTAATATTCTCAACAAATTTAACTGATGAGTTTTGCTCAATTTCGTTTTGAAAATAATCGGCATTTAATTTTGTCCCTTCTCGCAAAAGTATGATGATTAAATATCTTGTCTGGGCTTGATAATATTTATTGCATTTCTCTAACATCACAGTTAAATTTAAAGAATATGTGAAATCTAAAGAGATTTCTTTAATAGAATCTGAAATATCTAAGACATCCTGAAAAGAACTTAATCGTTCTTTAAAAACTTCAGTACAATAGATAAGTAAATCGGGATGAAAAGAATCATCAGATTTGATAAAATGCTCATAATTAACACTAATTCCACTATTACGTAATAGAAGCAGAGAATAATACTCCAATATCGGATGGATATATGTCCCAACTAAAGCAATCCTCTGCCCACATGATAAACAACTGGAACCATCCCTTATACTCGCGTAGCTGTTTTCCCATATATGATTAGGATTCGTTTTGCAACGCCATTTTAACTTCTTCGTCTTATTCTTTTGTGTATCACCCCTCTGAGACATAGTCCTTTGGAACTCCTCCTCAGTCATTGCAAATTCTAAATCATCCCGCTCTATTCCCAATTTGACACAATCTTTATATCTTAACCTTGCCTTTGGTTTAACAATAGGGCACTTAGGACATTTTCTTTGAACATCATTAATCATTCTCTGAATGGATAAAAGAAATGTACCATGTGTGGGATCCTTTAAACAATTCCATTTTAATTTAAGACGACTAGGATAAGTCTTTCCTCGATTTTTCATTGCTCTATTGAACTCCTCCTCAGTCATTGCAAATTCTAAATCATCCCGTTCTCTACCTAACTCAACACATCGTTTATAAGTTGTTTTAGAACGTGTAATAAAAACACGATGTGAATTTGTTTGATTTCTCTCTCTATTTAACCCATTAATAATTTCTATTGCTTTTAAAATATATTCAACTCTTTCCCAATGCCAGAAAATGTCTTTTTCTACAATTTTGAAAGGAACTCCACCACCATATTCAAATGCATCTGATTCAAATCCTGCTTTGATATTTATGAGTGACCATTGAATATCTTCTTTCAGTTGTTCGATAGACCTACTTAAGTATTTGTTTAATTTTTTTTCAGACCAATTTCTTTTAGATCCAGTGTAAAAATCTATATCTTCACCATAACATCCTGCTTTTTTAGCTAGTTCAATAACTTCTTCAATACTTATATTTATATACCATCTCCTCTCTTTTTTTATTAATTATTTTCTTTAAGAGTAAATATCAAAAAATTATAGCATGATACTTGACATACTATTGATTGGTATCTATAAATATATAAAGAAAAATTAATAAAAAAAAAATCTTTTCTTAAAAATGGAATAAATCTACTATTATTTTTGAAATAAAAGGTTTGAAAGTTTAGAAAAATGACCATTTAATCTCACGATATTTTGGATAAATACCTGGAATATGTTAATGAGAATTTCAAATTATGCATAAATATAGTTTGAGAAACAGAATACATTGCCAAATAAGAATAGGGAACTTATGAATATTCGTGAAAAGGCAAGCCAACCACACAGAAATTTGAAAACCGATACTGATTTTATTAAACAATTCAATAATCGAGATACATTGTGGTGATTGTATGGAAAAGGGGTGTTATAACTTTGGGATTGTTTGGTGTCCGCAAACGCTAGAAACAATCGAAGCATGCAATAGAAAAGGGTTTTGGAAACCAGAGAACCCGTCAAAGTATATTGTATCCAAAATAGAAGAAACGGAAGAAACGCATAGAAAATATGAGAGAAAAACTCCAACCGTTTTAGTAGTTTTTTATTAATTATTTCTCTTTTTTTGTTCATAATTTATGAACATTAATTTACATTATTCTTATCCAAAAGATTCTCAAAAATCTTCAGATTACTCATTTTCTAATCTACTTAAATAGTTCTTTTTGGACTATCTAATATGATCGATTCAACAACCCGAATTATTCCACAAAGATCAGCCGAAATCACCACCGACTAGCAAAAAATTAATTTATTTAGAGCAAATTGGAAAGACTCAGAATTATTCGTGAACTTTATTATAAAATAAAATATAAAAGAAAAAATATGGAAAGGGGAGCATTGGTCCAATTCCGGACATTTTATTTTGCCACCTCCTTTATTTTTGATAAAATTTCATTTGGATGATGAAATTCGCAAACATTTGGGATTCGAATTACGGGAATCTCTAAATCAGTAAAGCGTTCTACCTGTTCTGCTATATATCCAGTATAATTTAATTCAGGAATAATGACTGCCTTTTTATTTTTCACTGCCTCTTTAATTTGATCCTCAGGTAAAGGCCATACTGTTATTAAACGAAGGATTCCAACTTTTATTCCCTCTTTTCGCGCCATATCTACAGCTCTATAACTGGATCTGACTGGTAATCCATATGAAATAATGAGTATTTCTGCATCCTCTAATTTATAAGTATCTGTAAGACATATCTCATCCTTATTAACGTAAATTTTATCGATTAATGTTTTGATAAACTCCATAGGTTTTGGGGTTGGTAGTCCATCTGGACCGTGAGGTTGGTGTATAAATAATCCAGGACAATAATCCGTTCCCATCTGAGGAGGTTTTGGAATAACATATTCTCCAGAAATATTATCTTGATATGAAAACATTCTCCCAGACATATCTTCTGGTAATTCGCGTTCTATTATTCTTTCACGCAACTCCTCTTCAGAAGGGACATTCACAACCTCATGAAGGTGCCCTAAGTAAGCATCAGACAAAATGAAAACAGGACATCGATATTTTTCTGCAAAATTAAAGCCAGTTATAGTAAGGTCAAATAATTCTTGACAACTCATAGGCGCAAGAGCTATAACTTGAAATTCTCCGTTTCCAGAGAATCTTACAAACCCAATATCATTATGATGAGGTTCTGTCACATATCCTGTTCCGGGGCCATTCCTTTGTACATCACAAAAGACAAATGGAACTTCAAGATTTGCTGCCATAGAAATCGTTTCCGCCATAAGAGATAAACCTGGACCAGAAGTGGCTGTCATTGCTTTAGTCCCTACCAAAGATGCTCCAATTACAGAATTAATTGACGCTAATTCATCCTCCATTTGCATACAACATCCTCCAACTTCTGGTAATCTTTTCGCTAAATGTTCAATTACTTCCGTACTTGGAGTAATCGGATATCCCCCAAAAAATCTTAGTCCAGCAGAAATAGCTCCTTCCGACATCGCTTCATTACCCATCATAAGATGTTTCCCTGGCTTTAAGAATCTTTTACTATTATTACTAATTTTTATCACCTCTAAGTTTTTGCCCCTTCAGTTGTTTTATTTTCCTCTTTCTCTTCTAAAACATAGATAGCCCAATCTGGGCATCCATATTCACAACGTCTGCAACCAGTGCAATATTTCTCTTTTCCTTCCTTCACTTTCGGTATGTAAGCGATCCGCGTGTTTAATTCCTCGCTTTGCTCGAGTATCCCAGTTGGACAGACAACTATACATGCATTACATCCACCACATCTCTGTTTATTGAGAAAGAGAGTAAATTCTTTTTCTTTATTTTCAATTAATTTAGGAATAATTTTTCAACTCCAAATTTTATTCATAATTATATATTTTCTTTGGCATTATTAATCTCTTTATTCAATCTTTAATTTAATTCAATATTTTAATTAAAAATTTTATAATAATGATTTATATTTACAAATAATTTTATAATTGGAAATAACTGAGATTTATTAAATTTTATTTTTACCATTCTCCACCATTAAATTTATTTAATCTTAAGCTAATAAGAAATTATTACATAACTGTTATTATTATATTATTATAGAACATCCAGTGAAAATGGTAATAAAAGTTATAAATTTTGTTTGAGCAATATCTAATTAGATTTAATGAACAAAGAAATTAAAAATTTAAAGATTAAAGGTGAAAATATTATATATTAACCCCCCTCAGATTAGAGCGGGGCTTGATTATGTTTTCAAGGGACAACCACTAAATTTGTTATCAATCGCAGCAACAGTCCCTAATCATGATGCAAAGCTTATTGATTTTAAAATTCGAAAAATTAACCAATCACAATTAGAAAGTGAATTTAATCGATATGACATCGTGGCTTTAACAAGTTTGACCCCACAAATATATAGCGCAATGAGTATAGCCGAGTTAGCTAAAAAACAAGGATGTATAACCATTTTGGGAGGGTATCACCCAACTTTGGATTCTGATTTTGTGATTAAAAATACCTCTGTTGATTATGTAATAAGAGGTGAAGGAGAGAATACATTTCGGGAATTAATAGGTTTTTTAGATGGAAATCGAGAAGAGAAATCGAAGAAAAATATTAATGGAATTTCTTATAGAGATAAAAATGGGATAATAATTAAAACACAAGATCGTAATTTAGAACCAAATTTAGATAATTTTCCAATGCCTAGACGAGATTTAATAGATTATAAGGAATATTCTTTAGTTGCATCTTTAGAGACATCTCGAGGATGTCCCTTCAACTGTCGCTTCTGTTGTATTCATAAAATGTGGGAGGATCCAAGGAAAAAATTAAAATATCGAACAAAAAGCATAAAAAGAATAATGCAAGAAATTTATGATATCGATTGGCATAATAACTTCATTTTCATAGTGGATGATAACTTCACTATTAAACTAGATCGAACAAAAAAAATTCTAAATACAATTATTAAATCTGGTGTTTCAAACAAAATTTATTTTACATGTCAATCCAGAATAGATATACTATATAAAAATCCTGAGTTAATTGATTTAATGCATAAAGCAGGTATGAGACAAATATTTTTAGGGATTGAATCTGTGCATCAACAGAGCTTAGAGGGAATGAATAAGCAAAATCTAAACCCAGCCATGACCAAGAAAGTTGTAGAGATGCTGCAGGATTTTGGGATTTGCATATTTGGAGGAGTTATAATTGGATATCCTGGCGAGACTAAGAAAATGGTGAGACAAACTATTCAATTTATAAAAGAACTTGAATTGGATTTTGTCCAATTTACACCAATCACAGCTTTTCCTGGTACAGATTTTTTTAAAGAAATGGAAGAAAATAATAAAATTAGAACTAGAAATTATAGACGTTATGACTTATTTAATTCTATGATGAACACAGATGAGTTAACTGAACAAGAATTGCATCAACTGGTAATAGAAGCATATTCCTATTATTATTTAAGTGGAGATTGGATACGACTTATTACCAAGAGATATGTGAATCCTTTTGGAAAATATAATTGGAATTTTTCCCAAGTTCCTAAGGTAGCAAGAAAAGTAATAGTTAATGGACTCCAAATGTTTAAGAACCAAGGAATCTCAGATGGAATGATATCAGATAATTTAAAACTAATAAATAGATAAGAAATTAAATTAGATATAAAAAACTTTCATTTAAGATGTGAATTTTAAAAAAAATAATCTCTTTCTTAGATTTTTGGAATATTTTTCCAACTAAAAATAACTAAGGTTTATTAAGTTTTATTTTTACCTTGCTACACAATTAAATTTATTTAACCTAAAGTTTAATATGGAATTATGACAAAACAGATTTTTTTAGGATGTCTTTCTTCAACTCATTATAAAGATACTTGTGAAAGCGGTATAAAGATTATTCAATCGATAGATAGTGAATATAAAGTTTTTGATGATGTTCCGTGTTGTGGAGCTTTATCTTATCATATTACTCAAGAAGAAAAGATGAAACAACATGTAGAATATGTAAATAAATGGTTTCAAGAGCATAATATAAATAAAATTACGACAATTTGCGCAGGTTGTTATCAATATTTAACAAAATATTATCCAATGTTTTTAGGAAAAGATTTTAAGGTTGAAGTGGAACATTTATTACAATTCTTAGCACGATCAGATAACTTAAGTAAATTAAATATAAATTACGAGGGTAAAAAACTGCGGTTTTGCTATCATGATGCATGCCATTTACGAAACGCAGTTGTACCAATAATAGAAGAGCCTAGAAAAATTCTCAACTCAATTAAGAATGTAGAACTCCAAGAGATGGAGAATAACAAACTAAATAGTATTTGCTGTGGATCAGGAGGAGGAGTTTACTCAATATTCAAAGAAAATAGTGATTATAATACAAAAACTATTTTTGATCAAATGAGACGTGGTAAGATCCTTTTAACCGGATGTCCTTTTTGTTATACAGCATTTCAAAGAGTAAAAAAAGAAAATAATATTAGGAAGCCCGTTTTAAAAATTGAAGATTTTTTAATGAAATTAATAAATGGAGTTGACCCGTTAAAATGAGTGAAAAAGCAAACGAATTATATGAAAAAGTTCAAGGAAAAGTAGATACTCTGAAAAATGAAGATTCAGTATATGCAAAATTCGCAGATATTTGGAGATTGGCTTGTCTCGGAAAATATAGATCATATGACTTGCGCTACCTATATGAGGATACCAGTAGGGAATATATTGAGAAATATAAACCTGCAATGATTGAAGCAAAAGAAAATTTTGTAGAAAATATTGATGAGTACGTTGAGAAATGTATAAATGTTATGGAGAAAACAAACAAATTTAGAGTCCATTACGCTAAAACTAACGAAGAAGCAAAAGAAGTTTTTATGAAAGAATTGGGAGATAATAAGTTAATATACAAATCAAAATCATTGGAAGCTAAAGATACAGGCATTATGGAAATATTGAAAGAAAATAATATAGAAATTAAAGAGACGGATCTTGGGGATGTATTGTGCCAGTTATTAGAATATGAATATCCAAGCTTTACATTAGGTCCAGGCATACAATTTACTGAGGAGGAAATCGTTGCAAAAATAAAAGAAAAGTATGGAATTGACCTAGAACCAGATGCAGAAAAGATTGTTGCGTATTATAGGAAAAATTATAGACCAGAATTATTAAATGAGGTGAAAGTCTCTCTAACCTCTGCTAACGCAATTTCCGCTCATGATGGTTCTATTGTCTTAATTGAAAATGAAGGAAATATAAGTATATTAACGAGAGCCACGGAAAAGCATATTGTTGTGGCAGGTATTTCAAAAATTGTTCCCGATGAATTTGATGCATTAATGGTTGCAAAGATCCAAGAGAGAATTACAAATGTTGATGGTGCCTATATTAGTTTCATCTCTGCTCCCTCTAGTACATCTGATATCCAAGGGAAGCGAGTTCTTGGAATGTATGGGGCGAAAGAAGTTGTCGTAATTTTAGTTGATGATTGGCGGACGAAAGCAGCAAAAGAGAATCTTTTTTATAAGGATATGTTGAAGTGTATTTCATGCAAGTCATGCGATTTTGTTTGTACAGCTAGTCGGGCATTCGGCAACGTTTATGCCTCAAAATACGGGATTGGAGGTATAAATATAGTGCGTGATTATATACATAATGGTATAGAGGCAGCTGTGAAGGATGGATTATTTCTCTGTACTGGGTGTGAAAATTGTACTAACTGGTGTCCCTCGGGAGTTGATTTAGCTGAAATGATGAAGAACATTAAAAAAATTGCCACAGAAAAAGGTCTCTGTCCTCCTCCATTAAAAAAATATCAAGAAAAAATCTTAGATGATAAGAATCCTTTCAAATCATAAAAAATTATTCCTTTATAGTTTTATCTTCATAATAATCTGCTTTAAGATTGGGATATATTTTCTTTTTACTTCCATCCTTTTTTTTATAAACAAGACCTAAGTCAATTAATTTATCAATATGATATTGAATTGTTTTACGATGAATTTCCATCTCTTCGGTTAACTTATTGTTCCAAATACCAGGATTTTCTTCTATTAATTCAAGAATTTGTAAGGTTAATTCACTTTTCTGTAATTTCAAGTCAACATTCGAGAGTGGGTTTTTATTATAGTAAGGAATGAACATCACATAATTTCCGACGCGTTTCTTTTTAATCACTCTATAAGTTTCTAAAATATCAAGATGCCATACCAAATTTCCAGGAGCGAGATTTGTTTTTCTTAATAATTCATTAAAATGAATTCCAGGATTCTCTAAAATTAAATCAATAATTTTACTGCGATTTTCATTCTCAAGAACTTCTTCAATTTCTAATCGATGTGCACCTTTATCAATTGAAGTTGTGCGCCTTTTAATATGCTTGATATAATCCTTTTTAGATAAAACAATTAAAATTCCCACAAAACCTATTGCTATGGGAATTAAGATCCATAACCAATTATAACTCGGAGGGTTTTCAGGCTTTTCATTAACCTCATAAATAGTAAAATAATATACTTCTTCTTCCTCAAGACTTTCTATTTCTCCATTTATATAATTAACACCTTCTAACTCTGACTCATATGTCGATAATAATTCAGGATTCCCGCTTATTTCACCTTTATAATATCCAATCGAGAAATTATCTTCACTTTGAAATCCGAAAATGGGAGATTTTATGAATTTAAAAGATAATTGTGAGATGCTGGTATTTGATTCAATTCTATAAAAACTATTATATTGAAATCCTAAAATTAAATCTTGAAAACTAGGATTTTCTGGTAAATTGTCTAAAAATCCCTCTATATCAAAAATTGCTGTAAATTCTAATTCTACATCTTCATTGTTATCGATTCCAAGTGAAATTTGTCTTGAAGTTAGTAAGGGGTAAGAAAGATTAAAATCTAAATTTAAAATTGTATACACATTTGTAGAGATGTTAAAATTAAAACTTAAGTCATAAGACAGATAATCATAATAGTAAGATAGGTTAAAATAATTATCTGGTTGAATTGATATATAATATGGAGGAGGACCATCAGCTTTGGCATCTTTCGGAATTGTAAGAAATATTCCGAATAAAAGAACTAATAATATTAAGTATTGTTTTCCAATTTTTTTCTTCATATGAGTTATTAGAATTATTATAAACGGTTAAATTATAATACTTATTAAAATAGTAAATTATCTCCTTTTAAGAATATAGGTATGTTTTTTTCCATCTAATTTCATTATTTAAGACACTCAGATAAGAATTATTAGAAAAAGAAAAAATTAAAATTATTTATTACAAACTTAACGTCACATTGAATTCTATTGGACCGATTTCTGTTGGACCATATACAGGTACATCATTAAATGTTATTTCAATTTCAATGAGGAGAGATATGTAATAGGTTCCTTCTTCTATAGAAATTTCATCTGGTCCAAGTATCATATTAACGTTCAATCCTGCACTTTTTAAATCTTCAAGAGTTATTGGTCCGAGTTGTATAGTTTGACTTGAGGGTGTTGTGATATTCAAATATATCTTGAGGTCAATATAAGCGCTATATACACCAGATCCAGAGGTGCTAACATGTCCATTAAATTTTCCGAAGAAATAGCTATATGGATCGATTCTTTGTTGCTCAGCTTGTAGTGTGGTAACTCCCGTCGGTAAACTTTGGTCTAAATTATAAGAATCATCTGAATCTGATATACTTGATGAGTAAAGGTCAGTTGAGCTCATTCCCATAGAAACTTGAATACTATCGACTCCAATTCCATACATAAAAACGGGAATTAAAGCAATCACAGAAATAATTGCTACAACAGCGATGATTCCACCAATTGTCTTTTTTGATACCATTTTTTGATCACTTTTTATTAAAATTACTTATTCTTTTAATACTGATTTTATTTAAAAAGACTTAAGGTGCACTTTTTTCCACCTTATCTCTAAGATATCTTAAGTTAAAATAATAAAATCATATTTTAAAATGATTTTTTCTAAAATTTATAAATTGAAAAACACTATTATGTGAAGAATAGATATTAAAATTAACGATTTGGTTCTTTATTAACGATTTTTTTATTCTAATAATTCGAAATCAATACATAAAAAATATTTTAAAGCATTCTTTTCAATTATTAACATATAAAAATTAATTTGCTGATCATGTCTAAGAAATTTTCTCGAAATCCCATTAAAGGAATGGATGACTATTTCCCTTCTGATATGCGTGTGTTTAATTATATAAATGATAAATTAAGAAATATTGCCGAATTGTACTGTTATGAAGAATATGATGCACCTATTCTTGAAGCTATTGAAATTTTTGAGGCCAAAACATCGGATGAATTGGTAAATGAACAATCATTTATTGTAGAAAAAAAGGAAGGAGAAAGATTAATTTTAAGACCTGAAATTACACCACAACTTGCTCGTATGGTAGCAAAAATAAGTCAAGAAAAGAAGAAACCAATAAGATGGTATTCTAACCCAAGATTATATCGTTATGAGCAACCTCAAAGAGGAAGAAAGAGAGAATTTTATCAATTTAATGTGGATATATTAGGAGAAGATACTCTTTATGCAGAATTAGAGATCTTACAAATTATTGTAGATTTCCTCACAGATTTTGGAGCAACTTCCGATCAATTTCAAATATATTTTAATAATCGCAGATTTGTGGATGCAATCTGTGAAATCTTATTAGAAGTACCTAAACAAAAGATTTCTCAGATCTATTCAATTTTAGACAAAGCGGACAAAATGGAAGAATCTGAATTTGAAAAATACCTCATTGATTCATTTGAAAGCGAATCTATTATCCAAGGTATTAAAAAACTAAAGGATACGAATGATTTAGATGAACTCTTAGCAAATTTTGATGATATTCCATCTGAGTTTTATGAAAGTAAAGGGTATCAAGAATTAAAAAAATTAACAAGATTAATTGAAGATTCTGAAATATCAGAATATTGTTCATTTTCCTCAGGAGTAGTTAGAGGGTTAGATTATTATACGGGAACAGTATTTGAAGTATATGATATGGGAGATGAGAATATTAGAGCTATATTTGGAGGAGGAAGATATGATGATCTTCTCTCAATCTTTTCTGATGAAGAGATGTCTGGAATTGGTTTTGGTATGGGTTTATTAATGTTAGAATTATTCCTTAGAACATATAATTTATTACCAGAAGATCTTGAGGAACCAGATTATTCTAAAATCATATATATTGCAACTCTTGATGAAGAAGTTGCTCCTTATGTATTTAAAATCTCTAATATCCTTCGAGATCAGAATATTTCTTGTCTAATTGATTATCGTTTCGAAAATCTTGGTAATCAATTGAGCAAAGCAAATGATCTTGGAGTAATGATAACTTTAATTATTGGTCCTAAAGAAATGAAAGAAAAAAGAATCACCATTAAGAATATGGTTTCAGAAGAGCAAAAAACAATTGAAACGGAAGAACTAATTCAACAGATTAACCAAATACTAAGCAAATTATCATAAATTTGTATTTAAATCTGAGAAATCACTTTAAATTACATAGTTTATTATGGATATTTTTATTAATTTCATTTAAAAAATACTTTTTAATATAAAATTAAACTTATAATGAATTTTATTCGAGATTTATCAACTTCTATTAGTGAAAAGAAATCTGTAGTATGCATGGGTCTTGATCCCCGATTGGAAAATGAGAATCAAATTCCGGAGTATCTTAAAGAACAATATCAAAATTCGAACGAAATTATTTTAGAATTTAATAAACACCTTATTGACAACACTTATGATTTAATTCCTATAATAAAACCACAGATCGCTTTTTATGAAAAATATGATGCTCTTGATGCCTTAAAAGAAACCATTAATTATGCCCATAAAAAAGATTTATTGGTTCTGCTTGATTCTAAAAGGAATGATATTGGTTCTACCTCCAAGGCATATGCTGAAGCTCAATTTGACCTATACAAAGCGGATGCATGTACCATAAACGCATATCTTGGGAAAGATTGTATTAAACCATTTCTCGAATATAAAAAAAAAGGCAAGTTTATTCTAGTTAAAACTTCGAATCCTAGTAGCAAGGATTTTCAAGATCTATTTAGTATTCAATTAGATTACATCTCTAATCAAACAACTGAAATCAGTGTGGAAGAAATTTCTAAATCATTAGTTCTTAAAAGAAATTACATTCATATAGCGAACTTAGTTCACCAATGGGGAGAAAATTTAGAACAATATCGAGGCTATCACAATTTAGGTGTAGTTGTAGGGGCAACATATCCAGAGGAGATGAAACTTATAAGAAAAATAGTTAAAAATTCAATATTATTAATACCTGGTTATGGTGCTCAAGGAGCTACAGCAAAGGATATAAAATTCGGTTTTGATAAAAAAGGATTAGGCGCAATCATTAATTCTTCTCGGGGAATTATGTTCGCTTATACTAAAAATAAAAAATACTCTCCCGAGAAATTCGCTGAAGCCGCCAGAGCTGAAATAATCGATATGAGAGATAAAATCAACAAATTTATATTAAAATAATAATACTATTTTTCAATTTAGGTTAAGAACACAATCAAAACCGATATTGTTATAACAATAGGAATAACAAAAAATATGAAAACCACAATCGATTTTCCAAATCCCGGTTCGTGAATCACGTTAATTAAATTAATCTCAAGAAAAATCCCAATTATTAATAAAGGAATAAACATTGCTAAATTAGGTCCCCCATCATCGAACTCCCCGCTTACTCCCATTATGATAAGTGGCACACCTATAAAAGCTATTAATCCAATTTGAATGAATAAACTTCCCACTACCCATTTTAAATTAGTCCTTTTCTCAGCTTTAGTGATTTTCAAACCTATCTTAAGAAATATAATCTCTGAGATTATGAATATGATTGGTGCTACAATTAAGATTATAAGTTCAGGGGATAATACCATTTGAAATATCGAATATAATGTTAACATATCTAATTCTCTTATAATAATTTTTTAATTAATATTTTTGTAATTCTATTTGAAACAAATATTGTGAATTAAACTTATACCTACTTTTTTGAATATTTATATCTTTATTATAAGATTTCTAATATGATATTAAGTTATATTTTATTTTTTTAAAAAAAATACCTTATTTTTTAATTCATAAATATATTTAGAATATGTTTAATTCTCTATTATAATAAAAATTTTGAAAGGTGTAATAGAAAAAAAGGGATTTATATGTCTGAAAATGATCAGACCAA
>Ga0209918_1000991_pt1 | contig 16476 bp, 33 predicted proteins | sample SalPonD_shore_MG_FD_185712 | JGI IMG/M metagenome (GOLD analysis project Ga0209918, IMG submission 185712) | Salt pond soil microbial communities from South San Francisco under conditions of wetland restoration - Salt Pond MetaG... | ecosystem: Environmental > Aquatic > Marine > Intertidal zone...
CAATATAATATTCCCAAAGTCATCAAATCCTTGCAGATATCTTTGAATGATTTTATACAACTCTTCAATACAATCCTCTTGTTCCTCAAGCCACGCTATATTAATCATCTGATTTCTCCTTCGCTGTAATAACAATTATAAATCTTCGTATAATCCCCCTCATGGTACCCAAGATGTATTCCAAACCATTTCAAACTTGCCCTGAAGAACTCATATTGAGTGTATACTATATGACCAAATCCATCTATTTTGGGGTCAAGAAATAGATATGATATATCATTCATCAATCTTTTTATGTACCATGCTTCGCCTTCCATATCCGCTATATTAATCATCCGAGTTTTCCTTGTCATACATCCTGCATAACTCGTTGTAAATGCTTAAAATTTTCACTATGCAGTGTCGGAGTATTTTTGTAATCATTACGGAATATAGAGCTGACAATTTTCCGCAATTCCTGTAATTTGAAGTGTTTTTTTAGTGCACCAGGTTCAAAAATTCTAGTTATCCTGTCAGGATTCCATTTTTCAAAGTTTTTCAAAAATAATATCAGGACAAAATAACCAGAATTTCTATTCCCTGGGGAAATTCCTTTTTCTGCTACTTTAACAACCAGATTTTTAAAAGTATTGATATAGTTAAAACTATTATTTTTATAAGTGCTTAAAGAGTTACTTTTGCTTGCAGTGTCAACTTTCAAAAAACATATAATAGTATTCCATGTGTTACCTATTCTTTGCGTGAAACGTGAAATAACACCATTTTCCTCAAACCATTTGCAAATTAAATACAATGTACGTTCCGGAATTTGCACCAGCTCCGATAAATCCTTATATGTTCCATGATACTTCGGATTCTTGCGTAAAAATGTATATAGTTTTCTTTTTGATATTTCGTATGGTGTCTTATTCCTGGTAGTTACACGGACAGTATTTTTAGGTGTGTATCCTGCATTTACAAGCAACCCATAAAGATCATCTAGTGATGTATATTCCTTAGTGTTTTCAATACTTATAGACGGCTTATCAGTGTATTTAGTATTGATCTGATGTTTGTTATATGGATTTCTTAAATATCTATTAGGATCTAAACATTTGGGATCTGCACCTAGATCCTGAAATGCTTTATAAAGCAATTTCTGCACTGCATCCCAGTAACTCAATATTCTGTGATTTCTGTTAATTACCGGTTTTTTTAATTTCCATAATAAATGAAAATGGTTAGGTGAAGTGTTGATAATATAGGTAGGGTAGGGTAGATCAAGTGCATTACAACGCTGTTTTATTATATCACTGGTTAATACCAGGTGGTTGCAATCTATATCAAGAAAAGAGTAATAAACTGAATGTATATTCTCGGTTGTTTTGCCAAATACCCTGTTACCATCCGAATCTTTATACCAAGCTGATCTATGCGATGCAATACACATCCAATCTGAATTTATTTTTGCATATCTTATTGGTTTACTACTTTTATATCCTTTTTGATATTCCAGGTTGCCGTTTTCATCCAACCACCCATAAAAATATATCTGTTGATTATTGTTTGAAATTTGTTTATTATTCATAACGTAAATACACAGTTACATAAAGTTTTAAAAGTTGGATCCTAACCAGATCTAACTTACCTACCACTGTAGGTAACCGTGCCACCGGCAGGGTTTTTACCCTGCCGGTTTTTTATTATTTAGGATCTGTGATATTTGTTCATCAGTAAATCCAGCATCTTGAAAATACTCTGTTGCCGGTTTCACAGATAGATCTGCAAGCGTAATGCTTTTAGCATATTCAGGATCTTTCAAACCCTTAATGATCTCCGGTACTGCTTTTGCTAATGCTACAATTAAAGCTGTAATAAATTCCGTACCCATGATTGACCCCCTACTGGTTAAATAAATTGTACCGATCCGATATTTGTGCAAAAAGATCAGCATAATCTTTTAAGCTCGACAAAATAACATTCATATTAGACGGTTCTTTGCCGGTTTCATCCCATTTTTTCATAGCAATAAGATATGCTTTATTGACATAGAAATAACCACCTAGTTTATCTTTTACTACGGATCGTAATTCTCTCAGTTCTTTGTATTCAACAGGTGTTAAAGTCCCTTGATTTTCGTACTTATCCACAAGAACCTTAATGTTCGCTGTAAGCTGCTGCATTAAATTGTCATAAATAATATTTGTTGAATTGCCTATGAATTTAGCTTTATCATAGCTGCTGGTATTATTCCAAGCCTGAAAACCACCACAGGAAATAAACACCATTAAAAATATAGTAGGAATAATATTCTTTTTACTCATGGTAACCGTGCCCCCTGTTATTTCATTTTGTGTAATATTCCTTTCACTTGCCCCTCTTGATATCCCAGTGCATGTAACCATTCGTGATCCAGTAAAGGTAAAAGATCGTCATGGTTAACAGCTTTTAAAGATAATATTATCAGTTTGGATTCGTTGATAATTTCACCGTTACAATGTCCATTATGATAATGACATTTAAAATGTCCTGGATCAACAATAGCTATTTTAAATTTCGTTATAGCTCGTTGATCGGGGAATTTGCCCTTGAGTTCTTTATAGCTATTTAAAAAAACATCTAGTCTATTATCGATATAGATGCCCCACCATTTTTTTGTAAACCTAACTCTGGGTAGTATTTTCAAAACAGTTTCGCCTTTTTTATTAAATTCAAAAGTGGTAAATGTATCGGATTTAATATTATCAGTTAATACAATAGGTATATTGTATTTGTTTGAATTAAAGGTAGGTAACTGTGTTAAATTTTGTTTATCCACCTTCGCAGGTGAAATGAGATCTCCAACCATGCTAACCTTTCCACATCCTAAGCATAAACCCATTATAAAGAAATGTATAAAAATAATCAAATTTATTTTTTTCATTTTTCCGTGCCCCTTAATTTAACATCTCCTTTACTACTTAATAATAACGCAATATTCATAATACCTGTACCTATAGCTGTAACACCTTCTAATGTAAGCCCCTGAGCTATAGCACCTATTCCACCTGTTATTACTACAATATTGCTCCAGAATCTTTTAGATCTATACCAGGATTTGTTCATTTTACACCTCTACATATCGTATTGTTTTTTTTGAAATATTATCGTTCTGCGGGAAAATTCTACAAAACACACAATATTAAATTCGTTTGATATTTCCATACACATTAATTCAATATTTAACATTTGCTGTTTCCTATTTTTTGATGATAAATCAAATAATTTTACAAAATCCGATATAAGCATTTCGTAGTTATTACCTTCGAATTTACTTATCAGCTGCATTTTTTCTTTTTGTTTGTTTATGTTCACCTGCTGCACTCTAACCTGTTATAAGTTTTATGACTATTGCGGTCATTGTTAACAATATTGACAACATCATCCCAAGAAAAATCAGTAATAATTTTGTTATATCTGCTCTTAATTTCGTAATTTTTTCGTTTAACTCGTGATTAGGTACACCAGAAGCAATATTCCTGCTGCAATTATCAGGTTTTCTGCTTTTATAGGATCTGAAACATTCTTGTGATTCGTCACCTCTTTTGGAATCAGGTAATTGTTTGTCGGGTTTATTATCGGATCCCATAACGGATCGTAACTTGTTGTCGGTGCGGTTATAGAAAAGGAAAGATCCACTGTCGGGATATGCTGACCTATTGCTATTGTAGTATTTTTTTTTTATACCTATCCCAAGCGGCAAGGAATTTATCTACATGCCACTGATTAGGATATACACCGTTTTTTTTATTATTTACTGCTGCGGATCCACCATTGTACGCTGCAACTGTATCAATCCAGTTTCCGTATCTGCTATATAATTTAGCAAGGTAATTCGTACCCAGATTAATATTAGTAGCTGGATTAAACATACCAGATAATGATTCTGCATTACCAGGTGCACCGGAATAACCTAATTCGTACTTTGCAGTGCTGTAAAGCATCTGCATTAAGCCGTAACTTGCATCTTGACCTTTAAAAACCGGATCATTACTTAAATACGGTACATCAGATTCGAAACGATATGCTTTTGGATCCCAGGTTGATTCTATATCTATAACAGCTTGTATAACATCAACTGGTACTCCGAAGGCTTGTGATGCTTGTTTTATTTCCTGATCGTACATAACCGTGCCTTAATATACTGCCAATGGTTTTTTTTCGGGTACAAATACATACATCGGATTATCCGGAGTTAATAACGGAGCCGGAATTTCACCAGGTGATAAGTGCCTACCATAATACTGTGTAGATTCTGTACGTTTTGATTCATATTCCGGAATCATTATCGTTGATTTATGTGCGATATAATCTTCTGGATGTGCATAATACCAAAACTGCTGATCCTCTATATATCCTGGTAAACGGTATATAGTTGGTGGTATGCCATTTGCAAACCTGTAATAACTAATGGGGTATGGATACCAATAGATGCCCCTGGGTATTCTAGGCTTTAAATTTTCATCCGTTAAATATTTGACCGGATCCTTCTTTAACAATTCTGGTACATTTCTAAAACTCATGGTAACCGTGCCTCCTGTTTATTTTATTTCGTATGTAACATTTCCTTTACATTTTTTGCAGTTTTTTGTTTTTACATAAACTTTTTGACAATTATTTGTTATTGGATTGCCGTTTTCATCTACTGTTTTTTTTGGAAAACTAATAGATCCGGATCCGGATATAGTACCTATTTTGACATCAGTGCCACCATTCACACAATGCAGTTCAATATCTACTTTCCCGCTATTTTCTTTTAAATGAAAATAATATTTTTCATTTGATAACACTTCAGGTAACGTGATCTGTTTTGAGTTACCCAAATTAGCCTGATCGGGAATTTTAGTAAAATCTGTAACAGTTCCGGATTTACTTTGAGCAAATACACTTAAAGTTAAAGCAATAAATATTCCTATTACGTAACCAAATAATAAACCTTTAATAAATTTTCCATGATTCAACATTTTAAATACCTCTTATTGTTGTAAACATACGATTGAAATACACGCTTGATTATTTGCGTTTCCTTCCTGACAACTGCAACTAGAATTTCCTACACAAGTAGTGTCAATATTGTTACAGCCATTTCCGAGAAAAAAATCACCGGAATCATTCGTAAAGCTACAAAATAAAGAATTTTCATGTGACGATGATAAAAATATCGTATTGGTACCTGCTGGACATGTCGCCGTAGCAGTGCATGATGCACCAGAGCAAGTTACTAATGATTGATCTATTGTAGTACCACCACCACTACTACCACCGGATGTTTGAGCATATACCGGTGATATTAATAAAAATATTAAAATAAATAATTTCATTAATTTACACATAATATATAAACCCCTGCAAAAGTAGAAGCCGCACCACAAGTACAGCTACTTTGATCCACACAATTTGAATTAGAAACTCCACCTGTTGAATTTTGAATATTAAAAGGATTGTAAGTAGTAGAGAAGAATGTGCTCCCATTACTGTAAATTGCTCCCAGATCTCTACCTGAACATAAACTCATAATTATTACGCTTGTCGGTGAAGGACATGTAGCCGTTGTAGAACAAGATGATGTACTACATGTAGCTGTAGCAACTTTTAGAGTAGAACCGCCACCGGTACTACCGCCGGATGTTTGAGAATGTGCCAACATCCCAAAAATTAAACCAAAATAAAACAATATAAAGAGAAAAGTAATTAAGAATATATGTCTTATTATATTCATTATGGATTTGCCTCTATAACCGTGAACGCATTAGCATCTACAGTACCAGTTATAACATCTGCACAAATACCGGATGCTACAGACAAACCTCTACCACCTGCATAATCAGGTATTTGTATTGACTGATCGCCGTTTAATTCGAAAAATCCAATAACATTACCACTACAGTTACCACCTGAAATGTTACCATGTCTGATTATTACAGTAGCAGCAGCAGCAGTGCCGGCTGATTCTCTAATAGTTAAACCTAGTAGCCTTAAATTTGTAGCTGCTGTCACAAGATCAAAATCTGATGATTGTGATGTATTATCTGTATTAACAGTACCAGCAGTACCCATTTTTGTAATTTCAGCGCTTGTAACACCAATACTGCTTGATCCTGCTACGATCTTTACAAGTACATTTCCGGAACTATCTGTTAATACCGATTGATAATTACTACCGTCATAACCAACCATACCACACGCTTGTATTCCGTCTGCACTTGCAGCTCCATCTGCTGCTGATATATCCCTTGCATCAAAAAAATTAGTACCATCCCAGAAATGAGTAACCACCGGCTGTAATCCAACATCCATATGTCCTGTAGCTGTATCATGTGCTGATGCAATTACCGCCATTAATAACAACAATATTGTTCCGAATAATATATTTCTCATAATGGTATTTCCGTAAATTCTGCTATAACAATAGTAGGTGTACCACTGTTTGCTTTAGCGTGTAATTCCATATTGGTTACAAGTAAGAAAATGCGATCCTTACCTGGTTTAATAGGAATCCCGTTGTTTACATTTGGTGATTGACTTATTAATACATCGTTATTGCCTACAGTATCGGAGTTATAGATAAAGACAGATCTATCATATTCACCGGTATGTTTCGCAATTTCCTGCGGTGTAGTTGAAAGTGTTAATCCTCTTGTGGATCGCAACCTACCGTAACCCTGTGAAAGTGCAATTCGAGATAACCCTTTTAATACCCTTAAGGTAAAATCTTCTAGTGAACCTTTAGTAGTTGTTGTTTCATACTGAAATTCTATATGAGCTGGTATTCCACTACTTTTACCTGGATTTTCATAATCCATAATATCACCTATTATTTATTAATTTCCTTGTCCAACCCGCCACCTTCTAAGACCGAGCAAAGTTGCATAAATATCAACCGTTGTGCTGCTATGATTGTTCGTAAATGAACATATTACAGTTGAATTTGCTTTTAATAATGCGTATCCAGCCCAAGCAATTGGTGTAACAGGATGTCCAAATACATGCCAAAACGGTAAAGCAGTATTTTGCATGTTTTCGCTGGGATCGGATAATTCTATTGTAATAGGATGCCACTGTAGATCCGCTTGTGTTGAATTGTTTAGTACCATACCAACACCATGAGTGACGATAAAATCACTACCGCTTAATATCGTAATCTGCACATCTGATGTAGCTCCAGCCGCAAGGCTTAGCTTGGTGAATGTGTTTCGAAAATTCTTGACACTATCACCTAACCTGCCTCTTTGAGGATCTGCTTTGATAAGCAATCCAGAACTATATAAATCTTGAATTATTGCACCGTTCATGCCGTGCCTCCGTGCCTATTTTATAAACGATCTACACAGCATGGTTAGCTGTGTAGATCTTAAATACTTGATAAGATCTACACAGTTTTACTGTAGTGGTCTTATCCTTGAGCCAACTAACCCAACTCTTATATCTGTATCACCAGATAAAGTAACAGCTGAGTTCCACTTCATAGATACCTGAAAATTGAGTTTAGGTTCAAGTAATTTCGGATGATTCAGTGTCCATACAGCTCTGGGATCCGGTACACCATTATTTGCTACAACCAGCCTGTTAGATTCTAAGACCGCTGTAGCCCCTGATGCACCATCACTCGTAGCATAGCCATATATACCCTGACCGGATGTAAAGTTAGCACTAATCATATCAAAGTGTTTGGATGAACCGATAAACATTTCCAATCTACTCTGAAATAGCAGTCTAAACATATCAACTGCTGCACTAACCGCATATCCGCCGCCAGCTGCATCCGCATCTGTTAAGTTTTCGTACGATGGTTCTATTATAGGTACAATTGTTATTGCCCTTACAATAAACCATTCCGGTGAAGGTATATCACCTGCACTAACCATATTGGATTTAACCTTGTTGGTATTAACAGCTGTAAAAAAGTTTACTTCTGTATCACTTGCAGATGAATATGTTTGCTGATCCCGCCATGTCCAGTCTATAATCTGCATACCGCCTGGTACGATGGTTCCAAATTGCTCACGCATCTGCTGAAAATCAAAAAATGTGTGTAATGTAGGCATTTTTTTACCTCCTAATGTAGTATCGTGCCTTTATAGATCAAATAATCAGATAGCTTGGTTAATAATTCAACGGTGAAAATCTACCTGTAGATCTAGGTGTTAAATGTGCATTTACCGCACCATTCAACATTCCTGCTGTCGCACCATCACCACCTGATGCAAGTGCTGGGTTATAATTCATGCCCGCATACGGTCTAAGATTTGTCGGCATGCGATATTCACCGATAGGAAAATTCAGTTGTCCTATCAAAAACTCTGACGCAGCTTTCACCATACCACCAGCCATGATTTGCTGACCTGTTCCTTTCGATGTAAACATCGTTGCAGCCCATCCTAAGCCGTATGCAGCTACGCCGGTCACTACCGGCTGTAATACTGATGGTATGCTCATACCTACCGATGAAAGGATCCTACCTCTGACAAGTGGAGCTCCGATGTAACCGATCATACCGATCAAAGTATTTGTAATTACATCAGTCATCCCAGGTGGATTCTTTTTCCTTCTGGAACTCCGCCTTTTCTTTTTCGGATTAGATCTGTACGAAGTAGTCTTATAGGAATTTTTACGCCTGGTAGATTTTTTTGATCCACCTTTTTTCCTACTTTTCCTTCTTTTCGGATTGTCTAACCAGAGTTCATCATTAAACGTGATGCTCATATTGGCACCTCCTGATTAAAATATTTAAATTTTTGTCCATAGATTTACACCTTTTTTCTTAGGAGTTATCAATACAGATCCATCATCCATAGCGAACATTGTTGTATCATGTTCAAATTCATGTTTGTATTTACCAGGATTAGTACCGGTTCTATTGTAAAATATAGTTTCAATTGCCCCTGGAATCAGTCCTACTATTGCACCTTTATATATGGAATCAAGATCAACTTTTTTCTTTTTATTCCTGCTTCGTTTATTTGCTAGTATTAATTCCGGATTTCTACCGGTCTTACTCTTTGATCTTTTCCGTACAGATCCGGATTTCTTTTTAGTAGTTTTATTTTTAGGATTATGCAAAAACTTATCCGGAATGATCCACTGCCAGAATGTTGGGGTATGTGCACTTGTAACACCGTATGTGCTTTTCAAACCATACCTTTTCGCAACATCTTTCCATGCGGTTAATGCACTTTTATAATCAGATTTTCTTCTTTTAGCTTTTAAACTCATGGTAACCGTGCCCCTTTTCTTTAAGCTATATATTTATTTCGTTATGTTATACAATATAAGTAAACCTGCTACACCAATAACTATAGGTATATATTGCTTTATATTTCCTAGTCCTAGTCCCAGATCAAAACCTGAACTACTTGTTGGCGGTGGTAAATTGGTGTCTAACCAGTCTGTAATAACCTGTGATCTTTGTTCTGGTGGTAAATTGTCGATCATTTGTTTTGCAGCATCTATTTTTTGTCTAGTTTTATTAATTTCTGAAATGAAATAGTAATAACCTGTACTAATAGATACTATTGCCACACCACCTAGAATTAAACCACCTACTTGTCCTAGATAGTTGCTATTATCAAGCCAGTTTATAAATTTACCCAAATTTAGGTTTAACTGTCGTAATTTATCAGATATTTCATTTGCCACTTCAGGATAATTCTGCTGTAACTTGTCGCTGAATGTCATGTAGTAATCTACTAGATCCTGTAATTTATTTTGTATGTCGTTTATAGCATCCCATGCGGTCATATCATCACCTGTTTAGTAATACATACATTAAAACTATTCCTATTAATGCAAATTTAAAATCTATTCCGAATACTTTTCTATTCAGTATTGAATTAAAATCACTTACAGCAGTAGTGCCTGGATCAATCTGTTGTGATCCATTAAACGCATTTAAAAATGCCGGTGGTGGATCTGTAAATCCTGGCGGTAGCTGATCCGTAGTACCAGGTATTACATCATGAGGGGAAACTGGATATATGCCTTGTGCAGCATCTATTAAACCGGATCCGCCACTAGGATATGTAAATTGTTGTGCTCTGTGTTCTGAATCTCTACCACGCTTTACAGCAGCAGCAACTATATCCCATGAGCTCATTTCACCTAACATATACATCATTTCTTTTTCCTGGTAAATAAATATAATGCAGCAACTCCAGCTGCATAATAATAACCCTTGATACCAAAGTAATCAGCTGATAAATAATCCAATATTGCATTATTTGCCGGTGGTGGTGTACTTCCGGGATCCGGAGTATTGTTATTACCTGGATCATAAGGATATGTAGGATCCCAGGGTAAACTTGTAGATCCACCGCCACTACCACCGCCACTACCACCGCCACTACCACCGCCACTACCACTGCCACTACCACCGCCACTACCACCGCCATTACCACTGCCACTACCACCTGTAGGAGCCGGTGAAGGAATATTATATTGTGGTGTGTAAATAGGCATGGTTAAATGACCTTGCCTGTTATCCGGTGTTAATTGTGGTGGTGGTGTATAACTACCATCAAAAAAACTGCTTATATCCGGAAAATCTGTATATTTATATGTTTCCTGTGCTGCCTTGCCTTGTGGTGAATTAGCATACAAGGTTTGATTCGAATAATATGTTTGATAACTTGCATCAGGTCTCACTGATGGCGGTCTTACCATAGGTGACGTTAAAGGATCTATGATCGGAGTAGGTACATCACCAGGCTTTAAATTAGGATTATAATTAGATTCATACTGCGGAATAATTATGGTTGGTTTTCTTGCTATATAATCTTCCGGATGTCTCAAAAACCATTCGTATTGCGCATTAATTGGATCCGGCAAACTGTAATTTTTTAGTAAGGTATCAACTCTAATTCTACCGGCATCATATAAAGCACTAGGGTAATCTGTCCATGCTATGCCCCTGGGTACCACCGGTTTATCTGAGTTTGTAGGTGTTTCGGTTTTGACAGTAGTGAACTGTGCAGATGGTAATTGGTTAACACCGCTTGAAGGTGTTTTCGTAGGATAAGTTACCGGTTCCGGTGCCGGTCTAACATCTACTATTTGCTTTACCGGTTCCGGTGCTGGTGGTGTATAACTATTTCTTTTACTTGCATTTACGCTATCAAAATCACTACCCGTATTAGTAGCAAATGATAATAAATTGTATGGATCTATAGCGCCTAGTTTATACATTTACCTACCCTTTATTAATTTAGATACAAATAATATACCAGCACCTAATATAAATAACTCCGGTACTGTTAAGCCAAAATATTTATTATTAAGAATAGATCCGGAATTTACCGGAGCACCTGCATTAGATACTCCGGTATTTACCGTGCCACCAGTTGGAAAGGTTGTAGCCAAAGAGGGATCGCTTATAATATTTTTTATGGTTGCATATGCCCCTGCACCTTTTACTGCTGTATCAAGTAATCCGTTTATGTTATTAGATAAACCACCTAGAACCCCACCAGATGCTACACCGCCCCCACTTACAGGTATAGTGTCATAACCGCCAAAATCAATAGGTATGGATGTATCACCAGGTAAAAAACCGGTTCCTGTATCCAAACCTATATTATCAAAACCTGGTAAACCTGGTATCCCTAATTCATAGCCCTTATTTGGAAATAGCTTATTTAGATCATCATAAATACCAGATAATTGATAACTCATATTTCACCGTGCCATAAATAAAACCAGTACCGCTATTCCTAATGTAAGTAATTCAAGATTACCGGTACTGTTATTTTTTTTTTAATATCACCTGTTAAAGCTGTATCTGCTATGCTTGTAGGTTTGTACCCAACCAGTTTATTTTCATCAATATGACCTGTACCCTCATTGTATCTATCAATTACACAACGGTTTAAATAGCCGGAATTGTACCCTTTAATGATTTCATCCGGATTATAATATTCACCTTTTAGGTTTCCAACAAAATCAAAATCTAATGTATTTGGAAATACATCCCAGCACTTAGCACCTGATGATCTTAAAATTTTTCCTACCTTTTCCCCAGTACATCCATCAAAACAATTTTTAAAAGGGTCTGGTGGTGAAAGTGCACCACCTAATATTTTAAATACAGGAATTGCAAGTAAAGAAAATGGTGATGCGTAGCCGGTTAGAACTGCACCCGCTTGTGCTGCGTATTGTGCAACCTGGTTACCGCTGAGTTTGCCTACAGCACCAGGTGCAAACTTAGCTCCAGCTTCGGTTATTAAACTCGCATCACCTAATATATATCCCATTAAAGTAGCACCTTGTATGCCATATAAGCACCTAATACCCAGACAACCCAGGAATGATTATCGATCCATCCCTGCATATCTGTTGAAGTTCTTTTAACCTTTTCTTTTATGATCGCTTCGGAAATACTATCAAGTACACCATCAACTTTTTGTCGTTGCTCTGGTGGTAGTGCTAGTCTTATTTCTTGTAGCAGTGAAATTACCTGCTGCTGTGTTTTATCATCTATTCCGGATAACGTATAGCCTCCGGAAAGTGCATACATATCCATTACTAAGAAGTATTAAGCTATTAAATTATTAGATGCAAGGGAAAAAAAACGGAAAAACACCAATTATTTTTTTAAATGTAAACGTGGATTTACAAAAGGTATGATATTTGTAAACAAATTATACTTTTACTGCTAAAGTCTTACCTATAGAAATCATTTTTTCTTTATTAACAAGATCTACAATAATTACATCACCGCAAGGACACAAAACAGCACACATTACATGTGTATATGGTGGATCCTCCAACGGTGAAATAAAAACCATGAATGTATTTAAACCTATACTTTTATACAAACTGCAAAGTAAAACAACCACATCGTCACAATCACCACTTATTATTTGACCCTTTTCGAGCATTTTAATATATTTTTTTGGTAGTGTTACATATTCTCTGGTTTCCGGATCTCGATTGAAGGAAAAATGACTATCTATATAAGTTGATATTCTGTTAATTTTTGATTTAAAATCAAAACCGGTATTTACAGTTAGTTGATCTGCAAACCTTTTAACGGAAGGATCATAACTGCTTTCATCAATTACTTTTTTGAGAATGTCTTTTAATTCAAAAAAAAATGTCCAGGATAATTTTTTTATTCCGTTTTCAGGAATTTGTGTTATCGTCATTGTCTGATCCATCATCTAAAACTATATCTCTGATGTTTAAAAGAAATTCTAAAAACCATTGCTCGTTTTCCGCAATATGAGGACATGCTGATTTCAAATACGGCATTACCTGTGATCCATCATCATTCTTTAATCTTAAGCATGCTTGATTTAATTGTTCCATCATGTACGGTTCCTCTAAACTTATATCCTCTACAAATGATACCGCCCTGGTTTCCGGATCCAAATTCGTTTTGTCTAACCTTTTTGATAATATCAATGTGTATTGTTTAAAATAATCCCAAAATGTAGGCTTTTCAACTTTTTCATTTTGTTGTTGAGGTTGCGTGATATCTTTTTTATCATTATCATTTTTTCGCATTTCATCACCTTTAATTTCTGTATCATTTGTAGCCTGCTTTTTAGGATTGTTCAAAAAGTGCATTATAAATTCCTTATTATTTTCAACCGTAGTCTTAATAACCGGAAATACAATATCCATGAACCTATTCTTAAAATCCTTGCTAGGTTCATCATCTGTTAAATTTTCCCTGATTTCCATTAACCTGGTAAACAAATTTAATGTGTCATTAGCATCCTGTGTTTTAGGCATAGATTCAAAGGCTTTTGTCATACCCAGAGAAAACGCATTTTGCATACTTTCATACATTTTATCTATATTAGGTCTAGAGTCGTTTTTGTTTTCCAACAATTTTCCTACCAATTCAGTTAGATATTTCACACTATTATCCTGATTCACCGTATTGTGCGGTATGTAATACCCTGGTTTTTCACCGTGTAATAACCGAGTATTTGCCGTATCATCATCGTGTAAGTCATCAGGTTGTTTCCTAACAAGTGTAGAACCCAACTTAATTTGAGCATTACCAACAATTTTACCCTTGATTTTAGCCTGTAGCATGTATTCGCCAGGTTGCAGCATCCTACCCAATTCAGGATATGTTAAAAGTTTCAGATCGGTTATTTGACCTATCCAGCCTTGAACCCTTCCTTTAATAAATTCGTGTATATTAATTACCTCTGGATCCAGATCTAAAAGTCTATCTAGTGGATCAAGTTTTACTATTTCACCTGGTATTTCATCGTCATAATTTTCATTAAAATTTTTATCAGTCATTATTACCTCGAGGTATTTTATAATTCATATGAAATACACCTTTTAAGCTGCAATCACCAGAAACAAAAAACTCACATTTTTCTTTCTGGCATGGTAACATTCCTAGTGTCTGTTGATTTGTGATAGGATTAGTTGCAGTAAAAGGTGGTAAAAAAACACATATTTTCTGTCCTTTAGCACTCATAATTTCAAAATTATCATTATTTTTCATAATCATTCCATTCTTTAAATAATTCCGGTGCACCTTCTTTAATAAAGATTTGCTCACTAGGTGCATGATAGCAGATTGATTTATATTCACCATGCGGATTAGTAAATACAATTACACCTGCTACCGGCTTAAAGCTCTGATCCGGAAATATCATATTTTTTAAAAAAAACGCTAACAATTTACTTTTAATATTCACGTTTTATCTTTATGATCTGATATAAATTTTTTAAGATCCTCCGGATATTCCGTACCTTTATTAATAATGATCGAAATTACCCAGTTACCATGTTTATCTGTACCATCTTTAAACATGCCCTTGAATTTCTTTTTGAATTTTTTATATGAGTCTAATGTTAAAACAACATGATTTCTTGTACCATCGAAAATAATAGCCTTCATAACTGTATTTTTTTTCCTGCTGGATTTCTTTTTGCTTGGCATAACCGTGCCCCCCTATTAAAATTATTTACTGTAATCCTCAAATTTTAATCTAACCCAGGTTAGATGTTTTTGATTTATTTTTTGAGTTAAATATTTGATGAATGACTTCATATCATTTACTGATAAGCTACCAATTATATATACATTCCTGATTTGTAGTTCATCATCTGTTCTAGTGCTAGTTTTATACAAATTCTGCTTTGCATAAAATTCAACTTTATCTTTTACATAATTAAATAAAGCTGGTTTTTCAGTGTCGTTTAAAACTGCTACTGCTAGATCGTTTACTACTACATGGATCATGTCAACCGTGCCCCCTGGTAATTATTCCCAAATAATTTTATCAAATAGTTGTTTACTATCTGAAAGAGTTATTTTTGTATAAATCATTGTGCTTTCCAAAGTATCATGACCTAAGTATTCATGAAGGTATCGAAATGGCAAACCTTGCTCTAAACAATGTACTGCGTAACTATGCCGTAATGTGTGCGGATGTGCTGTTTCATCAGCAACGTCACATTTCAGCATTTGTTTTCTAATTCTTGAATAAACTGCTTGTCTGCTTAACTCAAATAACTTATTGTCTTTATCTATTTTATAATCCATGATAAAATGTATCAGGTCTAAATAAAGTCTTGTGTCCACAGGAATTTTTCTGTAAGAAATTTTTCTTTTTTTTAATGTTCGAACTGTTATGGATGGTACTTCCGGATCTATATTAGCTGGTGTAAGTGACAACATTTCAGAGATCCTTAAACCGGTTTTTCGCAGTATATCTATCATCAGTCTGGTTTTACGGTCTTTAGTTTGGTGAATTATTTCCAGAATTTTGTCCATTTTTAGATATTTGGGGAAGCTATTCATTTTTAGATTCACATTTAAACTGTTCCACACTTGGAATATTTTTTAGATAGTTCTCAGTCAACTGGAAATGTTCCAGGTATATCATCTGAAATTGTACTAACAATTTTTTCCAGTAGATCTAGATATTTTTTTGATACATGGTTGACCTGGTGAATAGCGGAGTAATAATTGTGATCTGTAGGTTCATGCCTTAATTTTAAGATCTTTGAATATAGATTGTTGATTTCTTTTTGGATAACCGTGCCTTGTGTTTTTTTCATGGTAACCGTGCCTCCTCACCTTTACATTAAAAAATATTTGTTAACTTGTCAAGACAAATATTTTTTATATCGGTATTTTGTCAACACTCCGTGATAGTTTTAGTTATTAAACTTTACAAATTACCTATTTTGTAAATGTATTATTCACAGTAAAAAATATCTGTTTCGATCCATACGCAAAAAAATGCAAGGTAAACATATAGATCCCAGTGATCCACTGCACTACATAATCCATAGCTAAAATGTTTTTCATTACTTAGGTCTAGTAAATTTATCATATTTACATTACAACCATATACAGTAATTCAATATAATATTCCCAAAGTCATCAAATCCTTGCAGATATCTTTGAATGATTTTATACAACTCTTCAATACAATCCTCCTGTTCCTCAAGCCACGCTATATTAATCATCTGATTTCTCCT
>Ga0209918_1000992_pt1 | contig 16468 bp, 22 predicted proteins | sample SalPonD_shore_MG_FD_185712 | JGI IMG/M metagenome (GOLD analysis project Ga0209918, IMG submission 185712) | Salt pond soil microbial communities from South San Francisco under conditions of wetland restoration - Salt Pond MetaG... | ecosystem: Environmental > Aquatic > Marine > Intertidal zone...
AGGATTAGATTTTCAACAAATTCAAAAAGAAATGCAATCAGATGATTACGAACATTTAATTGAAACGTTTGATGAATATTTCGGAGATTACGTAGATTTACAACGGTGATTAAAGAATATTCCAACTTTTTAATTTTGATGAATATTTATACATGAATGTAAATGAATTAAAAGGATATGGAATATAATAAAGAAAGATATGGAATATAATAAAGAAAATGGACAATTTATTAAAAAATATAGTTTTGATAAATCAAAAATTGTAAAAGATAGTTATTTTAAATATTGGTTATTAGGGCTATTAGCATCTGATGGGAATATAAATAATAATACATTTTCAATTACACAATCAAAAAAATGTGGGAAAGATTTGATATATTATATTAAAGACCAATTAAATTATAATGGAGTTGTGTATGAAAATGATACTGCATCTGGAAACAAAAGTTATTCATTAACTATTTCATCCAAAGATATAGTTAGTTATTTAAGCAAATACAATATTATAAAAAATAAAACTTATAATTTTATATTACCTGACATTGATAGTGAAGAATATTTTAATTATTTTATAAGAGGCTATTTTGAAGGTGATGGTTCTGTTGGTATTTATGATAATGGCAATGGTATTGAGTATATACAATCAAGTATATATGGGCAAAAAAACGTTATTGAACAAATCGGTGAATTTATAAATGCTGATGGTAATGTAAATGAAAAGAAAAAAGGGTTTGCAGAAATAAGGTATAATGGTGCAGAAGCCGTAGCATTTTTTAACCAAATATATTCTAATGCAGAAAATGATGGTATTTTTGTTGGAAAAAAATATAATATATTTAAAAAATATATAAATACAGATTTTAAAAATACCGTATATTACGACAGTCAAATGCGAAAAGAAAAAATACAAAAATTGTTAAACGAAGGATTCACACCGTATCATATAGCAAAATATAAAAATGTAAATACTAATTTTCAGACTATATACGGTTGGATAAATAAAGGTGAATTATTTTATGACAAATAAAGAAATCAAAGAAATTAAAAAATATGAAAAAGATGGTTTGGTTACTATACGAAATCACAATGAATTAGATTTGCGTATCATAAATTATACTCCTCAAGTGCAGTATGAAAGATTATGGAATCCTTTACTTAAAAAGTGTAGAGGTTTAATAATTGATGAAGATTGGAATATTGTTGCTAGAAGCATGGAGAAATTCTTTAATATAGAAGAACATAGAGAGTTTGATTCATTACCTGACATTCCTACATTTGAACGATTTGTAGTATATGATAAATTGGATGGTTCATTGGGTATTATCTTTTGGTATGAAGGGGAATGGAGAGTAGCAACCAGAGGTTCATTCATTTCAGACCAAGCAGATAAAGCAAGAGAATTACTCAAAAACTATGAAACGGAAAAGATGGATAAAGAATATACTTATCTTGTAGAAATAATTTATCCTGAAAATCGTATTGTGGTTAATTATGGTGATAAAGAAGAATTAATTATGGTGGCGAAAATCCATACAGAAACAGGTATGGAACCTATGGAATTATCTTCATCACATGAATCTAATGTATTTCCAATTGTTAAAAAAGAAATATTTACTGTAAATACATTAGAAAAACATAGAGATAAATTAAATTTCAGTGGAGAAGATAAAGAAGGATATGTAATTCATTTTGAAAGTGGATTACGTATTAAAGTAAAATTAGAAGATTATGTCCGACTTCACAGATTAATGACAGGATTGACTGCTCGTAAAATTTGGGAACTTCTTAAAGATGGAGAAAATATAGATGAACTTTATAAAACTGCTCCTGATGAAGTATATAAATGGATTAAGAAAAAACGACACCAAATTAAAGGTTCTTATGAATTATATACTTACTTATCAAAAGGTTTATTCCGTGAGATAAAAGCATCAATAAAAGATGGGAATGGTAAATTCAGTAGAAAAGAATTTGCATTGGCAGTTAAAGATAATCAAAGTGTGAAAGATTTGAATTTGGAACCAATAATGTTTACATTATTAGATGATAAACAAATTGATGAAAAAATTTGGAAATTAATTAAACCAGAACACGAAACAATAAATACAAATTAATATTATGGATACATTTTTAGGAATCTTTATAGTTGCTCTTATTGCAGCAATCGTAGGATTAGTTATCGCATTACCAGTAATGCTTTTATGGAATTGGTTGATGCCTACTCTATTTGGGTTAACTACTGTAACATACTTTCAAGCATATGGATTGTATATATTATCAGTATTATTATTCAAAGGTAGTACTTCATCTTCTTAAAATTTAAAAGGGAATTTATTTTCCCTTTTTTTATTTTTATACTTGACATTGGTTAAAATATTTCATAAGATCATAGTGTTATGATGAAAGATAAGCAAGAGTTCGTAAAAAAGGTTTTACAATTAGAAGAAATTCCACAATCTCCAAAGTGGCACCCCGAAGGGAATACTTTAGAGCATGTGAAATTTATTATTTATGGGCTTCATTTGAAAAAGGATTTTGGTTTTATTTCATACAAAGAATATGAATTTTTGACATGGGTTGCATTGTTCCATGATTTGGGGAAAATTGATACTCTTACATTTGATGATGATGGAAATCCTCATGCTTATGGACATGAATATAAAGCTGAACGTTATATTGATGGGTATCAAAATATCATTGATGATGATATTGATATTGATAAATTGAAAAAATTCTGTTTGAAACATATGAAAGCACATCTTCAAGCAGGAAATAAAATGAGAATGAGTAAGAAGAAAGAATTTAGAAAATCATTTTCCCAAAAAGATTTTTATCTTCTTATGACATTTGAAAGTTGTGATTCATCTCATAATCTATATGAATTTCTTAGGAGGACACCAATACATTTTGAACAAGTTCATCTTTCTCCTATAGAATTTTATAATGAAAGGAGACATGTTATGGAACAATTTTTTGGATATAATTTTGAAGCATGGTTAAAAAATAAAATTAAGTAAAAGAATGAAAACACTTTATATAGTTAGAGGGCTTCCTGGTTCTGGTAAAACAACTTTTATTGAATCAATTACACAAAATTATGTAGAAGCAGATATGTATCACGAAAAAGTGGTAGATGGAAAACTTATATATGATTGGAAACCTGAAAATGTTTCATTAGCTCATCAATGGTGTTACAATCAAGTAGAAGGTTTGATGGAAATGGGCGAAGAAAAAATTGCTGTTTCTAATACAAATACTACAGAAAAAGAATTCAAAAAATATATTGAATTAGCTAATGATTTTGGGTATAGGTATCATGTAATTACAGTTGAAAATTATCATGGTGGTGAAAATACACACAACGTACCTGAAAAAACTTTGGAAAAAATGGAAAATCGTTATACATTACGTTTGAGAAATAAAACAACAAAGGTAAATAAATGATTATATTTGCAAATAGTATCAAATCAGATGAAAGGTTTGGATATGAATTTGGAAAAGATATATTTAAAGTTCCAAATAAAGGTGAAACAGTTAGATTACCTATAACTGGCGGAGATAAATTAACAGATTGTAAAATTTCATCTGTAATTCATATCCCAGACGAACAAATAGTAATTTGTACATATACTCGTTATAGATTTTAATTCATGAATATAGAAGATATTAAAAAACTACCTGATAATAGTGTAACTAATAGAAAGTTGATAGTAAAAATATCACAATTAAGTATTGAACATCATAATATAGAAATTTTATCTAAAATAAAAAATGGATATGAAGTAGCAGGGTTATATCCAAACAAAATTAAATCTTTAAATATAATACCAAACAAATAATATGGGAACACGGCATTTAACAGCAGTAAAATCAAATGGAGAATTTAAAATTGCACAGTATGGTCAATGGGACGGGTATCCCGAAGGACAAGGCGATACGATAATTGAATTTTTAACTTCTGATATTTCTTTGGAGTCATTTAAAGAAAAATTAGAAAATTTAGAATGGATTACGGAAGAAGAACATAAACAACGTTGGGTTGAAATGGGGGCAGACCCTGATTCTGATTTAGTTAGTATGGATATATCATCTAAATTTAGAGAAAAATATCCAGAATTGCATAGAGATATTGGCGCGGAAATTCTTCAAAGAGTTTATGATAAAGATGGTGAACTTAAATTGAAAAATGATGTTAATTTCGCATCTGATTCATTGTTTTGTGAATGGGCGTATCTTATTGATATGGATTCAATGAAACTTATTGTAAGTAGAGGATTCCAAAAAGTTGAACATGAAGCTAATGTTTTTGGGGTTGAAATGAGCGAAGATAATGGTTATTATCCAGTAAAAGCAATTGTTAAATTTGATTTAACCAAACCAAATCTTAGAAAAAGATGGAATCAGTGGTTGAAAGAATATAACGAAGAATAAAATAAACTTATGGGATATTGTAATTCATGCGGGGCGGCAGTACCAGATGGACAAGGTAATTGTTCTATGTGTTATGGTGACCCCTACCATGGAAAAGATGGGTATTATTTAGAATATTTAAAAGAGCAAGAAAGAGAAGCGCAACGTAAAAAACAATTAGAAGAAGAACATATGAAAGAGTTACAAAGACAAGAAGTTTTACGGCAACAAAAAATAGAAGAAGAAACAGAATTGTTGGAGAAATTTTATAACTATTCTATGGATAATTTCAATGGAATGTTAAAAGAAGAAGCAATTTATTTATTTATCGAGGAACGACATGCTGAAAGTTGATAATAATACATATATTTTTTCAGATCCGCACTATGGACATAGAAACATAGTTGCAGGTGAAACTTCATGGTTCTATGATGAAAATTTACGAGAAGATGAAATAAAAGCAATTCGTAAGAAGCATTGCAGGAATTTTGATACTCGTAAAGAAATGAATCAAACTATTGTGAGTAACATCAATGAAAAGGTTCCTGAAAATGCAACACTTATTTGTTTAGGTGATTGGTCATTTGGTGGTAAAGAAAATATTTGGGATTTCCGAAAGCAGATAAATTGTAAAGATATTCATTTGATTTTGGGAAATCACGACCATCATATTGAAAAGAATAAAAGATTACCCAATTGTCATAAAAATGGAATGTTCGGTGAAGATATCTTAGATGGTGGGTATGATAGAGAATTTGAACATGCTGGTGATGATAATAAGAGTGTGTATGCTCAAGAATTATTCTCATCTGTTTCTCATTATAAAGAAATGAGATTTAAACGAAATGGCCACACATATCATTTTGTATTATCACATTATGCTATGAGAGTTTGGAATAAATCTCATCATGGTTCTATTATGTTATATGGCCATTCGCATGGAACATTAGATGCTGATGGTAAATATGGAAACACATGCGATGTCGGTTTAGATACAAATAATTTTTATCCGTATCATATTGAAGAAATCATTGATAAATTTGATTAAGAAGTAAGTTTTGTTTATATTTATATATGGTGGATGAGGACACCATACAATTTGGAATATAGACAAAACCTATTTGGGAGTAAGTGCCTCATCATTGAAACCATTTAGGTTTTTTTTATTATGGATTACAGAAAAATATATAATCAAATTATAGAAAGAGCAAAGAATAGAAAAGTTGAAGGTTATACAGAAAAACACCATATTATACCTAAATGCTTGGGCGGATCAGATATTCATTCTAATATAGTTGAATTAACAGCAAGAGAACATTATATTTGTCATAAAATATTAAAACAATTATATCCTACAAATAAGAAGTTAAGTTATGCATTATGGTTAATGACTAATAAAGTTTCAAATAACATTCATCAAAGAAATTATATTGTTTCTAATAGAGAATATGAGAGGATACGAGAAAGTCATTCAAAAATTGTATCTGATCGATGGAGGGGTAGGGATGATCAAAATGGCAAAGACAATGCTTTTTATGGAAAAACTCATTCAAATAAAACAAAGAAATTAATATCGGAAAAAGCAAAAGAACGATATAAAACTCAATTAAATCCACGAAGTAGGAAAGTTCAATGTATTCAGCATGATTGTTGCGGCAAAAGGTTTGATACAATTCAAGATTGCGCAGAATTTCATAATAAGAATAGAGAAACCATATATAAACATTGTAGAAATAGGTTTAAATCAAAAAATTTTAAATATATTTGATATTAATTAAATTATGGCAAGTGGAAAAACATTATTTAAAATTGAATTTATAGACGGTACTGTTAAGGAATACGAAGAAATTTATTATGTAACTGCAATATCAAAAGCAGTTAGTGATAAATCAGATGAAAAAGGGCAGGATTTGAAATTTGAAGATTTGATGATGGAAAGTTTATTATACTTAAACGGCAATCATCAATGGGAATATATAATTAAAAAAGGAAGATTTACAGTAGGTATAGAATAATATGGAAGATAGAAAAGCAACTATTGGTGAAATGGTTAAATTTTTTATTAAAGAAAATGGCTCAATTGAAGTTGGTCACACAGAAGATGATATCAAAAACTTTTGGGAAAAGCATCATAGAGGACCAGTGGAATTTCCATATTGGTTACATGGGAGTAAAGAAAGTATTGCCTGTTTTTTGGCAGATGATGATAACGGCCCAAAATTGAGTGATGAAGAAATCGAAGAAAATAACTTAGTATATTCTTTTTATGAAGTAGAATTTGATTGCATTTATGAAAATGGGAACATATACGCAACACATTTAAATGGAATTAAATTAGAACAAAAGGTACAAGTATGAAAAAGAAATATACAGTAATAAAACCATCAGAAGATGGAGCAAAAATATATCAAATGGATAAGAATAGTTTAAGAGATTTCATTAAACGATTGCCAGATGGTTGGAGTTTTATAGAAGATTTAGAAACTGCAGGAAACGATCCTAATTATTGGGGTTATAATATCCTTATTATTAAAGGTGATACTGTAGTTCCAAATCCAGTAGAAGTTGTTACAGAATATGAAATTGAATAAAATTTGAAATAAAAAATATATTTGTATATATTTATATATAAATTAATAAAATAAGGAAAAGTTATGGATAATAATTATACACATATACTATTCATTTTAGATAACAGTGCTTCTATGGGAAGTTTAAAAGAAGATGCTATTGGTGGATATAATGAATTTTTAAAAGAACAGCAAAAATTGGATGGAAAATGTAAACTGGATACACTTTTATTTAGTGAACCAGATAAATATAGATATGTTCAACGTGATGCTGATATTAATTCTGTAAAAGAACTTACAAATGATATTTATACAGCCAATGGATGGTCAACTGCATTAATTGATGCAATTGGAAGAGGTATCAATGATTTGGGCGAATTTTTGGATACTTTGGATGAAGATGATAAACCAGCTAAAGTTTTAGTAAATATTTTTACAGATGGGCAGGAAAATAGTTCACAGGAATTTACTGGCCAACAAGTTAAAAAAATGATTGCGGAGCAAGAAAATAAATATAGTTGGGCATTTGCATTTTTGGCATCAGATTTATCATCTGCAAATTATGCTAAAAATCATTTAGGTATTTCAAATGTAGCTAAAACAGATAACGATGGAAAAGGTATGAGATCAATGTATAGTTCTGTTAATGAAAATGCTAGGTCATATAGAGCAACAGGCATGACACTTTCAGTTCAAGATGCATATGATAATGCTCGAAATGAAGAAGATGAAGAAAAAGATTAAAAATATTTAATAAAAAAATATTTGACAAAGATAAAAAAATTACATATCTTATGTATGTAATGAGTTATAATAAAATAGATGAAGAAAGAACAATAGTTCTTTAAATTAATGATAGATATTTTAGGTGAACGTGAGTATTCTTCACACTAGCTCTATAAACCTGACAAAGAATAAGGGAAGAACTGACTGATATTCAGAGGTTCGTTGAGTGAAATTATTAAAGATTGTGGTTTAGATAATCCACGATATGATAGTTTCTAAATGACTATATAACAGATTGAGATGAAACTATAAAAACGCTAATCGTTGGTATGAAATCCAACTCACCTAATTATAAAAGTTGCATGGTGTAAATATATGGTAGCACAGTCCCTAGATATGGGGCAGATGTAGGTTCGAGTCCTACTGTAACTTCAATTTTAAGAAATCGACTTGAAAAAGCAACGGATAGCGAAGTTGGTGGGAATCCATAAAAAGCCCGTTGGACACTGGAAGCGTTATAGACTCCTGACTTGTGGGAAAGACCACATTAATGAGAAGGTGGTAAATTGGTAAAGCACAGACGGCAGTCTGGATCCCGTTCGATTCGGAAAGTAATTCGGCAGAATGAAAGTTTGGAACTATTATAGGTTCGAGTCCTATCCTTCTCACGTGAGTAAACTGGCTTAGAACTAGCAAATACTAAGGGGGGTTTAGTTGACCATGGTAAATACTAAATCTGCGACCACACAATAGAGAGTTCTTGACGGTGGGAATAGACCACAATTTTTGGGAAAGTGGCGGAATTGGTAGACGCCCACAGAATGAAAGCTGTGAGACCGTTTAAATTGATATCATATGCGCTTTCAATTTATATAAGCATTAATGATAAGTTAACTTCTGCAGGGGTTCTTAGAAATTATTGTTATAGGTAATGTAGGTTCGAGTCCTACCTTTCCCACACAATTTACTAAGAATATATGCAGTATCGGATATATCTAATGTGACAAAGAGCAAGCACTCGGCGGTGAAGTTAGATGAAGTAAATGAACACTAGTTGACTCCGATAAAGTTCACTGCACCATTTATTAAAATATTTGATTATTTTCTATAAGTTGTATATACTTATATAAACCAATTAGAAAAAATTATAATTCTAAAGGGAAATAAAAAAATATTTGACATTGACAAAAAGATTTATTAGTTTGTTTGATGTTGAGAAACAAAAGATTTTAGTTCTTTAAAATATTGAAATTTTGTCGGTTTGGCGGCAAGTAAAATCGAATAGGGATATGCAAATATTCTAAAGGGATCAAGGTTATCCACACCTCCCCGCCTTTCTAATTGAAAGGTTTATCTAAACAAGCAACATTCTACTTCCGAGCTAACGGAAGTTCTCTTGAGAAATAGGGAAACTAAGAATGTAACAAATTATGTAAAGGTTCACTTATTTAGCAAGTGAATAAGCAGTGGGTAACTCCGGCTGTGAACTGATGGGGACATCGACAACCTTTCATTATCCAAGTTTGTGAATTCTGATTGAATAAGTTGTAAAGTAAAAGTTTGAGTACTTTGGTTAGTATAAAGGCAATTATTTATTATGATAGTAGAACGGGAATCCATATCGGATCCCAAGTAAACTTGAAATAACGCACAGTAGGATTTACCACCCGAAATGTACGTTGAGTGTCGCATTCTGTATTCCAAAAGAATATGGAACGACTGACGGGGCACTCGACAGTGGAAACGCTAACTTTTACGTGGCCAAACGGCAAAGGCACCTGTCTTGAAAACAGGATATTGCGGGTTCGATTCCCGTCGTATTTTTTTAAAATTAAAAGTAAATGCAAAGACCCCGTCGGCAGTAACTAATCAAGTTACCTAATCCTTCACACATTTATGTGAATGAAGGTTGTTGATGGCTCGCAAGGCTTGATACAATTAATGGAATTCAGCACCTAATCTCTTAGCAGAGATGAACTGCTCGCAAGGTAGAGGGAAAGATGAACGTTGAGAATGGTTATCTGTGACAAAGTGAGAAGCCACACTTTTGAATAAAAGGCGGTAATGTTGGAATACTTGCTTGGCAAGTGGATAAAAGTAGAACGACGGGGGTAGCACTCTAACGGTAATGACTTAAAAGTTCTAACAAATGATGGTGTAATCTCAACCTATCATATTTATATTGAAATGGTTAGTTGGAAAACATCTTGATATTCACGTGATATCAGATTAATGGTTCGACCCCATTCATTTCAGCAATTTTTTTCTAATATTTTATATTGGGATTATATTTATAAGCAGATTAAACAAACAAAACAATGATTTCTACAAAAACAAACGACATAGTGTGTACGGATTTGATAGCCGGCGATATTATTGCCAATGGTACGACTTTTGGTAAAGGGACAGAGAACTTTGTCGAAGATGCGAATTGGATTGATAATAAAACCAGAGGCATACCAAACTAAGTAGAAAATACATAAAAAGATTTTCCAAAGGTTTGGGTGAACAACTCAAACCTTTTTTTATTTTTGGATATTTTTGTTCTTTTATTTATTGATGTTCTAATTCCAAAACTAATTAACTAAAAAGTTTTGGAGTCTTATATTTATATATGGAAGGGACAATAAAATCATATATAAATGAATTACAAAAAAATATACAACCAAATAATAGATAACCGAAAACAAAATCCATTAAATGAAAATGAATATGGAGAATGGCATCATATCAAACCTCGGTCATTGGGCGGTTCGGATGATGAAAATAATTTAGTTCGATTATCTGCTAGAGAACATTTTATTTGTCATGCTTTATTAGCAGAAATGTATGAATATGGAACTAACGAATGGTATAAAATGAATCATGCATTTATGATGATGAAAGCTTCTACTGAAAATCATATTAGATATATGAATTCAAAATTATATGAAGCTAAACGAAAAGATTTTAGTAAAGTGATGTCAAAATTAAATTTAGGTGAAAACAATCCTATGTACGGTAAAACGTTAACTACGGAAGAAAAGAAAAAGATAAGTTTAGGAACAAGAAAAGCATTAGGGATTGGTATAAATGAATTAACATATAAAGAAAAGAAAGAATTAAAACGACAGAAAAAAAGAAAAAAATATACAACAAAGGATGGAACTTTTGTTAATTCTCAACGAAGAAATACAATAAAAAGAATTTTTGATATAGATTTATCAGAAAATTTTAATAAAAAATATTTGGAATTAAAAGAAATTTTATATAACTTATATGTAGTAGAAAAGAAATCAACTGTTGAAATTAGTAAAATATATAATACTAATGATGAAACAATAAGAAATTATTTAGATTATTTTGATATAGAACGAAGGAGTTTATCAGAAGCTCTTAAAAATTATTCTGAAAAATAATACCTGTGTAGCTCAATTGGCTAGAGCGGCAGTCTCCAAAACTGCGACACGTTGAGGGTTCGAATCCTTCCACAGGTGCAAGTGGCAGTAGTTCCGCAGGAAGCGGTAATTAGGTTCGATTCCTAATAGTAAATATGGTATAGAGATTTCGCGACTCACAGGGGTTCGAATCCCCTCTATCGTCCGTTATTCCTTCATAGCTCAATTGGTAGAGCACTTTCTTGGTATGGAAGAGGTTAACGGTTCAAATCCGTTTGGGGGATCAAAAAAAGTTTGAAAAAACTTAAAATAAAATTTGACATTGACAAAAAGATTTAAGATCTTGTTATTGTTGAATTGATGGAAAGTTCATTGACGTATTGAGAACCAGAAATTAACACTAACCGAAAAGGGTTCGATTCCCTTTCATCTAACGAACGGTGAATGTATGAAGGTGGCTTCCTTCCAAAAAGCTGGAAGTCTTTGTAGTGTTATTAATTGCCTGATTGGCGTAATGGAAGCGCATCTGTTTTACATACAGAGGGCGGAGGTTCGATTCCTTCATCGGGTACATATACGGGAGTGGCCAAGGCTGGTAAAGGCATTCGGCTGATATCCGAAAGATCGTAGGTTCAAATCCTACCTTCCGTACCAAATTGCGGGGAAGCTGAGCTGGCGCACACAGCGGTCTCATAAGCCGTGAATAGGTAGGTTCGATTCCTATTCCCGCTACAAACGTAGAAATGAGTTTAGTCTTAACTCACATTAAACAAAAAAGATTGGAGTAACTTACTACTCTGTATTTGGACTCGTAGCTCAGTCTGGTAGAGCTCTTGGTTGAAGCCCAGGGAATTGCGGTGGTTCAAATCCACTCGAGTCCACAAACGAATAGGAACGTTTCATTGACTTCAAAGTTGATGATGGTTTAAGGTTGTACCAAAAACAACCGACTTTGTCCTGTGGTGTTAACTGGCAACATATTCGGCTGTTACCCGAAAGATCCAAGTTCGAATCTTGGTGGGACAGCAATTACGAAGCTCATATAAGGGGTTGGGAAGGTCTAATAAAATTTACTTTCCAAAGCTGTTATGAGATAAGTAGAGATTTCACAATCTCACGGAGTAGCAGGGTACTACTCCAATATTGTTCTGTGGACAAACTGGCAAAGTCGTCTGACTGTTAATCAGGAATTTTTGTAGGTTCGAAGCCTACCAGAACAGCAATATATACTGTTAAGTTTTTACATATATTTTATTAACAGATTATATTTATATATGAAAGAGATAGTAAAATAATATATAAATGAACTATAAAAAAATATACAATCAAATAATAGATAATCGAAAGAAAAATCCATTACCAGAAGATGAATATGGTGAATGGCATCACATAGTTCCAAGATGTTTAGGTGGTTCTGATGATGATACTAACTTAGTTCGATTATCTGCTAGAGAACATTTTATTTGTCACGCATTATTAGCAGAAATGTATGAATACGGGACAAATGAATGGTATAAAATGAATCATGCATTTATGATGATGAAAAGTGAAGGAATTGGGCAGAGTAGATATTTTAACTCAAGATTATACGAAGCTAAACGAAAAGATTTTAGTGAAGTGATGTCAAAATCACAAACTGGTAAAAGAAATTCCCAGCATGGAAAACTTTGGATATATAATATAGATAAAGAAAAATCTATTAGAATTGATAATAATGAATTAAATAAATATGAAGAATTAGGTTGGAACCAAGGACGGATAATTGATTTTAATTTATATAAGAAGAAATTATATGAAGAAAAAATAAAAAAGATTCAAAAGAAAAAGGAAAAGCAACGAAAAGAAGAACAACGATTTAAGAAATATAATAATTTATTTAATAAATTTGTTAATTCCAATTGTGATTCAATAAGAGAATTTGTTAGAGAAGGTCATTATGAAAAATCTCATGTTACATTAACAACAAAATTTAAGAAATATGTTAGTGAATATGACCCTCAGCCTAACAGAGCATATAATCCTCGATAGCTCAGCGGTAGAGCCGGTGCCTGTTAAGTACTGTGAGTCGATTGGTTCGAATCCATCTCGGGGAGCAATAAAAAAGATTTGACATTGATAAAATAATTTTAGATCTTATCAATAGTTCATTGACGTATTGTGATAAACTGCCTTATTAGTGTAATGGTAACACAGATGTCTGTCGCACATCAACTAACGGTTCGATTCCGTTATAGGGCGCATTTGGCGGTAGTATAATGGTAGATGAAGTTAAATTGGTTGAATTACGTAATATATACCATAATGGATTCAAACGGATGCGCAACCGTTATTACGCCTGCTAGTTCCGCAGGAGAAGAAGGTTCGATTCCTTCCCGCTGAGCCATTTATTTGGCCTCGTAGTTCAATTGGTAGAGCACTGCACTGTCACTGCAGAAGTTGAGGGTTCAAATCCCTTCGGGGTCGCAACGGAAACAACTTACCATATTCAGGCGCCTTAAAATGGAAATATGGTTGACAAGAGTAATGAGGTTGTTACGCCCGATCGTTATCGGGAAATAGGTTCGAATCCTTAGTTGTTTCAGCGCTTTTGATTTATTGAATATTTACGTAAAGAACGGTAGTTGATAGTTTAATGGTAAAACGGTACGCAAGACTCGTATAGATATGGAAATTCGTAAATCCATTCAATTGCTTATATTCCTCCGAAGCATTTAAGGTGATGCTCTGGACTCTTAATCCAGAGAATGGGGTTCGATACCTCACGGGGGGACAATTCCATATGTGTTTATCCTTCAAGTAGCAACAGGGAGATGAGGATTTATTCCTTATGAGAAAGCTACCATATGGAATATTGGGTCGCAAGCATTTAAAGTGATGCTCTTGGCTTTTAACCTCGAGAACGGGGGGCAGTACCTCGGCGGCTCACAAATATTAAAGAATAAATGCTGTAGTGGACTAATTGGCTTAGGTCGTCTGACTTTCAATCAGGAGGTTGCGAGTTCGAATCTCGTCTACAGTACTAAATTCCCGCCTAGTTTTAATTGGCAAAACACCTGTCTTGTAAACAGGATTTCTCGGTTCGAGTCCGGGGGTGGGATCAATTAATTTATAGTATTATGAATATATGCGAAAATATAAAATGTGAAAAAGAACATGACGAAACTTTTGGTTCTGGAAGATTTTGTTGTAGAAGTTGTGCTAATAGTAGAAACTGGACAAAGGAAGATAAAAGGATAAAATCAATTGCAGCTAAAAATTCTAAAAAAGTTCAAAAAGCTAATAAATCTAAGAAAAAGAAGAAAAAGTTATCTAAAAAGGCAATAACTCAATGGAAAAATGGTAATGGTGTTTATAAACATTTACATACTAAACAAGTTCAAAAAAAGATAAATAAGACTCGAAGGAAAAATGCAAAAAGGAAATTAAATTCTTTAGATAAATCTAAAGAAAATGAATATAGAAAATTATGTAAATTTAATTTCAATTTGTCTGATTATCCTAATGAATTCAACTTTGATTTAGTTAAGGAACATGGCTGGTATAAGCCAAAAAATAAAGGGGATAATTTATATGGAGTAAGCAGAGATCATATTTATTCTGTTAAAAAAGGATTTGAAAATAATATTAATCCTGAATTAATAAGACATCCAGCTAATTGTAAATTAATGATACATTCTAATAATGTATCAAAAGGCACAGAATGTAATATTACTATAAAAGAATTAAAAGAAAAGATAATCTATTGGGATAAAAAATATGGGCTGATAGTTTAACTGGCGAAAACATCTCTCTTGCACAGAGAAACTCTCGGTTCGAGTCCGAGTCTGGTCCACAATATACAAGCGGGTATGGTATAGTGGTATTACTCCTGCCTTCCAAGCAGGCAACGCCAGTTCAAATCTGGCTACCCGCTCAATTAATCTTTTCTAATTTATATTATTTTGTTTGACTTTTATTTGAAAGTTACTTATATTTATTCAAACACAAACAACAAACTCAAAAAAGTAAAATAAAATAATGACAATACTACTAATTTCATTGTATTTGGCAATTTCAATTACAATGGGCTATTTTTCAGTTACACAAATGCAATATCAACACAGAATGAATCCTATCAGAGAATTGTTTAGAGGTATATTCTCATTCACAAAAGGATTTTTAGGATGGTTTGTATTATTTCCATATGGAATTAAAAATGGCAAATACAAAATGAAAGTGACTCATAAGGTTGGAAACACTAACCCAAATATCTAATTAAATGAAAAATTTTATATTAACAATACTACTTGTATTATTTAGTGTTGGTTTAACAGAAGCACAAACAACTAACATTGATGCAAGAGCATATGTAGTTCAAAGTATAACAGTTGATAATACATCAGCATTAGACTTTGGAACGGTTATAATTGGGGGTGGTAAAACAATCCAACCATCAGATGCCAATTCTGGTCGAATTGAACTAAGTGGTGGAGCGAATGCTTCCGTTGATGTTGATTTTAATCTTCCTACACAATTAACAGATGGAAATGGAAATAACATTGATATAACATTTGGAAATCAATCAGCAGGATATGATACAGATGGTGGTGGTTCAGTTAATTTATTTGACCCCAATACAACACTAACTACATCATTTGGAAATGATAAATTATATTTGTATATTGGTGGTGTAGTTGATGTTCCAGTTGGAACACCTTCTGGTATGTACGACAACACAATTGAAGTAACTGTTAATTATAATTAAATATTAAAAGAGTCTGTGGCTGAGTGGCTTAGGCGCAGGACTGCAAATCCTGACACAACGGTTCGAATCCGTTCAGGCTCTCTTTTAAGCAGATATGGTGTTAATGGTAGCACGTAACATTGCCAATGTTAAAGTACGAGTTCAAATCTCGTTATTTGCTCAATATCGGGCACATAGCCAAATTGGTAAGGCTCCCGTCTCATACACGGGCGATTGCAGGTTCGAGTCCTGCTGTGCCCACATTATGAAAGAATATCAAAAAAGATTTATAAGCATACATAAATAAAAACCTTTGATGAATAGTGAAGAGCATATTAAAGAAGGATTAAAAGAACATGATTTAAGGTATTCTGAATATCATGAATGGACAGAATGGTATCCAAATTCGAATATTTCTAAGGATTATTCTGAATATGAACCATATTTATATATGGATGAAAATGATTTTTTTAATATTGAGCACAATTCTAACTATAAATTAAAAGAAGTATGTTAAATACACGAAGAGGTACAGTTTTCTAACGTAATTAATATTAACTTAAACGTTAGAACAATGAGTAGAACATATAGAAAGCACCCGCATGGACGTGTAAAGTTTTGCAATAATTGCAACAAACCTATTTGGTATCATACCAAAGAAG
>Ga0209918_1000993_pt1 | contig 16467 bp, 16 predicted proteins | sample SalPonD_shore_MG_FD_185712 | JGI IMG/M metagenome (GOLD analysis project Ga0209918, IMG submission 185712) | Salt pond soil microbial communities from South San Francisco under conditions of wetland restoration - Salt Pond MetaG... | ecosystem: Environmental > Aquatic > Marine > Intertidal zone...
GTAACTTCTAACATTAGCATTTTCTAATTTTTTGACACGCTTCTTGATAAGGTACGCGGCGTCGCAGATTGAGGTGGGCTAGAACAATGATCGCACGCAAATACGTCTCTTCCATTTCCAAGCTTCTTACCCTGTGCGCTGTGACGCTGCTCAGCGGCTGCCACATGGCGCTCCTCGACCCCAAGGGTCCCATCGGCGCGCAGGAGAAGTGGCTGATCATCCTCTCCTTCGCCGTGATGATGATCGTCGTTATCCCCGTCTTCCTGATGGCCTTCTATTTCCCCTGGAAATACCGGGCCTCGAACAAGAACGCCGAGTACAAGCCCAAGTGGTCCCACTCGAACAAGATCGAGGTGGTGATCTGGTCGGTCCCGGCGCTCATCATCGTCGTGCTGAGCTACGTGGTCTGGACCAGCACCCACGAGCTCAGCCCCTTCCGCCCGCTGGCCTCCAAGCAAAAGCCAATCACCATCGAGGCCGTCGCCCTGGACTGGAAGTGGCTGTTCATCTACCCCGACCAGCACATCGCGACCGTCAACCACATCGAATTCCCCACCGGCGTACCGGTGAACTTCCGCATCACCTCCGACACGGTGATGACCTCCTTCTTCATCCCGCGCCTGGGCAGCCAGATCTACGCCATGGCCGGGATGCAGACCGAGGACCACCTGCAGGCCGACGAGCCCGGCGTCTATACGGGTCGCAATTCCCAATTCAGCGGCCGGGGCTTCTCCTCGATGGACTTCAAGGCCGTCGCCACCTCCCGCGAGCAGTTCCAGCGCTGGGTCGCGCGGGTCAAGCAGACCCGGACCAAGCTGGACCTGGCCACCCTCAAACGCCTGGAAAAGCCCAGCGAGGGCGACTCGGCCAGTTACTACTCCGACGTCGTTCCCCACCTGTTCGACCGCATTATCAAAAAATATATGAGCGCGGACACCAACCCCAAGAAAACACACGCGTAGGAAGGAAGCTGACATGTTAGGCAAACTGACTCTTTCCGCGATCCCGTACGACAACCCCATCATCATGGGGGCCGTCGCCTTCTCACTGCTGGTCGCCTTCGGCATTGCCGCGGCGATCACCTACTACGGAAAGTGGGGCTATCTGTGGCGCGAGTGGCTGACCTCGGTCGACCACAAGAAGATCGGGGTCATGTACATCATCCTGGCCCTGGTCATGCTCCTGCGCGGCTTCGCCGACGCCATCATGATGCGAGCCCAGCAGGCCTTCTCCTTCGGCGCCTCCCACGGCTACCTTCCCGCCCAGCACTTCGACCAGATATTCACCGCCCACGGCACCATCATGATCTTCTTCATGGCCATGCCGTTTCTGGTGGGCCTGATGAACATCGTGGTGCCGCTGCAGATCGGCGCCCGCGACGTCGCCTTCCCCGCCCTGAACTCCATCAGCCTGTGGCTCACCGTCGTCAGCGCCATGCTGGTGATGGTCTCGCTCGGTGTGGGCGAGTTCTCCCAGGGCGGCTGGACGGGCTACCCGCCGCTGACCGAACTGCACTTCAGCCCCGGCAGCGGCGTGGACTACTGGATTTGGGCGCTGCAGATCAGCGGTGTCGGAACAACGCTCACCGGCCTCAACTTCCTGATTACCATTTTGAAGATGCGCGCCCCCGGCATGACGCCGATGAAAATGCCGGTGTTCACCTGGGCGGCGCTGTGCACCAGCATCCTGATCGTGCTCGCCTTTCCGGCCCTGACCGCCACCCTGGCCATGCTGACGCTGGACCGCTACGCCGGCATGCACTTCTTCACCAACGCCATGGGCGGCAACATGATGCTCTACACCAACCTGCTGTGGGTCTGGGGCCACCCGGAGGTGTACATCCTCATCATCCCGGCCTTCGGCGTGTTCTCCGAGGTCGTGGCCACCTTCTCCGGCAAGCGCCTGTTCGGCTACAAGTCCATGGTCTACGCCACGATGGCGATCGCCTTCCTGTCGTTCACCGTGTGGCTGCACCACTTCTTCACCATGGGCGCCGGCCCCGACGTCAACGCCTTCTTCGGCATCACCACGATGATTATCGCGGTGCCCACCGGCGTTAAGGTCTTCAACTGGCTGTTCACCATGTACAAGGGCCGGGTGCGCTTCAACCAGGCCATGTACTGGACGCTGGGCTTTATCGTGACCTTCGTCATCGGCGGCGTCTCGGGCGTGCTGCTGGCCATCCCGGGCGCGGACTTCGTCTTCCACAACAGCGAATTCCTCATCGCCCACTTCCACAACATGCTCATCCCGGGCGCCCTGTTCGGCTACTTCGCCGGCTACACCTACTGGTTCCCGAAGGCCTTCGGCTTCCGCCTGAACGAGAAGTGGGGCAAACGGGCCTTCTGGGCCTGGCTGACCGGCTTCTACGTGGCCTTCATGCCGCTGTACGTGCTGGGCTTCATGGGCATGCCGCGGCGCATGTACCACTACGCCAACCCGGCCTGGCACCCCTACCTGGAGGTGGCCGCCGTCGGTGCCGCGATCGTCCTGCTCGGCATCGCCTTCCAGGTCGTGCAGCTCATCGTCAGCATCAAGGAACGCCACGAGACCCGTGATCTGACCGGCGACCCCTGGGACGGGCGCACCCTGGAATGGGCCATCGCCTCGCCGGCCCCGTTCTACAACTTCGCCCACACCCCGGAAATCCATGACCTGGACGCCCTGACCGACATGAAGGAGCGGGGCACGGTCTACCAGCGCCCGGCGAAGTACGAGGACATCCACATGCCCAAGAACACGGGCGTGGGCTTCATCATGGGTATCTTCGCCTTCGCGTTCGGCTTCGCCATGATCTGGCACATCTGGTGGCTGGCCATCGCCAGCGCCCTGGCCACCGTGGCCTCCGTCATCGCCCGCGCGACCACCGAGGACGTGGACTACTACGTCCCGGCCTCGCAGGTCGAGCGCATGGAGAACCGGCGCTACCGCCAGCTGGATTCGACCTCCGTCGTGCAGGTCGAGGGTCCGGACGATTGGGAGCCGGCCGCCTCCGCGTGAGGCGCCGGCCCGAAACCAACTGCATAAACGGGTAAGCCATGACTACGAACGTTTTGGATAGCCATATGGGGGCGGGCCACGCGCACGCCCACGATCACGAGCAAGAAGCCGTATCCAATTCCGTCTTCGGTTTTTGGATCTACATCATGACCGACTGCGTGTTGTTCGCGACGGTCTTCGTGGGCTACGTCGTGCTCAGCCACAACTACGCCGGCGGCCCGACGGGCAAGGAGCTGTTCGACCTGCCCTACGCCTTCGGCGAGACCATGTTCCTGCTGTTCTCCAGCGTGACCTACGGCTTCGCCATGCTCGCGATGTACCGGGGCAACCGCAAGCAGGTCCTGGCCTGGCTGGCCGTGACCTTCCTGCTGGGCCTGGGCTTCATCTCCATGGAGCTGCACGAGTTCACCGGCATGATCATGGAGGGCAACGGCCCCGACCGCAGCGCCTTCCTGTCGGGCTTTTTCACGCTGGTCGGCACCCACGGCGCCCACGTCAGCGTCGGCCTGCTGTGGATGGCCGTCATGATGGGCCAGGTCATGACCAAGGGGCTGAGCACACGCGTGCAGTCGCGCCTGATGCGCCTGAGCATGTTCTGGCACTTCCTGGACGTCATCTGGATCGGTGTCTTCACCGTCGTCTATCTCATGGGGGTACTGCAATGAGCCACGCAGCCATCGACAGCACCGGTGCCGGGCACGGCTCCCTGCGCACCTATCTCATCGGCTTCGGCCTGGCCGTCGTCCTGACGGTCATTCCCTTCGCCCTGGTCATGTACTCGGACTGGCCCACGCAGTACATCGTCTACGGCGTGTTCGCCGCGGCGGTGGTCCAGATCCTCGTGCACCTGCACTACTTCCTGCACCTGGACCGCTCCTCGGACCAGAGCTGGAACGTGGCCGCCATCGCGCTCACCGCCATCGCCATCGTGGTGGTCGTCGGCGGCTCGCTGTGGGTCATGATCGAGCTCCACTACTACATGCAGCCGCACGCGATGCTCACCGGACCCCTGGGCCTCGGCTGAGCCCCCGGGCAAGCGGCCCGGCATGCCCCGCCGGGCCGCGCGCCTCCAACCTCTCGCACCGGCCCGCTTTCGGGCCCCGCACCCCCCACCCCGATCCCCTCTTACACACCCCCCTGTCTATCGTCCGGACAGATGCGTTATCCTGTCCATCAAACCCATCGGTCGCGGCGGCCCGCACGTGGCATCCCCGCCCGGCGCGGACCTGGCGCCGACCGCGACCAGCACACGCATGAACCACGACGCGATCCTGACAACCGGCCGCAACTGTTGGCGCACCGAGCATGCCGACCGGGTCCGCTTTTTGATCGACGGCGCCGATTACTTCCACGCCTTCCGTGAGACGGCCAAGAACGCCCGCCGCTCGATCCTGATCCTCGGCTGGGACATCAACAGCCGCTTCGCCCTGGAGCGCACCACGCCCGACGACGGCCTGCCCACGACGCTGCGCGAGTTCCTCAACGCCCTGGTCAAGCGCAACCGGGCGCTGCGGATCCACGTGCTGGACTGGAATTTCCCCATCATCTTCGCGCCCGACCGGGAGTGGCTGCCGCTGTACAAGCTCGACTGGACCACCCACCGGCGCCTGCGCTTTCGCCTGGACAGCCAGCACCCGGTCGGAGGCTCGCATCATCAGAAGGTCGCGGTCGTCGACGACCGCGTGGCCTTCGCCGGCGGACTGGACTTCACCTTCGGGCGCTGGGACACCCCCGAGCACCGCTCCGACGACGAGCGCCGGCGCGACGATGCGCGCGAGATGCCCCAGCCCTACCACGACGTACAGATGATGCTCAGCGGACCGGCCGCCAGCGCCCTGGGCGACCTGGTCCGCGAACGCTGGCGGCGCGCCACGGGGCAGATACTGCAGCCGACGGAGGCGACCGAGGCGCCCGGCCCCTGGCCCGGGTCGATCGAACCGGATGCGACCGACGTCGAGACCGGCATCGCCCGCACGGTCCCCCGCTACAAGGATCAGGCGCCCGTGCGCGAGGTCCAGCAGCTCGTGCTCGACGCCATCGCCACCGCGCGGGATACCCTGTACATCGAAAATCAGTATCTGACGGCCCCCACCATCGGCCAGGCACTGGAACAGCGCCTCGCCGAGGACGACGGCCCGGAGATCGTCATCGTGTTGCCGCTGCGCACCGTGGGCTGGCTGTCCCAGTACACCATGGACGTGCTGCGCGAACGCCTGTTGAAACGCCTCTATGCCACCGACCATGAGCGGCGCCTGCGGGTCTACTATCCCGACGTGCCCGGCCTGGGCGAGCAGTGCATCAACGTCCACGCCAAGGTGCTGATCCGCGACGACACGCTGGTGCGCATCGGCTCGGCCAATTTCAATAACCGCTCCATGGGCCTGGACACCGAATGCGATCTGGCGTTCGAGGCCCGCAGCGCCGAACACCTGCGCGCGGCGATCGCCTCGCTGCGGGCCCGACTGCTGGGCGAGCATCTAGGTGTCTCCCCGGCCGCGGTCGAGCGCGCCATCGCCGCCGAAGGCTCGCTGATCGGCGCGGTGGAGTCCCTGCGCGGCGGCGAACGCAGCCTCAGGCCCCTGCCCCTGTCCGTGCCCGCGCAGGTCGACGCCGTGGTGCCGGACACCCCGATCGCCGATCCCGAACAGCCCATCGACACCGACTATCTCGCCGCCCAGCTGCTGTCCCAGGAGGAAAAGCCATCCACGCGGCGCAGCCTGCTCACGCTGAGCCTCGTCCTGCTCGCCGCGCTCGCCCTGGCCGCGAGCTGGCGCTGGACGCCGCTGTCGCAGTGGTTGGACGTCAACGAAACACTGAGCCGGCTCGCCGCGCTGCGCGGCAACTGGCTCGCGCCCGTCGTCGTGGTCGCAATCTATGTGGTCGGCGGGCTGCTGCTGTTTCCGGCCACGCTCTTGATCGTCGCCACGGGCGTGGCCTTCGGGGCCGTGGAGGGCTTTGCCTACGCGCTGCTCGGCGCCGAGGTGAGCGCCATCGTCACGTTCGCCGTCGGGCAGTGGCTCGGCCACGCGACCCTGCGCCGGCTCTCGCACCACACGGTGGCGCGGGTCAGCCAGCGTCTGGCCCGACAAGGCCTGCTCGCGGTCATCACGCTGCGCGTGGTGCCCGTGGCGCCCTTTTCCGTCATCAACCTGGTCGCCGGGGCCTCGCACATCCGCTTTCGGGACTTCGCCCTGGGCTCGCTCATCGGCATGGCCCCGGGCGTGCTCGTCCTGACGCTGTTCTCCGACCAGGTCGCCGCCGCGGTCCAGGCGCCGAAGATGGTGCACGTCGCGGCCATCCTCGCCCTGGGCGCCGTGCTGCTGGTCGGGACCTGGGCCGCCAACCGCTGGTTCGCCGCGCGCCGGCGGCGGCGCCATGACTGACGCGAACGCACAGGCACTGACGGTCGCGACCTATAACATCCATGCCGGCATCGGACGCGACGGTCGCTTCGACCCCGAGCGCACGGCCCGGGTCCTGGCCAATCTGTCCGCCGACGTCATCGCCCTGCAGGAGGTCGAACACCGCCGCGTGGACAAGCTGGACCTGCTCGAATACCTCGCTGGCGCCCTGGGCATGGAGGCGATCCCCGGCCCCACGCTGCTGCGCCACGAGCGCGAGTACGGCAACGCCCTGCTGACCCGCCTGCCCATCCGCCGCACCGAGCGCGTCGACCTCACGGTGCCGGGGCGCGAGCCGCGCGGCGCCCTGGACGTGGTGCTCGACCACCGCGGCCGGTCGCTGCGGGTGCTGGCCACGCATCTGGGCCTGCGCCGCACCGAGCGCGCCGCGCAGATGCGTCGTCTGCTCGCCCGCTACGACCCGCGCGCGGGCGAGACGACGGTGCTGCTCGGCGACCTCAACGAATGGTTTCCCTGGACCCGCCCCATGCGCCAGCTGCGCCGGCGCTTCAGCGCCGTGCCCTATCGCCCCACCTTCCCCGCGCGCTGGCCCGTGCTCGCCCTGGACTACCTCTGCGTCAACCGGCCCAACCGCCTGCTCGACGTGCGGACCCATCGCGATCCGCAGATCCGAGCGGCGTCCGACCATCTGCCGCTGAGCGCGGTGATCGAACTCTAGGCAGCGGGCGGCCGGCTGACGTCCCGCCATAACAACATATCCACGACCCGGCCGGAGGCACCCGCGTAAAAGCCGGTCCGGAGCTCGTAGCCTCGGGGGTTGTGGAACGTGCCGAACAGGATGTCGAACACCGGCAGGTCGGCATAATTGTCGGCATGGCGGCCGTGGTGCACCGTGTGGCTCTCCGGGCGCTGAACCAAATACCCCAACCACCGCGGCGTGCGCACGTTCGCGTGCTGAAACATCCCCAAGAAGGTGATGGTCAGCAGCAGGACAGTGGCCGCCTCTGGCGTCACCCCGACGACCAGCACCAGCGCCAAGCTGCCGAGCAGCGTCCAGCCGACCATGTCCAGGGGGCCAAAATAGAATGCCCCGAGTGTATCCAGGCGCTCGGCGCTGTGGTGCATCTGGTGTACCGCCCGCCACAAGGGCGTAAAACGGTGCATAGCGCGGTGCCAGGCATAGGTGCCAAGCTCATAGACCAGCAATCCAACCAGTGCACTGCCCGCCGTGCCAAGTACACTCAGGTCGACCAACTGAAAGCGCGCCAAATGTTCATCCCAGAACAACGGCAAGTAACTCGACAAGTAGAAGAACACCCCGAACGAGACCAGCGCCCGCCAACGCCAGCCAGGCACGACGGGCAGCGGCCGGCCCGGGGCCAGCGCCTCCCAGAGCATCAACGCGACATACATGGCCAGCACGGTCAGGGAAATGGGGTCCAACAGGATCTCTATCGGTGTAGGCATAGCGGTTTTCCTCTGCGGTTCGTTCGATCGTCGGGCCGATGCCCGTGGTTCGAGAGCAGGCTACCGCCGGGAGCCGGATTGGGCTAAAGTCATTTGAGACAAAATACGGACGAATCTGCCATGCGTGGTACGCCCGAGACGCTGACCGCGGCACTCCTGGCCCTGCCCGAGTCCACCGCATCGACCCTCTACGGCATGTTCGACATGCTCGCCTCCGCGGGGCGCGACTGGAACGTCCTCATCGAGGGCACACCGGGCGAATCCTGCATCCGTCCGCTGATCGTCTCGGCCGAGGGCAAGCGGCTGCGTACACCGGGCGGGCTGTGGATTGAGCCTGCCTGCACGCTCGCCGACTGCGCGCAACCCGACGTCGTCGTCATACCCGACCTGATGCTGCCCCCGGACGTCGATTTGCGCGGGCGCTACCCCCGTGAGATCGCCTGGCTGCGCCGCCTCCACTCCAATGGCGCCACGCTGAGCGCCGCCTGTTCCGGCGCGATGGTCCTCGCCGAGACGGGCCTGCTCGACGGACAGGACGCCACGACGCATTGGGCGTACTGCAAGGCCATGGCCGAACGCTACCCGCGCGTGCGCGTCCATCCCGCCCGATCCCTGGTCGTTTCCGGGACCGGACAGTTGATCCTGGCCGGCGGCGGCGCCGCATGGCACGACCTGGCGTTGTTCCTGATTGCGCGATTCCACGGCGTGGACGAGGCGCTGCGCGTGGCGCGCCTGCACCTGCTGGACTGGCATCACGTCGGTCAACAGCCCTTCGCCTCGCTGACCGCCAAGCGACAGGTCGATGACGCGGTCATCGCCAGGTGCCAGGAATGGATCGCTCAGAATTACGAGAAGGACCGCCCGGTGGCCAATATGACTCGCCTGTCGGGGCTGACCGAACGCTCCTTCAAGCGCCGCTTCGTGCAGGCGACCGGCATGCCGCCGCTCGAATACGTGCACACCCTGCGCCTGGAGGAGGCTAAGCATCTGCTGGAGACGGGCGATCTGCCGGTCGAGGCCATCGCCAACGAGGTCGGCTACGAGGATGCGAGCTTCTTCGGGCGCCTGTTCCGGCGCAAGGTCGGTATCACCGCCGCCCAGTATCGCAAACGCTTCGGCGCCCTGCGCCGCGCGCTGCAAGCGAACGACGGCGCGGCGGCGCAATCGACGGCCGCCTGTCCCTAGTCGACAGAGCTCGTCAGGCGAGTTGCGGGAGCCGGTTAACGCTGGCTGTCCTGCGCATTCCCATCCAAGGCTCCGGCACCGGCCTCGTATTTCTCCAGCGCCGAACGAAGCAGGTCCGAGGCCCGCTTGGTATATCCGAGGTACAGGATCACGAGGGTCAACAGGACCGCATAGGCGATGAGTACGGCGAGCAAATCGTGCCTGAACAGCCCGTAGCCGGCAAAGGCCAGGGTGGGGAGGATAAAGACGCCGAATTCGACGACGCTGTCGAACGTGCGCCGGCGCCTGCCCAGGAAGTGGGAGACAACGCGTCTTTCGTCCTCATCCAGCATAGTGCTCGTGCTCCGTGTCATGCGAACGGCGGCCGTGTTCCAACCACCGCAGCAGTCCAAACGCAATCGCCCCGGCGACAAACGTGCCCAACACGACGCCGAATGCCGGCGCCACGTGCCAGAAATACTGCGTATAGCCCTGGATGATCAGGAAGGTAATCGCATAGCCGCGCAGCATGCGCAGGCGATAGCGCCCGCCCAGCCACAGCAGCAGTGCGTTGACCCCGGCCCAGATCAGGTTGAACAGCCACAGCTCGGCCGCGGTGCTGCGGTGATAGCTGTGGATGTCGCCGAAGTTGCCGAACAGCGACAGCAGCCACAGGGCCATCTCCGTGAAGAATACCCCGCCGGAGAGCCAGACCAGGAAAAAGCCCTGGTACCGGGCCAGCGGCCCGGCCTCGGCGCGGCGGTGGGCGAAGCCGAACAGGGCGATGACGGCGCCGGCCAGCGCAAAGCGCAGCGGGTAGTTCATGCCGAAGAAATAGGCGCCCCAGCCCGAGACGTAGCCGGTCACGCCGCCGAACCAGGTGAAGAACACCACCAGGGTCAGGATCAGCAAAAGCAGGTTGTTGAGCAGGTAGGCCAGCGGCAGGAGCAGGGCCAGATCGATCAACAGCAGGGCCGGCCAGTTGCCCGAGCCGGTCGAGTAGATAATACCGAGGGTGAAGGTCAGGCCGATGAGCAGCAGCCCGCCGCCGAGCTCGGCGGCGCGCGGGGCCCAGTGCAGATGGCGCAGGCGCAGGCGCCAGCCGGCCGCGAACGCGCCGACCATAAGGACCGCGAGCGATACCGCCAGCTTCTCCAGCGTGAATTGAAACACCTCGCGCGCCAGAACGCCGATGCCCGCCACCGCACCGATGGCCCCGAAGATCAGGAACCAGCGACCCAGGGAACGCCAGTCCCAGCGCTCGACGCTGTAGCGGGCGGCCAGCATCGCGTGGGTTTCGGTATCGAGCACACCCTCGCGCAGCAGCGTGTCCAGCTCGCGGCGTACCCGGCGGTTGAAGCGCCCCGGACTCATATCCCACCCCTCACGCCGACGCCCTCGTGCCGCGTCGCTCGAAGACGATACCCAGCCCGATTCCAATCAAACCGGCGACGAGCAGGAACAGTCCCATCGAGAGGCGATCCCAGAACTGCTCGAACAGGCGGGTATAGAGGTCAATGGCCAGAAACACGATACCAAAGCCGGTGAACCGGGCGTCCTTCAGCCAGGCACCGGCGACGATCTGGCCGATACCCGCCGCCGTGAACACCAGTACCCACGCCAGCGCCGCGTAATGCAGCGACAGTATCCACAGCGACAGGTTGAAATAGAGCAGGCCGAAGATGATGTACAGGTGGCCGAAGCCCACCTGGCGGCGCAGCCGACCGGTCTCGCCGACCAGCTCGTGCCAGACGCCGAACACGCACGCGGCCAAAGCGACCAGCGCCATGCTCCGCTGGTCCTGGATTTCGAGGAAATAGCCGCCGTGGCCCAGATAGCCGTGGCGGCTGCCCACAGCGTGAAAGACCAGCAGCAGAGCGAGAAACAGCGGCCAGCGCAGCCCGAAGCGATAGGCCGTGGCGAAGGCCCCGGCCGCCGTGAGCAGCATCAGCCAGGGAAAGATATGCGAGTACTCGCGGCCGCCGCCCGCCAGATAGAGCAGACTCATACCGCCGTAGACGGCCACCAGGCCGAAGGTGAGCAGGACGCCGCCGGTGAAGCCATGGCGCTGGGCCGCGTCGCTCGCCATGCGCGCGCCCGGATACCAACAGGCCACCCCCAGCGCGACGACCATGAGCCCGGCGAGTACCGGCGAGGCCCCCTGCAGCAGCAGGCCGATCGCCGACAGCAGCGAAGAGGCGAGCAGAAACAGGGCCAGCAGCGCGAGCGCGCGCAGCAGCATGCGTCCCACCCCCGGCATGGGTGCATAGCGCGCCGCCAGTGCCTGTGCCAGGGCGTCGTCGATCAGTCCCTCGTGACGCCAGGCGGCCGCTTCGGCCGCCATGCGTTCGCGCATCCCCTTCGCCATCGTTCCCCCCTTGTCCGGTAGGGCCCGTCGCGCGCTCCTGGATTGGCGTTGTAGTTCGAAGCGCCGGGCCTTCGCCGGTTTCGACCGATATTTGCATTATTTTGACGCCCTCTCAAGTCCCGGGCCGCACCGTCCGGACATGCCGGCGCGAGGAGCGGGCCCGCCGGGACGGTGGCAGACGCGTCCGTCCTGTGGCAACGTCGGGATCGGACGCCGCAGCGACAGCCCCGTGGCCGCGCATATGACGCGCCAGGGACTCGACACCAGGCAAGGAGAACGACGTGTGGCCATTCAAGAAAAATCCCGCCTACAAAACGCTCGGCGCGCAGGTGCGCCATCACCTCGACGGCAGCGTCAGCGTGGACGTGCGGGGCCAGACCTGCCCCGGCTACCTGTTGTCGATCAATAAGGCGATGGACGCTCTGGACAAGGATACCCGGGCCTATCTGCTGACGAGCTATTCGCCCTGCGGCGATGACGTCAAGGCCTGGTGCAACGAGAGGGGATACACCTACGAGGGGATCGTCGAGGAAGCGGGCCTGTGGAAGGTGGTCGTGGTCAAGTGACCCGCCGTGGAGATGGGAACATCGCGCGGACGGATCCGCTCGTCCGCGCGATGGGGGTCCGTTTCCCGAAGGCCGTCCTTAGATACCCAGTTCCTTCTGCCAATAATTCTGGATCAGGCCGATGGTGCGATCCGGCAGCGGCACGTAATCCAGGTGCTTGGCATAGCTCTGGCCGTGCTTCAGGAACCAGCTGGCGAAGTGCAGGACGCGCTTGTTGGCCTGTCGCGGCGTATCCTTGCGCATCAGGATGTACGTCGCGGCGGTGATCGGCCAGCTCTTGGCACCGGGCTGATCGGTCAGGATCAGATAGAAGTCCTTGGTCTTGGTGAAGTCCGCATTGGCCGCGGCGGCCTGGAAGCTGGTCATGTTCGGGCGCACGACGTGGCCGTTCATGTTCTTCATGCGAGTATAGGTCATGTGGGTCTTCATCGTGTAGGCATACTCGACATACCCGATCGAGCCCTTGATGCGGCGCACATAGTTGGCCACACCCGAATTGCCCTTGCCGCCGACGCCCACCGGCCAGTTCACCGCCGTATTCGCGCCGATCTTGCTCTTCCACTGCGGGCTGACCTTCGACAGGTAATTCGTGAAGTTGAAGGTGGTACCCGAGCCGTCGGCGCGGTGCACGACGGTGATGCTCGTGTCGGGCAGGTTCAGGTTGGGGTTGAGCGCCTTGATCTCCGGGTCGTTCCAGCGGGTAACCTTGCCCAGGTAGATATCCGCCAGCGTCTTGCCGTTGAACACCATCTGGCCCGGCTTGATGTGCGGCAGGTTCACCACCGGCGTGATGCCGATGATGACGGCCGGATACTGGACCAGACCGAACTTGTTCAGCTGGGCCGGCTTCAGGGGCATGTCGCTGTTGGCGAAGGTGACGGTCTTGGACTTGATCTGGTGGATACCGCCGCCGGAGCCGATGGCCTGGTAGTTCACCGCCGTGCCGGTACGCTTCTTGTAGGCCTGCGCCCACTGCGAGAGCACCGGATAGATCGCCGTGCCGCCGGCGCCCTGGAGCGTGGTCGCCAAAGCGGCCGGGGAGCTGGCAGCGGCGGCGGCTATGAAACCGGCACCCAGGATGTAGGAAAACCTACGCGTCATTTTGGACATTAGTCATTTCCTCCGTTCGTCGTATTTCGAGATGTGGCAGCAGGGTGAAATGCATACGCACGATGTCGACGCCGGATAGGATCGCGGAAGGTGATTGCCGCACGGTGACAGAAGTGCAAACGTGCCGTGAGGATATCGTCGTGTCCTTGTTGATTTGTGCAAACAGTACGTTAATGCGGAAAAAATGATCTTTACGCGTAAAACAAGGCGTTCACGCGCAGACGGGAATGGAAGTCGATCTGGCGAGGGTGTTCCCGTCGCTCGCACACCGAACGACGACATTCAAAACAGCGGGGACGGCGGAAGCAAAACTACCGCCGTCCCCTGTGGTTTGAAGTGCAATTGAGTGGGCGTCTCGCCCAGCGCCCGTCCGGCACGTGGGCGAGCGTCACCGGTTGTCACGCCGCAGCCGCTGCAGCCGCGCCGCCGCGTTCCCAGCCGCCGGCCGGCCGCGGCGGTAGGCCCCCGTCATCGCCGATGCCGAACAGATGCAGCCAGCCGTTCTATACCAGGTGGCGCACCAGGTCGTGACGGGCGGTGATGTCGTCCATCGCGCCCTGGCGGGCCACGTGGACGCGCTCGCAGCGCGCGACCGAGCATTCGGCTCGCGCGCGAGCCCTTTCAAACGCCCTGCAAACCGCGCAGGCGAGCCGTTCGTAAGGCCTCAGCTGCGCCCGGGCTTGAGCAACCACACCGCCTCGCTCGCCGCGGCCTGCCCCTTCAGGCCGCCGGGCACCTCCCGGGTCTCGACCTGCTCGATGACATACGTGCCCTCGTAGTGACGCCTGACCTCGTCTTCGACGACCGAGAACGGCGGGCCGTCCATCAAGCTCTGATCGTAGGCGAAGGTGATCAGCAGCTGCGGTGCCGCATCGGTAATCGCCGTCAAGTGGGCCGTATAGCGCGCCCGCATATCCTGCGGCAAAGCCACGAGGGCGGCGCGGTCGTACACCGCGTCGACCGGGCCCAGCGCGCCGGCCGGGACATTGAACAGATCGCCGACCAGGACCTCCACGTCGTCCGCCCGATAGCGGCTCACCCGGTCCGCCCCGTCGACGGTCGGCGCGACGCCGAGCTCCTCGAAGCACTCCCGGACGGCCTGTTCGCTCAGCTCCGAGCCGACCACGCGGTAGCCGCGCTCCAACAGCCAGGCGATGTCCCGGGTCTTGCCGCACAAGGGCAGAAACACCCGCGCCCCGGCCGGCAGCTCCATTTTCGAAAAATGGGCGGTCAGCAGCGAATTCGGCTCTCCCTCATGGAAGCCGATGTGCCGGTTCGCCCACCGCTCATGCCAAAACTGCGGCTCCATATCCACTCCTTATCGGTCTGATCGTCGCGCCTCGCGCCGACAGCGCGAGCGCCCAAACACGTCTTGGCTAATCACCCATCGCCAACGGCGCGTTCCAGCGCAGCACGGCCGGGCTGTCATGGTAATAGCCCAGCATATTGTAAGTGGCGGTGTCGAGATCGAACAGCCGACCCTCCGCGGCGCTCAGGCCCAACCACCGCGCCGCGAACACCCGCAGGACATGGCCGTGGGCGAAGACCGCCACGTCGCCCTCGGCCCGGCGTACCCGCTCGATGACACGGTCCACCCGCTGGCCGACGTCCGCGGGCGACTCCCCGTTCGGACAGCCGTCGTTGAAGACCTGCCAACCCGGATCCGAGCGCTGGATCTCCTCCGAGGTCCGGCCCTCGTAATCGCCGTAGTCCCATTCCACCAGGTCGTCCACCACCTGCGCGCGGTCGCCCAAGCCCGCCAGCCGGCAGGTATCCAGCGCGCGCTGCAGCGGGCTGCTCATGACGAGGGCGAACTCGGTCCCCTGCACCAACGGGCGCAGGCGCCCGGCATTGCGCCGCCCCGCCTCGGTCAGGGGCACATCCGTCAGACCCGTATGCTTGCCGCTCACGCTCCACTCGGTGGCGCCGTGGCGAAAGACGTGGATCGTTTGGTTCGTGTCGGGCATGGCACAGAGCGTTGGAGTGAGAGGTTTCGGCGGAAAAACGCACAAGGCGATATACGCCCATTTACCCGTTGGAGGCCGAATCCGGGAGCGAAGTTCCTACGGCCGACCTCCCGATCCCCCACCCCGTAGGTCGGCTTAGCGCAGCGTAACCCGACGTTGGTGTCAGATAGACGGCGCATACGTCGATACGGCCCCTCGCTCGATCCCCGACTCCTCGAGCGAATCTCTCACGGTGGCTGCCCGTGCAACCGAACTACCTTAACCGCCTATTTTTACACTCCTTTTCGCAATTCTCACGACATATGCCCGGATAAGATAACCCTGCAAATCCGTGCGGGCTCCTTGACCCCCACCCCGTCGAGATAGGATCATAAGCGGTCAATTTCAGCCAAGAGAATCGTTTGATGAGCAAGCCGGAAGTCAAGACCGACGAGAAGAAACAGCATTTCGACGACATCTACGTCGCCGAGAATCCCGTGCCCTACAAGGAGCGCATCCTGGACGCATTGGAGTACGTCTCGGACAACTTCAACCGCCAGACCTTCGACCGCCTGATCCTGCCCTGGGCGCAGGACAAGACCGCCGACGGCACCCCGCTGAACTTCGTCGATCTGGCCGGCTGCTTCGGCAACACGACCATGGCGACCCTCAACGGCATGAGCTACGACGCCATCCGCCACAACTGGCGCAACGAGGAGGCCACCCGGACCATCGACCAGCCGCGGCGCTTCCCCGCCCACACCACCGGCATCGACATCTCCGCCAACGCCCTGGCCTACGGCAAGGCGGCCGGCATCTACGACGACACCATCGAGACCGATCTCAACGCCATGGCTCCCGAGGCCCGAAAGGCCGTCGAGGCCGCCCTGCAGCAGGCCGACATCCTCATCTCCACCGCCGCCCTGGTCTATCTGGAACCGGAGGCCGTCGCCGAGGTCATGGACACCTTCGCGAAAGGCGCCGGGGAAGGCTACGTGCTGGTCAATTTCCTCAACCCCTTCGCGCTGGACAAGGCCGACGCCACCAAGCGCGCGCTCCTAGAGCGCTTCGAGTTCGTGGGCAGCATGGCCTCCCGCCACCGCAAGCTCTCCCCCCTGGAGCAGGAAAACTACCCCGGCGAGGAATGGTCTCTGTTGGAGATCTGGGTGCTGCAGCGCAAGGGCTGAAGCTCTCCCGTGCCCGCATGCTGGCGATGCGGCCGACCATTTATGGCCTCACGGCAGGACTGGCCTGGGAATCCCCAGCGCCCGTCCCGCTGTGAAGTTCCGGGAAAGTCCAGCCGACACCAATGACGCGGGATACTTCTTTCGGCAGGTGTCCAGGTACCAAGGCGCAACGGCCCCGGGCAACCGCCTAATCGTAGTATCTTCTTTCTATGTATGTGGGACCAACTGTCAGGTGAATACGATCACTGTTCAACATGCAGGTATTGCTCACGTCCCTAGCCGTACCGCCGTACCCGA
>Ga0209918_1000995_pt1 | contig 16459 bp, 12 predicted proteins | sample SalPonD_shore_MG_FD_185712 | JGI IMG/M metagenome (GOLD analysis project Ga0209918, IMG submission 185712) | Salt pond soil microbial communities from South San Francisco under conditions of wetland restoration - Salt Pond MetaG... | ecosystem: Environmental > Aquatic > Marine > Intertidal zone...
AGGCGCTCGGCGTCCAGGGGCGCATCGCCGACCGCGGCCTCGTGGTGCAGCCACTGCCAGATTTGGGCGCGGGAGATCTCCGCCGTGGCCGCGTCCTCCATGAGATGATAGATGGGTACGGCGCCCGAGCCCCCCAGCCATGCCTCGAGGTACTGGATGCCCACGCGCATATTGTAGCGCAGGCCGTCGTCGGTACGCTCACCGGTAGGCACTTCGACCAGCTCAGCGGCGCTGACCTCTACGTCCTCGCGTTTGCGCTCAATCTGATTGGCCGAGGGCATGTGCGCATCGAACACTTCGCGCGCGACGGACACCAGCGCAGGGTGGGCGACCCAGGTGCCGTCGTGGCCGTCCTGTACCTCGCGCAGCTTGTCGGCTCGCACCTTCTCCAGGGCCTGGAGATTGGCCTGCTCGTCGTTCTTGATGGGGATCTGGGCCGCCATGCCGCCCATGGCGTGCACCTCGCGCCGGTGACAGGTCTGGATGACCAGCTGGGTATAGGCGCGCATGAAGGGTTGGGTCATCGTGACCTGCTGGCGGTCGGGCAGCACATAGTCCGCCCGATTGCGAAAACGCTTGATGAAGCTGAAGATGTAGTCCCACCGCCCGCAGTTCAGGCCCGCCGAATGCTCGCGCAGCTCATAGAGTATCTCGTGCATCTCGAACGAGGCGGGGATGGTCTCGATGAGCACTGTCGCCTTGATGCTGCCGCGGGGAATGTCCAGGGCGGCCTGAGCGTGGTTGAACACGTCGTTCCACAGCCGCGCCTCCAGATGGCTTTCCATCTTGGGTAGATAGAAATAGGGTCCGCTGCCCGCATCGAGCAGGGCACGGGCGTTGTGATAAAAATACAGCCCGAAGTCGACTAGTCCGCCCGGTACCGGTTCGCCTCCCACGCGCATGTGCTTTTCCCATAGATGCCAGCCCCGCGGACGGACCAGCAGCACCGCCAGCTTGTCCTTGAGGGCGTAGTGCTTGCCGCTGCTCGGGTCGGTGTATTCGATGCTTCGCGCCGCGGCGTCACGCAGATTGTTCTGCCCGTGGACCAGGTTGGACCAGGTCGGTGTATTGGAATCCTCGAAGTCCGCCATGTAGCAGTTGGCGCCCGAGTTCAATGCATTGATCACCATCTTGCGATCGGTCGGCCCGGTGATCTCCACGCGCCGGTCTTTCAGGTCGGCAGGCAGCGGTGAGACCGTCCAGTCGCCGTCGCGCACGGCACGTGTCTCGTCCAGAAAATCCAGGGGCTCGCCCCGATCCAGCCGGGCCTGGCGCTCCTGGCGTGCAGCAAGGCGTTCCTTGACGCGCGGCGTAAATTGGGCGGCAAGGTCGGCCACGAAGCCGAGGGCGTCGGGCGTGAGAATGGCATCGCGGGCCGGGCCGAGATCGAGGCCGCTGGGTTCGAGGAGCTCGTACGACGTCGTGTTGCTCATGTCGGTGTCCTCTTGTCGAAGTGAAGGGCGTAGAGCGCCCGTCCCTGGGCGCACCGTCGCGCGGGTCTAGCGACCCGCCTGTTGCCTATCCGTGGCCATACGCCAGCCTTGGCAGCCAGGTGATGATGTCCGGAACCGCGATGCACAGCAGCAGTCCGATGAACTGGATGGCCAGGAAGACCAGAGACGACTTGAAGATGGTCGCCATGCTGATCTCGGGTGGGCACACGCCGCGCAGATAGAACAGCGCATACCCGAAGGGCGGGCTCAGGAACGACATCTGCATGTTGACCAGATACAGCACGCCGAACCACAAGACCACCTCGCTTCCGGGCACGCCCGGCAGGCCGAACAGTCCCTGAAAATGCAGCGACTGAATGATCGGCACGAAGATCGGCACCGTGAGCAGGAGAATGCCGACCCAGTCGAGAAACATTCCAAGGAAGATCAGGATGACCATCATCAGGAACAGGATGCCGTAGGGATGCAGTCCCGTGCCCAAAATGGACTCGGTGATGAAGGTCTGGCCGCCCTGCAGGATGAAAAAGCCCACGAAGATCGAGGCGCCGAAAATGATCCACAGGACCATGGCCGAGGCTCGCGCCGTCGTGACCGAGGCCTCGCGCAGGATCTTCAGGTTGAAGCGCTTGTGCATGGCCGCGACGATGATGGCGCCGAACGAGCCGATGCCGGCCGCTTCCACCGGCGTGGCGATGCCGCCGAACAGCAGGCCCAGTACCAGGAACACCAAAAAGATCGGCGCAATCAGGTTCAGCAGCAGGCGCAGCTTCTGTGCCCAGTTGACGCGTTCCTCCTTGGGCAGGGAAGGGCCCATGGCGGGGTTGATCCAGGCGCGTATCACCACATAGGAAATGTACATGCCCGACAGCAGCAGACCGGGCAGCACCGAGCCCAGATAGAGCTGACCGACCGACTGCTGCGCCACCACAGCGTAGAGGATGGCCAGGATGGACGGCGGGATCAGGATGCCCAGCGTGCCGCCCGCCATGATCGAGCCCAGGGCGATCTTGTGATCGTACTTGCGTTTCAGCATTGCCGGCAGGGCGATGATACCCATCGTAACCACGGCCGCACCGATGACGCCCACCATCGCCGCCAGGATTGTCGAGGCGAGGATGGTCGCCGCGGCCAGACCGCCGCGCAGTCCGCCCATCCACTTGTAGACCACGTCGAACATCTCTTCGATGAGTCCGGCGCGCTCGAGCATGGAGGCCATGAAGATGAACAGGGGGATGGCAGCCAGGTTCGGGTTGGTCATCAACGGGAAGATGCGCGTGGGAATGATGTTCAACATGGTCTGGCCGCCGACCAGATAAATGAACACCACGCCCAGTCCGCCGACAACGAAGGCCATGGGCAGGCCCATCATCAGCAGCAGGGCCAGCGAGCCGAACATCAGAAACGTCAGCTTGCCGATGCCGACGTCGCCCAGGCTCCCGCCCAGGGTAAACAGGAAGTGTTTATCGCCGTAGGGGTCGTAGAAGAGGATATTGATGAGCTCGACGACGACGATGAAAGTTACCGTCGCGATGGCGAGCAGCATGACATAGTGCCACAGTCTGTCCCACACGGACTGACTTGCCGTGTTCTCGGCCGCGAAGTTACTCATGAGCGCTTTGCCTCCCCCAACTGGCGATATATCTGAATGTCTTTGAGCAGCTTCGAAATACCGGCAAGCGCGAGGATGACTGCGCCGAGCACCATCATGCCCTTCACCGGATAGTACTGAATGCGCCACGTTTCATCCGTTACCTCGAGCATCGACAGCGAGTCGGTGAAGAAGCGCCACGACGTGCCGACCAGAGCGAGGGAGAATATGAACAGAAACAGCGACGTGAAGATATCCATGCCGACTTGCGCCCGCTTGGGCAACTTGATGTAGACGACATCGACCCGGACATGGTCGCCATGGAGCAGCGCGAAGCCGCCGGCGAGCAGGTACTGCATGCCGAACAGCAGGTAGGATGCCTGGTGTACCCAGATGGTCGGCGCGTCGAACAGGTAGCGCGATACGACTTCGTAGAAATAGGCGCAGACGGCGTTGACCGTCCACAGGGCGACGAACACCCCGGATTGTTCGCTGATCCAATCGAAGATGCGCGTGACGACGTTGCCCTTTGCATGCAGGGCGGGATCCTCTTCGGCCAGATAGGCCAGCGCTGTCTCTTCATCGGGCGTAGGGGTACTCGGTTCGCTCCCCATGCCTTCGGTGTGGGTGCCGCGGGTCAGCCACATGAAGATCAATGGCATGATTGCAAGCCAGCCCCAATACAGCCAGTGGGGCATGACGAAATTCACAGACTCGGCCATGATGCCTCCGTTGTTCTAACGCTATGACAGCGGGCGGCCGTAGCCGCCCGCTGTCCCGGAATCACACTAAGGATGTTTACAGGCTCAGGCCCTTGACGTCGTCCTTGGTGATGTAGCCCATGTATGGGTTGAGCATGTAGTCGAGATGAATCTTGAACACACGCTTGGCATCGGCGTTCTTCTTGGCCCACTCGAACCATACCGGCACCGCGGCCTTGCGGAAACGATGCACGTCCTCGGCCGACAGGCGCGAGACCGTGGTGCCGGACTTGAGGAACTTCTCCATCGCGACCAGGTCGGCCTTCTGGATGCTGGTGTAGTGGTGCACCGAGTAGGTCTTGACCTGATCTTCGACGAATTCCTGCATCTTCTTGGACAGGCGCTTCCAGGCACCGAGGTTGACGGTCAAGTCCATCAGGTCCACGGGCTGGTACAGCGAGGTCTGGCCCGGAGGGCCCATGCAGATGATGTACTTGGTGATCTCGGCGAAACCGAGGTCCCAGTTGATGGCGGGGCCGACGTAGTCGGCGGCATCGATCGTGCCTTTCTCCAGGGCCGGGTAGATGTCCGAGCCCGGCATACTCGTGGTGCTGACGCCGAATTTCTCGAATACCTCGGCGACCATACCCCCGGGCAGGCGAATCTTCATGCCCTTGAGCTGATCCAGATTTTCCACTGGGGTCTTGGAGTGGATGATGTTGGCGTCGTGTTGGATCGGCCCGACATAGAACAGCCCGTACTTGCTGTAGATCTCGCGGGTTAGCTCCAGCAAGCCGAGGCCGTAGAACATGGTTTCCCACTGACCCGGCTGATCGGGGCCGGCCGGATAGGACGACAGGAACACCGAGGCTGGAATCTTGCCGGACCAGTACAGGCTGAACGGGTTCATGGCCTGGAGCACGCCGCTGCGTACCGCGTCGAACAGTGCGTTGTTGTCGGCGGCCACGGCCTTGGCGGGGAACGGCTTGAAGGTCAGCTCGCCGCCGGATTTCTCCTTGATGTCGTTGGCCCAGCCCTCGAACAGACGGTAACCGGTGGTGCCGGCGTCCCAGGTCGACTGGACCTTCCATACGTGACCCTTGGCAGCCTCGGCATTGCGGATGTAAGGCGCCCCCAGGATCGCCGCCCCCCCAAGGGCGGCCGATGCCTTCAGGAACTTGCGTCGCGCGGACCGATTGGGCTGTGTGGGCTTGTCGGATTTATCGTTCATCTTGTTTTCCTCCTAGCTGACAGTGATGGGCGACAGGTCAAGGTGCAAAGGCGCCGAGCCGGCGGGTCGCAACGCGGGTACGGCGTGGGTGTGTCCTGCGCAAGGACGGACTCGAGAGGGTGGTCGCGTACAGCGCACAGGGGCGGTGAAATGGGCGGCGCGGAAGATCCGCGCGGCCGCGTAGTGGCATCCATGCCGTTGGGTCGGGGGGCTCGTTATCAAGTGCTGCGGGTGCCATCCGGGTCACTGGGTACCTGGGCCTGTCGATTACGGTGGCGGTCGTGGATCGTCGAGGCGATCCGTTGGTTTGGCCGAAGCTCGGCCGCCGGCTCTCCGGTTAATGCATAATTATGAATTACTATAGGTTCGTCAAATCATGATTGGCAAGCCCAAGGATGAAATGGGCGAAATATCGTATTCCTTTAATATAGTGAAATGATTATTCGGCCGGATTCAGGCCGCAGTCTGCCAGCACTACGTGGAGGTGGCGGGGGCCGTGGGCGCCTAGCTGGATGGTCTGTTCGACATCGGCGGTGCGCGACGGTCCGGTGACCAGATTCACGGCGCGCGGTAAGGGTCCGCGCGCGCGCAGCCAGGCCCAGGCATCCTCGAGGTGGTCGACCAGGGCGTCGCTGGCGAGCACGCAGATCAGGATATCGGGCAGAAAGTTCAGGCGCGTCGGGGTCTGCGGACCGGCGCACAAGACCAGGCTGCCCGTTTCGGCGATGCCCAGGGACGCCAGGGTCAGCGCGGCGGGCGTGTCGCCGCGCGCCGTTTCGACGACGGGCCGCTGCGCGTCGGGCCAGGGCAAAGCCTGCAGCGCGGGATGATCGGCGGCGATCGGTGGGCCCGTGATGCCTTTCTCATTCAAATAGATGGCGACGGTCTCCACGACGGCCCGGCCGTCCGCCGCGTGTGTCCAGGTCGCGGCCGCCGCTTCGAGGCGATTGGTGAACGCCTGCAGGCGGGCGCCGCCCGCGCCGGCTGGCTGCGGCCCCACGGGGCGCTCGCGCAGACGCATCGTTGCATTGGTATCGTCGGATTGCCGCGCGGTGCGGCGCACGCCGCCGATGCGCGCCAGGATGGCCTCGCGGTCCGACTCAGCCACGGCCGCGTCCCGCGCGTTGTCGCCACTGTTTCTGGAAGGTGTCGCCGGCCGGGGCGGGCAGGTCGCGCGCCGCGGTCCAGGCGCCGGCCCCGGGCAGACGCCGCAGGCGCCCGCGTCGTCCGCCGAGCGCGGCCAGCACACGCACCCCCCAGCCCATGGCCCATCGATACAGGCGCGGCCGGCGGGCCAGGAAGGCCCAGGCGGCGAGCCCCCAACGGCTCCGTTTCGAGCCGCCGCCGACGGCGTATTGGCGCACACGCAGGCGGCGGAGCAGGGCCGGCAGGGGAATGGACATGGGACAGACGGCCTCGCAGCGCCCGCAGAGGCTTGAGGCATTGGGCAGGTCGCCGGCCTCGCCGAGTCCCTGCATCAGGGGGGTCAGCACCGCGCCCATCGGGCCGGGATAGACCCAGCCGTAGGCGTGCCCGCCGACCGCGCCGTAGATGGGGCAGTGATTGAGGCAGGCGCCGCAGCGGATGCAACGCAACATGTCGTGGAACTCGTTGCCGAGCATCTCGCTGCGGCCATTGTCGACCAGCACGACGTGGAAGGCCTCTGGCCCGTCGCCGTCCTCGGCGCGGCGCGGGCCGGTGAACAGGCTGGTGTAGGCGGTGAAGGCCTGGCCGGTCGCGCTGCGCGCGAGCAGGCGCAGCAGGACACTGGCGTCCTCCAGGGTCGGAACGACCTTCTCCAGCCCGGCCAGCACAATGTGCGTTCGCGGCAGCGTGGCCGTGAGATCGCCGTTACCCTCGTTGGTGACCACGATGGCCGAGCCGGTCTCGGCGATGAGAAAGTTGGCGCCGGTGATGCCGACGTCGGCGCTGAGAAAGGCCGCGCGCAGGCGCTCGCGGGCCTCGTCGACGATTTCGCGTGCCGAATCCAGCGCCTCATGATGGCCGTGGTGTTCGCGGAACAACTCGGCGATGTCCTGGCGGCTCTTGTGGATGGCGGGGGCGATGATGTGACTGGGCGGCTCGTGGGCGAGCTGGATGATGTACTCGCCGAGGTCCGTCTCCACCGCTTCGAAGCCGTCCGCCTCCAATGCCTCGTTGATGGCGATCTCCTCGCCGACCATGGACTTGCCTTTGGTGACCCGCCTCGCGCCGGCCTCGCGGCACAGCTCGACCACGATGCGGCGCGCCTGCTCGGGCGTGCGTGCCCAGTGTACCCGGCCGCCGCTTGCAATCACCTGGGCCTCGAAGTGTTCGAGATACTCGTCCAGATGGGCGAGGGTGTGATCCTTGATGGCGCGGGCCGATTCGCGCAGGGCTTCGAATTCGGGCAATTCGTCCAGGGCGGCGCGGCGCTTTTCGATGAAACCGCCGCCCGCCTTGTGCAGGGCCCGCTGCAGGCGTTCGTCGTGCAGTGCGACGTGGACGTTATGTTTGAAGGTGTGCGCGGTCGACTTCATGGGCGCCCCTTGCCTTGGTCTCGCGCCTCACCCAGGCCGGGCCCGTCCGCCATGCCGGCCAGGACCTCGGCGATGTGATAGACGCGCACCGTACTGTCGAGCCGGCGCAGGCGCCCGGCAATGTTCAGCAGACAGCCCAGGTCCGCGGCGAGCAGCGTGTCGGCGCCGGTTTCGTGGATGCGTGCGACCTTGTCGTCGACCATGCGCGCGGAGAGCTCGGGGTACTTGACGCAGAAGGTCCCGCCGAAGCCGCAGCAGACCTCGTTGTCCCCGAGCTCCTTCAATTGCAGACCGTCGACGCGTTCGAGCAGCCGTCGCGGTTGCGCATGGACCCTCATCTCGCGCAGCGAGGAGCAGGAGTCGTGATAGGTCGCCTGCCCGGTGTAGTGCGCGCCGAAGTCGTCCTGGCCGAGCACATCGGTAAGAAAGGCGGTCAACTCGTGCGTGCGCTCGGCCAGATCGCGGGCGCGATCAGACCAGGCCGCATCGTCCTCGAACAGCGTCGGGTAGTGGCACTTGAGCATGCCGGCACAGGAGCCCGAGGGTGCGACGACGTGCTCGAAACCTTCGAACGCGGTAATGACCTGACGGGCGATGGCGCGGGCGTCGTCGAGGTCGCCGTTGTTGTAGGCGGGCTGGCCGCAGCACGTTTGTACCGGCACCTCGACCTCGCAGCCCGCGCGCTCGAGCAGGTTCACGGCGGCGAAGCCGACTCGGGGTCGGTACAGGTCGACCAGGCAGGTGACGAACAGCGCGATGCGCATGCAATGCCTCGGCTAGGACGCCCGCAATGGGACGCCCGGTTCGGAACGATGGGTCCATAGTAGCGGCTCGCGCGGCCGCGTCAAACGTTGGCGGTGCTAGGCGGCGCGCGATGGGCGGGGTTGGCTGCCCTCGGGCAGGAACGGCACCATCAGGGCGGTAACAATGCTGAAGCCGACGTTCAGCCACAGGATGGCTGCGATACCCCAGTCGTCGACCAACAGGCCGAGCAGCATGACGGTCAGTGCGCCGAGGGCGTTGGCCAGGCCGAGGGCCAGGCCCGAGCCCAGCGAGGGGTTCTCCGGCAGGATGTCCTGACCCATCAGGATGGCGAGGGGCAGGCTGGCGAACATGGCCACGCCCAGCAGGGCGAGCAGCGGCCAGGCCAGCACAGGCGGGGCGAGCAGGAATCCGGCGAGCAGGACGGCCGAGGCGACGGTGGATAGCAGGAGCACCGGACGTCGACCGATGCGATCAGCCCAATGGCCGCCGCTCATATTGCCGACGATGCCGACCACCAGGAGCGTGGTGATCAACGAGGCACCGCTGATCAGCGACTCGCCGCGCTGGTGCCACAGCAGCGGCACGAAGGTGACCAGACTGAAGGTCAGGGTGGCGCGCAGGGCCGAGAAGCTTACCACCCGCGCCAGGTCGGGCAGGTGCCGCCGCCAGGCCACGGGCCCGGCGTCGCGGTGGCGCGGGGCCAGCTTCGGCACGCGTGCGATCAACAGGGGCAGGGTCAACACCATCGGCAGGGCCAGGATCCACAGCCCGCGCGTGCCCAGCGCCACGACGACGAGACTGGCCAGCAGGGGCCAGATGCCGCGGCCGAGCTCGCCGCCAACCAGGAACACCGACATGAACAGGCCGACCTTGGCGCCGGGTCCGTTCGATTGCGCGCGGGCGCGCTGGTGGGCCAGCTGGCGTGTGGCCGCCATTCCCTGCGGGTGAAACATGGCGTTGGTGAAACCGATCAGCAGCAGCACCGCGATCAGGCTCCAGTAGCCGGGGACCAGCCCGACGAGGGCGCCGCCCGCTGTGGTGCCCGCGATGCCGATGAAGATGAGGCGCCGCCCGCCGATGTGATCGGACAGCCAACCGTACAGGGGCTGCAGCGCCTGACCGAGCAGCAGGGCCGCCATGACCGTACCGGCGAAGGCGACCGGGATGTTTAGCTGAAGCAGGACGGCCGGCAGCACGCCGGGCAGGTAGTTCGCCGCGCCGTCGTTGAGAAAATGGGCCCAGCTCAGTGTCAGCAGGCGACCGCGCGAGGGGACGGTCTCGCCGGCGTTCGTCGTGGTTGGGTCGGTGCCTGAGTTACCCAGGGGCGGGGCGGGGGCGTCGTGAGTTTCGGTGTCCATCGGATGCGGTGGATTCTACCCGATGTCCGCGCCCCTGGCGATTGCCGCCGCGTATGTGCGCTCAATCGTCAACCGCTCGCTGCGCGGTTCCAGTGTCCGTGAAACTGCCCTTCTCGATCGACGCGTTCGATGCCGTGGGCGCCGAAGTAGTCGCGCTGCGCCTGAATCAGGTTGGCCGGCAGGTGTGCGCTGCGGTAGGCATCGAGATAGGCCAGCGCCGACATGAGGCCGGGCAGGGGGACGCCGCGCTCGGAGCCGCGGCGAACCACTTCGCGCAGCGCCGGCAGACCGTTGGCAACGCGCTGGGCGAAGTCCTGGTCATCGAGCGGGTGGACGCGTTTGGGTTCGGCCGTGTACAGGGCGCGCAGGTCCTCGAGCAGGTCGGCGCGGATGATGCACCCGCCGCGCCAGATGCGAGCGACATCCTCGAGCTTCAGCCCGAAGCCGTGATGCTCGTCGGCGGCGCGCAGCAGGTGCAGCCCCTGGGCGTAGCTCAGCAGCATGGCGGTATACAGGGCCTGGCGCAGGTGTTCGATGAATTGCTCGTCGTAACCTTTGGTGGCGTCCTTGTCCGGGGGCGGGTCGGGCAGGCGCTGGCTGAGCTCGCCGCGGCGGCGCCGGTCGACCGACAGGGCGCGCATGCCCACGGCCGCGTCTATCGTCGGCACTGCCACCTCCAGGTCCATTGCGTCCTGGGAGGTCCAGGCACCGGTGCCCTTCTGGTGGGCGACGTCCAAAATGAGGTCGATGAGCGGGCGGTCGTCGCCGGGCTCGCGCTGGTCGAAGATGTCGGCCGATATCTCCATCAGGAAACCGCGCAGCTCCGTCTCGTTCCATTGCGCGTACACGCGCCCGAGTGCCTCGTCATCCAGACCGAGCAGTCGGGCCATCAGGTCGTAGGTCTCGGCGATGAGCTCCATGACGGCGTACTCGATACCGTTGTGGACCATCTTGACGTAATGACCGGCGCCGTCGCGGCCCAGCCAGGTCACGCAGGGCTCGCCGTCGACCTTGGCCGCGGCGGCGTGCAGGATGGGGGCGGTCTCTTCCCAGGCCGCCTTGGACCCGCCGGGCATCATGCTCGGGCCGTGGCGTGCGCCTTCCTCGCCGCCGGAAATCCCCATGCCGAGGTAGTGGATGCACTTGTTCTCTTCGCGCGAGAGCTCGCGCAGGCGCCGGGTGGTGTCGGTGTAGTGGGAGTTGCCGCCGTCGATGATGATGTCCTGGTGGCCCAGGTGGGGGCGCAGTGCCTCGATCATCTGATCGACGGGCTCGCCGGCCGGGACCATCAGCAGCACGGTGCGCGGCGGGCGCAGCGCGCCGGCGAACTCGGCCAAGTCGGTGGTTGCCCGGGTACGTTCGGCGAGTGCGGGGTCCTCGGCCGCTGTCTTTCGAAAGGCCTCGACCCGTTCGGCGTGCCGGTTGTAGCCGATCACGCGGTAGCCGTGCTCGGCGATGTTGAAGGCCAGGTTGGCCCCCATGGTGCCGAGGCCGACGATACCGATGTCATAGTGCTGTGTTGGCATGGCGATGTCCTTGTGGGTAGTGCGGCGGCGGTTCAGCCGTTGGCGACCTGCTTGCGCCGCGAATCGATGGTCTCGAGCAGGTGGTCGAAGGAGGCGGAGAACTTGTCGACGCCCTCGCGCTCCAGACGTGCCGTTACCTGATCGAGTTGGATGTCGAACTCGGCCAGTTTGACCGGGATGCCGCGGGCATGATCCAGGCGTTCGCCGATGCGATTGACCGCGCGGCCGTGGTCGCGAAAGGCCTCCAGCGTCTTCAAAGGAAGCGTGTTGACGGTATGCGGGCCGATCAACGACTCGACGTAGAGCACGTCGCTGTAGTCGGGGTCCTTGGTACTGGTGCTGGCCCACAGCAGGCGCTGGGGGCGTGCCCCGCTGCGCTGCAGGGCCTGCCAGCGCTCGCCGTCGAAGATACCCTGGAAGGCCTCGTAGGCCAGACGGGCGCTGGCGATCGCGGTCTCGCCGCGTAGCCAGCGCGCCTCGCTGTAGCCGTTGCCCACGCTGTTGAGATGGCTGTCCAGCAGGCCGTCGACGAGCACGTCGATGCGGCTGAGGAAGAAGCTCGCCACCGAGGCGACGTTATTGAGCGGCTGGCCGGCCCGTTGGCGGTCTTCCAGACCGGCGAGGTAGTGCTCGGCCACCGAGCGGTAGCGATCGATGCCGAACAGGAGGGTGACGTTGACGCAAACGCCCTCGGCTATGAGCCGGCGCAGCGCGGGCAGGCCCGCGGGGGTGCCCGGGACCTTGATCATCACATTGGGCCGGTCCAGGGCCTGCCACAGGCGCTTGGCCTCGGCCACGGTCCCTTCGGTGTCGTAGGCGAGATGCGGGGAGACCTCCAGGCTGACGTAACCGTCGCGTCCGCCGCTGCCCTCGTAGACCGGCCGGAATTGGTCGGCGGCGCGGCGGATGTCCTCGATCGCCAGGTGCTCGTAGATCGCCACGGCGTCCAGGCCCTCGCTGGACAGCCGGCCGATGGCGTCGTCGTAGGCTCGGCGCTCCACGATGTCCTTGGCGAACAGCGTCGGGTTGGAGGTCATGCCGGCCAGGCCGTCGTTCTCGATGAGCCGGCGCAGGCCTCCCTCGTTCAGCAGCTCGGCACGCATGTCGTCCAGCCACAGGCTCTGGCCGAGCTGTTTGACTGCGAGCAGGGGATTGTCAGGCATGTCGCATTCCTCCTAAAGCTGAGCCGGGGCGAATCGGTGGGGCGCGGGCAGACCGGCTCGAGGCCCCGGGCCCGGTGTCCGCGTGCAATGCTGGCCTTGCTGTCGCAGGATGCGTGCCAGATGAGAAAAACGATAAATGTAAATAAAAACATAAAGTTGTATTGTTACGGTTTCGTGACGACGGGCCGATTCGGTGCATCTCGTCCGCCGCCGGGGCATTGCCCCCGGTCGCGGCGCCCGAGGAGGTCATTCAGGCGCAGCCGGGGTGGGGGAATTTGCAGGCGGCTGTCATGTGGCTGTCATGGACCGTTGCTAGAGTGTGCCCCAGTCCAAGGGCAGCACCGTGCGGAATATCGGATTCCGCTGTCATGGGTCAATTGAAAAACTACCTTAAATAAGGAGTGTAAGATGTCGAAACGACTTGCGAAGCACCTGATTGCCGGCGTCGCTCTCGTGTCCGTCGGTCTGATGGGTACGGCCAGCGCGGGCGAGGTCACGCAGATCTCCGGTGCCGGTGCCACTTTCCCGTATCCGGTCTACGCCAAGTGGGCCGAGAAGTACGCTCAGGAAAAGGGTGTGCGGCTGAACTACCAGTCGATCGGTTCCGGCGGCGGTATCAAGCAGATCAAGGCCAAGACCGTCGATTTCGGCGCCTCCGATGCCCCCCTCAAGCCGGAAGAGCTCGATCAGGCCGGCCTGATGCAGTTCCCCATGGTTATGGGCGGCGTGGTGCCGGTCATCAATGTGCCTGGCATCAAGCCCGGCGACATCAAGCTCAGCGGCAAGCTCGTTGCCGACATCTACCTCGGCGAGATCAAGCGTTGGGACGACAGCCGTATCGCGGCCCTGAACCCCGGTCTGAAGCTGCCCTCCAAGGCCATCACCGTCGTGCATCGCTCGGACGGCTCCGGCACCACCTGGATCTACACCAACTACCTGAGCAAGGTCAGCCCGGAGTGGAAGCAGAAGGTCGGCAACAACAAGTCCGTGGCCTGGCCGGTCGGCGTGGGCGGCAAGGGCAATGAGGGCGTTGCCTCCTACGTGCGCCGCATCAAGGGTTCCATCGGCTACGTCGAGTACGCCTATGCGCTGCAAAACAAGATGACGTACGCCAAGCTGCAGAATAAGGACGGCCACTTCGTGAGCCCGACCAGCAAGGCCTTCCAGGCCGCGGCGGCCAACGCCGACTGGGCGCACGCCGACGGGTTCTACATGGTCCTGACCGACCAGCCGGGCGCCAATAGCTGGCCCATCACCGGTGCGACTTTCATTCTGGTCTACAAGACCCAGGCCAAGCCTGCCTACGGCAAGGCCGTGCTGAAGTTCTTCGACTGGGCCTACCATCACGGCGGTGCCATGGCCGAGCAGCTGGACTACGTGCCGATGCCGAAGAACGTGGTCAGCCTGGTCGAGAAGACCTGGGCCAAGAACATCAAGGACAAGAGCGGCAACCCCATCTGGAACGCGGGGATGGTACAATAAGCTCGCGCTGAGCGAGCCCGGGCGGTAAGATCGGCCCGGTACCGGATGGAGGAGCCGTCCCTGGACGGCTCCTCCTTTCTCAATCACAGCGAATCGACTTCCGGAGGTCAGTTTGGACCGGCAAGTGTCGAGCAGCCCGGCCGCCACGGGACTGCACCGGGGTGCGCACCTCGACAGCCTGTTCCGCGGCGCCACCCGCGTGTTCGCGGCCCTGGTGTTCGCCATCGTCATCGGAATCCTGATCTCCCTGATCATCGGGGCCTATCCGGCCTTCCAGAAATTCGGCTTCGGCTTTTTCACCAGCACGGAGTGGAACCCGGTCACCGAGCAGTTCGGGGCCCTGGTGGCCATCTTCGGAACCCTGGTCACCTCGACCATCGCTCTGATCATCGCGGTGCCGGTCAGCTTCGGCATCGCCATGTTCACCACCCAGCTGGCGCCGGTCTGGCTCAAGCGCCCCATCGCGACCGCGGTGGAACTGCTCGCCGCCATCCCCAGCATCATCTACGGTATCTGGGGGCTGTTCGTGTTCGCGCCCCTGTTCGCCGACCATGTCCAGCCCTGGGTCACCGACCACCTGGGCAACTGGCCCCTGGTGGGTGCCTTGTTTCAGGGCCCGCCCATGGGCATCGGCATGTTCACCGCCAGCCTCATCCTGGCCATCATGATCATCCCGTTCATTGCCGCGGTCATGCGCGACGTGTTCGAGGTCGTGCCGGCCTCGCTGACCGAGTCGGCCTATGCGCTGGGCTCGACCACCTGGGAGGTGGTCTGGAACATCATCCTGCCCTACACCAAGGCCGGCGTGGTCGGCGGCATCATGCTGGGCCTGGGCCGGGCCCTGGGCGAGACCATGGCGGTGACCTTCGTCATCGGCAACGCCCATAACATCAGCGCCTCGCTGTTCATGCCCGGCAATACCATCGCCTCGACACTGGCCAACGAGTTCACCGAGGCCACGGGGACCATCTATCCATCGTCGCTGATCGCCATCGGGTTGATCCTGTTCCTGATCACCTTCGTGGTATTGGCGCTGGCCAAGCTGTTGCTCATGCGTTTGACAGCGCGTGAAGGCACGCGCAGTTGAGGGGGCGGTGGTGAACCTGTATCGACGACGCGTCTTCATCAATTACTTCAACCTGACGGTGTCGGTGCTGACGACACTGTTCGGCCTGTTCTGGCTCGTATGGCTGTTGTGGACCCTGCTCGCCAACGGACTGCAGTGGATACACTGGGACTTGTTCACCAAGACGACGCCGCCCCCGGGCAGCGACGGCGGGCTCATCAACGCTATCGTCGGCAGCGGTATCATGACCGTCCTCGGCGTGGCCATCGGCGCGCCGGTCGGTGTGATGGCGGCAACCTATCTGTCGGAGTTCGGCCGCGCCTCGAAGTTGGCGCCCGTCGTGCGCTTCGTCAACGACATCCTGCTCAGCGCCCCGTCCATCATCATCGGCGTGTTCGTCTTCGAGTTGATCGTAGTCAACATGGGGCATTTTTCCGGTTGGGCGGGGGCCGTAGCGCTGGCCCTGATCGTGATCCCGGTGGTGGTGCGTACCACCGAGGACATGCTGCGTCTGGTGCCGGACACCCTGCGCGAGGCCGCCGCCGCGCTGGGGGCACCGCAGTGGAAGGTTATCGTACATGTGGTCTACCGCGCGGCCCGCGCGGGGATACTCACGGGCGTGATGCTGGCCATCGCCCGCATCAGCGGCGAGACGGCGCCGCTGCTGTTCACAGCCCTGAACAATCAGTTCTGGAGCACGGACATGAACCAGCCCATGGCCAATCTGCCCTATGTCATATTCCAGTTCGCCATGAGCCCGTATGATGACTGGCATCATCTGGCCTGGGCGGGCGCGTTGCTGATTACCTTCAGTATCCTGCTGCTCAATATCCTCGCCCGCGTGGTGCTGCGCGAGCGCAAGACGAGTCGATGACGATTATGAACGGCACTGGTGAGAACATGCTAAAGAACACGATCCCGGGCTCGGCGACCTCTTCGGCCGAGACCGAGGCCGAAAGCCGCGAACACGCCGACGATTTCGTCGCGCGCACGCCGCCGGACGTGATGCCCGAGGGCAAGCTCGTGGTCAAGGACCTTGATTTTTACTACGGGAAGTTCCACGCGCTGCACTCGATCAGCATGAGCATCCCGGAGAAGAAGGTCACGGCCTTCATCGGGCCCTCCGGTTGCGGCAAGTCGACGCTTCTGCGCTCGTTCAATCGCATCTACGAGCTCTATCCGGACCAGCGTGCCGAGGGCGAGGTTCTGCTCGACGGTCGCAACGTCCTGGACAAGGGAGAGGATCTGAATCACCTGCGGGCCAAGGTCGGCATGGTGTTCCAGAAGCCCACACCGTTTCCCATGACCGTCTACGACAACATCGCGTTCGGCGTGCGTCTGTACGAGAGGCTCTCGCGCTCGGACATGGACGACCGAGTGGAGTGGGCGCTGAAAAAGGCGGCCCTGTGGGAAGAGGTGCGCGACAAGCTGCGCCAGATCGGCACCCAGCTCTCGGGCGGTCAGCAGCAGCGTCTGTGTATCGCGAGAGCCATCGCGGTCAAGCCCGAAGTACTGCTGCTCGACGAACCGGCCTCGGCGCTGGATCCGATTTCCACGTTGAAGATCGAGGAGCTCATCAATGAGCTCAAGGACGACTACACCATGG
>Ga0209918_1000996_pt1 | contig 16441 bp, 25 predicted proteins | sample SalPonD_shore_MG_FD_185712 | JGI IMG/M metagenome (GOLD analysis project Ga0209918, IMG submission 185712) | Salt pond soil microbial communities from South San Francisco under conditions of wetland restoration - Salt Pond MetaG... | ecosystem: Environmental > Aquatic > Marine > Intertidal zone...
TTCACCTATTTAAAGTTTTTAGTTAATAATTCGTGCCAGTGTACAACACCACCTTTGTGGTGCATTAAAACGACATCACAACACCAGCTATAAGTAATGCGGGTGTCGTAGCTCGTGGCAAGGTTAGTGCTATGCTTCTTTTTCTGCCAACGCTTTTAATTTCGTTAATCCAACGCCTTTGTAGAAACAATCACCAGGTTCTTCCCAGTTTTTTAGAGCATCTTTGTTTAGTTCATACGGTGCTATAAAGTCCATATAGCCGTTACCAGATGCAGCATCCATCTTTTTAATTTCTTCATCCGTGTAATTGGTTTCTTGCACCGTCAGGCTACCATCACCATATTTTTCGCATTTTTCACGAATTTGGCTTTCTTCTTCGGGGGTAACATATATCACATAATTAAATGTTTCGCCCTCCCAATTATTTCTTTCTTTTACTGTAATCTGCTTTTTCATATTTATTTGTGTTAATGCCCACGCTCAAAAAGAAGTGGGAGCGGTTAGTACTCGTATCTAATTCAGTGCTGTAATGCCCGCACTACTCATAGCTGTGTCCGTTATAGGGCATTAAATGAAGTGCCAATGTTCAGCTTTTTCAATATACCCTATTTTCCCGTTACTTAGTTCAACGGTAAATCTCAAGCCATAAGGCTCAAACTGTTTGCCATATTCCTCTTTAATTACTTTACCTGTTAACCCTTCAAAATTTCCTGAGTGAAATATCACTTCATCTCCTACTGATAATTTGCTTTTAGATTTCATATTTTAAATATAAACGCCCTATAACACTGGCTAAAAAAAACATAGCCTTGGAACGTGGCGACATTGATGAAACGTGATTTACAGGCTACGTTTCTTAGCCTTAACGTTGTGCTTCATTTGCCAACGCACAATTTATACCTCCTAACAAGTTCGCTCAGTATCATATCGGTATCAGTTATTTCAGGCGGTACACACATTATATGGCTTCTTCCACCTGTTTTGGCTAACTCGCTTATTTGATGTTCTGCTTTTTTTATAAGCACTTCATCTGGCATTTCTGCCTGCATTTGTTGTAATTTCTCTATTGTTATCATAATCTTTAAGTTTGTGTTGCCCTCCCGCAAAAACGAAAGCACAACAATAAATAAAAAACATTAAAATGTATCGGTTTGCCTTGTATTATTACATAATTCAAGAGATTCCATATTATTCCTTTATTTCAGGGAAGGCTTTTCCCTGCTGATCATATGTTTTTTTTAATACATCTAATATTTCAAATTCTTCTAATTCATATAATGTTTGAATAACATCATCTAAAGTTTCTTCTTTTTCTAAATCTTTAATAACCTGAGTTATTATCTCTTTCTTATCGCTGTGGGCATACTGATACCAACGCTTCCATTCCTCCCATGCTTTAAAAAAATCAATCATTATATAATCCATTAAAATGGTGCATCATCTTCATTCTGAAAATCGGCCGGATCATCACGCCCCATTATAAAATGTTCAGGTGGCCTTCTGGATCCGCTCGAATTAATAGCTTGCTCTTCATTCCAAGCACCAAAAATAGCATATTGTTTCTCGAATAAATGCTTTTCAGTACCTATTGGACCATTCCTATTCTTTTTAAGAATAACCTCACATAAACCGGCCGTTGTAATACCAGAATCATCTACCTTAATATCATAATATTCCGGTCTATACAAAAATATGACCATTGTAGAATCCTGTTCAATAGAACCTGATTCACGCAAATCAGACAATCTAGGCCGGTTATCGCCGGGTCTATCCTCTACTTTCCTGGATAATTGAGACAATGATATTACAGGAATTTTAAACTTCTTAGCCATCTTTTTAAGGTTCCTGGATATATGAGATATTTCCTGATCACGGGTTCCAAATCGTCTATTAGAAGAATAATCAATAGGAATTAATTGTAAATAATCGATTAAAATAACTCCTAAATCATTATTCATTTTTAACCGGTGAGCAATACGTTCCATATCTTCAACACTATGCATATTAGAATCTTCAATATAAAGATTAGAATTTTCGATAGATTCGATAATGACTTTTTTCTCTTTAAAATCGAATGATGCATTTACTCCAATTTTACGCGCGGCGGCAAGTAACCGGTTTTTCTCTTTATCATTGAGTTTACCCCGGCGCGCGAATTGCATATCTACCTTTCCTATCATACATAATAAGCGCAATAATAAAATCTCTTTACTCATTTCATAGCTAAATAATAAAATCGGTTTATCATAATCATTGAGTAAAAGATTCATCACAATAGTTAATAAAAAAGCTGTTTTTCCCATACTCGGCCGGGCCGCAATGGTAATCATTTCACCATCCGGGAAACCGGCTGTTAAAAGATCGATAGGTAAATAAGTAGGCAATCCATTGATACCATCATGGATATTTCTTTCTTCCAGGGTATCGGTTAAAACTTGTGCCGTTATATCATTACTGGATTCTGGTAATTCATAAAACGAATGAGATTCTATTTTATCGGTTATTTCTTTTAAATAAGTGAGAATTTCATAAGGATCCGCGCCCGGTTCATAGGAATTTTTTAATATCTGATTCGATTCTAAAATTAACTGGCGTAACATGGCCTTTTCTAAAATTATTTGAGCGTAATAATCAATATTAGATGGACTTGCTACGGATCGGGTTAGATAATTTACTTCTCCCTGGTCGGGATTAGCCAATTCTTTATGATCATATAAATATTGCTCAACACTAATAATATCAATAGAAATGTTTTGCTCATGTAATTCCTTAACAGCTTTAAAAACATTTCTATTAAAAGGTTTAAAAAAATCTTCTTCTTTCAACCGGTCCAGAGCGATGATAAGAGCTTCATGATCAATCATCATTGAGCCCAAAACACCTTCTTCGATATCAATAGCCTGTGGGGGTAATATGCCAATTTCTATTTCTTCAGACATAAATTATAATGGTTTAAAATATTCCTGATCATTTACTTTTTTAATATTAAACATATTTCTGGTACGCGATAATGGTTCCCGGAAATGTTCTGCCGAATATCCCTCCGCTTCTTCATTAGTTAAATACCCCTGTTCTTTAATTTCATCATAGGTAATCATTTTAATTTTCCGGTATTCTTCATACCAATCATTGTATTCATTCCCATTAAGCCAGGTAGAAGCCATGGGTATTGTACGACGATCCTCACCCTTTCTATCGGCCATGGCTTTTTTAAACGCGATGGCTCCTAAAATGATAATTTTGGGATCTTCTTTTTCTTTAATCAATAATCTTTTGAAATAATCATACGTACGTTTTTTAGGATTTCTTGCTCTCGGCCCTCTGTCCGGATAATATTTTCTAAAAAGCTCAAATAATTCATCCAGGGTTTTCCCATACCATTCTTCTTTACCGTTAGATTTTTTACCGTTTGGTGAATTTGATTCACCGAACAAAGTATAAGTGTTATTAATGTTATTAGTGTTACTATATATAGAGTGTAAACTTTGTTTACGTGGACTGTCAACTTTGTTTACATCTGGTGTAAACTTTGTTGACACTTTCTTATCCTTTTTTGTGTAAACTTTGTTTACATGGCTGTCAACTTTGTTTACATGGCTTAGATAAGTCTCGATACCTTTTAAAAGATCATCATTAGGTATATTATTACTTTTAATTTCTTCATAAGATTCTACCCATAATGAATCAATTTTTAGATTGCTTCTTTTGTCTTTATGTATCAATCGCACCTCTTCAGGAAGATCCGTTCCTAATTTTTTGATGATCTTATATAATCCCTGGCGGCTAACTCCAATTATTTTAGCTAAATCATCTTTAGGAGTATTACACCATCCCAATGGACTTAATCTGTGAATGGTATCCAAGACACAATATTCATTATTTGTATGTTCAAATAAATCACGTAATTCATGTATTATTTTAGTATAAAATTTTGCTTCCATTTTTCCCCTACAATTAAAATGGTAAATCGTTCTCGTCTGCAAATAAAAAAAACTTCATACTTCTGAAATCCTGAAAAATATAATCTTTATAGAATTCCAGTCTAATCCTGTTGATGATACATAAACTATTATGGATCCAATTACGTGGTAGCCACCATTTATCATGCCAGGGCACGGCCATCCGAATATAATCCCGGAAGTATTTTCTATCATAACACAGCGCAAACAGAAATAGGCCAATACCATTGTATCGTGGGATATCATGGGTAATGTATCCGGTAATGACAGATTGGTTCTTAGCCGGCCATTCAATCTTTGATTTACTCATTATCTACCTTCCCTTCTAATAGCCTGTTTGAAATTAAAAGCTTTTGATATACCGTATCTCCATCAGGAGTAATAGCATATCCTAAAAGTAATTGATCCAGGGAAGCTTGTTGCGCTTCGATCTCAGAGAGTTGTATATGAATCCATTCCACTTTGTTTTTCCAGGCAGTACGTTTGGCCTGTTCAATATTGCAATGATTATTGGCTACTTTCTTATCATTCTTCATGGCCCGGAGCATCCCTTCCGGATTAACTTCTAATCGGAAATATAATTCCTGGTGTCCTACCCACATAGAAAAACTTAAACATACTGGTTCTGCATTTTCATATTCTATCTGTACTTTATTAGCGCCATGTTCTGCTAACAAATTCTGGATATTGGTTATAGATGTAGCGGCCTTTTGACCACTGGAATAATTTTTTATAGGCATGATTAATAAGCTAAAGTTTCTTCTTTTACAGTGAAATGCAGCACTTCTACATATGGATTACCATAGGTATAAAGCCTTTTCTTATTATATATAGATTGCTTATAATCCGGACCATCGAAAGGGAAATTAACATATGCCCAAATCCGACCTTTATAGGAAAGCGGCCGGGGTTTTTTATTTATATAATCCCATAAATGACGAAATTCTTCTCTGGCATAATTAGCTACATTTTCTGGATCATTATTTACATGAGTAGGAAAACTTTCCTGATCGATTCCTTCAGCAAAAATATCCTGAGTAGTAATATCCTGAATACGCTGATATTCTATTCCTTCATTTATTAAAAAAATACGAGCTATTTTTTTAGGCATATGAAGCGAAGAGCGCCACCGGCCAAAAATACCTTCATCTGATTCCAGATTATCCCCCATCCAATATCTAAAAAATAATTCATGGACCGGTTCCTGGATGATCTTGGATGGTGGTAGATGATCAAATCTTTTTAAGGTTCTCCACTTTTCCCGGACATAAAGGGTTTCTCCTTTTTTGCCGTATTTAGATTTTATGGGGATATAATCTTTTGAATTTTTATCTTTGCGATAAAGCTTATTATCACAAGTAACAAATGGCGGCATAATAATCCGGCGCGTTTGTGTTTTGATACCACGTTGAATAGCATCCACCATCTCCGGTTTAAATAAAATCGGTTTCATACTTACCCCCTACTTAGGTAATATTAAGATTTTCTAATAAAGAATTGAATAAAAAAAGGCCCGGTTATACAAACCGGACCTTTCCCTTATTTATACATGAATAACAGCAATATTATGATCTGTTAATCTTTTTTCCTGTTTTTCAAGAATTAATTGGCTTTCAGTATCCAATAATTCTTTGAGTTCAACAGATTCCATCCAAAAAACAATATCGCCACCATCGGTAGTATCATAAAATAATTCAACTTCAAAACCGATATAATCAAATCCCTGGAATAATGGAATATTTAATCGAAAAAAAACCGGTAACGATAAATTACTAACTACCTGTTCCGCTACTAATCGTTTATTCCCTCTTTGATCATTCACATCTTCAAATGTTTTATTGATCTCAATAGAGAATTTTTTTAATTCTTCTAAAATCAAAGAAGCTTTATCTGTCTCCACAAAATAGCGACGACTAAAACGTATCAAGCTTATAAAAGCATCTTTTGAAAAAGTACCTTCTTTTTTATTGATTTTAAAAGCCAGTAAATCCGGGAAAATGAAGACTCTACCAGAAATATGGATACTATCATTGAATTGCTGACGATATTTCATATCAATAACGCGCTCTTTATCATGTATTTCTACCAGGATCTCATTATTATCCATAACATCAATACGCCTATCTAAAAAATCAGCCGGGGCTTTTATATCACCTGTAACCGATATTGAATTGGCATAATCAATTTTTTTTGCTTCCCCGTGAAGGATTTCAATAACATTTGTTCCTTCTTTTGTATGAATATTTATTTTCTCATTCATATTTTATATACCTCTCAATTAATCCGGTAAATCCCCTTCAGCCTTGCTCAGAGTTACCGGTTTTATTCCTTGTTGATAACTATCTCGTTCATCCGGACGTAATTTCCGGAAATGTACTATTTCTCCTTTATCATCAAATTTATAAAGGATATTATCATCCAGATCAGCTATTAAATAAACATCACACTGAACCTCTTCATAGCCTTTCATGAGACTTGTAACCGCATTTTTAACTGCTTCCTTATGGGGCTTCATACGGTCATTATAATCTTTTTGTACTTTAGAATATTCCTCTTTTATTTGAGCTAAAGTAACACTATGAGAAGCCAGGATTCCTTTTAATTGTTCCTGATCTTCTATATTCAACTGTCGTTGAATAGTATCATCTTTAATGGTCCGATCCGCGTTACCTAATAAAAAATTACGGCGACCTTCAGGAGTACGGGCCGACCAATCAGATGGTAAAAATTTTGGTTTATCCATATTAATAAGGGTTTTTATTTTTGGATTTATACTTATCGTATATTTTCCTCATTCTCATTTGATACCTTTTAGCCTGTCCTACTGTTATAGGTTCTTCTTTGCGAACGTGTTTAAGTAGCGCTTCTTCCACTTCCATACAAGTTTTTGTAATTTCTGGATCTTGGGCTTTTGCAGGTACATTATTGAATTGCTTTATAAATTCTAATAATTTATTTAATGCCTGCCATTGATCATTATTTAAGAACGCATTAGGATCTTCTTTTTTATTTTCTGAAGAATTCTTTTGTTTTTTTGAATTTTCCCCTGCCGATTCTTTTTTATTAACCGGTTTCTGTTGGTTCGTTTCATCTGGAACAATCACCAATTTTTTATTAATTAATCTTAGTCGTTCATTAATTTTATTCTCAACACTGGCGATTGCTTTATTGGCATCTTCATAGGAAACCTGTTTATAATTAAGTTTCCATTCCTCAATTATATCAGTTAATTTTTTCTGTTTTTCTTCTGAGAAATAAACCCGAATTCTTTGCATACGAATAAATTGTTCGGGAGTCATATAACGGGGTAAAAATTCTTGCGGTAATTCTGGTGGATCCCAACGAATTCGTAAAGGCTTTTTTTCCCATACATAAGCCGCTTTATAATAATTAAGAGGTCGCTTAATAGCATATAATTGTGGAATAAACTGAAGATATAATCCAACACCCCATATTTCAGCAGAACGCCGTAGAGAACGTGAAAAAACAGCTTTAATCTGATCAATACCATCCCTGGTTTCCATAGCGGCACCATCATATTTAATAACCCATTCATCTTCAATTTTTATTTTAATACCCTGGAATAATCCTAATGATCCATGAGGCGACATAACATTTTCCCAATTCCCGGGGCCACATACGACATTTAAACGCGTTATGACTGATTCCCGTCGTATGTATGGTGAAACCGCTATAACTTTTTCATCATAGATATCATCACCATAAGTATAATTAGGTACCCATTCTATATCTCTTATGGCAAATGGAAGTGATAATCGTTCAATGATTTCAATAGATTGCCTTACATTCAATTTTATATCCTTTCTTTTCGCTCTTCAAATCTCCAATAAAAATAAATAATAACTATAAACGGACCGGCTAACATACATCGTCGGTAATATTTTATATGGCTTAATATTGGTTTATGATGCCATAATCTCATAAGGAAATGCAAAAATAATCCTATAACAGCCCATAAAAAGATATATATCAATAGAATAAGCAAAAAATGAATCATAAAGCCCCTTTTTCGTTTTCATATTCATAATACCAGGTTTGAGTAAAACGCTCAATACGTTTACGTAAATCAGGATTACTTGACCGGCCTGTTACCACATTATTTATCATGGATGGAGATACAGAGGGATCAAAATCTTTTTGTTTTAATTTTTTACCATTTCTTGTAGCCATTCCATAATTGATTCGAGCTATTTCAAACTCATTTGTAATATCCGGGTAAAAGTAATTTTTAGGGTTTTTCATTTATAGATAAATTTGTTTAGTAGACATTACTATAATTTAAAATTAATCGCAATTTATTTTATCGTACTTTTCATCAAAAATAGAAAATAAATGATCAATATTCTTTTTAAGATTATTTGGTATAACTACATCTTTAAATATTAACCGTATGGTTAAATCATATAGTTCAATACGTTTTAACTCTTTATTTATATTATATATAGCATCTTTTATTTCTTCTTTGTTTCGAGTAATATCTTTTGCAATAATTATGGGACTATCATCTTTCCTTATCCATAAATATAACCCCTTCTTTGTCTCTTTAATATGGATTTTCATAATAATACTTGGCTTTTATTGCTAAATTTTTTTACTCTTATGATAATTATAAAATCACAATAATACACTTATGGATCCATCATCTGATAAAAAGTTTTTTTTTCAAACGATTACCTTTAAACTCATTCATCCGGAAACCGGGAAGCAATTTACCCGTAAATATTTTGGTGAAGCTTTCTTTAGTCCTGATGAAGTTGAAAAATTTAAGGATATTCCTTTTGGTGAAATCATAGTCGGGTTTGAATTAGATATACCCTATAATCCTTTTGAAGATGATCTGGAAACACATAAAGAAATAACAGATCTATTACGTGATGTAATATTAAAGGAGTCAGCAAATGGAAACAACAAAACCTAAAACTAACCGACCAAGTGTTATAGCTAAATTTAGTTGTAATAGTGTTACACATTTCTCTTTTGGTAAAAATATCGAATTAAATGCTGTTAATACTCATGATGGCGATAATAAAGATTTTGCCGATGCAACCCCTACTGGTTTAATTAAAATGGGAATCAGTGATGGGCGGCCGGCCGGTGAATTTTTTAAGCCAGGCAAAAATTATTTAGTTACATTTAAGGAAGTAGATTAAATACATGCACGGTAGAGCAGTTGGTAGCTCGGTGGTCTCATAATCCACAGGTCGGGGGTTCAAGTCCCCCCCGTGCCACAATGACCGGACAGACAGCAACATTATTAATTAAAGCGCTAAAACTGAAATGCTAACAGACTATAAAACGTCTGGTAAAACAGCCTTGTAACGTGTCGTCCGGTCGTTTTTATTTATTAGTCTTAACTGAAGCAATTATGGCTAAAAAAAAGAAAAAAATAACAGTAACACATCCTGGTAGACTTCATGAATTATTAAATGTAGCTCCAGGTAAAGATATACCGGAATGGAAGCTTCAAAAAGCTTTAGACGGTGATTATGGTAAAGAAGCGGCGCATGATGCGCGGTATTTCAAATATGTACTAACAGGTGGTCATAAATGAGTTCATTAAATAAAGCAATGATTATTGGTTATTTAGGTGACAATCCAGAAATACGTCAAACCAAAGGTGGTAAGAAAGTGGCTAATATTTCATTAGCCACTTCTTCAAAATACAAAGATAAGAATGGAGAATGGACAACAAATACAGAATGGCATAATATTGTTGTTTGGGGAAATTTAGTAGATATTTGTGATAAATATTTACATAAGGGAAGTAAGATATATTGTGAAGGACCTTTACAGACCAATACATGGGAAGATAAAAATGGTAATACCCGACATACTACTTATATTAATATGCTTAATATGATCATGTTGGACGATAAACAACAAAGTTCTGTTCCTTCTAATAATTCATCAAAACAGACAACTTCAACAGGAATTGGTAGTCAAACTGATTTATCAAATTTTGATAATATCGATGATGATTTACCTTTTTAAAATACATTAAATATGGATTTAGTAGATAAAAGTGGTAAAATATACGAAAGCACTTCGACGATCCGGGGTAAAAAAATAAATGAAATACTAAAAGACCTGAAGGATACTTCTCTGGATTCCAAAGAAAAGCTCAATAAATATAGTGAGCATTTATCATGGTGTATGGATAAAATACGAATGTTATTTATTGCACAAGAGACAATGGTTACTAATGATAATTATAAAAAAAGTGTCTATTCCGTTGGATTATTGAATGGAATAATTATGGGAATGGCTATTTTTGTTGAAGATGATGCCACTCCACCATATATGAAAATACCAGAAAAATTAAAGGGGGATGATCAAAAAGAAATTGTGGATAAAATGTTGTTAAGGATTTTAACCACAATCGTTCAACAACTTGAATCTGTAATTTGTTTGACTCATGATGGCAAACCAAAGGGATATGAGAAGTTTAAACCCCAGGAAGCATGGTTAAGATGGCATGAGGATACTATCAATTACATTAATGGTATAAATGTTGATATCCCGGCCATTCAATCATCTATAGAACATATTAATGCCTTTCAAAAAGAAATAGAAAAAATGAAATGAATCAAAATATAATACCTTCCATTTCAGAATCAGAATTGAGCCGGCGCGCATTAGGGGTTTTAAACAGTATGGGATTTAATGCTGATGATCTTATTACTAAATGTCCTAACAAATATAGGACTTATATAAAAATTCCTAACTGTGGACCATCCACTGCCAGGGAATTATCTCGCGTTGTTAATAAATATTTAATCAAACAGCGCCGCTATGAAGCACTTAAAAACTGTGGATTAGCATTCACCATAACTGAATAATCATGAGATATTTCACTGTAAATAAACAAAACAAACGCATTGAATGTTCTGAAGAACCTAAAATGGGACTAATGTCTTATTATTATGATGAACAGATGATGAAATATGAAGATATTGTAGAAATTACACTATTGCTTAATTCTATATTTAGAAAAGAAGAAATAAAAGAAAATGTACAGTTCATTTTCAAACCACTTGATTTCCCGGATGGATTTCCGACCATGCAAATGGCTATAATTTTAAAAATAAAGAATAGAAGTGATCAGTTTGTGGGATTTATAGAATGAAAAAAGGGGCCGGACGCCCCTTTTTTTATGATGCTATGTAGCAATTATAATGCTAATGCTATACTATGATGTATTAAATATATTTATTTTACAGTGCATATCCAATAACAAATCCAATAGTGGCTGTTATTTCCCACCATGGGAAACGATGGTGAGGGTGTAAAGGAGTATAACTAACTACTTTCATATCAACAAAATCTGGACTTGTAACAACTGTTTGCGCGCCGGAATTATGATTTTCTAATGTAACACCAATATCTATATGAGGCCGTCGTAATTCAGTAACCATTGGTGGATCCAGGAATAATTTATTATTCCGGATACCGGACCGGGCGGTAGCTTTTATTAAACCATTACCCCATAAAGAAGATGATGATATCGTTGTATCTTTTAAACGATGATGATTAAGGCTGTCAATATATCCTATATCGCTGATATCTACTGTAGCGGCTTTCGATTTTAATGTATCGAGGCTTAACCTTAACTTAGCTGTGATATGACTGTAGGAAGCTAATTTGTTCTTAGTTTTATGAATATATTTTCTAAAAGCCTTTGATGTATGTTTTAATGAATCCTCTATCTGTTTTCTATTAATTCTTAAATTTTCAGATAAAACCGTTAAAGAATCTAATTTTTTTTGCTGTTTACTTGTTTGATATACTACTTTTTCGGGAGCAAAAAAACGGACCATTCCACCAGTTATTAACATAAGAAGAAACATCACAACTATTTGAGAGACATTAAATTTCATGAGCAGTATTATTTTTAGGTTTTATCTCAACCTGTTCATTCCCAAAAAAATTAGATTGAGACCTGGCAAATTCAAAAGCGCTACGTTCATCAACTTTCCTTTTTAATTCATCATAATCAATATCAAAAAGACTATCTCTGTTTTTATAAATTTCGATAGCAACTAAAAGATAAGCAGTAAATTTTACATGTTTTGCAACGGACCATATTTCATGACCTGTTACAACCAAAAAAGCTAAATATTGAAGCCATCCCAAAGCATCTGGAAACATATTAGCACCAATCGTAATAGCTACTATTCCCAAGCTGTATGATACAATTTTATGAAAGGTTTTCATCCATTTCGCCGGATGAAATTTTATGCGTTCATCAAACATAGCACGTAATGTACCGGCTATGAAATCTAACACGACTAATATACATAACCCTTCAACCAATCCTATAGGTACTTTAAAAAGGCCCTCAACGACTGATGGATCAAAAAGTCCAGAAAAATAAGCGATTGCGCCATATACAAAACCAGTAACAATCTTATATTTAAATTCAAAGCCGATTTCCCCTATAGGTTGAATGAAGGGCCTGAGTACAAGAGAAAAAAACATATTCAGGGCCCCCGTATGATGATGGATAATAATCTGAGAATCAGGAAGTTCAATTACTTCTGTTAATTCTTTATTCATAATTTATAATTATTAGGAATCACCTACTATTAGGATATCTGTTAGTCCTGTTGGTCGTAAATCACTGTGAACCCAAGTAGGTGCAAATTTACCACTTTCTAAGGTGGTTAATCCGGCATCCATGAATGAATTTTTATTATCCAATATCTCCTGACGAGCTTTGTCAGCCGATACACCCTTTATCAACGGATCCATGGCAATTTTTAGTTTATGCATACTCCACCAGGAACTAATAGATAATGTTTCTGAATCCATATTTTGAATACCTATTAATGCATTTTTTATATCTTTAATCTGATCTTCATTTAAACCATTCTCTTTTAAATGTTTAATGAAGCCGGTTTGTGGTAAACGGAAGCCAGATAAATTCCTATTTCCACCCCAATGATAATTATTGATAGTTATTGACGTATTCCACCAATCATGATAAAATTGAGCCAATCGCACCAATCCTTCATCAATATACCATAAAGGATTAATACCCTTCCGTTTAAAAATTCCTTTTGGTAAAAATTCCTGGATGATAAAATTTGTCTTTTTCCCATTTAAGATAAGGGCACCGTCTTTTTTTAATTCTAACATTTTTAACCTTTTGTTTTTAATAAGCCAGGTATTTCAGCTACTCCGCGATTTTTATTTTCTTCGGCCGGTTGATAAAGAGGACAACCAAAATTAGCCGGAACGCTAAAATGTTGTTTCTCTGGTGGAAGATTATTCCCTTCCAGGATAATATCCACTTCACCTTTATTACTATTTAATCGTGTACAGGGTTTAAGCGGTCCATCTACTTGAATCATCCAGAATTTACATGTTTTACATGGTCCATATATTGGTTTTGGCTTTGCCATTTATTTACTCCTATGTTCCGCAATTTTTTGATTAATATATTTATTTTTGAAATTCCCTTTAGGATCATATTTCAATTTTTGCGCGCCGGTCATTTTAGGCCATAAATACATTTTATCAGCAAAAGGTAATTCACGCCACATAAATGCAGAGGGATCTTCATCTTTTTTACGATTACGTAATAGATATTTGTATTGAGTCATTCTCAAAGTACCATCCTTAATAGCTTTATCGGCTATTGATTCAGCAAGGGCAGGATGGCCGCTTTTATAAGCTTGCCGGATCTGTTTTTTAATATTATTTGTTTTCCGGGCCGCATATGGTTTTAAATGAGCAACATGTAAACGATAAAGATCAAATATTTCATTCTGAATTGGTGTATGAGTAAGATAGCCTGGTGCTTTTGTAAATCCGAAAAAACCGGTCATTCTTCTACTCATTGGTTCATTGCTTCGAGCCATGGCTTGCCAGGAGCTTAATACAAAAGGCCGTGGGATCATATAACGCATAATTTGTAATGTTTTTTCATAATCACCACTTAATCCATTTAATTTTGGATTATAAATTTCATAACCATAGAAATCCTTATTATTCCAAACATTAACAACTTTTCTAAATAAGCCGGATAATGAAGATTCAACAAATTGTGATGGACTATGATAAGCATGAACTAAATCTTTTATATACGTTGGAATAATAATCCGTATATCCGGATCATTTTTATCTACCCGGGGTGAAATTAAATCTTTAACAGTATTCGGCCATTGACCTGTCATTAAAAGTTGTACCAATGTAGCCAAAACTGCTTGTGTAGCGGCTAACCCAAAAACCGCCCATGTAAATTTAGGCATTAACATCGGAGCCCGACGTTCCCGGATCGCATGATAAAATTCAGCCGCTTGTTCAAAAGGAGCTTCTCCAAAGGCCCCAATATCACCTAATTTCCATGTAACAGATAACCATGTTAATTGATTCGCTGTTTTAAAAGTGCGATTCCAGAATAACGTATCAAAATTCATTTCTCCCATTCGCTGTTCTACAAATCGCCAAGCTTTATTTGCTAATTCATCCCTGGTTATATATCCCTTTTCCAATCTATAATGATTTTCTACTAATAAAGAAGAATATTCTTTCAAAAATAAACCAAGCTTTAATCTGGGTATATAATGTTCAAATAAGGGATGCATGATTAATTCCTGGAATCCGGGAAGAAATTTTAAAGCGGCACCGGCCCAATCATGATTAGCCCATGAATCTTGAAATGATTGTACGGTTTTTAATCGATAAATTTCCGGCATAGATAACTTCATACCTGCGTTAAATCCATCAGTAATTAATCGATAAGCATCAGGAAATTGTTGTAAAAATGATTTTGCTTCTGGCTGATTTAATAATTCAGGATGTTTTGCATATTTTATGGCTTCTTTTCCAATGTTTCGTAAAGAACGAAAAGCATATGGACTTGTAATTACATCTTTTAATCCATCTAATACCAGATTCATATCTTTATGAGCGGCAATATTTAGAATTTTCCGAGTACCTAAAGCTAATTGAGATCCAATAGCTTCAATACTTTCAAATACAGCATGGAAAGGAGAATAACCTACTTCAACAGCCGTATAAAAATTTTTCAAATAAATAAGTGGTTTTCCAATAGCTCTGGCTTTACCATTTCTAAAATGATCAATTCCCAAAAAATTATTTAATAACCGGGCCGCGCCTTCTTCAACCCAAAATTCACCTCTATCTTTAACCGGGAAATAAACTTTAGCTATTCGATCATCAAGTCTTGTAAATCGATCAGGTGCATGTTGATCATGTCGTACAAATTTAGCTAATCCTTCTTTTTTCATTTTTTCCCATAACCGTTGAGCGGTTATATACTTCATCCCATTACTATAAAGCAATTTTAAAAGAGATACCGGATTAGTTGTTGTTGGAGTATATCCCAATTTTATACCCGTTGTCATATCTTCAAATATTTTTTCTTTAGTCCAGGATTTAGTTCCCTCCAATGGCCTATTAGAAAAACTTTGTTTGAAATGTTTGAGTATAAAATTACCCTCAATATCCTTTTTCGGACCCGATTTCCACATTAAACCAAAATAATGTTGTCTATAAGAGAGACCCGGATTGTATTGACTCAACTGATAAAATAATTCATCAAATAAACCATGTAAGATATCTGCCGCTTTTTGTATTTCTTTGGTTGGCTGTTTTTTGCCTTGCATCATACGATCAATAAAAGCTATTCGATGTTTATCGGGAAGGCGGCGAAACATCTTTTCTAAACCCTCTACAAAGCCATCAATTTCCGTTTCTTTTTGATTTCTTTCACCTAAAAGATGTTTCCTTATTAAAGCTTGTGTTTCTTTATCAACACCTACTGTTGGAAAAGCCAAATCCCGGAAAAAGTCATAGCTACCTTTTGTTGTTGCTCCTAATGCATCCAGAAATGGTTGTAAATCATGTATCCAAAAAGCTTTAACAAAATTAGGATATTCTTCATCAGATAATATTGAATTAGGATCAGCATTTTTACTTGATTCATCTGCCTTTCCATCCTCTTCTGAATAATCCGGATTATCTCTATCCCAAGAATCAGATAATGGACCGGTACCGGAATCAGTCTTATGAAAACGTATATCCGTATTATTTACATTATCTTCATTTATTTTATCAGAAACCGATTTATGAAATAATGGCTGTCCTATTTCTAGGACTTCTTTAGCCATTTTTGGCGTTATATTTACGGTCCAGGCTTTTTGATATTTATCTTCTTTTGTGGATATATCTTCTTTTAAAACATCAGACCCCCATTTTTTGGTATATTTCTTTACATAATTGGCTAACATCTTATCATAGAAGGTTTTCATACCTTCACCACCAACAGATATATCTTGACCTTCTAACATCTGCAAATCACCACCGATAGATGGTTGATTTAGAAGCTTTTGTGCTACTTCTTTTCCAATGTAATCCGGTAATAGATCTGGAGTTATTCCGGTTTTACTAATTATTAGTGTTCCGTTATGATCCCATGCTTTCAAATCAGTTTT
>Ga0209918_1000998_pt1 | contig 16435 bp, 20 predicted proteins | sample SalPonD_shore_MG_FD_185712 | JGI IMG/M metagenome (GOLD analysis project Ga0209918, IMG submission 185712) | Salt pond soil microbial communities from South San Francisco under conditions of wetland restoration - Salt Pond MetaG... | ecosystem: Environmental > Aquatic > Marine > Intertidal zone...
AGGCGTTGATTGATATCCCCTCACCCCAACCCCTCTCCCTAAGGGAGAGGGGCTAAAGATACGGGACGAAGGGTACCCTCTCCCTCGGGCAGAGGGGCTGAAGAGGGATAACGAAGGGCCCCTTCCCCTCAGAGAGAGACTGAGCGAGGGAATGAAGCGCACGGAGGCGCTTAATGACCAGAGACAGAACGAAGCGTCCCCTCTCCCTCAGGGAGAGGGATAGGGTGAGGGGATCGAATCTCCTTAAGTCCCGCGCCCGCTCGCTTCGGCGAGAGATGACCGACGCCGAACGCCTTTTGTGGCGGAACTTACGCAGCCGCTCGTTCGAAGGACACAAGTTCCGGCGCCAGGTGGTCATCGAACCGTACATCGTCGACTTCGCGTGCCTGGATGCTCGGTTGATTATCGAAGCCGACGGAGGGCAGCACGACGAGCAGAGGGAAGATGACGCTGAACGGACCGAACGGTTAGAGAAGATGGGGTACCGTGTTCTGCGATTCTGGAACCACGAGATTCTGAAAGAGCTCGAAAGCGTATTGGAGCAGATTCGTTTGGCCTTGAATGATATCCCCTCACCCCAACCCCTCTCCCTGAGGGAGAGGGGCTAAAGAGGCGAAACGAAGGGCACCCTCTCCCTCGGGCACAGGGGCTAAGGAGACGAAACGAAGGGTCCCCTCTCCCACCGGGACCTCGGCACCCCCTTGAGGGGTGGAGGGACAGGGTGAGGGAAACGAAAATACAGGCGTGATGCGGCAACCACCCCTGCGGGGCGGAGTTGACAGTTATCAGTTTGCAGTCGGCAGAAAAGACAAGAAGCGAAAGGCGTTTGGCTTTTTCTTTCTGACGACTGCCGACTGCAAACTGCCAACTTGTAATCGGAGATTACATCCATGCTCGATGCTGACACTGAGGTAGTGAGCGCCGCCAACGAATGGTTGTCGGCCGGTCACGGTCTGACGCTGGTGACGGTGGCGAAGACCTGGGGTTCGGCGCCGCGGCCGGTGGGCTCGTTGCTGGCGGTGCGGGACGACGGGCGCATGGTCGGCTCGGTCTCGGGCGGCTGCGTGGAGGACGATCTGGTGGAGCGTCTGCGCAAACGCCGGCCGCAGCCCGGGCGACCGGAGGTCACGACCTACGGAGTGACGCGCGACGAGGCGGGGCGCTTCGGTCTGCCCTGCGGCGGGCGCCTGGAGCTGGTGCTCGAGGCAATGGCACCGGACTCGAACGACCACACCCTGCTCGGCGAGCTCGACGCGGCCCTCAGCCGGCGGGAGCTGCATCTTCGCCACGTGGACCTTCAAACCGGCGCGGTGACACTGAACGCTGCCGACCGGGAGCAGGAATTCCGCTACGAGGAGAACGTGCTGGAGAAGGTGTTCGGCCCGCGCTGGCGCCTGCTGATCATCGGCGCCGGCCATCTGTCCCGTTATGTCGCCGACATGGCCGGGGCGTTGGGTTATGAGATCATCGTCTGCGACCCCCGCCAGGAATTCGCCGACGCCTGGGATGTGTGCAACACGGTGCTGGATCGGCGTATGCCCGACGATGTGGTCACGGCCCTCGGTCTGGATGCGCGCAGCGCCGTGGTCGCCCTCACCCACGACCCCAAGCTCGACGACATGGCGTTGATGGTGGCCCTGGAATCCGACGCCTTCTACATCGGTGCGCTGGGCTCGCGCGCGAACAACGCCAAGCGCCGCGAGCGCCTGGCCACGCTGGGCCTGGACGATGCCGCGCTGGCCCGCCTGCGCGGGCCGGTCGGTCTGCCTATCGGCAGCCGCACGCCGGCCGAAATCGCCGTATCCATCGCTGCCGATCTCACCGCGGTGCGCCGCGGCGCGGCGCTGCAGGCGCCGAGGATTCTCGCTCCCGTCGCCGGCTCCCCGGACGAGGCAGCCGTCGATGCGACCGCTTCCCTGACGGCCGCACACCGGTGAGGCGCGCATGAATACGGCATTGTTGCTCGCCGCCGGCGCGGGCCGGCGCTTCGGCGGCGCCAAGCTGCTGAGCCCCCTTGCCGACGGAACCCCGTTGGTCTTGGCCGCGGCACGCCCCCTGCGTGAAGTCGTCGAAGACCTGCTGGTCGTGGTTCGCCCCCAGGACACGGCACTGCAGGCTTTACTCACCGAGGAAGGACTCGACTGGATTCCGAATCCCCGGCCCGAGCGCGGCCTGGGCTCGACCATCGCCTGCGCGGTGGGGGCCCGACGCTGGGCGGAAGGCTGGCTACTCGCCCTTGGCGACATGCCCGACATCCGGCCCGAGACCATCCGCCGGGTTGACGCGGCCGTGACCGCCGGCGCCCCCCTCGCCGCTCCCGTCCATAACGGCCGGCGCGGCCACCCCGTGGGCTTCAGCGCGGTCTTCCGCGACGAGCTGATGAGCCTGGACGGGGACCGGGGCGCGCGGAACGTGCTGGCGCGAAACGCGCCGCTCATGGAGCCCGTCCGCGTCGACGACCCGGGCATCCTGCACGACATCGACACGCCGGGGGACCTAAAACGTGAGGCGTGAGGAGTGAGGGGTGAGGCGCCCCCCCTGCGCGGCGAAGCATTCAGTTGGCAGTTGGCAGCGCGCGCCTTCGGCGCGGGTGAGGAGTGAGGGGTTAGGTGTGAGGCGACCGCCCTCCGGGCGGAGTTGGCAGTTGGCAGTTGGCAGTTGGCAGTTGGCAGTTGGCAGTTGGCAGCAAGAAAGGTTAGATGCTTTTCTCTTTCTGACAACTGCAAACTGCCAACTGACGGCTCCGCCCGACAGGGCGGATGACGGCTCCGCCCGACAGGGCGGGCGACGACTCCGCCCGCAGATAGGAGCGCTGTGACGCAGAGATGCCTATGATGCCGCAACAAGCAAGGGCACGGCGGAAACACTAGGGGGCACGCGCTCTATCGGCGATAGCTTTCAGATCAGCCGCGTCGCTGTTGAGGTCTTCGAAGGCGAACGGGTTGAGGAATTGACGGCCCCAAAGCAATCCCCGGTCGGCCGCCGAGAGCGCTGCCTCGTCGCACACGGTATCCCAGTTCTCGATAATGCTGGTGGCCTGGTCTTCCACAATCGCAACAGCCTCCCCCCGTGACAGCAGGAAATGGCTGGCCGCGTTCAGGCAGGACGAGATACGGCTCATGCGGTCGTTACCGCTGATCAGCATGGCCTGGGAGGCCTCGTGGCCCGTTCGATTCTGGGGGCAGATATCGTAAGCCGGAGTCAGGCGAAGCGTTTCCCCGTCCCAGAAGGCCGCATGATTGCGCGCATGATCATCGGTATTACCGCATAAGATATTGAAGACAAGCCGTGAATAAAGCTCCCGCAAGGTGGCAGGTGCGTCGGCGAAGCGGTGCCTGATGATCTCGGCGAGATCCTGATAGCTGGCATATCGCGCCATCATCTCGTCAAGCTCCAACATGGTTAATGCGGAAACAAGGCCTTTTCGCTGCCATCCCGTCGGGGAGTGCTTACGGTCGAAGCGCTCGATCAAGAGTACGTCTTTGTTCAGGGACTTGGTCAGAGATACATTGGCCACGTCCAGGCCGGCCCGCTCGGCCAGGCGCATGGCGACGAACTCCGCCTTGACGACGTTGTAAAGATCGGTCGTCGAAGCAAACTTGGCTATATATTTCTTGTCTCCATGTTCAATCTGCACCTTGGGCCGCGCGCCGCCGATCGATGTGCCGTGCCGTAGGGCCTGATCGAGCTCCGGGCCGAGGGGCTTGCCCTGTTCGACTGATTCAGCGGCTGTTACGAGCTGCTCGAGGGAGACCGGTTTCGCGCCGCGCGGCACATACTCGGTAGGCGAGCGCTGAAAATCCAGCGCTCCGATCCGGTCCGAGCCCGATTCCAGCAGGTAGGTCAGCTCATCAAGCTGAGCGGTATCGGCTTGTTTCCCTTTCACGCCGAACTTGCTGTTGATGATGACGCGCCGCCCCCAGGCATCCGGGGAGCCGTCGCGGATGCATGCGGGCATATTTAACCCGGCGCGCAATGGGATGACACCCGCTTGGAGAGGCAATTCGGGGGCATAAAGCGGGATGGCATCGCGGCGGGCCAGATAGCTCTGGCCGTAATTGAACAACAACTGATCGCCATCGGCTGTCGGTCTGCCGGCTACAACGGGCTCGACGGCATCCGGCAGCCAGACCCATACGAAGGCTTCGCTGTAGGCCACTTCAGAATTCATCGTTCACGGGCTTGTTGCCCTTACGTACGGCACCAGGCATCAAGGTCAGCCGGTCGTCGGTGCGGGCAATATGCGCGGCGAGCGATGCGCGCTCTTCCTCGAACAAGACGACACCCACCAACGCCGCGACCTCGAACACCAGTCCGACGGCGACGCCGAGGTCGCCTTGTTCGATCTTCTGCAGCGTGGCCCTGGAGACGCCCGCCCGATCGGCAAGCTCCTGCTCGGTCCATTTGCGCTGCTTGCGTCCAAGCCGGATTTGCCGGGCCAACAGGGTCACCGCCTGGCGCGTGTAGCGGGAGTATGTTCTGACTCTTCCCATCGAGCGCCCTCAAAATGGCTAATATAATGCTCACAAAGCTATATTGTGACCAGAATAATAGACATTATCAGCGTGGATAGCAACCAAAATGACCATTATTTCAGTCGTGTCGACGTTATATGACTCGTTTTCTGGTCATGATGAGGCAGTTGGCAGCGCGCGCCTTCGGCGCGGGTGAGGAGTGAGGGGTTAGGTGTGAGGCGACCGCCCTCCGGGCGGAGTTGGCAGTTGGCAGTTGGCAGTTGGCAGTTGGCAGTTGGCAGTTGGCAGTTGGCAGTTGGCAGTTGGCAGTTGGCAGTTGGCAGTTGGCAGAAGAAGCTTAAATGCTTTTCTCTTTCTGACAACTGCAAACTGCCAACTGACAGCTCCGCCCGACAGGGCGGATGACAGCTCCGCCCACGAGGCGGGCTAGACGCCTCACCCATTACGTCTTCTTTCTGCTCACTGCCAACTGACGACTGCCCGCTGCCGACTTTGCCCTTCGGGCGGTCAGGCCGCTAATTCGATCTTGATGCGTTTCCCGAGTGCTCGCGCGGCGCGCTCCAAGGTCAACAGCGTCACCGAGGCATTATCGGGGTCGAGCAGTCGTTCTAGGGCCGAACGACTGGTGCCCATGCGCTTGGCGAGCTGGGTCTTGGTCAGGTTCTGAGTCTCCATGAGCTGTGCCAGTTGAAAGGCAATAACGCGCTTGACAGCAATCGCCTCAGCTTCGGCCAGCACACCTTCCTCGGCCAAAAACTCGTCCAATCCGCTCCCAACATGCCTGCTCATGTCATTGCTCCAGCTTTGTCTTTCGACGCTTGGCCGTCGCCAGATCCGTGCGCGGCGTCTTCTGCGACTTCTTCACGAATCCATGCAACAAAATCATGGAGTCGCCAACGACCGTAAAAATGATCCGCGCGATACCGTCCGCAAGCCGCGAACGGCACTCCCAAAGCCCGTCGTCCAGCTTGCGCACCACGGGCATTCCGAGCGGCCAGCCATACTGGACCGTCTTGATGTCGCCGCCGATGGCGACCTTATCCGACCGCGAGAAGCCCCTTAGCCACTCGCGGACCGGTTCCCGACCGGCCTCCGTGCGGTAGAAGACCACAGCCAAACGCATATCCTTATGCATCGAATAATTGTACCATTTTTGGTACGGCACGCAAGGAGGCACCGTACACTCACGCTCTTGAACGTGTGGTTCGGGAGGTTCGGCCTCTGCGGGGCGAAGTTGGCAGAAGGATGACCGGGCTAACAACAACTGCCCTTACTTGCCCTCACTGGCGACCGCGCACTGGATGCTCCTCCCAAAGGGCGGCCGCCTCACGTCGCGTCTCGGTCACTACCCCGCCCGACCCATGCCGGAGCGTAACTTAACGTTCTCTTGACATTCGTAGCGACCCGTTTGCATTCCCCCACGCCTTGCAGTAGAGTCGCGCCTGCAGCGGCCCGGGGGACAGATCCAGGGTGCAAAACCAGGGGCTGCGCGGGCTTTTCGGCCCGTCGGGGATTCAATTCGTGGGCTAACCTCCTTCTTGGGGGACACCCGCCTCGCCGCCGGCCACACCCGGCGCGACTCCACATCACGCAATAACGGGAGCATGAGTCACGATGACCGATGCCGGTAACGGTACGATCCTCGTCGCCATCGACGGATCGGACAATTCCCTGCTCGCGGCGGGCGTCGGCGCACGTCTGGCGCGCCTGCTCAACGCCCATCTGGGCTTCATCCACGTACTGGACGTCCCGACCCTGAGCTTCTGGGTCGGCGTCGAGGCGCGCATGAAGGACGACATCCGTGACCAGGCCGAGGCGCGCCTGAACGAGATCACCGACCGCATCCGCGAGTTCTGCGACATCGTCCCTGAGTTCTACATCGTCGAGGGGCTGCCCGAGCAGGAGATCATGCGTGTCGTCAAAGAGAGCGACAACGCGCTGATGGTCGTCGCGGGGCGCCACGGCGTGGCCACCGAGAAAAAATCGCACCCGCGGTGGCGCCGGGCCACCGGCCGCCTGACCATGAAGCTCGGCGAGCACCTGCCCGTTCCGCTGGTGGTGGTGCCACCCGACGTGCCGCTGTCGCACATCTGCCCGGCCATGGCCGAATACCGTCGACCGGACGAGACGACCGAGCCGCACGCCGGCGAGTAGTCGCACCGTAATCCCTAACGCAACGCGCTGAATTCAAGAAAGCACATCACGATGGAAATCTTCCTGCCGATCGCTCACATGGACGTCAACATCCTGTTGATCGTCGCATTCGGCGCCGTCGTCGGCCTGCTCTCGGGTCTGGTGGGCGTCGGTGGCGGTTTTCTGATCACCCCGCTGCTCATCTTCATCGGCGTGCCGCCGCTGGTCGCCGTCGCGACGGGCGCCGCGCAGATCGTCGGCACCTCCGCCTCGGGCAGTTACGCCCACTGGCGCCTGGGCAACGTCGACCTGAAGATGGGCATCATCCTGCTGATCGGCAGTTGGACCGGCGGCGCGGCGGGCGTCTTCATCGCACGCGCCCTGCAGCAAAGCGGGCAGTTCGGCAACATGGTGACCTTCCTGTACGTCGTACTGCTCGGCTTCATCGGCGTGTCTATGCTGCTCGAATCGGTCAAAGCCATTCGCAATGCGGGCGCACCGCCGCGCCCGGCGAAGGAACCGAAAGGCATCGGCGCCGTCCTGGGACGTCTCACCGCGAGCCTGCCGGGACAGATGGACTTCCCCATCTCGAATCTGCAGCTCTCGTTCATCGTGCCGCTGGCGCTGGGCGTCATGGTCGGCGTGCTGACCTCGCTGATGGGCGTGGGCGGCGGCTTCATCATGGTGCCCATCATGATCTACATGCTGCGCATGCCCACCAAGGTCGTGGTCGGCACGTCGCTGTTTCAGCTGCTGTTCACCACGGCCGTGGTCGCGACCATGCAGGCAGGCATCAACCGCGCGGTCGACCCCTTCCTGGCCACGGTCCTGATCCTGGGCTCGGCGGTCGGCACCCAATGGGGCACGCGGCTGGGCGCGCGCCTGCCGGCCGAGAAGCTGCGCCTCGTGCTGGCGCTGGTGGTCGTCGCCGTGGCAATCAAGATGCTCACCGGCATCCTGATCACTCCCGACGAGACCTACTCGATGGCGGTGGTGGTGCAATGAGGGACCGAACGATGCACGCACGCCGCGCCACCCGTCCCCTGCTCTGGCTCGCGCTGACGCTCGCGGCACTCGCGCCGCTGACCGGGCGCGCCGCGCCGGACCCGGCCGCGTCCGACGACACCCTGGTGACCGAGCTCGCCACGGATCACGTCGACATCACGACGCACTTCACCGGCGAGAAGATCCTGGTCTTCGGCGCCATCTCACGGCCCGGCGACATCGTGATCAAGGTCAAATCGCCCACCGAGACCGTCGCGCTGACGCGCAAGGTGCAGATCGGCCCGTTCTGGCTGGCCAACGGCAAGATCAAGGTCAGCAATGCACCGGGCCTGCTGTACCTGCTGTCCACGGAGCCGCTGGACAAGCTGCTGCCCGCCGCCGAGCGCGACCGCTACGGCCTCGCCCTCAAGGACGCGCTCCAGGACGCGAAGACGGACACAAAGCCCAAGGGCATGGGCGACTGGCAGGCGGCTTTCATGCGCCTCAAAGCCGACGAAGGCCATTATGTGGAGGGCCAACACGCCGTCCGCATGGACAGCAAGCGCCTGTTCTTCACCAGCATCAACCTGCCCGCCAAGATCCCGCTCGGCGCCTATCACCTCGAGTTCTACCTCGTGCGCGACGGCAAGGTCGTCGCCCAACAGACCCGCAAGCTGAATGTGCAGCAGGTGCGCATCGAGCGCTGGATGTCCAACACCGCCCACGAAACGCCCTGGGGCTTCGGCATCGTCTACACACTCGGCGCCATGTTCCTCGGGCTCGTGCTGGGCGTGGTGCTGCAGCGGGATCGGGACGACTGAATAAGTCGTCAGTTGGCAGTAGGCAGTCGGCAGCACGAAGAAAGAGACCTCTTCGCTTTTTGCCTTTTCTGATGACTGCCTACTGACAACTGCCGACTCCGGCCACCGGCGTCTTGCAACCCACTGCGGTCTCGGCCCACAATGGACTCCTATCAAGCCCCCGACGGGAGTGGCCCGAATGCCCAAACCGCCCGCGGCACGTCCCTTGGCGCGCTTCCAGCGCTATTTTCTCGCCGGCGTTCTCACGGTGATCCCGCTGTGGATTACCTGGGTCGTTTTCGATTTCACGCTGCGCCAGCTGTCCAACGTCGGCATGCCGTGGGTACGGGCCGTGTCGGGCCCGCTGCAGGATTCCTACCCGTCGATCGCGCACTGGCTGCTGGCGCCGTGGTTCCAGTCGGGCCTGGCCGTCGTACTGACCCTGCTCGGCCTGTCGCTGCTGGGCTGGATCGCCACCCGGGTCATCGGTAAACGCGTCATCGGCGCGGTGGACTCCCTGATGAACCGCATTCCGCTGGTGCACACCATCTACGGCTCGACCAAGAAGCTCATCGCGGCCCTGCAGCAAAAGCCGGAGAACGTGCAGCGGGTTGTGTTGATAGAATTCCCCAGCCCGCAGATGAAGACGATCGGATTCGTGACTCGGGTTATGAAAGACAGCCGCACGGGGCGCGAGCTCGCCGCGGTCTACGTGCCGACCACACCGAACCCGACATCGGGCTATCTGGAAATCGTGCCGGTGGAAAGGCTGGTGTCGACGAACTGGACCATGGACGAGGCGATGAGCTTCATCATCTCGGGCGGCGCGGTCGCGCCCGAGTCCGTGCATTACGACGCGCCGGCGCCCGACATCACGGCCCCGGCGCCGAGCCCCAGCGAATAAGCCGTCCGTGCGACCCTAGAGGTTCTCCGGGTCGCAGGTACCCTCCAGCAGCCACACACCGCGTGTGCACTTCAGCAGCTCGCCGCTGCCGCTGCACACGAACCTGCCGTCGGGATAGCTGACGTTGTTGAAATAGCACACCGGCGTCTCACCCACCTCCTGGGCGAGCACCTCGAAGTCCTCGTCGGTCTCTTCCATGATCGGAGAATTCTTCAGCTCGGGGTCCGGTGCCCCTACGGAGATCGGCTTGGTGGAATCGGCCATGGCGCTCTCCTCCCGGTGTCCAGTATCGACGGCTCAGTCTACCGCCAATTTCAGCCTAACCGGAAGGGCCGGCCGGGGGGGTGATCCAGGTCAATACGCCTCGCGAAACGCGAGGCGCCCGGGGCAAGTTCCAAGTTGCAAGGTGCACGTTGGTAGCAAGAACTGCCCCAGGGGTGGTCACCTCACTCCTCAGTCCTTATGTCTTCCTTCTTTCTACCGTCTGACAACTGCAAACTGCCAACTTGCGCGCGGAGCGCGCTTCGCGCGTCACCCCTCACGTCTCATGCGCCGCATGGCGTCATACTCCTCTTCGAAGAAGAACCGCTCGGCGCCGAACGCCGGGCGCAGCTGATCGATCCAGGTCGCGTTCGGGTCGAAGCGGGCGAAGAAGGGCCGCTCGACCCAATCGGGATTGCGGCCCTGGATGAAACGCAGCACGAACACGCGCTCGCCTTGAATCTCGGCGATCCCCTGCACCTCCACCTTGCCCGGACCGCAGCTCATAGAAGGACCGCGCGCGGTGCGTCCCAGGCCCGAGACGTTCTGTACCGCACCCTGATATATCTCCCACGCCCTTGCCAGCGGCACTTCGAAATAGCATCTGGCGCCGGTGTCGCGCACGACGAACATATAATACGGCACCATACCCAGGCGTACCTGCTCGCGCCACATGCGGCTCCAGACCTCGGCATCGGCGTTGATGTGCTCGAGCAGCGGGGCCTGCGTGCGAATGACCGCACCCGTGGACTGCACGCGGCGAATGGCGGCGTGCGCCGCAGGCGTATCCATCTCGCGCCAATGATTGAAGTGCGCCATGAAGGCCAGATTTTTTCCCGACGAGACCAGGCGCTCGAACAGGCGCAGCAGGTCATCGGCATCGCCGTCCGTGAGGAACCGGTGCGGCCAATAGGTCAGCGCCTTGGTCCCAATGCGGATGGTCTGCACATGCTCGAATTCGGGCGCCAGCAGCGGTTCGAGGTAGGCGGCCAGGTGGTCGGTCTTCATGACCATCGGATCGCCTCCGGTGACCAATAGATCGGTCACCTCGGGATGGGAACGCAGATAGGCGCGCAGACGTTCACCTTCCCGCGAGGCGATACGCAGGTCCTTGTCGCGCACGAACTGCGGCCAGCGGAAACAGAAGGTGCAATAGGAGTGACAGGTCTGGCCCTCGCTGGGGAAGAACAGAACCGTCTCCCGATACTTGTGCTGCAGTCCCGCGAGCGCGTGATTCTTGAGAAACGGCACGTTGAGGGTGCGCTGATCGGCCGGATGCGGATTGAGCTCGGCGCGAACGGCCCGCACGGCAGCACGAAGCGTTTCCTTGTCCACATGGGTGCGCACCAGAGCCGCGACGCGCTCGAAGTGCGCCGGGGAGAGCATGCCGCGCTGGGGGAAGGTCAACTGGAAGATCGGATCGTCCGGAACGCAGTCCCAATCGATCAACTGATCGATGACATACTGGTTGACCCGAAAGGGCAGCACGTGTGCAACCACGCGCATCGCAAAACGCGTGTCCGCGCCGAGGCGGCGCAGCGGCCGGATCTCGTCGAGCTGGCTCGCCGTATAGACCGTGAATGGCATCGGGCCAATGCCGGGTGGCGGAAAACCGTGCTCGGACCCCGGGAACGACGTCGGATTGCCCACGTCCCCTCCTCGCCCCGAACCGCGGGGCGGCGGTTGGTGTTGGTGCCCGTCGAATGGGCACATGGGACCGCATTGACCAAGACCAGACTAAACGGGAGGGAATCGCGGGGGAATGATCTGTATCAAAGAAGTTGGCAGTGATCGCCCACCCCTTCGGGGTGGAGTTGGCAGTGGTCAGTTTGCAGTCGGCAGTTGGCAGTTGGCAGTTGGCAGAAAGAAGAAAGCAACCACTCTTGGCTTTTGCTTTTGCTGCCGACTGCAAACTGCCTACTGCAAACTATGACGTCCTAGCTCAGCTACGCTTTACAGCTGCCGCCTGCCCTGATTCATACCACCCCCGCGTCGCATTGACGATCTTGACCACCGACAGCATGACGGGCACTTCGACCAGCACGCCGACGACAGTGGCCAGGGCGGCGCCGGAGGAAAACCCGAACAGGCTGATGGCCGCGGCCACGGCGAGCTCGAAGAAGTTGCTGGCGCCGATGAGCGCCGAGGGGCCGGCGACGCGGTGCGCCACGCCCAGGCGCCGGTTCAGCCAGTAGGCCAGACCCGCATTGAAATACACCTGAATCAGGATGGGCACGGCCAGCAGCGCGATCACCAGCGGTTGGGCCAGAATCTGTTCGCCCTGAAAGCCGAACAGCAACACCAGCGTGGCGAGCAGCGCACCCAGGGAGATTGGATGCAGGCGCGCGAGCACGCGATTGAGGGCGGCCTCGCCGCCGCGGGCGAGCAGCGCGCGGCGCCACCACTGCCCCGCGGCCACGGGAATGACGATATACAGCACCACCGACAGAAACAGCGTCTCCCAAGGCACGGTAATGGCCGACAGGCCGAGCAGCAGCCCGACGATGGGCGCGAACGCGAACACCATGATGGTGTCGTTCAGCGCGACCTGCGTGAGCGTGAAATTCGGCTCGCCGTCGCTGAGATTGCTCCACACGAACACCATCGCCGTGCAGGGCGCGGCCGCCAGCAGGATCAAACCGGCCACGTAGCTGTCCAATTGGTCGGCGGGCAAATACGGCGCGAAAAAACCGCGAATGAACAGCCACGCCAGCAGCGCCATGGAAAACGGTTTCACCGCCCAGTTGACGAACAGCGTCACGCCCAGGCCTTTCCAGTGTTCGCGCACGTTGTTCAGGGCACCGAAGTCGACCTTGAGCAGCATCGGGATGATCATCAGCCAAATGAGCACGGCCACCGGCAGATTGACCTGTGCCACGTCCACCGCACCGATGGCCTGAAACGCGGGCGCAAACCAATGGCCCAAGGCGATACCGGCGACAATGCAAAGCGCCACCCACACGGTAAGATAACGCTCGAAAAGCCCCATGGCGGTCCTGGTCGAACGCCGGGCCGTCGCTTCGCACTGCACGCTCATGCCGGTACCGCCTCGCTGCGCAGACGCGCGAGCAACTTGGCCACACGCTCGCGCACCTCATCGCGTGTGGCGCGAAAAACCGCCATTACCTCGTCCTCGCTGCCGGTGGCCTTGGCCGGATCGGACAGCGGCCAGTGCTCCTTGCGCGTACCGGCCGGCAGCACCGGGCAGTGCTCGTCCGCGTGACCGCAGACGGTGACGACGAGCTCGGCCCAATCGAGCATCTGCTCAGTCAACCGGGTCGAGTCCTGCCCGGAGATGTCCACGCCCGCCTCGGCCATCGCCAGGATGGCACGGGGATTCTTGCCGTGGGCCTCGATACCCGCCGAACGGAATTTGAACTCCTCCCCGCCCAACGCGCGTCCCCAGCCTTCGGCCATTTGCGAGCGGCAGGAATTGCCCGTGCACAGAAACAGGATATTCACTGTCGCACCTCAGCCACAGCACTGACCGGAAGCACCCTCGGATTGGGCGCCGCTCAGATCCGGCGTGCAGCAGGCGCCTTCGTTCGCCGCGCGCTCAGGCGACTCGCCGAACACCGGTGCCTCGGCCAGGGTGTGGAAGCTCTCCCAGGCAATGCCCTGTGGATCCACGGTCCAGTATTTGTCCGATTCGGCGTAGCAGCAGGTGGTCGCCTCCTGCGCCAGGCCCCGTACCCCGGCCGACTCCAGCCGTCCGCGCACCTCGTTGAGCTCGGCCTCCTCGTCGACCTGGATACCCAGGTGATCGAGGCCGGGTGTTCGACCGCGCGTGGAGATCGCGAAGTTGACGCGCGGGTCCTCGATACGCCACTTGGCGTAATCGCCCTTGAGCACGCTGGGCTCGGTTCCGAACAAGGCGGAATAGAAATCGACGTTGGCCGCCAGATCGTCGACGGCAATGTGTACGTGCAGGCGTTTCATGATTCGGTCTCCTGTGAGTGTTGGGTCGTCTCGTTCGCGGGCGTCGAGCTACAGGCCGCGGTACCGGTCGGCAGGCACGCCTGTCCGCCGCAGCAGTCCTGCAGCAGGAACTCGATCAGCCGGCCCATGGCATCGAAATCGGCCGAATAGATGAGCGAGCGCCCCGCGCGGCGAACCTGGATTAATCCCGCCTGTCTCAGTGTGGCCAGGTGAAACGACAGTGTGGCCGGTGCCAGGCCCAGTCGGTCGCCGATCTGTCCTGCCGGCAGGCCGTCGGGTCCGGCCTGCACGAGCAACCGGAAGGCCTGCAGACGGCTCTCCTGGGCGATTCCACTGAGTGCATTGACGGCGGTATTCATTTCCATGATTCCAGAATAATCGAAATAATAGCGGAAAGCAAGCCGGGCGTCACTGGGTGGCATGATCGCCTTGATCGAACTATTGCTAATGCGAATGGTTCTCATGTATATTTGTATTTAATGAGATATCAACCGTCCAACAGCCCCACGAACCGAGGAACGACCATGTCCCTGCCGACCAACACCCTCGCCCTTCGCCGATACGTCCGCAGCCCGTCCATGGCAGGCGCTGCGCTGCTCTGGGCCGCCCTGATCGCCTTGGCACTTGCGGCTCCTGCGACAGGCCGGGCCGAGGCCGAGACCGCCCCGGTGCTCACCATTGACGGCCAGCAGTTCCACCCGAAGGAGCTGACGCTGCCACCCGGGCAAAAGGTGAAACTGACGATTCGCAACAAGGGCAGCCTGCCAGCGGAGTTCGAGAGCTACGACCTGTCGCGCGAGGTCGTCGTCCCCGTCGGCGGTGAAGTGACCGTCTACGTCGGTCCGCTGGAAGCAGGGCGCTACGAGTTCTTCAATGACTTCAACCAGTCCATGAGGGGCGCGGTCGTCGTCAAACCGACCGATGCCAACGCCCCGGGAGGCCAGTAACCATGCTCGCCACCGCCGTCATCCTGTTCCGTGAGGTCCTGGAGGCCGCCCTGATCGTGGCCATCGTGCTCGGTGCCAGCCGCGGCATCGCCGGGCGCGGGCGCTGGGTCGCCGGCGGCATCGGTCTGGGGCTGGTGGGCGCCTCGCTCATCGCCCTGCTCGCCGCCGACCTGTCCGCCTCGCTGGGCGGCAGCGGCCAGGCCATCCTCAATGCCGTCATCCTGCTCGGTGCCGTCGTCATGCTCACCTGGCACAACGTCTGGATGAGCTCGCACGGGCGCAAGCTCGCCGCCGAGATTTCCAGCGTCGGCGCCGACGTGCAGACCGGCAAGAAGCCTCTGACTGCGCTCATGGTCGTCACCTTCGCCGCAGTGACCCGCGAGGGCTCGGAGGCCGTGCTGTTCCTGTGGGCGATTGCCGCCGGCGGCGGCAACAGCCTGGGCATGACCATCGGCGGGCTCGGCGGTGTCGCCGCCGGCATTCTGGTCGGCCTGCTGCTCTACCGCGGGCTGCTGCGCATCCCCCTGCGCCACTTCTTCTCGGTGACGAGCTGGATCATCCTTCTGCTCACTGCCGGCCTCGCCGCTCAGGCCGCCGGCTATCTCAATCAGGCGGGTCTGCTGCCCGCCCTGGGCACGAGCCTGTGGGACACCTCGCAGCTGCTCAGCCAGGCGAGCATCGTCGGTCAGCTGCTGCACATCCTGGTCGGGTACATCGCGCGGCCCTCAGGGATTCAGCTGTTGTTCTACGTGGTCACGCTGCTGACCGTGCTGGTCCTGATGCGTCTGGTGGGCCGCCCAAGGCGGCCGCAGACCGAGGCGGCATCGCCGTAAGTTTCGCCATCTGCAGGGCGCCGGCCGACCACGGCCGGCGCCGGCACTGACTGTTTCGTTCCACTTCGACATCCCCATGAGACCCACGCCGCTGTCGAGCGGCGCGTCCGGGATGCGTTCGGCCGCCATCAATAAGGAGACACGATGTTTAAGCGACAACTCGCCAATCGCCACTCCACTGCGCGACGACTGGCCGTCGGGCTGCTCGCATTGGGTGCGGCCGTCGCCGCCGTCACCGCCCGAGCGGGCGATTTCATCGTCTATTCGCCCTATGTCACCCAGGGCCGAAGCGAGCTCGAGTTCCGCGGCTCGCGTTTTCAGGACAGCGACCCGACCGTCAGCGGCAGCGGCAGCTATGCCTTTTCGTTCGCCCACGGCGTGACGAACTGGTGGAAGCCGGAAGTGTACTTCGCCGAATACGACCGCGAACCCGGCGGCTCGACCAGGCTCTCCGGGTACGAGTTCGAGAATACCTTCCAGCTCGCCCCGCAAGGCAAGTACTGGGCCGACCCGGGCTTTTTGTTCTCCTACGAGCACGTCAAGGCCGCCGGCGAACCCAACGTAGTCGAGTTCGGGCCGCTGTTGGAAAAGCGCAGCGGCCGATTCGATCACCGCCTGAACTTCATCTGGGAAAAGCAGATCGGCGGCGGCGCCAGCAGCAAGTACGAATTTCGCGCCGCCTACGCGGTCGACTACCGGGTGCGCACCGCGTTCCGGCCCGGCCTGGAGGCCTACTACCGGCCCGACGACGACGCCTCGCACCTCGGACCCGTGATCAACGGCGAAATCTACGATATGAGCGGCCACGAGTTCGGCTACAGCGTCGGCGTGCTGTTCGGTCTGACGTCCACCTCGCCGAACGAAACCTACGTGGCGCGGTTGGAATATGAGTTTTGAAACGCTCGCTCCGCGAGCATGTTGGCAGTTGGCAGTTGGCAGTTGGCAGTTGGCAGTTGGCAGTTGGCAGTTGGCAGTTGGCAGTTGGCAGTTGGCAGTTGGCAGTTGGCATTAAAAGTATAACTGCATCTTCTTTCTGCAAACTGAAGACTGCCAACTGAAGACTACACAAACAAAAAAGGGATGCCAAAGGCATCCCTTTTTTGTTTGTGTGGCGTCCCCAAGGGGAGTCGAACCCCTGTCGCCGCCGTGAAAGGGCGGT
>Ga0209918_1000999_pt1 | contig 16417 bp, 20 predicted proteins | sample SalPonD_shore_MG_FD_185712 | JGI IMG/M metagenome (GOLD analysis project Ga0209918, IMG submission 185712) | Salt pond soil microbial communities from South San Francisco under conditions of wetland restoration - Salt Pond MetaG... | ecosystem: Environmental > Aquatic > Marine > Intertidal zone...
GAACAAATCGATGAAATCGGATATGTACCATCGACAAACGTTTGACAGCGACAAGTCGTTGCGCGAGGCGATACGCTCGTATATCGATTTTTACAACAGGGTGCGTTTACACTCAGCGCTGGGCTACCGATCGCCCATGGAGTTTGAACGGACATGCAGCTAACCAACGGGTGTCCACTTTTTCGAAGGAACTCTCCCGCTATTCCGCTACGCTCCATAGCGGCAGGTGAGCTTCAGCGTTAGAACTCGAATATGCTGAAGGTAGACAAACAAAGAATTGAAGGTCTCATTTCCACGAGTGACGCCGATAGAATCGTGGCAGCTAAGCAGTTGGACGCACTGCCACACGGACATTTCGAGAATCACCGGATCAGCTCCGCGTTTGTAAAGCAAAGAGAGAAAAAGCTCTTAAGTGCTTATCGGGAAACGCAAAGCTCTCTTGTCAGAGAGTGGGTGCTACAGATCCTGGCAGTAGCACTAATCGACACCGACGACGTTATCAAAATAGCGTCCGAAGCACTAACCACTGACTGTCGATACTTGCCAACGCTACTCTACTACGTTTGGCGAAGCGCTCCGAAATTTGCACACTGCAAAGAAAAAATAAAGTCCCTTTATCAGCATCCAGACGTCGAAGTGCGTTGGCGGTCCGCGCTAGTTCTCGAAAAGCTACCGCTGGAATATAAGAGCGATATCGCGGTTATCCGAACTCTTATGACCGATGACTATCATACAACAAGAACGTATGCTGTGTTGGCACTGAAGAAGCTCGGAAGAATTGAAGCTTTGGATCGCATTGCGTTGGAACGCGTCGTAAGACTGGACGATGGGGCTGCACGAACATACGCGACGGAATTGCTTGGGCGGAGAGAGTTCTAACACCGCAATCAAAACGGACGCTTGACCCCGTCGCACCTTCGCTATCGCTCCGGCACGCCGCCGTCAAGCGCCGGTTATCGCAACGTTATGTTGACGATTAAAAATGAATGCTGACGACCTCATAAAAAGGCCCAAAAAGAGCATCTTGAGAACGGCAACGTTGCTGAAGCAGAAAAGCTTTATTTGAAGGCGGCAGAAATGGGCAGTGGCCACGCAGCGCATGAGCTTGGTGTGTTGTATATAACCGGCGGCCCTGGCGTAGAACCAAATCGTGAAAAAGGCCAATATTGGTTAGAAAAGTCTTTGGAGTCTGGTTTTGAGTCAACAATTGCAACCGACCCGGAATGGTTTAGGAAAAGCTCAACATAACAATACAGTCAACCACGCAGGGCCTCTGGCCCTGCTCGGACCCTCAAAAGCTCCGCTTTTTCGGCCCGGTTACTTTAATCGTTAGGTGAAAAATATGAGAGTTTTAACAGTTATTGCTTTGCTCCTCGTTTTTACTTCTAGTTCAGCAAAAAGTATTGACAAGAAAATTATATTAGGAGATTGGTGCGCAGGATCAAAGAATGCTTACCATGAAGAGTTTGAGTTGGTCATTGAAGATGGTGAGCACAAGTTTTATTCATGGCTTCATTCTAGACCTGCTATTTTCGGGGTTTGGAAACTAAAAAATAAAACGCTATCGATCTTAGGGAGTTCTGGAGACAAATATATTTATACTGTAGACAAAGTAACTTCGGACAAACTAGTACTTCAGGAAGAAGGCGAGCCTAAGGAGATTTATGTTCGACATAACTGTATTAGGTTTGAAGAGCCGCCAACGGAATGAATGCCTTGTATAAGTTAGTTAAACATACCTAACTAGGCGTTCAAAAAGGGACGCCACAAAAAGCACGGCGCCCTTTAACTTAAACGTTATCCGAGAAACGAATGAAACTCCTGTTCCAGTCGGGCGAGAAATCCGAGATTGACGATGCGAGGTTGTTGCTCGAATCGAAAGGGATCCCCGTGTTCGTCGGTAACGAAGCATCCGCCGGGAATCTGGGAATCGTGCTGGCCGCGCGAAGGTATGCGTTCTGGGTGGTGTTCGATGAGCAGTTAGACGACGCGCTCGCATTGCTGAAGGACCGGGAGCATGAGGTCTCGAATCCTGTGGACGTCGATGCATACTATCGGGAGATGGAACGCGTACGGGAAAAGAGCACGGAAAATCTTTTCAATAAGATGATGCTCTTTATAGTCCTTCTCGCGATAGCGATTATCGGGGTTATGATGTTCGGTGCGGTATAGCTCAAGCTGTAAACGGGCCGATCCCCTAGCTACCGGAGCCGCGGCGTTGGGGCACCCGTCGTAGAAACCGAGAATACCCTGGTTGCCGGGGTGACGCGAACGTTAGCCGCCGGGAGGAGGGGCGTCGAACGGATGACCAAAATGCCTGCACCACACGAAGCGGGACTCATTGGCGGCCGCGAAGAGCGTAACGTGGAGATTTACGAATACGATGCGTGTTGGCCGACCATGTTCGAAGAACGCGCGCTTAAACTCCGTGCGGCTCTTGGGGACGCGGCGCTCCGAGTCGAACATATCGGCTCGACATCCGTGCCGGGATTGGCGGCGAAACCAATTATCGACATATTGGTGGTCGTGGCCGACCCGGGCGATGAGGCGGGTTACCTGCCGGCCTTGCAACAGGCAGGCTATGAGCTGAGAGTTCGTGAACCGGAATTTGACGAACATCGCATGGTACGGACCCCTGAGCGAGATGTTCACGTCCACATTTTTCCGCCTCAATCGAAGGAGATTGGCCGATACCTGGCGTTTCGCAACCAGCTTCGCTCTAATGCAGAAGATAGGTCTGCGTATGAGCATGCAAAGCGGACGCTTGCCAAACGAAAGTGGACCGACATGAACGACTATGCGGCCGCGAAGACGGAAGTTGTCGAGGCCATCCTTGCCAAAGGTATCGCTGTCTTCGGTAAGGATGGAGAAGCAGGTGCTTGAATCGTGGCGTGGACTACAAGGCGTATCGGTGGGCCGTCAGGTCCGTTGCGTCGCCTTCTCGGGTCCCTTAGCTTAAATGTTCCGCCGGCCTGACATATAACGGGAACGAGTCGCTCGAATGCACGATGTCCGCCATTTAAGTATATATATCGCCCGCCGTCCGAGCGAGGTCTACGAGTTCGCCTCCGACGGGAGGAATCTGCCGCTGTGGGCTGCCGGATTGGCCAGCTCTGAGGTCACGCGGGAGGATGATGCGTGGGTGGCTGTGGCACCGTTCGGCAAAGTGAAGGTACGGTTTTCGGAGAAGAATGAATTCGGCGTCATGGACCATGACGTCGAGCTCGAGTCGGGTGTGATCGTGCACAATCCGATGCGCGTCGTGTCAAACGGAGACGGAAGCGAGTTCATTTTTACCTTATTCCGGCAGCCGGGGATGTCCGACGAGCAATTCGCCGCGGACGGTCTCGCAGTCGAGAAAGACCTCGCAAGCCTAAAAGAGCTGCTGGAATCGTAGTCGAGCATCTATATTGGATATCCTGTCAGCGCGTCCGAGACCCAAGCGCCTCGTCGGTGCGCGACTCAACGCGAACGGCGAACCACAAAAAGGAATTATGAACGTGTCTGACGAATACGGGAGATCGGCGCTTCATTATGTTTGTATCGACCGCCCAAATGGAAAAAGGGCGAGTGCGGCTACTGAATTGATTGAGGGCGGCGAAGATGTTAATGGGCGGGATGAGAATGGCTGGTCTCCGCTGCATTTCGCCGCTCAACAAGGCGACGTTGGTGTCGCAGAAATACTGATTGAGGCTGGAGCGGATATTGATTCAAAAGACGCCAACGGAAATACGCCGCTTTGGTTTGCGGCGATGAATTCACATCACAGCGCCCAAGTGGTCAATCGGTTATTGACGCACGGAGCAGACCCCAGCCAGAAAAATAGGCGCGGTGTGTCGCTACTGGAAATCTCACCGGAACTGTTTAGCGGTACAATTGGACAACCAAACCGCGTCAGGCTCTTCGCTCATTGGCGCGTTGCTGACATCGCGCCCCTTATGTGGTCGTTAGTCCGACCCAGGGGCACTCGTGAAAGAGAAGAATATGACGGATTCGGATTCGCCCGATAATCGCCCGGCATCGGAGCTCATCGACCAGAAACTCGCTGAGTACGCGGACTGGCGCGGGGAGACCCTAAGCGCGATACGTAAGCTTATCCACGACGAGGTCCCGGATGTCGTTGAAGAGGTGAAATGGAGAAAACCATCGAACCCGGCCGGGGTTCCTGTATGGTCCTACGATGGGATTATCTGCACCGGAGAGGCCTACAAGGGCAAGGTGAAGCTGACTTTCGCCCGAGGGGCTTCGTTAAACGACCCGGATAAGCTCTTCAATTCGAGTCTGGATGGGAACACCAGGCGGGCGATAGATCTGCACGAGGGCGAAGCGTTGGACGCCCGCGCGTTCAAGGCGCTTGTGCGGGCCGCGGTCGACTTCAATATGGCTCAGCAAAAGCGAAAGGCCAACCGGGCGAAGTAGGTGGCGCGTGCGGCGCCGGCGCTGTTGTCCGCCCACCGTGCGACTTGCCGTCGATGCCGGGCATTGGGCGACTGTGGCCTGAGCCGGTTTCCGGACAACGGAGTCTATTCCAAAAAGACGAAAGTCAGGTCGATGCCTATGGCCAGAATAGAAAAGGCGAAAATGATCAGGTAGTTCAGGTTTTCGGGTGATTTCTTGATGGAGCTGAGCAGATACAGCAGCACCTCCCGATCGCTTGGGGTGAGCGGCTGTCCGGTGGTAATTTTGTGAATCAGCTCATGTTCCTGGACGGCGCGCTTCCGTTTATTCGTAATCAGATACCTATAATAAAAGAACACGAAATTGCCCAGGACGGCGAAGTACCACACGGGGCGGACCCAGGTCGGGTGCAGGTGGTCGAGCACGATGATCGCCCGGACGGCAATGGCCGTGGCGAGCCCGAGCCCGAAGGCGCCGTACATCAGGTATTTGCTGGATAGTTTGGGGGCGTTGGCGTCCATCACGCAATTATATCATTTGCCCGGTTGTTCCATGCCGGGCCACTAGGGGGGCCGGTGCTCTATACGATATTGGCGATATTCGTGGGCTGCTTTCTGTTGGAGCGCGGATTTCCGGGCTGGCCGCTGCCGCGGGTAAGGACCTGGCCGCTGCGGGTCGTGCTCGTCAACGGTGTACAACTTGGGGTCATTATCCTCGCCGGGCTGACCTGGGAGCGGTGGCTGTCGGAGTGGTCGGTCTTTTCCCTGTCCGGCTACCTCGGTTCGGTCGGCGGCGGACTGCTCGCGTATTTTATTGCGACCTTTGTCTTTTATTGGTGGCACCGCTGGCGGCACGAGTACGATTTCCTGTGGCTGGCCTTTCACCAGATCCACCACAGCCCCCAACGCCTGGAGGTCATCACCTCGTTCTACAAGCATCCCGGTGAGATGGTGGCCAATTCGCTGATCGGCAGTGTCCTGGTCTACACGCTGCTGGGACTGTCGATCAAGGCCGGCGCGGTCTATACGCTGTGCACGGCCGTTGGTGAGTTCTTCTACCACACGAACGTCAGGACGCCGCGCTGGGTCGGCTTCTTCTTCCAGCGCCCGGAGATGCATCGGATCCATCATCAATACAATCGTCACCGCAACAATTACGGTGACATTACGTGGTGGGACATGCTGTTCGGCACCTACGAGAACCCAAAGGAATGGAAACATTCGTGTGGGTTCGACGATGCAAAAGAACAGCGGCTGCTGCGGATGCTGGCCTACGAGGACGTGCACAAAAGCGCGCCTGAGTAGGACAGGGCGGCGACGAGCGGGTATGACCCAGCCACGCCGCCGCCCTACACGGCAAACAACTACTTGTACGCCACCGCGGCGCTGGTCGGACCGGCCAGGCCGATGATCTCGAAATCCTTGAATCCGGCTTCCTTGCACCAGGTGCGGAAATCCTCCCCGGTGTAGTCGAAGGCGTCGCCGAATTCGATCAGCATATTCAGCGACATCAGCAGGCCGAAGAGGTTTTCGCGCCGGGCGTCGTCGATCAGGTTCTCGATGGCGATCAAGGCGCCGCCTTCGGGCAGGGCATCGTAGGCCTTCTTGATCAGTACCTTTTTCTTCTCCAGATTCCAGTCGTGCAGGATGTTGCCCATGGTGATGACGTCGGCCTTGGGCAGCGGATCGGCGAAGAAGTCCCCCGAGACGATCTTGATGCGATCGGCCATGTCTGCTTCCTCGACATGCTTCTGCGCGAGCGGGGCCACGGGCGGGAGATCGAAACTGGTAAAGCGCAGGTGTGGGTGGCGGCCGCCGACGATGCGCGACAGCAGCGCCAGGGCACCGCCGATATCGCTCACTGTCTTGTAACGCGAAAAGTCGAACTCCTCCGCCAGCTGCATGAAATTGGCGGCCTGAAAACCGGTCATGGAGTCCAGGAACTGGCCCAGGCGGGCCTGATCGGCATAGAGTTCCTCGAAGATCGGCTTGCCGGTATGTTTGATCTCGTTCTGAGGCTGACCGGTACGCAGGGCCTCGCCCAGGTGGTTCCAGAAGCCGAACAGGCGTGCATTGAGCATCTCCGGCAATCCCCCGATATAGGCCGGGCTGTTCCGGTTCAGGAAGGCGGCGGTGTTCGGGGTGTTGCGGTACCGTCCTTCGGCCCCGTCGCCCTCGCGCTGCAGGAAGCCCGCCGCCACCAGGGTATCGAAGAAGTCGTATCGGCCCCGCGGGTGGATGCTCAGCTCTTCGCCGAGCTGATCGGCGCTCCTGGCGTTATCGCCGAGCGCGGTGAACAGGTCGAACTCCACCGCCGTCAGCAGGACCTTGGAGGCCCAGAACGCCGTCGCCGTCTGCATGATGTGACTGGGGTCGAGGGCGACCTCACCGGCGGCCCCGCCCATCGCTGCCGGTGACGGGCTCGTTTCGGTGGTTTGTGTCTGTAGGCTCATCTTTCTCCCCCCTTGTGTTTTTGTGGTGTAAGAATGAGTCTATTAGTAACCTGAAAATAATAAACGGCGGTTTGGTTGATAGATTGTCAACCCAGTGTCTACAATCGTTGGATGGATCGGCTGACTGCCATGCGCGTGTTCGTGCACGTGGTCGAGATGGGGAGCTTCTCGGCCGCCAGTGCCCGCCTCGGCATGTCGCGCGCCGCGGCCAGCAAATATGTCTCCCAGCTGGAAAGCCAGCTCGGAGGGCGGTTGCTACACCGCACCACCCGACACGTCAGCACGACCGAGTCCGGCCGGCTGTATTACGAGCGATGCCGCGAGATCCTGCACAATCTGGAAGAGGCGGACGGCGTGGTATCGGGCTTGAGCCAGGAGCCGAGTGGCACGCTGCGGGTCAGCGCACCTACCAATTTCGCGTCGCTGCATCTGGCGCCGCTGGTGGCGCGGTTCATGCGGGACTACCCGGCGGTCAAAGTGGAGATGGTCTGCACCGATCGTTATGTCGATCTGGTCGACGAAGGCTTCGACATGGCCGTTCGCGTCAGCAATGCGCCCGATTCGAATCTCATTGCTCGCTATCTGACGCGGTGTCGACACGTGATCGTCGCCTCGCCGGATTATCTGGCCAACCATCCCGCACCGAAGACACCGGACGATTTACGGGACCACGCCTGTCTCCTGTTCGCTCATACCGCCGGTGCGATCTGGCCGTTCGCGAAGGACGGCAAGGATTATTCGGTCAAGATCAAAGAGGTGTTCAAGAGCAACAATCCGGACTTGCTGACCGAAGCGGCGATCGCCGGTATGGGTGTCACGATGCTCCCGACCTTCAATTCCAGCGATGCCATTCGCCGGGGCGAGCTCAAGATGCTGCTGGAAGATTATGACCTGCTGGACCTGCCGATTTACGCGATCTATGCGTCCAGGCGCTTCCTGCCGGCGAAGACCCGCTTGTTCATCGACTATTTAAAGGAACACCTCAGCGACCCGCCCTACTGGGACCACGTGTTGACCGTGCGTACCTGAGCCGGCGGCAGGCCCGTGGGGATCGCACGAGGGACGGTCGCCAGCCGTTGAAGGCGTTCGAGCGCGGCGTCGATGACAGCGCAAGAATCGGGTGGCCTTGGTCAGTTCGATGCGCTATTGATGGAGGCCTGGAGCCAGCCTGGAGCCGACCGTGACAAACGACTATGCGCGCATGGAGCGGGCCATCCGCTATCTGCAATCGAACCTCGCCGAGCGGCCGGGGCTGGACGCCGCGGCGCATCACGCCGGGCTGAGCCCCCACCACTTTCAGCGCCTTTTTCGCCGCTGGGTGGGCATCAGCCCGAAACGCTACCTGGGCGTGCTGACCGTCGAGCGCGCCAAGGCCATGCTGCGCGAATCCGCGAGCGTTCTGGATGTCTCCCACGCTCTGGGGCTGAGCGGCCCGTCACGTCTGCACGAGCAGTTCGTCGCCATCGAGGCGTCCAGTCCGGGCGAGTTCAAGGCCGAGTGGCAGGGCCTGATCATCGACTATGGCTTCGTATCCGGGCCGTTCGGCGAGATGCTGATCGCCGAGACGACGCGCGGCGTGTGTCTGCTGTCGTTCGTTAATGCGCAGACCAGGCAGCGCGAGCTGACGCGTCTGCGCCGCCTGTTTTGCCTGGCGACGCTGCGCGAGAATGGTGCGCGGGCCGCGGCAACGGCCGACGCCATCTTTCGCCGACCCTATCCGGCGGATGCCAAGATCCATCTTGCGGTGCAGGGCACGAACTTCCAGGTCAACGTGTGGCGGGCCCTGCTGCGCATCCCCGAGGGCTCGCTTACCTCCTATCGGACGCTCGCCGAGAGCCTCGACATGCCGAGGGCCGCCCGGGCCGTTGCCAATGCCATTGCGGCCAACCCGATCAATTACCTGATCCCCTGCCACAGGGTCATCCGGTCCGACGGCACGGTCGGCGGCTACCGCGGCGGTGCGGAACTCAAGGGCGCGATGCTGGCCTGGGAATCGTCGGTCCATGACCCGGAGGGGGCAGAGGGCCGGTAGGAGTATCACGACGGCACAAACCGGCGGCATCACGTCATTTGAAAGCCGGCGCCCGTGTGCGATAGGGTTGGCGATGCGCTGAGCACGGACCGCCGCGACAAGACTTCCTTCCCCATGCGGGACGATCCCGGGTGCGTCCGCCCGGCTCCACATCGACCATGCGAAGGGCCATCGTATGTCGGATATCTTCCACGCCATCGGCGAGGCCCTGTATCTCGCCGCTGCCATGGGATGGGAAGTCCTCTGGGGTCTCATCCTCGGGTTCACCATTTCGGCTGTCGTCGACGTTCTGGTCTCCAAGTCGGAGCTGCAAAAGCTCCTGCCCGACGATTCGGCGGGGTCGATTACCAAGGCATCGCTGCTCGGCGCCGCCTCGTCGTCCTGTTCCTACGCGGCCGTCGCCATCGCGCGCTCCATCTTCCGCAAGGGGGGTGATTTCACCGCCGCGATGGCCTTTCAGTTCGCGTCGACCAATCTGGTCATCGAGCTCGGTGTGCTCTTGATCGTACTCATGGGCTGGAGCTTTGGCGCGGCAGAGTTCATCGGCGGCGCGATTATGATTACGCTGCTCGTTCTGTCGTTTCGTCTCGCGCTGCGGCGCAAATGGGTGGACGCGGCGCGTGCGCAGGCCAAGAAAGGGCTCGCCGGTAAGATGGAGGGACACGCCGGAATGGCCACGATGGCCAAGCAGGGCAGCTGGCGTGATCGCCTGACCTCCGGCGAGGGCTGGACCTCCATCAGCCACTTCTTCGTCATGAACTGGGTCATGCTCTGGAAGGACATCGTGGCGGGGCTGCTCATTTCCGGCACGCTCGGTGCTCTGGTCCCCGCGAGCTTCTGGCACGCGGCGTTCTTCGCGGACAATCCACTGCTCGCCAAGCTGTGGGGACCGATCATAGGGCCCTTGATCGCCGTCGCCTCGTTTACCTGCTCGATCGGCAACGTTCCTCTGGCGGCGGTGCTGTGGAACGGTGGCATCAGCTTCGGCGGCGTGGTCGCCTTCATATTCGGCGACCTGATCATCCTGCCGATCCTGAACATCTACCGGAAGTATTACGGCTGGCGCATGAGTCTTTTCCTCTTTATCACGTTCTATATCGTGATGGTCCTGGCCGCTCTCGCTGTCGAGTTCCTGTTCGGCGCCTTCGACTGGGTTCCGGTCGAGCGCAGCGCCGACGTCGGTCGCGCCGCCTTTTCGCTGAACTATACGACGGTGCTCAACGTGCTGACCCTGCTTCTCGCCGGATGGCTGTACCTGCGCTACCGGCGCACGGGCGGCCCCGGGATGATGCGCGAGATGGAAGGCGACGGCGGGTAGCGGCGGGGCAGCTGGTGCGCGGGCCGCGCTTTAAATATCCTTGAGCCTTTATACTGCCGCCCAGTGCGGCCGACGCCGGGAACACGCCCATGAAACTCATCACTGCGGACTTGATCGACGACCTCGTCGCCAAGGCAGGCCAAAGCCCGCGCCGGCGTACGAATTACAACGTGCACACCTCAGGCGATGCGCCGGTGCAGCGCTACTTCATCGCCGCCAAGCAGGACTCCTACTTCCGCCCGCACCGCCATCCGACCAAGTGGGAGTTTGCGCTGGTCATTCGCGGCGGTTTCGACGTGCTGGTATTCGACGACGAGGGTCGAGTGACCGAGCGCCAGGCGGTCGGACCGCAGGCGGGCGTGGTCGCCTTCGAGATACCGGCCAACACCTGGCATACCTGGCTGCCGACGGCCGAGGATTCGGCATTCGTGGAGATCAAGGAAGGTCCATACGACCCGGCGAGTGCCGCGGAGTTCGCCGCCTGGGCGCCGGAGGAAGGCGCGGCGGAGGTCGCCGACTTCGTCCAACGCCTGCGCACCGCCTCAGTCGGATCCATGCTGGTCTGAGCGCCGTCGGCGCGCCGCGCCGAAAAGCGCGCCGAATAACCCGGCCCGGCCCGACGCCGTGTCAACGCAATCGGCTCCGATACGTTGTATCCCTTGATGCAACCATTCGGAGACGATCGATGAAGCAATCAGTCAGCTACCTGAGGCGTGCGCTGTTTACGGGTCTTCTCGCCCTGACGGCGGTCGGAACGCTCAACGCGGAGCCTCGGTCCATGTCGGGCGATGTCGCCGCGCAGTCGCAGTTGCAACACGAGTACCGTTACGGCCGGGCCATCGGCGCGGGCAACGGCAACCAGACAGGGAACACCTATCGGTATCGCCATCGCGAGCGTTCGCAGTGGTCGGGAGGCTCGACGAACCGGAGTACCGGCAGCTCGGGCTGGTCGCGCCAGGGTGGCGGCGGCGTATCAGGCGCCGCGCGCGGGCGGCGTTAACACCCGATGGCGCGGTGGCCGGGGCAGCGCCCCGGCCGGGACCCCGCTCATTCCCACAGCCACGCCGCACCCCTGACCCCGCTGGCATCGCCGTGCACGGGGGCCAGCAGGCGCGTCGTGACCGTGTCCGAGAATACATACGCCTCCCAGAGCGCGGGTACGCGTTCATAAAGCCTTTCGAGCTTGGAAAGGCCGCCGCCGAGCACGATCACCTCGGGGTCCAACAGGTTGATGACCGAGGCCAGGCCTCGAGCCAGCCGCCGTTCATAGCGCTGCAGCGTCGCCTCGGCATTGCTGTCGCCGGCGGCGGCGCGCGCGGCGATCACCTCGGCGGTGAGGCCCTCGCCCGTGCGGCGCTGGTGATCGGCGGCCATGCCCGGGCCGGACAGCCAGGTCTCCAGGCAGCCGGCGCGGCCGCACCAGCAGGCGGGCCCCGGATATTCGTCGGCATCGGGCCAGGGCAGGGGATTGTGGCCCCATTCGCCGGCGATGGCGTTGGCTCCGGTGAGCGCTCGGCCCTTGTGTACAATCGCACCGCCCGTGCCGGTACCGAGGATCACCCCAAAGACGAGCGCGGCGGCGCGCGCGGCGCCGTCCGTCGCCTCAGAGATCGCGAAGCAGTTGGCGTCGTTGGCCAGCCGGACCTCCCGCTCGAGCGCGCGTTCGAGATCTTCGCGCAGCGGCTGCCCGTTCAGCCAAGTGGAGTTGGCATTTTTAATTCGGCCGGTGGCGGGCGAGACGGCACCGGGAATAGCGATGCCGACACTGCCGCGGCCTCCGGTCTCGGTCTCCACCTCATCGACGAGGGCGGTGATCGCGCTCAGCGTCGCATCGTAATCGTCACGCGGCGAGTCGATACGGCGCCGATACAGCTCAATGCCCTCCCGGTCGAGCGCGAGTGCCTCGATCTTGGTCCCACCGAGGTCCACCCCGATGCGCATCGCCGCGCCGCTTTGCCTCACTCGGCTTCCAGCAGCTCGGTGTCGCCGTGCGAGTAGGCCGGCGAACAGGCGCACAGGATGCGCAGCGGCTCGTCGCCCGTGTTCTCGATGCAGTGCGGCGTGCCGGGTGCGATGCACACCGTGTCGCCGGGGCCCACGTCGAAGCGGCGCTCACCCAGGGTCATCAGGCCGGTGCCGGCGGTGATGTGGTAGAGCTCCTCGGTGCGCGCATGGCGATGCAGCACGGTGCGCGTGGCGGGCGGCACGGTCGCCTCGGCCAGGCTCTGGGCCTGGTTGCCCTGCACGTCGGGGTGCATGAGCTCGCGGATCTCGGAGCCGTCCTTGGTGATGTAGGCGGGTATATCGCGGTAGTGGGTCAGTGAAGTCATTCTGCTGTCGGGGCCCGTTGGTGGCACTGCCCCTATGTTATCGCCTCGGCGCTTTGAATCCAGTCCAGTCTGAGCCGCAGGGACTCGCCGTGCGCATCTTCGGCGATCAGAAACTCCTCTCCGCTTTTGGTCTGCAGGTCCATCGGGCGCAGGCGCGCAATATGTTCGCCACCGTCGGGGCCGCGCCAGCGCACGCGCAGCGTCTGGCGGTGCAGGATGGCGACTTCGTAGTCGCTGTAGCTGGCACAACTGATCGGGATGTAGTCGCCTCGGTCGTTCATGATTCCCGCCCCTCGTCGCAGTCTCGGGGCGAGCGCGCCCCTTATTCGTTGTCCTGGCGCGTCTCCAGGCCGAGCAGGTTGCCCGCCGCGTCCGTGGTCAGCGAGAAAACGATCGGGCTGCAGCACACCTCGCAGTCCTCGATATATTGCTGGTTGCCCGCCGAGCAGTCGACGACCGCGGTGAATTCTTCGCCGCAATACGGGCAGATGACCTCTGTTTCGTGCATCATCGTTCCCCCTCCGGCAGGAACAGTCCCAGCAGGTCGTTGAGCAGGCGCTGCCCCTCGTCCGTGGGGCGGATGTGCGTCAGGTTCCACTCGATCCAGCCGCGCCGTTCGGCTTCCTGCAGCGGCGTCTCGACGGTGCGGATGGGCAGGCCGGTGTGCGCCGCGAACAATTCACTCTCGAAGCCCTCGCGCAGGCGCAGCGCGTTGAGCATGAACTCGAATGCGGCATCGCCGCGGCCGAGCCGGCGTTCGGTATCGACGCGTTCGCTGCCCGAGGCGCGCTGCAGATAGTCGCGCGGGTGTCGGACCTTGCTGGTGCGCGTGATGGTCTGGTGCTGGGCGTCGCTGATCTTGGCGTGCGCACCGGCACCGATTCCCAGGTAGTCCCCGAAGCGCCAGTAGTTCAGGTTGTGCCGACAGCGCCGGCCGGCACGCGCGTAGGCGGAGACTTCGTATTGAGTATAGCCGTGGGCCGCGAGTATGTCCTGGCAGGCCGTTTGCATCTCCCAGGCCGTGTCTTCGTCGGGCAGCGAAGGCGGCCGATGCGCGAACAGGGTGTTGGGTTCCAGCGTGAGCTGGTAATGCGAGATATGCGTCGGCTCCAGGTCGATGGCCGTGCGCACGTTCTGCTCGGACTGCGCCAGAGACTGTCCAGGCAGTGCGAACATGAGATCGAGATTGAAGTTGTCGAAGCCGGCCGCGTGCGCCGACTCGGCCGCGCGTATCGCTTCGCGCCGGCCGTGGATGCGCCCGATGCGCTCGAGCGACTCGTCGGAAAAGCTCTGCACGCCGATGGACAGGCGATTGACGCCGGCCGCCCGATACTCGGTAAAGCGTGCCTGTTCGACCGTGCCCGGATTGGCCTCCAGCGTGACCTCAGCATCGGGCGGGAGCATGAGCCGTGCCCGCAGACCGGAGAGCAGTCGATCGAGCGCCTCGGCCGACAACAGGCTCGGCGTGCCTCCGCCGATGAAGACGCTGACCACGGGCCGGCCCCATACGCTTGGCAGGTCCTGCTCGAGATCGGCCAGCAGCGCATCGATGTAATCGGCTTCGGGTAACTCCTCCCGCATCTCGTGCGAGTTGAAGTCGCAGTAGGGACACTTGCGCACGCACCAGGGAACATGCACGTAGAGCGACAAGGGCGGCAGCGCGGTGAACTGGAACATGGGCCTCGGTCGGGGACGGACGCGCCGGGCGGCGCGTGACCGGGGCTATTGTAGCAAAGGAGACAGGGTGAAACGGCGGCGCCGTGCAGGGTTGCCCCTGCACGGCGCGGTGTCGTTGTAGACGGTCTATTAGAAGTGGGTGCCCACGGCCAGCGTGTAGACCATCGGGTCGACGTCCACGTCGAGGTTACCAGTCACAGCGCCGGTCAACTTTGCCGTTGTGCTGATCTTGATGTAGCGCACGTTGGCGTTGAGGAACCACTTGTTGTTGATGTCGTAGTCCAGACCGGCCTGCACAGCCGGCCCCCACGAGCTATCGAGGCTGATGTCTGTGGCACCGAGGCCCTGGGTCTTTTCATCGTAAAAATAGGTGTAGTTGATGCCGGCGCCGACATAGGGGCGAAGCCGGGCCTGCGGCTGGAAGTGCCAGTTCACGCTGAAGGTCGGCGGCAGGTGCTTGATCTCGGCGATCTTGCCGGCGCCGGCCAGCGTCCCGGCGCCCGAGATATCGTGCGAAAACGGCGTGGCGCCCAATATCTCGAACGAGATGTTGTTGGTGAACATGTAGGCCACGGTGAACGAGAGCTGGGTGTTGGAGTTGATGCTGACCTCGCTCCCGGCGGGCAGCGCGCCTGTTGGGTTGCTCGAGCTTTCGTTGGGCTCGACGGTGCTGGCGCCGACGCGCACCAGCCAGTCGCCCTGCTGCAGGGCCTGTGCGGTGCCCGTGGTGGCCGCGAGGCCGAGTCCGACGGCCAGGGCGCCGGCGATCGCCGATGGGATCAGTCGCTTCTGGAATCGCTTGCTCATGACATCTCTCTCCTGCGTATGCGTGCGACGTATCGCCGGGTTTCCGGCCGACCGTCACTTATTTAGAAGGTACGGGTTTAACGGAAAACTAATATCTGCGAGCAGGGAGCGGTCGACAATGACCTGGATCAATGTGTGGTTATTATGAGGAAAACGCGGGGGTACCGGACGCGAGCATTGACCGGGTATATGAATCCGGCAGGTGGAGGCCGCCCCGCATCTCGGCCGGGGTCGCCGGCAAGAGACCTGCGGGATGCGGAGATCAGTGCCCCAGGGCGGCGACCAGGCAGCGCAGGGCCTGGCCGCGGTGTGACAGGCTGTTCTTGACCTCGGGGGAGAGCTCGGCGGCGCTGCAGCCCCGGTCGGGCACGAAAAAGACCGGGTCGTAGCCGAAACCGCCGCTGCCCTGCGCGGCAGTCAGAATCCGGCCCTCCCAGGTGCCCTGGCAAATGATCGGGGTCGGGTCGCCGGCGTGGCGCATGTACACCATCAGGCACTGGAAGCGCGCGCTGCGTTCGGCCTCGGCGACTCCGTCCAGCTCGCCCAGCAGGCGCTGCAGGTTGTCGGTATCGCTGGCGCCGGGGCCGGCATAGCGCGCCGAATAGATCCCGGGCGCGCCGTTCAGGGCGTCGACCTCCAGGCCCGAATCGTCGGCGATGGCGGGCAGGCCGGTGCGGGCTGCCGCGTTGCGCGCCTTGAGGATGGCGTTCTCCACGAAGGTCAGCCCCGTCTCCTCGACCTCGGGCACCTGGAACTCGGACTGGGGGAGCACCTCGATGGCCAGCTCGGTCAGGAGCTGATTGATCTCGCGCACCTTGCCCAAATTGCCGCTGGCGAGCACGACGCGGTGCTTGTCGCTCATGGTCTCGGTATCCCTGCCGTCATGTCGACGCGCGGCGGCTCAGCCCGCCTCGAGCGCCTCGTGTTGGGCGCGGACCAGCCGGGCAATGCCGCTCTCGGCCAGGGCCAGCATGGCGTCGAGCTCGTCTCGCCGGAAGGCGTGCCCCTCGGCCGTGCCCTGGACCTCGATGAAGGCGCCGGCATCGTTCATGACCACGTTCATGTCGGTCTCGGCGTTGCAGTCCTCGGCGTAGTCGAGGTCGAGCACCGGCGTGCCGTCGTAGATGCCGACAGACACGGAGGCGACCTGGCCGTGGATGGGATTCTTTTTGATTATCTTCTTGTCGAGCAGGTGGTTCACGGCATCGACCAGGGCAACGTAGCCGCCCGTGATGGACGCGGTGCGCGTGCCGCCGTCGGCCTGGATGACGTCGCAGTCGATGGTGATCGTGCGTTCACCCAGGGCCTCCATGTTGACCGCCGCCCGCAGCGAACGCCCGATGAGGCGCTGGATCTCCATCGTGCGCCCGCCCTGGCGGCCGCGCGCGGCCTCGCGGCCCATA
>Ga0209918_1001002_pt1 | contig 16391 bp, 16 predicted proteins | sample SalPonD_shore_MG_FD_185712 | JGI IMG/M metagenome (GOLD analysis project Ga0209918, IMG submission 185712) | Salt pond soil microbial communities from South San Francisco under conditions of wetland restoration - Salt Pond MetaG... | ecosystem: Environmental > Aquatic > Marine > Intertidal zone...
GCTGTGCCTTCGTCATGGCTGGAGTCCTTCCACCCGACCTAGCCCGAGAGAGCGCCTCAGCACCCTCCGGGCTCCTGGACGACGTTTCCGTGGATGTAAGCTCGGCCCTGCTTCCGCCGATGAGTCGAACCAGGTCCCACCAGCATCGGCAGGGCCATACACACCACTCGGATGGATGGGGGGACAGTTCCTGCTTTGAATTTTTGCATCTTCAAGGTCTCCGTGCAAGATGTCATCCCTGCAGGAGCATTCATCGTCCCAGCGCCGAGGATCGGTTTTCGAAGGCCCTGATCGGCCGACATGGCTGCGGACTCCGCCTTGTGGAGGATCGGGCCTCCGCCTACTGCACACCGCGAATTGCAACACAGCGCTCAGATCGCGATGCCAATCGCCCCCGTCATCCGTGTCGTACCGACGTCCCGATTCCGGTGGCTCGCGGTCGGGCGTGAATCAGGAAGGCACGGAGTCCGCGCTGTCCTCGGTCCATCGGGCGCTACCACGCCCTGCAACAATCCTCAGAGCCGGTCAAGGATGCGTCAGGCACCCCCGACCCTCTCCACATCCGCCTCCACCATAAGACGCACCAGCTCCATAAAGGTGACGCTCGGCTCCCAGCCGAGGTCACTCCTGGCCTTGGTCGGGTCCGCCACCAGGTGGTCCACCTCCGCGGGCCGAAAGAACTCGGGATCCACCACCACCCTGACCTTCCCGGTCCCGGCGTCCCGTCCGCACTCCTCCACGCCCTCCCCCTCCCACTCGAGCTCCACGTCCACCGCCCGGAACGCCGCCTCGACCAGCTCGCGTACGGAATGGCTCTCTCCGGTACCCACCACGTAGTCGGCGGGTTCGTCCCGCTGCAGCATCCGCCACATGGCCTCGACGTAGTCGGCGGCGTAGCCCCAGTCGCGCTCGGCGGAGAGGTTCCCCAGCCGCAGGGTCTCCTGCAGCCCCGACGCGATCCGCGCCACGCCGTCGGTGACCTTGCGGGTCACGAACTCCAGACCGCGTCTGGGTGACTCGTGGTTGAACAGGATCCCCGACACCGCGAACAGGTCGTAGCTCTCCCGGTAGTTCACCGTGATGAAGTGGCCGTACACCTTGGCCACCCCGTACGGGCTCCGGGGGTAGAACGGCGTCTCCTCGTTCTGGGGGGTCTCGCGGACCTTCCCGAACATCTCGGAGGAGGAGGCCTGGTAGAAGCGCATGGAGGGGTCCACGTGCCGGATGGCCTCCAGCATGCGCGTCACGCCCAGCGCCGTGAACTCGCCGGTGAGGAGCGGCTGGCGCCAGGACGTGGGGACGAAGCTCTGCGCCGCCAGGTTGTAGACCTCCCGGGGCCGGACCCGGTCCAGCATCTCGATCATGGAGAGCTGGTCCAGGAGGTCGGCCTGGTGGAGGGTCAGGCGGTCCTTGATGTGGGCTATCCGGTCGAACTTCTCGGTCGAGGAGCGGCGCACCATGCCGTGCACCTCGTACCCCTTCTCGAGGAGGAGCTCGGCCAGATAGGAGCCGTCCTGTCCGGTGACGCCGGTGATGAGGGCTTTTCTGTCCATGCCAGCAGGATAGGGGCGGCCCGCCGGGCGGGAAAGCGGTGCGGTCGGGGCCGCCGGATGACGGCGCCGTGACGGGAGCTGCGTCTATGGAGCCTCCGTAGCGCACATCCGGTGCGCCGGCTAGTCTTCGGATGGAGGAGGTGCGATGCCGGAGCCCGCTCTCGAGGAGAGGGTGGCCAGGCTGGAGGGCCGTGTGCAGGACTTCGGGGACAGGTTCGAGTCGCTGGAGCGCAGGCTCGACGGCTTCGAGCGGAGGGTGGACGCCCGTTTCGCGGCCGTCGACGCGCGCTTCGCATCCGTCGAGGAGCGGCTCGGCGGGCTCGACGGCCGCCTCGCCGCGCTCGACGACAAGGTGTCCCGACAGTTCCGCTGGCTCGCGGGCGGTCAGGTCACGGTGCTCGTGAGCGTCATCGGCACCCTGATCGCCGCCCTCTTCCTTCGCTGAGCGGCGGCGCCGGGCGCTGGAGAGCTCCCGCTCCCCACACCTTCCCACCCGCTCTTGTCCGGGGTTATGCTGAGCCACCGGGGGCGGCCGGCTCCCTTCCCGACGGCGCCCGACGACGCCACCGTGGCCCGGGCCACGCTCGCGCTCGGGATGGGCGGGGCGGTGAGGACGGAGACCCTCCGGGCCTTCACCGAGGACGAGTACCGGCGGATCATCGGCTCGCTGTGAGCCGCGCGCGGCCGCCCGGGCCGGTCCCGGGCGGCCGCCCCCTCGCGGGCGCGGCCCGCGCGCCCGGGCCTCAGCCGCCCGTCGTGTCGCCCTCCATGCCGCCCGCCGTGTCGGCCGCCGCTCCGGCGCCACCGCCGGCGCCCATGCCCTCCACCTGGAAGGTCACGGTCTTGAGCACGTTCCCGTTCGCGTCGACCACGTCCACGTGCCAGGCGCCGGTCCACGAGGGGAGGATCCGCTTGGTGGAGTAGGTCCGCCAGTCGGCGCCGCGGACGGGAAGCTGCACGCTGGCCGCCTGCTCGTCGCCCCGGTACCACACGTGCGCCACCACGGTCGAGTCCTGCGCCCCGGTGATCCGGGTCCACAGGAACACCCGCCCCACGTCCGACGGGACGCTGGAGAGCGAGTCGACGGGCATGTGGTCCCGGATCCCGGTGGTGAGCGCCGCGGCGGCCACCTGCACGGCCGAGGCGGGCTGCTGCGCCGCCTGCGGAGTGGAGCCGGCGCCGCCCGTCGTGTCGGCCTGGGCGGCCGCCGGAGCCGGAGGGACCACTGCGGCCGCCAGCGCCAGGGCGCCGGCCGGGATCGCGGCGCGCGTCGTGCGTAGAGCGAGGGATCGCATCTGCATCGTTTCCTCCTTCGCGGAGCGTGGCGTGTCCACCAGAGAGCGCGCAGGCCGGGGCCCGGGATGAGGCCCGCGAGCCACGACTTCCTCACAGGCGACCTCGAGGTCGCGGCCCGGGCCGCGCTGGCCGGCGGCCGCGCGCTGTATCGCTATTATGGGGATGAAAGATCCGGGCCGGACGTCACGGACCGGGAGGCGGCCTCCCGCCGGGCGCGCCTGGACGTGGAGGAGAAGGCGCCCGGGGACCCGGTCACGGCGGCCGACCACGCCTCCAACCGCGCCGTCCTCGATCTCCTCTCCCGCCGCCGGCCGGAGGACCCGGTCCTGAGCGAGGAGTCGAGGCCGCCGGCCGCGGGCGAGCGGGGCGGCCGCCTGTGGGTCGTCGACCCCCTGGACGGGACGAAGGAGTTCATCGGCGCGATCGGCGAGTTCGCGGTCATGGTCGGCCTGGCGGTGGACGGGAGAGCGGTCCTCGGGGCGGTGTACCGCCCCGATCCCGGCCTCCTCTACCTGGGCCGGGCCGGCGGCGGCGCCTGGCGCGCCGCGGTCGATGCCCGCGAGGTCGCCGGCGGCGGGGGCGCCCTCGCCTCCCTCCCCTTCGGGCCGCTGGCGGTCGAAGAGCGCGCCGCCGGCCCCGTCCGCCTCATCCACTCGCGCTCCCACACGCCGGAGGGCCTGGAGCGGCTCGAGGAGGCCTTCGGCGACCGGGGCATCGAAGGCGTCCCCTGCGGCTCGGTGGGCGTCAAGGTCGGCGTGATCGCCGAGGGGCGGGCCGACCTCTACGTGCACCCGGTCCCCTACCTCAAGGAGTGGGACACGTGCGCGCCCGAGGCGGTGCTCCGCGGAGCGGGCGGGCGGGTGACGGACTGCCTGGGCCGGCCCCTGGCCTACGGGAAGGACCGGCCGGGCCAGCCCGAAGGCCTCCTGGCGGCGACTCCGGAAGTCTGGACCCGGGCCCTCCCGATCGTCCGCGCCATGGCGCCCTCCACAGGGGACCGGGACTGAGGCCGGCGTGATCTCAGCCGAACAGGTCCGCGACCGACCAGGCGATCACGGGACGCTCCCGTTCTTCGGCCACCGATCGGCGGAAGGCGTCGGTGAAGCCGGCCGCCGACACGAAGAAGAACGGCGCATCGGGCCCGAGCGCCGCCCGCGCCCAACCGTGTCCGCTGGTCGCCAGCCGCTCCAGGTTCCGGACGTGCTCCCGCCACAATCGGGCACCCACGGGCCGGGAGCTCATCTTGACGGCGCCCGAGAGGATCCGCCCGTCCACGACGCGCGCCACCACGTCGATCTCGACCGGCTCGCCCTCCCGGTCCGAGCCTTCCCAGCGTCCCCACTCCTCGACGACGGGGAGGCCTCCCTCCCTCTGCCGCCGGAGGTACGCCTCCCCCGCAACGTCCTCGAACACCTCGCGGCCCAGGTAGGAGGGCCACGTGGCCCCGGCCAGCCGCTCCTCCCACACGGTGCGGGGCCCGGCGCTGGCCACCGCGGACTCGTTCGCGAGCGCCATGCCGTAGTAGACGCGCTGGGCCGGGTCGGCCAGCCGGTAGCGGAGAGCCTGGTTCGAGGGCGCGTCGAAGTTCCGTTCCTCCTCCAGGTAGTCCAGGCGCACCAGCTCCTTGACCATGCGCTGCAGGCCCGAGTCGGAGGGACGCCCGAGCGCGGCCGCGATCTCGCCGCGCTCCCGGCGCTTCAGCCCGACCGCGGCCAGGATGGCCCGGTAGGTGTCGACCTCCCGCAGGCCTTCCTCCTGCTCCAGGGCCGTCTCCACCTGGAGGCGCACGCGTCCGTCGGGCGCGAGCAGGAGATCGATGATGTTGTCCGGGAGGGGACGGTCGTCGTCCACCAGGCTCAGGTACATGGGCGTCCCGCCGAAGGCGCCGTAGGTCCGGACCCTGTCCTCGGGACCGTAGCCGGGCACCATGAGCCCCGCGTCGAAGTAGTCGAAGGGCCGCAGCCGGCGTCGCCAGTCGAGCCGCCCGAACAGGGGCGAGCCGCCGGCTTCGAGGGCCCGCATCGTGCGGACGGCCGATCCGGAGAGGACCACGAGCAGGCCGCGCTCGCGGCGGAGATCGCCCTCCCACACGGCGTTGAGCTCGGAGGCCACCTCGGCCATGCCCTCCGACCCTGTCCCGAGGTACTGGAACTCGTCCAGCACGACCACCGCGTCCTGGTCCGGATGCAGGTCGAAGATGGACCGGAACGTGGTGCGCCACGTGGGATGGTCCTCCGGTCTCAGCTCCGCGCCCGACCAGTGGCCGGCCTCCGCCAGGAGCGCCCTGCGGTTGATCTCCGGCGTCGTGGCCGATGCCGTGTAGTAGAGGACCGGCGTCCCGTCCTCCCACGCGTGTGTGAGGAGATGGGTCTTGCCGATGCGGCGCCGGCCGTACAGGAGCGCCAGCTTGCGGCCGGGACGCCCCGCCAGCTCGCGGAGATCCCGCACCTCGGCCTCGCGGTCCACCAGCCTCGTCATCGGAGCACTCTCCGTCAGTCGAGTATGCTACCAATCGTATGTGGTACCAAACACGTTAGGTTGCGGCTTCCCGGCGCGCAACCATGGGCGACCCCCCGGAGGTCTGGACCCGGGCCCTCCCGATCGTTAAGACTATGGCGCCTTCGGGGTAGAATCGTCCCCGGATCAAGCGGCCTCGTGGCCGCTCTGGAGCGTCGACCTCCCTCATGACAGCCTCGACCCCACACAGGATGCATCACATACCATGAGCCCCAAGTCCAAGAACATCTTCTGGCAGTCGACCCGCATCTCCCGGGAGGACCGGGAGAAGAGCCGCGGGCACCGCGGCGCGGTGCTGTGGTTCACCGGCCTCTCGGGCGCCGGCAAATCCACGCTCGCCTCGCGCCTCGAGGAGCGCCTCTACGAGGAGGGCTACAGCACCTACATCCTGGACGGCGACAACGTCCGGCACGGCCTGAACCGCGACCTGGGATTCTCCCCGGAGGACCGGACGGAGAACATCCGGCGCGTGGGCGAGGTGGCCAGGCTCTTCGCCGACGCCGGCGTGCTGGTCGCGACCGCCTTCATCTCGCCCTACCGGGAGGACCGCGACCAGGTGCGCTCGATCATGGAGCGCGAGCTCGACTTCGTGGAGATCTTCGTCTCCTGCCCGGTGGAGGTGTGCGAGGAGCGGGACCCCAAGGGCCTCTACAAGAAGGCCCGTGCGGGCGAGATCCGGAACTTCACGGGGATCGACGCCCCGTACGAGGAGCCCGAGAGCCCCGAGCTCGTGATCCCGACCGACACGCTGGACCCGGACGAGTCGGTGGACCGGATCCTGGCCTGGCTGGAGGAGCGGGACTACATCCGCCTCCACGACGAGGCGGGGGGCGGCGGGCCGGACCCCGCGGCCGCCTCCACCGATGCCGCCGCCCGCCGGGGAGGCCGCTGATGCCGATCGCGCCCTACGGCGGCACGCTCGTCGACCGCACCGTCCCCGCCTCCGAGGCGGCGGAGCTCCGCCAGGCGGCCCGGGACCTCCCCGGGATCCGCCTCGGGGACAGGATCCTGAGCGACCTCTACCTCCTGGCCGTGGGCGGTCTCTCGCCGCTCGAGGGCTTCATGGGGAGCGAGGACTACCGCTCGGTCCTCGAGCACACCACGCTGGCCGGGGGGCTCCCCTGGTCGGTCCCCATCGTGCTCCCGGCCACCGGGGAGGAGGCGGACGCGCTCGCGCCCGGCGCCGCGGCCGCGCTCGTGGCCCCCGACGGACGGGTCGCCGGCCTCATCGACGTGGAGGAGATCCACGACCGGGACCTCGAGACCGAGGCCCGGGCGGTGTACGGCACCACGGACACGGCCCACCCCGGGGTGGCGGCCGTCCACGAGCTGGGCCCCAGGTACGTGGCCGGTCCGGTCCGCTGGCTGTACGAGGGCGACATCTCGGGCTTCCCCGAGGAGAACCTCACCCCGGCCCGGGTCCGGGCGAGGATCGAGGAGAAGGGCTGGCGCACCGTGGTGGCCTTCCAGACCCGGAACCCGATCCACCGCGCGCACGAGTACATCCAGAAGTGCGCGCTCGAGCTGGTGGACGGGCTCCTGGTCCACCCCCTGGTGGGGGAGACCAAGCCCGACGACGTGCCGCCCGACGTCCGGATGGAGTGCTACCGGGTCATCCTCGAGCACTACTACCCGGCCGACCGGGTCCTCCTCTCGGTCCTCCCGGCCGCCATGCGCTACGCCGGCCCGAAGGAGGCCATCCACCACGCCATCATGCGCCGGAACTACGGCTGCACCCACTTCATCGTGGGCCGCGACCACGCGGGCGTGGGCGACTACTACGGCACCTACGACGCCCAGGAGATCTTCGAGACCGTCGACCGGGACCTCCTGGGGATCGAGCCCATGAAGTTCGAGCACGCCTTCTGGTGCACGGTCACCGGGCAGATGGCCACCGCCAAGACCTCTCCCTCCGGCCCCGACCAGCGGATCTTCCTGTCGGGGACGAAGGTGCGCGAGATGCTCGCGCGCGGGGAGCGGCCGCCGGCCGAGTTCAGCCGTCCCGAGGTGGCCGACGTGCTCGTGGAGGCCTACCGGACGTGAGGCGGCGGGCGGCCGGGCACCGGAGCGCGGCGGGCCCCCGGACGCCCGGGCGCCTCCGGGGCGCGCGCCGCCCGTGACCCCGGACGCCGCGATCACGCTGGCGGTGGTGGCCCTGGCCATCGCCGCCCTCGCCCGCGAGGTCCTGAGCCCCGACCTCATCCTGTTCGGCGCGCTCCTGGTCCTCGTGGCGGCGGGGGTGGTGAGCATGGAGCAGGCGCTCACCGGCTTCTCGAACCCCGTCCTGCTGGCCATCGCCGGCCTCCTCATCGTGGCGGCGGGGCTCCGAGCCACCGGCGCCCTGGAAGCCGTGAGCGACGCCGTCCTGGGCCGCTCCCGATCGGTGCGGCAGGCGCTGGCCAGGATGACCGGCTCCACCGTGGTCGCCTCGGCCTTCCTCAACAACACCGGGATCGTGGCCATGGGGATCCCGGCGGTGACCCGCTGGGCCCGGCGGCGCGGCGTGGCGCCCTCGCGCCTCCTCATCCCGCTCTCCTACGCCTCCATCCTGGGCGGCGTGTGCACGCTGATCGGCACCTCCACCAACCTGGTCGTGGATGGGCTCCTGAAGAGCCACGGGCTGACCGGCCTGGGCTTCTTCGAGCTGGCGGCGGTGGGCGTGCCGGTGGCGGCGGTCGGCCTGGTCTACCTGGTGGGCGTCGCGCCCCGGCTCCTCCCCGACCGCCGCGAGGCCGAGGCCGACGCGCAGGCGGCGCGCGAGTACCTGACCGAGATGGAGCTCTCCTCCCCCTCGCCCCTCATCGGCCGCACGGTCGAGGAGGCGGGTCTCCGCCACCTGCCCGGCCTCTTCCTCGTCCGCATCGAGCGGGAGATGGGGATCGTGGCTCCCGTGGGCCCCGGGGAGCGGCTGGCCGACGGGGACCGGCTCACGTTCGCGGGGCTGGCCGAGACGATCGTGGACCTGAGGCGCTTCCGGGGGCTGAGCCCGGCCGGGCGCGGCGGCCCGGGGGACCCTCGGGGAGGGCGCGCCGCGGACGGCGAGTCGCTCGAGCTCCACGAGGCGGTGATCGCGCCGGGCTCCCCCCTGGTCGGGACCAACGTCCGGGAGGCCAGCTTCCGCGCCCGCTACAACGCCGCCGTCATCGCGGTCCACCGGCACGGCGAGCGGATCCAGAAGCGGATCGGGGACATCGTCCTCCGCCCGGGCGACACGCTCATGCTCGAGGCCGCGGCCGGCTTCGACCGCGCCTTCCGGGACTCGACCGACTTCTACCTGGTGAGCCGGGTGGACGACAGCGTGGCGCCCCGCTACGGGCGGCAGGGGGCGGCCGTGGCGGCCCTGGCGGCGGTCGTGGTGACGGCCGCGACCGGGCTCGTCCCGATCACGCTGGCCGCGGCGGGGGGCGGGCTGGCCATGGTGCTCCTCGGGTGCCTGAGCCCCGGGGAGGCGAAGCGGGCGGTCGACTGGTCGCTCCTCATCGTGATCGGCTCGGCGCTCGGGATCGCCGTGGCCATGGAGCGCTCGGGCGCGGCCGAGCTGCTGGCGCGGGGCGTCCTGGACGCCTCGGTGGGGCTCGGGCCCGTGGGGGTGCTGGCGGGCGTGTTCGCGGCCACCCTCGTCCTCACCGAGCTGATCACGAACAACGCGGCCGCGGCGCTCATGTTCCCCGTCGCCCTGTCGGTGGCCGGGGACCTCGGGCTCGCCGCCCGGCCGCTGATCATCGCGGTGACCGTGGCCGCGTCCCTCTCCATGTCGACGCCCCTGGGCTACCAGACCAACCTCATGGTGTACGGCCCGGGCGGGTACCGCTTCACCGACTTCACGCGGGCGGGCCTGCCGCTGCAGCTCGCGGCGGGCGTCCTCGCGGTGATCCTCATCCCGATGATCTGGCCGCTGACCGGATAGGACGAGACGCATGCACCTCCTCCACGTCGTGGGCGCCCGCCCCAACTTCATGAAGATCGCGCCCCTCCTGCGCGCGGCCTCGGCCCGCGGGGGGATCGGGCAGACGCTCGTCCACACGGGGCAGCACTACGACGAGGGGCTCTCGGACGTCTTCTTCCGCGAGCTGGAGATCCGGCGCCCGGACGTGAACCTGGGGGTGGGGAGCTCGAGCCACGCACGGCAGACGGCCGCGGTGATGACGGCGTTCGAGCCGGTGCTCGAGGAGACCGCGCCCGACCTGGTGGTCACGGTGGGCGACGTGAACAGCACGCTGGCCTGCGCGCTGGTGGCCGCCAAGATGGGCGTGGCCGTCGCGCACGTGGAGGCGGGCCTCCGGAGCCGGGACTGGGGGATGCCCGAGGAGATCAACCGGGTCCTCACCGACCGGCTCTCGGACCTCCTGTTCACGCCGAGCCGGGACGCCGACGAGAACCTGGCGGCCGAGGGCGTCCCCGCGGAGCGCGTCCACTTCGTCGGGAACATCATGATCGACACGCTCATGGAGCGCCTCGAGGACGCGCGGGAGCGGCAGGCGCCGGAGCGGTACGGGGTCGCCGGCCGGGAGTACGGCCTCGTCACCCTCCACCGCCCCTCCAACGTGGACGCGCCGGACAGGATGGAGGAGATCTTCCGGGCCCTGGCCCGGGTGGCGGCCGACCGACCCGTGCTCTTCCCCATGCACCCGAGGACGCGGAACAACGCGGAGCGGTTCGGGCTCCTGGGGGCGCTGGGGGGCGTCGAGGTCCTCGAGCCGGTGAGCTACCTGGACATGCTGGGGCTCATGGAGGGGGCCTGGCTCGTCCTCACCGACTCGGGCGGGATCCAGGAGGAGACGACCGCGCTCGGCGTCCCGTGCCTCACCCTGCGCTCGACCACCGAGCGGCCGATCACGATCGAGCAGGGGACGAACACGCTCGCCCCCGAGCGGACGAGGGAGGAGATCCTCCGGCTCGTGCCCGAGACGCAGGGCCGGCGCGGACGGGTGCCCGAGCTGTGGGACGGGGCCACGGCGGGCCGGATCGTGGAAGTGATCGAGAGGTGGGGCGGGGCCGGGACCTGAGCCCGGACCGGGGAACGAGCCCGGGCCGGGGAAGGAAAGGGGCGGGCGGAGGACCCATCCACATCACCGCATCCTCACACCTCCGCCGCGCCCCTGTGGTGGGGAGGCTTCCGGCACCCTACCTCCGCGACACCTCGATCACGCGGAAGGACCGCTCCCCCGTCTCCTCGCCCGTGGCGGGCGGGTCCGAGGGGAGCGGAATGGGGACCAGCTGGGCCACGGTCCGGTCCTCGGACCAGACCACCATGAAGGGCCCTCGCCGGGCCGTCCCCGGACGGCTCTGTATTCGTACGGTCGCTCCTGCCTGCACGGTAAGAGCTCCTTTCTTCACGCCTCGTAGACGCCTCCGCGGCGAGCGGGCGCTCCCGCAGCACAACTGGAGAGGAGGCCCGGAGCGTCCATCCGCTCGTCCGGGAGGCGTCCCCCGTCAGGTGCAAGAGCGCGGCCCGAGGCCAGGCGTGAGCTGCGCCGCCTGCAAGATCCATAGACGCAATGTCTTGGGGCGCCCACCGTCACGGGCGAAGAGCGCGATCCCGGCCCCGTGCTCTTTCGGAATGCGAGGATGCGTGCGGAGCGCGAGGGGGCGCGGATCGCGTTGATCCACGGGTGACCGGATCCACGATCCTGTTCGGGCCGTCCGCACCACGCGCGGGAATCGCGGACCCCTCGAGGGCACCCTCATCGCCCTGTTCGTCGCCGTGATCGGCGCCCTGGCCACAGCCCTGTGGGGGCGATGAGCGGCGATCGACGGGCCGCGGCTCCGCGGAACCGCCCGGTGTCGGGAACGACGTTTCAGGGTCGGCGCATGCCCCCGGAGGTCTGAGCCAGCGCACGGCCGACCCCTGGCGCGCTCGACGCATGTATGATAATCATTCATAGTGTGTAGGATTATCATTCACATCCTGAATGGATGTAGCCCGTGACAGCGAGCGCGCCGCTCCTCCCCCGGCTCCTGGCCGCGCCCCTCGAGCGAGCCGTCGCCGAGTTTCCGGTCACGGTCGTGACTGGAGCGCGTCAGACGGGCAAGAGCACGCTCGTGCGGCAGATCGCCAACCTCGGCGACCGCCGTTATCTGACCCTGGACGACTTCGATGTCCGCGCTCGGGCCGAGGAAGCGCCGGACGCCCTGGTCCGCGGAGCGCGAGACCTGACGCTGGACGAGGTTCAGCGCGTCCCCGACCTCCTGCAAGCGGTCAAGGGCACAGTCGACGAGGACCGGAATCCGGGCCGGTTCGTCCTCACGGGATCGGCGAACCTCCTCCTGATGGAGGCCGTCTCGGAGACCCTGGCGGGACGGGCCGTCTACCTGCGGCTCTGGCCCCTCACCCGGCGCGAGCGCCGGGGGCGGGGCGCCTGCGGCCGCTGGGACCTCTTTCTGCAGCGGGAGCCCGATCGCTGGGAGGCGGGTCTCGACGAAGAGGAGGAGCCCCCCGAGCCGTGGGAGGACGCAGCCCATCAGGGCGGCTATCCACCCGTCGTGCTGCACCATACGACCGCCGAGGCCCGGAGCCGCTGGTTCGACGGATACGTGCAGACGTACCTGGAGCGGGACCTCCAGTCGCTGCGCGCCGTGGAGCACCTGCCGGAGTTCCGCCGGCTCATGCGGGCGGCGTGCCTTCGGCTCGGCCGACTCGTGAACCAGACCGAGCTCGGACGGGACGTGGGCCTCTCGCAGCCGACGGTACGACGCTACCTGAACCTCCTGGAGACCTCGTATCAGCTGGTTCGGATCGAGCCGTTCTCCGTGAACCGCACAAAGCGGCTCATCAAGACGCCGAAGGCCTACTGGTCGGACACCGGGCTGGCCCACCATCTGGCGGGCGGCGGCGAGCCGAACGGTCATCTGTTCGAGAACCTCGTCCTCACCGACCTCCTGGCGTGGAGGGATGCGGTCGGAGTGCGCGCGGAGATTCTCTACTGGAGGACGGCCGCGCAGGAGGAAGTGGATTTCGTGATCGAGACCCCTCGCGGGGTCCTGCCCATCGAGGTGAAGGCCGGCAGTCGGCTGCGCCCGGCCGACGCGCGCCACGTCCGGACATTCCTGGACGAATACCCGGACCTGGCCGACGCCGGCCTCCTCCTGTACGCCGGGGCCGAGACCGCATGGATCGCGGAGGACGTGCTGGCCGTGCCCTGGTGGCGGGTGATGTGAGGGGAGGAGCTACCCGGCGCCCTTCCCCACCTCCGGCCACGCCCCCCGCACGCTGATCCACATGGAGCGGGCGATGAGCGAGAGGTCGAGCCAGGGCGTGCGGGTGCGCACGTAGAGGAGGTCGTAGCGGAACTTCCAGCGGTGGGGGACGTCGCGGGCGGCGTAGACCTGGGCCAGGCCGGTGAGGCCGGGACGGACCAGGTGGCGCTCCTCGTAGCCCGGCACCTCCTCCAGGCGGACCGGCTCTCCGTTCCCCGCCGCTTCGACCTCGGCCGGGAGGAGGGCGCGGGGTCCGACGAAGCTCATGTCGCCCCGGCAGATGTTCCAGAGCTGGGGCATCTCGTCGAAGGCGCAGGCGCGCATGAGCCGGCCGACGCGGGTGATGCGGTGCTCCTCGAGCCCCGCCTGCTTGAGCGGGCCGTCCGTCCGCTCGCGCGGCTTCATGGAGCGGAACTTCCAGCTCCGGAACCGGCGGCCCCGGCGTCCCACCCGCTCCTGGCCGTAGAAGACCCGCCCGCCATCCTCGAGCTTGATCGCCGCCGCCGCGAGGAGGGCGAGCGGCAGGGAGAAGAGCAGCATGCCGCCGGCCAGCGCGATGTCCACGGCGCGCTTGAAGGCGGCGTCGAGGCCCGCCACGGCCCGGCGCAGGGCCGTGGGCCCGCGCGCGACCCACGCCCCGGCCGCGCCCGCCGCGCCGAACACGCGGGCCGGGCCCCGGAAGCCGGCCTCCGCGCCGGGTCCGTACTCTCCCGCCGCGCCGCCGGGCTCCACCGCGAGACCCCGCGCCGAGCGCGCGAGCCCGCCTCTCCGTTCGCTCTCCATGGGCGGGGAGTGTGTCATCGCCCTCTCAACGTAGCGTCAACGACCCCTCACGGGCCCGCCGCCGACAGCACCCCCGACAGGAGGAGCTTGAGGGCCGGACGGTGCCAGTCGAAGCGCACCACGCGGCGGACCATGCGCCCCACGCCGTTCTGCAGCGCCCCGAACACGCGCTCGATCTCGGCGTCCCCGAGGTCCCGGACGGCGCTCTGGAGCCGGAGGCCCATGTCGATCTCGGGACCCAGCCGGCCCCGCCACAGCTCCTCGTAGCGGGCCAGCGACGCGGCGCCGAGCCGGCCCGCGGCCAGCCCGTCGTCCAGGACCCGGGCCGCCATGTCGGCGCCCAGCATCCCGAAGTAGATCCCCCCGGCCGTCGTGGTCTTGACCTGCCCGGCGGCCTCGCCCACGGCCAGGACCCGGTCGGCGTGGCTGGGCGAGACCGGACCCTGCACGATGCCGCGGCTCCGGGTGCGGGAGCGGAGGAAGGCCCGGGCCGGCTCTCCCCGGCCGGCCTCGAGCGCCCGCCGGACCTCGGGTCCCAGCCGCGCGCGGATCGGCTCCCGGGAGAGGAACTCACGGAAGAAGCGGCGGCCGCCCTGAGGCGCCAGGACGCCGAGCCGGGCGGTCCCCTCCCCGAAGGGGACCGCCCAGGCGAAGAAGCCGGGGGCGACGGCGTTCCCGAAGTAGAGCTCGGCCCCCTCGAGGCCGGTGAACGGGAGGTCGGCGTGGACGCCGTGCACGTAGCGCGCGGGCGTCCCGAGGCCGGCCTCCTCGTGGAGCCACCGCTGGTGGCCGGTGGCCACGACGAGCGCCCGGCCCGAGACCTCCCGCTCGCCATCCGGGGTCCAGCAGCGGACCACGACCCGTCCCCCCTCGCGGCGGACGCCCCGGGCGGCGTGGCCGCGGAGGACCTCGGCGCCCGCCTCCCGCGCCGCCCGCGCCAGGGCGCCGTCGAACCGGACGCGGTCGACGACCCGGGCCAGGGGCCTGGTCGGCTCGTAGGGGACGGCCTGGCCTCCGGGCGAGAAGAACCAGGCCCTGCGGACGACGTCCGTGACCGCGCCCCGCGGCAGGGCGAGCGTCTCGAACGCCTCCCGCCCCACGATCCCCGTGCAGACGATGTCGGTCCGCGGGCCCTCGTTCTCGTCGAGGAGGGCCACCTCCCGCCCGGCCTCGGCCAGGCAGCGGGCCGCCGTGGCGCCGGCCGGGCCCGCGCCCACGACCACGACTTCTCGATCGATGGGGTTCACCTCACCTCCGGTCGACGTCGATGACTCCCGTGAAACTCCGAAAATGAGGGGAGCGTGTCCAGTCTCCCGACGTCCGATCTTTCTACCACCAGGCCAATACCGCGGCCCGCACAAGCAGCCCGACGACCAGCGCCAGGGTCACGCTGGCCAGCGTGCCAACCAGGAAGTACTCGAGCAGGGTCCGATCCCGCCATTCGGCCGCCCGGACGAGCCCTTTCGCCGCGACCACGAGGCCCAGGGCCCCGAACTGTCCGCCCACCGCGAGGGCGAAGACCAGGAACTGCTCCAGGTTTCCGATCGTCGATCCGTGGCGCACCGAGGTCTGGTCGGCGACTGACGGAAGAGCCGTGTCGGACTTTTCCAGGACTCCCCGCACGACGTGGGTACCCCCGCGGACGAGGAAGACGACCCCGGCCGCCGCCAGGAGAGCCACGGCCGCTCTAGACCCTTCGGCAGTCCCGCCGGCCGCCGCTCCGGAGACGACGTGACCGCCCAGTACGAACGGAGCACTACCGACGACGAAGGCCGCGTTGACCGCCAGCTCCATTTCGGGCCGGATCGAGCGGAGGAGGGTCGCCCCATCCATGGAAGCGCGAGAGCGGAGGAGCGGAAGCGCGACCGAGCCCAGGGCGGCCGCCGCCGCCAGGATGACACGTTCGACGCCCGGACCCGCCAGCCACGCCGCGGCTACTGCCGCGACCAGACCCCTCAGCGCGAGGTTCGCGGTACGGCTCCGGCGGGCTCCCCGAGGCATGGCAGCAGGATCCACGGAATCGAAGCGGTGCAGATAGTTGACGGCCATCCAGAGGAACACCAGAGCCGCCCACCGGAGCGGGCTGTCGGCCGCAGCCCACGCAGCGCTCATCGATCCTCCCACTCCGCGCAGGTGTCGTATCGGCTCAGGAGCGAGGCCATGGCCCGCTCGACTTCCTGAAGCGCGTCCCACCGAGCGGCCTTGAGGCGCTTGCTGACTGCCTGCCGGCTCACACCGAGCTGGCTCGCCGCCTCCGTCTGGCTCCTCGTCCCGTTCCGGACCAGCTCGACGGCCTCGATCTGGGAGGCCGTGAGCTCCGCTCGGAGCGCCTCTGCGGCCCTGGCCAGTCCATCCAGCACGGTCTCATCTCCGTCGAAACCCAGGAAGACGCCGCCTCGCCGGCCCGAGGACTTGGCCTCCTCGACGGCCCCCCGGGCCCGATGAAACACCGGCCCATCCATGCCCACGGCCGTCGGGCGCAACTCCGTGTCGAGCGCGCCGCAGCCGACGCCCACCCACCACTCCACGTCCTGGAGGTCCGCACGGAGCCGCCAGAGAACGTCCGGGAGGATCGCCGGCCGGCACAAGAGCGCCTGGAACTCGTCCCCCAGAGTCAGGGTGAAGCGGGAGAGCAGCCCACCATGGGCTGCGCGGTTCAGCCGCTGCAGAACCGCGTCCAGGCGCCCCTGCAGCCGGGCTCTGTCCTCGGATGCGAGCTCGCGTGAGCCGGCGATGTCGCCGACGAGCGCCGTAGCGAGACGGGATGCCATGCCCGGGTCCTCCCGAGTGACCTGTCAACTTTGTAAGGTTGAAGTAAGCGTAGTCAACTATAATAGGTTGACATCCCTGACGTCAACCTTAATGTGTTGACAGCGCATCACCCGAAAGGCAGCAGCTTCTTCCAGATGGACCGCTCCTCCCCGAAATAGTCCCCGTAGTAGGCCGGGTAGTAGTAGCCGTACTTCCCGTCCGCCTCCGCGTCGTTGAGGACGACGCCCAGGACCTCGGCGCCCACGCGGCGGAGCTGCTCGACGGCGGCCTCGG
>Ga0209918_1001003_pt1 | contig 16378 bp, 16 predicted proteins | sample SalPonD_shore_MG_FD_185712 | JGI IMG/M metagenome (GOLD analysis project Ga0209918, IMG submission 185712) | Salt pond soil microbial communities from South San Francisco under conditions of wetland restoration - Salt Pond MetaG... | ecosystem: Environmental > Aquatic > Marine > Intertidal zone...
ATGAGCACTCAACACCCAGATAATGTTTCATCACCTTTTTTTACAGATAACTCAGAAATTGGAGGCGAGGATGAAATAATGGAAGCTTATTACGCATTTTCCCATCTCCAATGTGATGAACAGATGTGGGATTGCGAAGGAAAAGAAATAGATAATTATGTTGTCAAAAAGTTATTAACTCGCTATAAAGCGTTTTTTGAACAAAACAGATTAGGTAGAGATGTTTTCCTTACACTAAGAGTTCCTAATCCTACAGTGGAAAAAACAGAAGCAAAAATCTTACTAGAAACCTTAGAAAGTATCCCACGTTCTTTTGATGCGTCTAATTTAATATTTGATGATGAAATTGCTCCCATTTTTGAAGTTATTATCCCAATGACCACTTCAGCGAGATGTGTTGATAGAATTTATAGATATTATAAGGATTTCATAGTGGGAAAACAAGATCAATCATTCCAAGAAGGTGATATTACGATTGCTGAATGGATAGGTAAATTCAAACCTGATAAAATTAATGTAATTCCTTTAGTGGAAGATAAGGAACATATGCTAGATGCTCATAATATTCTAAAACAATATTTATCTGATAAAGAACCAAAATATCATCGAATCTTTTTCGCCCGTTCTGATCCAGCGATGAATTATGGATTGATCTCTGCAGTCTTGATTAATAAGATCGCTCTACAGCGAATCTACAAATTATCTGAGAATATTGGAATGGAAATTTACCCCATAATTGGGGTTGGTTCCGCTCCCTTTCGTGGTAATTTACGACCCAGCACAGCAGAAAGAGTTTCGAATGAATATCCAAGTGTTCATACGTTCACTGTTCAATCAGCATTCAAATATGATAATCCTCCTGATGATGTTACTCAAGCAATTAAAGTCCTAAGATCGAGAAAACGATCTCCACCAAGAAAAGTTAATGAGGAGAAATGTTTAGATATAATTGAAAGATATAGTGAAGAATATACCAAGCAAATCATTTCATTGGCGCCCCTAATAAATCGAATAGCGAAATATGTTCCTAAACGCCGAAAGAGAAAATTGCATATAGGATTATTCGGATATTCAAGAAATATGGGCGAGATAAAATTGCCACGAGCAATTACATTTACAGCATCCTTATATTCAATGGGTTTACCACCAGAGACACTAGGAATTAACGCATTAAATGATAAGGATTTTGAATATTTAACAAATATATATGTCAATTTTGAAGAAGATCTAAAAGATGCCCTACAATATTATAATCCCGGTTCAGATTTCTTACCAGATGAAGTTTCCGAAAAAATAAAAGAACTTGATATAGACTATGAACAAAATGAGGAGCATAATGAAATCACCTCTTATATTCGGGATTCGATAAAAAAAATAAAATCTGAAGATCTTTCCGAACAAATCCTAATGGCCGCAAATATTCGAAAATTTTTGGGATAAATAACTCAAATTTCCTTTACTTTAATAAATAGATGAGAATTTTTATTTTTATAAAATATAAAATTAAACTTTTTATCATTTTTTTATTTATTTTTAGCAGTAAATTAAATACAAAAAACTAATCTAGTGAATATTATGGCAAAATGGGAATGCACGGCTTGCGGATATATTTATGATGAGGAAGCAGAAGGTACTCCATTTGAAGAGCTCCCCGACGATTGGACATGCCCTGTTTGCGGCGTCGGAAAAGATCTTTTCGAGAAGCTATAAATCTTTAAAATCTATTATCCTTTTTCTTTTTAATTTTTTATGAGTTATTTCCATTCGTCAGATTCCACAACAGACATTGTAATTGAACCTTAATAAATGAATTATTACATTATCAAACAGGAAAAAAAAATTAGTAATTTTTTATTTTCTGAGAGCCTTTTTATCAACTTTTCCTACGGTTGTTAATGGTAATTGCTCCACCATTGCTATTTCTTTAGGTACTTTGTATTTTGCGAGATTTTCCTCTGCGTATTTTAAAATATCTCGCCGAGTCTCTTCTGAAGCGGAATATCCCTTTTTTAATTGACAATAAAGTTTTACATATTCAGAACCAGGACGTTCTGGATCTGGGATACCTACGGTGGCGCATAATTCTATTGCTGGATGTTTATTCATTTTATCATCAACCTCTACGCTAAAAACCTTAAATCCACTAACATTAATCATATCCTTTGTTCTGTCAACAATTGTTATATATCCCTCATCATCCATTACTCCCACATCACCCGAATAAAACCAACCATCTTGCAATGCATTTTTAGTTTCTTCTGGTTTATTCCAGTATCCAGAAAAGATTTGCGGACCTCTAATAGCAATTTCACCTGGTTCACCTAAAGGAACTTCCTTATTTCGATCCATTACATCAACAATTTTAACTTCTGTATGAGGAAAGGGAACTCCAACAGTACCAATTTTCTTTTTTCCAAGATAAGGATTCATCGAAACCCCTGGTGACGCTTCAGTCATACCATATGCTTCCACTAATTTTCCATCACCCACTACATCCTCAAATTCTTCGATATTTTTTGAAGGAAAAGGTGCAGCTCCAGAGATATATCCTTCCACAGAGCTTAAATCTACTTTTTTAAACTTTCGATTATTTAATAACATCATATAGAGAGTGGGAACGTTATACATTAGTCCTATTCTCCCTTCATATTCTTTCATTTTACTTATCATATAATTAGTATCTCTCGGATCGGGTACAAGTATTTGGCCACATGCTTGTGCAACAGTCTGCAGACAAAATTGAAGCCCCGCTAAATGAAAAAAAGGGAATCCTGACATATAAACATTATTTCCTGGATTTAAGGATGGTTCAAACCAATGATTTACTATTTGAATTAATGAACAAAGATTCCTATGAGTCAAAATCGCTCCTTTTGGTGGACCAGTCGTTCCCCCTGTGTATTGAAGCAACAATAGATCGTCAGGCTCTATATTGATATCGGGAGAGTGATCATTTGGATAATTTTCTAAAATCTCGTTATAACTAAAATATTTAATCCCTTCTAATGGTTCCACATTTCCCTGAGGGATTTTTCCAATTTTAATTAATTGTTCTTTCATGGAAGGTTCAAGATCTAACACATCTGCGACATTGGTAGTTATCACCAATTTTACATTAGTTTTTCCCCCTTTAAGAGATTCTCTCACCTTTTCTTCATAAAAAGAATCTAATGTGATCATCGCAACCGCTCCGCTATCCTTTAGTTGATATCTTATTTCACTTGGAGAAAGTAGAAAATTCATACCGGAGGCACCACATCCCGCAAAAAATGTTCCAAAAAGAGACACAATAAATTGCGGCAGATTTGGTAAATTGATGACTACTCGATCGCCTTTTTTCACACCATTCTCTACAAGAAAATTAGCAAATGAGTTAACATAACCCAACATTTCTTGATAAGTCGCGCAACTGCCTTGGAAGTCATATGCAAGACTCTCAGGGTATTTATTGACAGTTCTATTCATCATTTCCACTAAAGAGTAAATTTCTAATTCAAGCTCGGGATTCACGTGTTCATCATAGGATTTCAGCCATACTTTTTTGGTATAAGGAGAAGAATTCATAATTTTTTCATTCATTTTTATCAATATTCAATATTTTTTAATTATATAATTATTGATTTTGATATTATTCCTATTGATTAATATCTATTTAAGATTAATCATTTTTTCACTTAAATAGGAAATTATAAATCCGAAATCATAAAAGAAAGTAAAATAGTCAAAATTAAATATATAATCACGTAAGAATACATTGAAATGTTCGATTAGTAAAAATTTTTCTCTAGGAATGAAACAAAATTCTATGTAAAAATAAAAAAAATTGAATTAAAATTTCCTAAAAATTAAGTGTCTTACTTTTTAGCTTGAGCCTGAGACTTGTGAAGACATTAGGTCAATTAAAGATTCAGATGTTATTACGGAATCGCATTTTGAACAAGAGTGTAATACTATAGGTACTGCTCCAATCCGTTCTATATATCGTTTAACAAATTTTAAAGTATATTTAGCCATTCTTTTCAGCATCTTTCCCCCAAATGGGATAACCTCAGCTTGAATATCTATAAAACTTTTATATGATTTTATTACATCATCCTTAAACTTATCATTAATAGGTGTTGGTTTTAATTCGAGTTTTAATTCCAACTCTTCATTACAATATGGGCATTTTGGCAATTTAAATCACATTTTTATTAATTTAATTATTGAATATCTAGCATATAGTTTAACATTCTATTTAAACTATGGATCACTCTCATTAATAAATTGATTAAAATTCAGAATATAATATTTTGGGAGTTTACAACTTCTATTTAGAACTCATAAATTATTAACCGTTTTTTAAATTATTTTTCGGAATAAAGTTAATATTATAAAATAGGAACACTAATGAAGAAAGGATCGTTTAAACTAGTAAATTTTCATAGTTGAATTATTATGGCAATTAATAAAGGAGATAGAATTAAAATATCCTATAAGGGTTATTTAGATGATGGTAACGTATTTGATTCAACGGAAAAACAAAATGGAAAATTGCTAAAATTTACCGTTGGAGAGAAGAAGATTATTTCTGGAATTGATAAAGCAGTGCTTGGAAAAGAACTTGGTGAGGAATTTAAAGTTCGTTTAACTCCTCAAGAGGCATATGGAGAATATAATGAAGAAGCGACTCAAAAAATAGATCGGAAAGAATTACCAGAAAATCTTGACCCCGAAATAGGAATGGTTTTACAAGTTGAACAACAACACGGGGATCACACTCATCCAATTCCTGTTTTTATAACTGAAGTTGATCCTGAATCAATCACTTTGGATTTTAATCATCCATTAGCCGGAAAAACTCTGAATTTTGATATAAAAATTGAAGAAATCGTCAATCAAGATTAAGATCTATCTATTTATCTTTTTTTCATCTCGAAAATTAGCAACTATAAAATAAAAATAAAAATTTTTTTAAGATTTTTGTGTTGCTAAAGTGGAAATTACGTCAATAATTACCCCATACATTAGACCGGCAAGGAAAGTTGGTAAATCAAGAAAAACTGTCGATAAGAAAAACTGTAAAGAGACTAAAAATCCTAAGATCACCCCTCTCAGGACTGCATTCACCCATTTAGCATGTTTTCCCTTTTTAATTAATATTAATGTTCCCGCAAAACCTATCAACAATCCCATTATAACTCGATTATACCATAATCCAATTAAAAGGATTTCATTCCCTACCCATCCGCCCACTCTTCCGCTCGCTCCTATAATACAGAAAATACCTAAAATTGCGCCGAGGACTGTTGCCAATCCGATTCTTTTTAAGTTTATCATTACGAATTACATCTCTGCGAACTATATAAATTCTCTGGTTATGAAATAGTGATTTTTTATGTGATTTAACTAATATTTATAAAATACTATGTCTAAATCCAGTGTCATCTATCAGAAATGCTCCTAATTCCCTCATTATTGTGTCTCAATCAGCCTTTTCCTCTTCCAATTAAACCATAGATCTCCCAACAACTGAATTGTTAATGGGATTAGAAAAATAAAAGCACCTAATACGATATATATTACCAATATTACGGCAAACCAGATAAGCGCCCCCCTTAAAAAGGGTCTGATTGGGTCCATCCCGAACATCGGATACAAAAGGATGATACTTAGAATATTTATACCAATGATTATAATCATCGAAACCAATGCATTAAAGAAAAAAGTCGCGGGAAACTCTAACCACCAGACTATCGCCAGAATTATCGCTGAAATATTACATAGAAAAACCCATATTATGAAAATGGGAATAAAGCTTTTTGGAGCATCTTTTCTTTCAAGTGTCATAGGAAGATAGATACGCATTTAGTTAAAAAAACTTGATATTATAATCCATTAAAAACCTTTATAATATTAGTAAGAATGCTGTAAATCTTAAGATATGGATAGTCTGTTTTACTATAAGTGTAAAAATTTTTAATGTTATAAGAAATAAAATTGATATATTTTATATATTAATACTTCTTTTTTTTATTGGTTTAGTTTAATCTAATACTAATAATCTAATTAAGGTGCTGTATGAAAAATAAAAGGCTTGTTTTAAGTTTATTTTTGATATTACTACTTTGCGGATCTCTTTTACCTATAGCTAATTGTTATTCAACTGAAAATTCGTACACTGACTCTTCATCAGATGCCACCACACCATATACAGAAATTTTAATCGTTTGGGTGGATAATTCACTCTCTCTTCTTCAATTTAAGGTTGAAATGAAAGAATCTTGGAACTTCACAGCGTTATGTCAAATATCTGCCTATATTTCTGTTGATCCTATAACGGGAACTAATTGGGGTGGGTTCATGGATTTTAATTTCGATTATATTATTATATCCACCCCATCATTAACGGAAGACCGGGTACATTTTTTGGATATTAATAATGGTACTAATGATCTAGATGAAGGAGAAGATTTAGGAATGGCATTTTCATTATTTTCGAATAACAATAAAACAATCGAATTTGGATGGAAATTAAAGACTTATTACAATGGAAAGGGTTATTTAAATCTATCTATTGGGCAGACGATTCAAATTAAGTTTTATGCTGCACAAGATAGTGATTTTGCCCCAGACATAGGATTAGGTCCAATGAATTATACTCTGGAATGGCAATCCGATCCAAATAATCAGATTTCTGGCTTCAACGCTATTTTAATTACGACATGGTCAATTGGAACTATTATAGCCTTGATGTTCATTAAAAAATATAAAAAATACTAGATTTTTCAAATTTTTTTCTTTTTTTAGGTTATAAATTTTGCTTCTTAAACCTAATTATTCAGTGAATGATATTAGAATAATATTTTATTTTCTGTAAGAAAAAACTAAGAAATAGTACGATAATTAATGCTATAGCTATGAAAAAAATAAAAAAAGGAATGAAAAAATTATTCAATTAAGGAAATTAATATTCCTCGCCTTCTATCTTTGAGGGGATTTCCTTCACTTTTCGAGCGATAGTTCTCCCTAATTCTTCTCCCTTCTGAATCTCTTCCCGTGTAGGATAGCCTTTAAACAACAATGGCTCTTCAATATCCCACTTCATCCGATCTGAAAGATCGTCGAAATCTCTTTTAGCTCCACCGCTCCAGCCGTACGAACCGAAAAAACCAACCTTTTTGAATCGAATCAATTTCTCGTTCAAAATCTCCAGCATATATTTCATCGGTGGAAACATCCCATATTCATACGTCGGACATCCTATAATTAGCCCCGATGATTTAAACGCATCCGCTAAGATAAAAGACGCATCCTTATTTGGTACTTGATGCACGTGAATAGGAATATCCTCTTCAGAAGCACCTTTGATAATTGCATTCAGCATGGTTTCCGTGTTCCCGTACATACTCCCCCAGATGATTGTGATCTCGGGCTCTTGGAAGTCTTTACTGTAATTGGCATATCTGAGATATTTTTTTATCACTATTCCTGGGTTTCCGCGCCAGATTAAGCCGTGTGAAGGGGCTATCATCTTAATATCAACTCCACCTAATTTGTCAATCGCGTTCAACACATTGCCAGAAAACTTCGCGACAATGTTTGCATAATACCGTACCATCTCTTCCTCCCAATATGGTTTGATCGCCTCCGGTTGCTCGTCATCAAAAATGCTACCCTTGTGAATGCCATAGGATCCAAAAGCATCACTTGAAAATAGTATACCAGAACTCTCCTCATAAGTTCCCATGGTCTCTGGCCAATGGACATTCGGCAGCTCTGTAAAGTGTAATATTTTCCCCTGACCCAAGTCTAATGAGTCTCCAGTCTTCACAACATGAATATTCTCAGTTATGCCATAAAATCCTTCCACGAGAGCGGCACCCTTTTCCGTAGTCACGATGGTTGCGTTGGGCGCGAGTGATCGAAACATATAGGTAAATCCTGTGTGGTCAGGCTCGAGATGGTTTAAAATGATATAATCGAGGTTCTTAGGGTCGATATCGAGGTCGTTTAAGCCTTTCATGAAGGTCATTGCGGCTCCACCCCACTCTCGCACGAGCTCAATTACCGCAGTTTTATCTCCTTGTACTGTATAAGCATTAAGTGCAACGCCATCAGGGATGGGCCAAATTCCCTCAAATAAGTCTTCCGTATGGACATTCGCACCAACCCAATGAATTCCCTTAGCTAATTTTATTGCTTGCAAATTTAATTTCACCTTTCACTGTAGTAATTAGAATGTATCTCATTCAAATTAAAAAGTTTCTTTCTATGAATTATAAAACAATGAGAGAATTCAATTTCTGATACATATGCAAGTATTAATTTTTTCTGATATAGTTCAATATTACATATGTAAGTTAAGAATCAATATGGAAAAAAGTCTCTAAAACAAGTAAGAATAGATATAAATATATCATTAAAAAATTATTGAGTTATCAATTCACAGAAATGTTAAATTTAATGAGAGTTTAATGCAAGATAATGTTTGACAGAAGGAGGAAATTTATGCAATGTTTCAAATAGAAGAGGCACCTACGGGTAGCACTAAATGTGATTGGTGCGGAGAGCTTATTAAAAAAGGCACACTCAGGCTTAGATTTGCCCCATCGAAGAGATATAATTATTATTGGCATCAAGAGTGTGGGATAAAATATTTGGAGGGTCTAAGAATTTTGCTCCAAAATGGCGAAAAAGGTCATATTGGTCGAGGAGAGGCAGAAAAGGCTCGCAAAGATGTGTAATCATAAATTAGGCGCTTTACTGGTTTTTAATCTTATTTAATTTAAAATAGTTTTTCTTTGATGTTTTCAATGTAAATTTTATTGATTTCGACCTTCGAATCTGCCATTAAAGGTATCATCTTAAAAAAAGCTTTAAAACTCAATCCAGTATATTTAAATGCAAAATTGGGTTTTAATCCCAGATCTAATAAATAACTTTTATTAGTTTTTGAAAATTTAATTTTCAAGAGAAGATTTAAACAATATTTCAATTGAAGCCATTTAGCCGTTTTAAAAGATCGAGCTTTTTAATTATAGCCTTTCAAAAACATAGGAAAAATCAACTATTGAAAATTTAATTTAGTGGGTATTCAAACAAAACTCCCTCTATCATACATAAATTGAGCGTAATACTACGCCCCAATATCCATTTTGATTAGTTATTATCCAGATTGCAGGGGAAGTTGCTATTTTGGTTCCATCATATTTGTAACGTGTGAATTGCAGCTCAAGATGTACTTTATTTTTGCCACTATGAAGCACGCGTCTGGAATCCCAGCAAGTATGATGCCATTTAGATATTTTTTTCAACGCCTCGAAATACTTTTTTGAAAGAAAAGGAGCTTTTTCGGTAGAAATGATATTGCCGTTCATTAAAATAACAATATGAGGATACTGAACATATTTATCACATTCATGTGGATCAGATTTATTAAATGCATTCATGAAATTTATAGCCGCGAGAACTGCTTTCTCTTCATATTCATTTTTTACCACAGTAATTACTTTTATTTTTTCTTCGGAATCATAAGAAACTCTTTCATAGGTGATTATTTCCTTTGGATAATCTTCTTTTTTTGACATTATTTTTATTCTCGCCCTTTTTTATTTTAATATAATATTATTTTTAATTTTTTAATTTAAATCTTTTGCCCCCTGCATCCGAAAATTCCCCAACTCAAAACTATACAATGATTCATTATCATTTATTAATAAATTAAATCATTCCACTTTTTTTATAATTATCAAAATTTTTGTGAATTTATGATGAATGAAAATATTAATAAAGCGATTTTTTGAACGAAATCTTTATTTTTAAAAAATCCTTAGATTATTCTATGAAGTTTGGAACATTAAGGTCAATTCGAGTGAATCCCGATAATGAAACCTTGTTCTATGATTATATTAAAAATAATTTTGCTGAATACTTTTTTTTCCACGTTGATTATGCTCAATATCCGGAAAATACTAAAATATACATGGCTTTAGATAATGAGGACAAAATTCAAGGATTGATTTTAATCTGGAAAGATCGCAGAATTCAATTGAGAGGATCTATTGAATCTCTTGAATTTTTATTAAACGGAAAGAATTATAAACCAATATCTATTACTGGATTTGAAACTCATCGGGAATTGATTTCAAAATTCTTTCCAGATTATAAAAAAGAAATTACGTTGAATCGTATGGTCTTAAAAAAAGAAGATAAAAAGGATTTTGAGAAATATAAATTTCAAAAATTAAATGAATCCTATAGAGAAGACATAATTTCATTAATGAAAATTGCTGATCCCATTTTCTGGGGTTCACGTGAACCAGAGGATATCTTTATTGATGAAAATAATATGTGGTATGGTATAATAAAAGAAAAAGCCTTGATTTGTATTATTGCTGTATGGAAATATGAAAGTGTAGGATATATAATAATTGCGGGGACTCATCCAGATTACTGGAACCAAGGTTATGCTAGTTCACTAATCTCATCGGCCTTAAAAGAATTATTTCGAGAAAAAGACCAATGCTTTATTATGGTAAGGGTAGTAAATGCTCCTGCAATCCATACTTATGAAAAAATAGGATTTTCAATATGCAATACTCATTATTCTTATGAGAGATTGTAAACCTAGTCTAAATTTTTGCTAAAAATTCCTTGAAACCAGACTCAGATTTAACTTTTTTTTGATAACTTCAAAATCATAAAATTTAATGATCTTGGACCTTCCTTTCCTCCTTCACACTACCTTCGTAAGGTAAAATCCATGAATTAATAATTATTAAGGAATTTTATTTAAATTGCAAATTTTTATCTTATATTAGAAATTAATCTAAAAAATTAAACTTAGGAAAATATTCATGAGCTTTAGAATTGAAAGTAAAGAACAATTTGTCGAGTTATGGACTAGAATTTACAACACTGAAGGCAAACCTGATTGGTCGCATATCCTCCCATATTATGACGATAAGATATATTTTCGCGATTCTATTCAAGAAATTCGAGGGAAAAAAGAATTTAAAGCTATGACTGCACGCTTAGTTGAGCGATCTAAAGATTTAAGAATGAAAATAATTAATATTCTTTTTCAAGAGAACCTCATTTTTTTTGAATGGGAGATGGGGTTGAGTTTTAAGAAAACTCCTGATTCGAAGGTATTCGGGGTAAGTCGCTTAACATTGAATGATAAAGGAAAAATCATAGAACAGAGGGATTATTATGATCTCTGGGGTGATATCATCGATAACATTCCATTAATAAATAAAGGGTATCGAAAGTTCATGAGTAAAATATTCGGGTGAATTAATTGTTTAAATACTTGAAACAGTACACGGTATCAAATATTATGGCAATGCTTCGCAATAATAAAGCAGAGCCATTGGAATGTCAAGATGATTTTAATGGGCGTTTAGTGGCTATAACTGGCGCCACATCTGGAATCGGATATGCAACTGCACGAGAATATGCTTCACACGGAGCTAATCTTCTAGTCATTAATCGAAACGAAGAAAAAACGCTTAATCTATGCGAAGAAATTAACCGAGATTTTAGTGTAGAATGTGATTTCATGCTTGCGGATTTTGCGCACATTTCCCAGGTGAAGAAAGTTGGCGAAGAACTCGCAAATTCCGATCTGAATATCGATGTGTTCATTCATAACGCAGGTGTTTATTTACCCGAGAGGACGATCTCTGACGATGGTCTTGAGATGGTTCTCCAAGTGGATCATCTCGGTTCATTTATCTTAAATTACATATTAAAAGATAAACTTAAAGCGCAGCAAAAATGCAGGATTATATTAGTAAATTCTGAGGGACACCGTTTTGCTATTCTTGGTTTGAAATTAGATGATTTCAATTGGGAGAAGCGCCGCTATTCGGGACTCAAAAGTTATGGGGCGGCAAAAACAGCCCAACTTCTGACAATGATCAAATTTAATGAGTACTTCCAAAATGGTGGCGTGACGATTAATGCAATGCATCCTGGGAGTGTTAAAACTAACATGGGACAAGGAAATAGTGGAATTTTCCAGAGGGTTTTTATTGAACCCTCTTACAGACCGATAGAGATATCAGCTAAATCCTTATACTATCTTGGAGTTTCAAAGGATATTGAGGGTGTGAGTGGTAAGTATTTCAACCTTACTTACGAAGAAGAGCCCGCACCTCCTGCCTTGGACCGAGAAGTCGCAGAAGAGCTGTGGGATTTAAGTATAAAATTGGGCGAGTTAGCATGATGAATACAAACCATGAGATTATTATTGTAGGAGCAGGGATGGCGGGGTTAGCCGCTGCAGCCTATTTATCAAGGGCGGGACATGATGTTCTTTTAATTGAAAAGAACGAAGCATGTGGTGGCTTGCTAACTTCAATCCAAAAAGATGGTTTTGTTTTTGATACAGGTCCAAGATCCATAGAGAATTCAGGAGCCGTGCGGCCCTTGTTAAATGACCTTGGGATTTCACTTGAACTACTTAATAGTCCGGTCTCGATTGGTATTGAGAATGAAATTTTACACTACACATCAAACGAGAGTTTATACGAATATCAGTCCTTATTAGAAAAGCTGTATCCTGATAATAAAGAGGAGATTGCCAAAATTTTCTTGTTAATTGAAAAAATCTTGAAAGACATGGCTATCTTAAACGAGATCGATAATCCGATTTTTAGAGACATGAGACACGAAATAGGTTATCTTGTTAAGGAGCTTCTTCCATATCTTGGCAAGTTCCTTCTTGCTAATCGTCGGATAAATCGAAGGAAGGATCCGGTTGAAGAAACTCTAAAAAAAATAACTTCAAACCAATCACTTATTGACATAATAACACAACATTTCTTCAAATGCACGCCTACATTTTTTGCCTTAGGATATTTTCACACTTACCTTGATTATTATTATCCAAAGGGCGGTACAGGTAAACTTCCAGAAGCTGTCGCCCAAAAGATCATTGAATGGGGAGGATCAATTTTGTATGGTACAGAAATAAACGAGATCATCCCTTCTGAGAATAAATTAACTGATGTCGATGGAAACACATTTTCCTATGAAAATCTTATTTGGTGCGCGGATTTGAAGTCTTTATATCGATTTCTTAAACTCCATGATTTAAAGGAAAAAGTTTCTCGCAAGATATCAATTCAAAAAGATAAATTTCTATCCAATCGTGGCGGAGATTCAGTATTTTCTTTATTTCTAGGAATAGACGAACCTCTCGACAAATTTCAATCGATTTCGAACGGTCATTTTTTTTATACTCCATCAAAAAAAGGTTTAGGAGAATCAACTTGGACTAGATTGAGAAAAATTATCAATAATTTCGAAACCACTCCCAAAGAAGTCATTATGCATTGGTTAGACGACTACTGCAAACTAAATACATATGAAATTTCCATTCCTGGGCTTAGAGATCCCAGCTTAGCTCCAAAAGGAAAGACAGGATTAATAGTGAGCATTCTCTTTGAATACGATCTCATGAAAAAGGTCCAAGAGGGAGGATGGTCTGAAGAATTCAAAAAAGAAGTCGAGAATCGCATGCTAGAGGCTTTATTAAAATCCATATACCCAATCATCAAGGATAAGATTCTCTTTCGTTTCTCTTTAACTCCTGTCAGTATTTCAAACAGAGTTGGCAGCTCTGAAGGAGCAATAACGGGGTGGACGCTTGAAAATCCCGTCCCTGTGGTTCAAAGTATTCTTAAAATGACTAAATCTGTGAAAAGTCCTATTCCAAATGTACTTCAAGCTGGTCAATGGGTATATAGTCCTTCTGGAGTACCTATTGCGATCCTTACAGGATTAGCAGCTGCCAAGAAGTTAATGAAAAATAAAAAATGAGGGTTTACCCAAATTTATAGGAAGAGTAGTATTAGTAAAATCACATTCATACTAATAAGTATTAGGTAAGAAATTAGGATCATTGCATAAATGGGCTTTTTTATATCGTCACCTGACATGACTTTAAATCCACTACTATTAAGGAAAGCCTTTATTTGAACATCTAAGTCCTTTTGATTTTTAACCGTAAACTTTTGCAGGTCTTGCTTAATAAAGAAGTGCTGACTATAAGGAAAGATAAGTGCGTTTACTGGTTTAAGAGGATCAATAATATTACTCAGATAGGAGTTTACCTTGATTGAAACGTGTTCTAAAGGTATGTTTATCGCTTCTTTCACCATATCTGTGTCAAAAATCAGGCTGAAAGGCTCTGAAAATTCACTTTTTATCTCACCGCCATAATCGACAATAAGATTTCCTTCAATCCAGAGAGATTCGTCTAATTCCCTTGAATCGCCTTTTTCTAAGTCAACCAATACAACGAATTCTTTATTTTTGTTTGGATTCTTAACATCAACCAGTATCTCCCCAGAGTATGTGGTTGTATACACGGCTGGATCGCAGGTGTACCCACAAAATCCATTCTTTGGGTCATAGCTGTTAGTGTTCGTTTCATAATCACAAATGATCCAAGACAACAACCCAGTTTCTTTGTTGCGGGCAATAATATAAAACTCAACCCGCATGCCTATAAATCCTGATGTTCGAGCGGTAAATACGCTTGCAATTGCCATGGGAAACTTAGCATCATTCTTAAAAATTGAGGCTTCTGCTAATTCATATCCATCGGGGAGCATCTCTTGCGCTGCTGAAGTATTTGTTATTTTAAAAAATAGAAATAAACTATAGGGATCTACTATAAATCCCATAAAAGGAACTTTTTCCTTGCCGCTCTGTGAAAATTTATGTTGTGTTTTTTTAGGAAGAGATTCACTGAAACTGCTCAAAAAACTGATGGCAGTTACATCTTGAGGCTTTACAAGAGATTCTATCTTTTTAATAAACATCCTTTTCTCTTCTTCGTTCATTTACATAACCCTCATATTTTTTTTTAAATCTATCTTCATAAATTAAATATCAATAAAATGATTAGGGAAATAAAGATTACTATAAATATAGCGATTGATACTAATAACATTATCTTTATATTCCTTGTTGAAAAGGTTTTTATGTCTTTCATATCTGCAATTTTGTTATAGTTCTCGATCATGTCATTGCTGTTTTTGATATAGGTGCGACGACCTGGACTGTCGGCAATATAGTGCTGAGCGAACGGAAAACATAATGCCTTGCATAATTCCGGCTCTGCTAAATCTGGGAAAAGATTATTAAACTTTAAGTGCATATCCTCGGTAGGAATTTCTAAAGCCTCTTCAACTTCAGCAGGATCAAATATTACGGCAAGTGTATCATCATTTTTATTATCTGAATATTTTTTACTGTGCCCGATTGATGTATTTCCTAATACCCAAAGGGGTTGATCAAGGCTGCGCATTTTTCCATTGGTAATATTACCCTTTAAGATTATCTGTCGGTCAGTTTTATCTTCTTTAAAATCCAGCAGTATATCTCCCTTTGAGCTAGTAGTATATATGGCATTTTTACTGTTCCTATCAGCAACTCCTTCTGAAGGGATAGCAATTATTGTATTGCTCAGAATATCAATAAAAATCCAGGAGATAAGACCGGTTTCTTTGTCTTCTGCAACGAGATATGATTCTAGCCTAGAACCCCAAAAAGTACTTGCTCGGGTATTAAATACCCCCATTCCCAAATAATGTTCTGGTTCTTCATCAGCAAAAATTTTAGTCTTTTTCAACTCATAACGCTCCGGTAATAATGATTTTGCTTTTTCGATATTTTTAAGTTTAAAGAATAAAAACAGACAATATGGTTCAATTACAAAACCCATGTAGGGTGTCTTTTTTGAAGTCTTATTTAACATTTTTTTAAAAAGGGAGCGAGGTATTAACCGTTTGAAATTTTGGTAGAAATACAAATAGCTAATTTCCTTTGGGTCAATTAAGTTTTCCACATTTCTGATAAATTTCTCATCATCTAAAATCTTCATATTTTATAAAACCTTCAAAAATAGAAATAATTCCCTATATTAAAACATCATTACTAATATTTATCAAAGGCAAATAAATTGTCAAAACTAGAAAGTTGTAGAGTATCTATCAAGAAATTAAAAACCAATTGGAACTTATTGATGTTTTTTATCAAACCAATTTTTGCTAAAAGCTCTTCCTATAAATAAGACAGTAAAACTAAAATACAGATAAATTATATTTGTGAATAATAAAAATGAAATATTAAGACGATTTTGATGATCTTAAAATTAGATGATGTAAAGGAAGAGGATAGAGGTGTTTTAGCACCATGTGGAATTTTATGTGCGGGTTGTGATACCCATCTTGGAGAGGGAATGGAAGCAGCAAAAAAACTATACGAAATTTTGAAAGGAAGCAATATGGTAGATACTGGTCCTCTCTTTGGAATGAAAGGAATTGAGGAGACTCTAAAAACATTAAAAAAATATATTGAAAGTGAAGGGAGAGGAAAG